>CAFBNE010000012.1_pt1 | contig 41623 bp, 45 predicted proteins | sample 7269181 | NCBI WGS metagenome assembly CAFBNE01 (sample SAMEA6814085, study PRJEB35770) | uncultured Actinomycetes bacterium | biome: Freshwater; feature: Freshwater reservoir; material: water | place: Czech Republic | collected 2017-05-23 | depth 30m m
GCCTCCTTCAACCCGGCGAATATCTTCGAGGGCGGCCTCACCGGTGGTGCTGGCATCGCATTCGCATTCGCTCTCGCCTCCTTCATCGGCTTCGAGGCGACCGCGATCTACAGCGAGGAGTCGAAGGACCCGAAGCGCACCGTGCCGAGGGCGACCTACATGTCGGTCGTCTTCATCACCGTGCTCTTCGGCATCGTCGGCCTTGCGCTCGTCTCCGGCCTCGGGGCCGAGGGCGTCACCGACAAGGTCTTCGAAGTGACAGCTATTGACGGAGTTCCGCTGTCAGATCCGTCAGCGGTGCTCTTCAGCCTGTCGACGAGCTTTGTCGGCTCATGGCTCACCGAGGTCTTCGCCGTCATCGTCCTGACGTCGCTGTTCGCGGCAACCCTGGCCTTCCAGAACAGCGCCTCGCGCTACCTGTTCTCGATGGGCCGCGCAGGCGTGCTGCCGAAGTCGCTCGACAAGGTCAACGGTCGGCAGTCGCCGATGGTCGCAACCTCGATCGTGTCGGTGCTCGCGCTCGCGCTCGTGGTGGTCTCGATCATCTTCGCCTGGGATCCGATCCTCAACCTGTTCTACTGGTTCGGCGCAGTCGCGGTGATCGCGATCGTGCTCACGGAAATTCTCGTGAGCCTCTCGGTCATCGTGTACTTCCGCCGCACGAAGGAGGACACCAGGGTTTGGCACACGTTGATTGCTCCGATCCTGGCAATCATCGGCCTCGTCATCGGTGAGTACATGCTCATGTCGCGGTTCAACCTCTTCTCCGGCACTGCGTCGGGTGAGGGCGGCCCATGGGAGATGAACACCACGGGCTGGATTCTCGTGCTGCTCACCTTCGCGGTGTTCGTGGTCGGCCTTCTCGTGGGCCTGCTGCGTAAGGGCCGGGAGAACTACGACTCGGTGCGCAACTTCGTCAGCTAGATCACCTCGAGGGAGGCAGGCGGTCATCCGGCCGCCTGCCTCCCTCATGGGTTCGAGGAGTGAAATGACTGATCCGACGGCCCAGCGACTGTCGCCCTCCGGGCATGTCGATGCGTTCGCCCGTGAGAGCCTGCCCCCGTTCGAGGATTGGCCGGTGCTCGTTGGACTTGGTGCGCTCGGCTATCCCGAGCGTCTCAACGCCGCGGTGGAGCTCGTCGACTCAACGATTGCCGCGCACGGCAGTGACCGGCCCGCGTTGATCGGCATCGACCAGCGCTGGAGCTACGGCGAACTGTCGAAGGCGGTTCAGCAGGCGGCGAATGTCCTCGTGGATGCCGGCGTCGTTCCCGGCAATCGGGTGCTGCTTCGCGGACCCAACAACCCCCTGCTTGCAATCGCCTGGCTTGCGGTCGTCCGGGTCGGCGGTGTCGTCGTCACGACGATGCCGATGCTCCGCGCCGTTGAACTCGAGAAGATCAGCGACATCGCGCGGGTACAGTTCGCGCTCGTCGACCACCGCTACCTGGAGGAGTGGGAAGGGGTCGGCTCATTCGACGGAGTGACGATCCCATTCGGCGGGCCTACGGATGACGACCTCGTCGCAAGGTGCTGGGTGGCATCCGCCGTAAACGTGGCAGCGGACACCGCTGCGGACGATGTGTGCCTGCTGGCCTTCACCTCCGGCACGACCGGCAAGCCGAAGGCGACGATGCACTTCCACCGCGACGTGCTCGCCATCGCCGACACCTTCAGCGCCCACATCGTCAAGCCAACTTGCGACGACGTGTTCGCCGGAAGCCCGCCGATCGCCTTCACCTTCGGCCTGGGTGCGGTGGTGATCTTCCCGCTGCGTGCCGGTGCCTCGACCGTGCTGCTCGAGGCCGCGTCCCCACCGGCACTCCTGGAGGCAATCCCCGAGTACCGAATCACCTGCCTGTTCACCGCCCCGACGGCCTACCGGGCCATGCTGCCGATGGCCACGAACGCAGACCTCTCGTCGCTGCGACGCTGTGTCTCCGCTGGCGAGACCCTGCCGTCGGCGACCTGGCAGGCATGGTTCGACGCGACCGGGATCAAATTGATCGACGGGATCGGGGCGACCGAACTCCTCCATATCTTCATCTCCGCGAGCGACCACGACATCCGACCGGGCACGACTGGTCGGCCCGTGCCCGGCTTCATTGCCGAGGTCGTGGACGAGAACCTCATGGCGCTCCCGGCTGGCGTTCCTGGCCTCCTCGCGGTCAGGGGCCCCGTTGGCTGCAGGTACCTTGCGGACGATCGGCAGCGCGTGTACGTCCGCGGTGGATGGAATATCACCGGCGACGTCTACCTCATGGACGAGGCCGGGTATTTCCACTACCAGTCCCGTGCCGACGACATGATCGTCTCGAGCGGCTACAACATCGCGGCACCGGAGGTCGAAGGCGCGCTCCTCAATCACTCAGCGGTGGCCGAGACTGCGGTGATCGGCATCCCCGATATCGATCGGGGGATGCTCGTCAAGGCGTTCGTCGTCCTGCAGCCCGGGTTCGCGGCGGACCCGTCGATGGCCCGCGGCCTGCAGGATCACGTGAAGGCGACGATCGCGCCCTACAAGTACCCACGGCAGATCGAGTTTGTCGATGAGTTGCCGAAGACCGCGACCGGCAAGCTGCAGCGGTTCCGGCTCAAGGAGATCACCGGCACATCAGACTGATCGGGTGAGAGGCCGGCTGCTCAGGTGATGAGCCGGGCAGGCAGGCTCGCGACGCCGTTCACGAAGTTCGAGCGGGTGCGGACGATGCCGCCGGTTGCCTCGAACCGCACCCCGCGCCGCACTATCTCCTCGAGCAGGATTCGGATCTCCAGCCGGGCGAGCGGTGCGCCGAGGCAGTTGTGCGGCCCCTGTGCGCCGAACGAGACCATCTTCGGCCGCACCGGCCGGGCGATGTCAAAGCGAAGGGGGTCGTCGAAGACCGTCTCGTCGAAGTTGGCCGAGGCGTACCAGATGACGACCTTGTCGCCCTCGCTGATCGAGACACCGGCGAGCGTGGTGTCCTTGGTCGCGGTGCGGCGCATGTGGAGCACGGGGGTCGCGTACCGGATGATCTCCTCAACGGCCTGCTCGACGAGTTCGGGGCTGGCGTGCAGCAACTCGAGCTGATCGGGGTTCTCGATGAACGCATTGATGCCGTTGCTGATGGCCGTGCGCGTTGTCTCATTTCCGGCGAATACCAGCACCTGGAACATGTTCGCGTATTCGGTGCTTGTCAGGTGATCGCCGTCGACCTCGGCCTGGATGAGCGTGGTGACGAGATCGTCGTGCGGATCGGCACGGCGCTCCTCGCCGAGCTTGCGGCCGTACTCGAACAGGCCGAATGCGGCGGGGGAGTTGAAGGGCAATAGCTCAAGGGGTGTCGTGTTGCCGTACGCGTCCGGCGAAAGGTTCTCGCCGCCGGAGGCGAGGTGGTCGCTGAGCTCGACCATGTAGTCGGCGTCCTCCTTCGGGACCCCGAGGATGTCGACGATGACCCGGATGGGTAGCGGTGCCGCGATTGCCGGCACGATATCGACGTCGCGGGCCGCGATCGCGTCGTCGAGCAGCTCGACCGCGATCGCCCGGGTTGCCTCCTCGTAGTTGCGCACCTTGCGTCCGGTGAACGCGGGGATGCCGAGTTTGCGCAGGCGAACGTGCTCAGGCGGATCGGTATCGATGATCGAACGCCGGGCATCCATGGCCTCCTGGGGGAGGTCCCAGAGGTTCGTCATTCCCGTTGCGCTCGAGAAGGTCTCGGGGTCGCGGGTGACGGTGACGAGGTCCTCGTAACGGGTGACGGCCCAGTAGGGGCGTCCCTCGTATGTCCGCCGTGCTATCGGCTCCTCGCGCCGCATCGCCGCGAAGGTCGCATGCGGGATGCCCTGCTCGTAGGTGTCCGGGTCGGTGATGTCTGCGGACACGTCAGCGACCGTTGCCCGGGACGATGACGAACCGGCCCGACACGTCACCGGCATGGAGCCTGTCGTGGGCATTCTGGGCGTCGTCGAGGCCGATGACCTCGATCGTCGCGTGGATGGTGTGCTGCTGGGCTAGGGCGACGAGTTCGCCCAACTGGCCCCGCGTGCCCCAGATGGAGGTCATGAAACGGGCCTCATGGGGCACCTTGCCGAAGCCGAACGGGATGCTTCCGCCGTAGAGCCCGACGACCACGGCAATGCCCTGCCGGGCAACATGCGCGGCAGCGGCTTCGAGGGTTGCGTCGGCTCCGACGAAGTCGACGACGGCAGTGAAGAGGCCCTCTGCCTCCCCGGGGGGAACCGCGAGGTCGGCGCCGAGCTCGAGTGCGAGGCGGCGCTTCTCGGCGGAGGAGTCGACGACGACCACCTCGGCATCGGAGCGGATCTTCAGGAACTGCAGCCCGTATTGCCCGAGCCCGCCGGCCCCAAGGACGAGGGCTCGTGGCTTGCTGGCCGTGGCGAGGAAGGGCAGGGTGTGGTCGACCGCGCGGTAGGCGGTGAGCCCCCCGCACGCGAGGGGCGCGGCGTGCGCCGGATCGAGGTCTGCGAGGGGCAAGAGGTAGCCGTCGTCGGGGATCGCCATGCGCTCGGCATAGCCGCCGTCCTTGAACAGCCCGGCCTCGGTGGCATTCGGGCAGATCATCTCCTGGCCCGACGAGCAGGCCCAGCAGTCGGGCTTGCGGCAGCCCCAGCAGGCGTAGACGAGGACCGGGCCGAGCGTGGGATGCAGTCCGGCGACCTCGTGGCCGAGGATGACCGGCAGCACCGTCGTGTAGTCGCCATTGGCCGCATGGAGATCGGAGTGACAGATCCCGCAGGCGAGGACGTCGATGACCGATCCCCCGGGGGCGGCGACAGGGTCAGGGACCTCCATCTCGGTGAGGGGGGAACCGGGACTGGTGAGCACGACGGCGCGCATTGGGTGTCCTTCCGATCGGGCAGCCAGATCCGGGAAAGCAGCGTCCTGAACCGCCACCGCAGACTACATTTATCAAGTATCTAAATCCACGGTTTCTGGAGGATTCATGCACGCCCAGGTCTTGGACACAGCCGAATGGGATCGGGTGGCAGCTCTGTGCCGCGACAACGACATCCACACGGTCGAGTGCGTCGTGCTCGACACGTGGGGCATCCCAAGGGGCAAGCGGATCCCCACGCGTCAGTTCCTCCGGGGGACCGGCTACGCGATCGCCAACGTCATCTACACCTGGGATCCGACCTGCTTCATCTTCTCGACCCCCTGGGTGAACGAGGCCGATGGATTCCCCGACATGCACGCCGTGCCCGACCTCGCTAGCTTCCGGATCGCGGGCTGGACCACCGGCGTTGCGATCGTCATGTGCGACACCGTGAACGTCTCGACCGGCGAGCCGATCGAGATGGACGCTCGCAACATGCTCAAGCGGCAACTCGCGAGGTTCTCCGCGATGGGCTTCGAGGTGAACGCGGCAACCGAGCTCGAGTGCCACTTCTTCAACGAGGACTGGTCGCCCCTCTACGACGACATCAACTGCTACTCCATCGCGCGCGGCGCCGAGATGGAGTCGTTCATGCTCGACATCCGCGAGGCGCTCCGCAAGACCGGCATCGAGGTGGAGGCGTGCAACGTCGAGTACGGACCGGGCCAGACCGAGATCAACCTGCGCTACGGCCCGCTCATGGAGATGGCCGACGCTACCGTCTACTTCAAGTACATCGTCCGGACAGTGGCCAAGCGACACGGCATCAACACCACCTTCATGGCCAAGCCCTTCCTGCTCGAGGCGGGCAACGGCATGCACGTTCACCAATCGCTGTCGCGCAATGGCGCGAATCTCTTTGCGGAGCGCGACGAGGATTCAGTGATCGGCAACAGCCTCATGCGCAGGTACCTGACCGGCCTGCTCGCCCACAACAAGGAACTCCAGCTCATCATGACCCCGACGATCAGCGGCTACAAGCGGGTGCAGGACTACTCGTTCTCGCCGACCCAGGTCACCTGGGGTCTTGATCACCGGCTCGTCGGGGTGCGGTCAATCATCGGGGCCGGCGCGGGCAACCGCCTCGAATCACGGTGGGCCGCCGCTGACGCGAACCCGTACCTGGTCCTCGCGGGCGTGCTCGGCGCTGGCATGGACGGCATCGAGCACGACTACGCGCTGATGGATCAGGTCGTTGGCGACCCGCATGTCGACGAGCGTTGGGAGCGCCTCCCGGTCGATCTCGAGGGCGCGATCGCGGGCTTCGATTCGCCCTTCACCCGCAGCGTCTACGGCGATGTATTCGTCGATAACTTCATCATCATGCAGACCCGAGAGGCCGAGGAGTTCCGGCAGCACGCCGATCAGTCAAGCCCGGACGTGACGGACTGGGAGATCAAGCGCTACCGGGGTGTCATCTAGATGGGCGATCAGCGGTCGGTGCTCCTCATCAGCCATGAGCCTGAGGCGTCTCCCGGCATGATCGGCGCGATGCTGCGCGAGCGCGGCGTCGACGTCCGTACCCACGTGGTGCTCACCGATCCGGCGAACCCGAGCATCGGCTTTCCCGATCCGACCCAGTTCGACGCCGTCATCGCCTTCGGCTCCTTCTCGAACGCGTATGCGGAGCACTCGAGGCCATGGGTCGCAGCAGAGATCGACTACATCACCAGGTTGATGGAGTTGAGCATCCCGTATCTCGGAGTGTGCTTCGGGGGCCAGCTCCTCTCGGAGGCGCTCGGCGGCTCGGTTGAGCGGGCACCTGAGGGCCGCGACGAAATCGGGGTCGTCTCCATCGGCGACGTGTCGGGCATGCCGATCCCCTCCGGCCCCTGGTTCACCTGGCACGAGGATCGGATCCTCTTGCCAGACGGAGTCGAGGTGCTCGCGCGCAATGACAATGCCGTCCAACTCTTTCGCCAAGGCAATGCGGTCGGCACGCAGTTCCACCCCGAGGCCGACGTCGAGCTCGTCTCGCAGTGGCTGCGCATCGGCCCTGACCACGTTCCGGAGCGCACGAGCGCCGCAGAGCTGCTCGGTGACCTCACGGATCAGGCAGAGGTGCTCCGACGCAACTGCGAGCAGCTAGTCGACTGGTTCTTCACCGACGTGGCCGGGGCGCCGGTGTGAGTGCACCACTCGCGGGCATCGTCGTGGTCTCCCTCGAGCAGGCGATCTCCGCTCCTTTCGCAACGCGTCAGCTCGCCGACCTCGGTGCCACCGTCATCAAGGTCGAGCGACCCGGGGGTGACTTCGCCCGCCACTACGACGCCGATGTGAAGGGTGAGTCAGCGTTCTTCGTGTGGGCCAATAGGGGCAAGCAGTCGGTGGTGCTGGACATAAAGAACGATGGCGATGCCGAAACCTTCTTCGCACTGATTGCTGGTGCCGACGTCTTCGTCCAGAACATTGCACCTGATGCCGCCGAGCGGATGGGCATCGGCGCCGAGCAACTGCACTCGCGGTTCCCCGGCCTCATCGCATGCGAGATCTCCGGCTACGGCTCCGGCGGACCGCGCAGCGCGGACAAGGCCTACGACCTGGCCGTGCAAGCCGAGGCGGGGGCCTTCTCGGTGACCGGGGGCGAGGAGATGTCGAAGGTCGGGTTCTCGGTCGCTGACATCTCGGCAGGCATGTACGCGATGAGCGGCGTGCTCGCCGCCCTCGTGCGCCGTGAGCGCACCGGCGAAGGGGCCGCCATCTCCGTGTCGATGCTCGACTCCCTGGTCGAGTGGATGTCAGCGCCGCTCTACGCCGCCGTGCACGGCAAGGGTCAGGCGCCACGGACGAGCAGGCGCCACCATGCGATCGCCCCGTACGGAACCTTCGCGCTCGCGAGCGGCAGAACCGTCCTCATAGCCATCCAGAATGACCGCGAGTGGCAGCGGATGGCCGAGATCGTCCTGGCGAGCAGTGACTTGGCAACCGATGAGCGGTTTGCGACCAATGCGGCCCGGATTGCGAACGTCGAAGAAACCGAGGCCATTGTCAGTGAGGGCTTGCGTTCGATTTCGGACGACGACGCGTTGGCCCGACTCGCCGAGGCCGGCATTGCCACAGCGCGAGTGAACGACCTCGCTGATGTCTGGCAGCACGAGCAACTGCGGGCCCGCGGCCGCTTCGTCGAGGTCGACACACCGGGCGGCCCGCTTGAACTCCTCGCCGAACCCTTCGCGATCAGCGAATGGTCACCGGGCAGGCGCCGCATCCCGGCCCTCGGAGAGCACGATCCCGCTGTCGTCGAAGGGATTATCCGGCGGAGGAAATCGAACGATGACATCTGACGCATCAAGATGCGCATCTTGATACTAGGTTTGGTTCATGAGAACTACGGTGACGATTGATGACGCCCTCTACCGCAGGGCGAAGGCGTACGCAGCGATCGCGGGAATGAGTGTCGGTTCCGTCATAGAGCAGGCCTTGAGAGCCCAGTTGAGAGAGCACGCTGCACGATCTGATGCTCCGTTGGACCTGCCGGCCTACGACTGCGGTCCCTTTATGCCGGGTATTGACCCGATCGACACATCAGCCCTGCTTGACACGCTCGCGAGGGCGGACGATCTCGAGAGCGTCGCCCAGCCTTCATGATGTCCGTTGACGTGAACGTCCTGCTGAACGCCGTCAACTCAAGTGCAGTGCACCACGTGCGGGCACGCGGTGCACTGCTCGAGATGATGTCGAACACTGAACCTGTTGTCGTGTTCCCCGCGGTGGCGATTGGATTCCTCCGGCTTGTGACGGACCGGCGAGTCCTGTCAACGCCGTTGCAGCCGCTCGAAGCCGCCTCGTTTGTCCGCACGATGACCGCCCACCGACACATATCGATCGCGGATCCAGGACCCGAGGCGTGGACAATCTTCGATGACCTCCACGCTCAACATCGGCCGGTGGGGTCTGATGTGACGGACGTTCATCTGGCAGCGAGCGCAATCGCCCTCGACGCGACGTGGGTCTCCTTCGATCAAGGCTTCGCACGGTTCCCGGATCTGGACTGGCGATCGCCCTGAGCTGTCGACCGCACGGCCAATTCAATACGACTTTGGCAGGCCCATGACGTGCTGGCCGAGGTAGGCAAGCACGAGGTTGTTGTTGATCGGGGCGGTCTGGTAGAGCCGCGTCTCGCGGAACTTGCGCTCGATGTCGTACTCGACCGCGAACCCGAAGCCGCCGTGGGCGTCCATCGAGGCATTCGCGGCAGCCCACGAAGCCTCGGAGGCCAGGAGTTTGGCCATGTTCGCCTCCTCCGCGCACTTCTCCTTCGCGTCGTACAGCCGCGCGGCCTCGAAGCGGACGAGGTCTGCCGCGCGAAGGGCTGCGTAGGCGCGGGCGAGCGGGAACTGCACGCCCTGGTTCGCGCCGATCGGACCGCCGAACACCTCGCGTGAGTTCGCGTACTGAACGGCACGCTCGAGCAGGAACCGGCCATCGCCGAGGCACTCGGAGGCAATGAGGATCCGTTCGGCGTTCATGCCGTCGAGGATGTAGCGAAAGCCCTTGCCCACCTCGCCGATGAGTGCTTCATCGGGGATGAGCACGTCGTCGAAAAACACCTCGGTCGTGTTGTGGTTCATCATCGTGGCGATGGGCTTGATCGTGATGCCCTCGACCTTGCGCATGTCGATGAGGAAGGTCGACAGGCCATCGGTCTTCTTCTCGCAGTCGTCGTAGGGCGTGGTGCGGGCGAGGAGCAGCATGAGGTCGGAGTAGAGGGCGCGTGACGTCCAGATCTTCTGGCCGTTGACCCGCCAGCCGCCGTCGACCTTCTCCGCCTTCGTGCGGATCCGGGTCGTCTCCGAGCCGGCCCCGGGCTCGGTTACCGCGAACGCCTGGAGTCGCAGGCTGCCGTCGGCAAGCTGGGGCAGGTACTGCTCCTTTTGCGCTTCGGAGCCGTGCCGCAGCAGCGTGCCCATGATGTACATCTGCGCATGACAGGCGGAGGGGTTGCCGCCAGAGGCTGAGACCTCCTCGAGGATGATCGAGGCCTCGGTGAGGGTTGCACCGCCGCCCCCGTACTCCTCGGGGATGAGGGCGCCGAGATACCCGGCATCGGTGAGGGCCGCGACGAACTCCTCGGGATACCGGTCGGGCTCGAGGCCGCGCCAGTACTCCCCGGGGAACCGGTCGCAGACCTCGCGGACCGCTGATCGGAGATCGTCATATTCGGAATTCGATGAAAGCCGCACATGGCGTTTGTATCATTTATCCAAGATTCGCGCTGACGAACCCGTCACGAGAACATGCCTCCCTCGCGAAGAAGGGTTCCCCGTGACCGTCACCGACTGGCAGGCACTAGCCGCCCGCGTCACCCACCCGTCCGGCCTTCTCATTGACGGCGCGTGGGTTGACGGCACGGGCGGTCGCCACTCGGTCATCAGTCCCATCGACGGGGCGATGATCGCCGAGGTCTCCTTCGCCTCGGAATACGACGTCGATCTCGCCGTCATGTCGGCGCGACGTGCCTTTGAGGACGGACGCTGGTCGCACAAGTCGCCACTCGAACGCAAGGAGATCCTCGTCAGGTGGTCAGAGCTGTGCGCTGAGCACTCCGACGAGCTTGCCGTGCTCCAGGCTCTCGAGATGGGCAAGCCGGCCCGCGAGGCTCAGGCGGTCGACAACCGGGCCGTGATCCGCACATTGCGCTGGTTCGGCGAGGCAATCGACAAGGTCCTCGATGAGATCCCGAACACCGCGCGCAATTCACTCGCCCTGATCCAGCGTGAGCCCGCCGGAGTCGTCGCGGCGATCGTCCCTTGGAACTTCCCGCTCACGATGGCCGTCTGGAAGGTCGCACCCGCGCTGGCCGTCGGCTGCTCCGTCGTCCTCAAGCCGGCTGAGGCGTCCCCTCTTTCAGCCTTGCTCTTTGCCCAGCTCGCACTGGAAGCCGGCATTCCTGACGGAGTCCTCAACGTCGTGAACGGACACGGGCAGGTTGCCGGCCAGGCCCTCGGGCGCCATATGGATGTCGACGTCGTGACCTTCACCGGCTCGACCGCAGTTGGCGCCAAATTCATGGAGTACGCCGCGCAGTCGAATCTCAAGCGGGTCTGGCCCGAGCTCGGTGGCAAGTCGGCGAACGTGATCTTTCCCGATGCCGACATCGCCAAGGCTGCCAGCACGGCGGCCGGGTCGATCTTCTATAACGCGGGTCAGATGTGTACTGCGGGATCCCGGCTGCTTGTCCACGAATCGATTCACGACGAGGTCATGGAGCATGTGCTGAGGGCTGCTGCCGAGACTCAACCGGGCAATCCGTTGCTTGCCGACACACCGATGGGGACGGTCGTGAGTGCAGCCCACCTCACGAGGATCCACGCGATGGTCGAGCGGGCTCGTGGGGAGAGCGGTGAACTGCTCACCGGGGGAGAAGCCGTGCTCCAGGAGACGGGCGGTAGCTACTACCCGCCGACCGTGTTCGACCACGTCGACCCGTCAGACCTGCTCGCACAGGAGGAGGTCTTCGGCCCGGTGCTCGCCGTCACGACCTTCGCTGACGAGGCGGAGGCGGTCCGGCTGGCGAACGGTACGCAGTACGGCCTCGCTTCCGCAGTATGGACGTGCGACCTTGATCGGGCGGTCCGGGTGAGCCGCGATCTTCGGGTGGGAGTCGTGTGGGTCAACTGCTACGAGGAGGGTGACCTCACCGTCCCGTTCGGCGGGGTCAAGCAGTCGGGATTCGGCCGCGACAAGAGCCTGCATGCGTTGGACAAGTTCACCGACATCAAGACCACCTGGATAGAGCTCGCGTGAGCCCAAACCGGCGAGGCAATCTCGCGGACGAGGTCGCCGACCACATCCGCGATGCCATCCTCACCGGGCGCCTTCGCCCGGGTACGCGCATCGACCAGGACGCCATTGCCAAGGACATGGGCGTGAGCAGGCTGCCGGTGCGCGAGGCTCTCATCTCGCTTGACCAAGAGGGCCTCGTCCGCACGCTCCCGCGCCGAGGCGCGTACGTGGAGCGGGTGCAGCGCGAGGACATTGCCGACCACTATCAGCTCTTCGGCACCGTGGCGGGCCTCGCAGCTGCACGGGCTGTCGCGCGCCTCGACGACGAGGACCTCGCCCGGCTCGAGGCCGTCCAGGAGGCGATGGGCCGGTCGGACAGCCCGCAGGAGCAGGAGCGCCTCAACTTCGAGTTCCACCGCATCATCAACACGGCGTGCGGGAGCCGGCGCATCTCGAGCCTGCTGAAGATGCTCACCAGGTCACTGCCGATGCACTACTTCGAGTTCGTCCCGGAGTGGCCGGAGCAGGCCCTGCACCAGCACGCGGACATCATCGACGCCTTTCGCCGGCGTGATCCGGCGGCGGCGCAGCGGGCAATGGAGCAGCACCTGTTCGCCAGTGCGCGTCACGCGGTGGCAGCCCTCGAGAGGCTCGACTTCTTCGAGGGCTCGGAGACGAATCCCTAGGATCCCGGGTCCGAAAGATGGGCTCATTGCTTGCTGATGCGGATTTGGGGTGGGGAGCTTGAAGGCTCGAACGCGACTGCTGCGCGGACGGAATACCGACCAAGCCACGGCCGTCGTGACCGAGGTCACGCATCCGTTCATGACCCACGCCACGGCCAGTCAGTAGCCTGCCAGGTCAATCCACTTCAGCCCGGCCACCGAACCGAAGCCTCGATCGGATGAGACCGCTTCCCAACCATGGGATATCGCGACGGCTGCGACGACGGAATCGAAGGCACCTAAGGATGAAGTCTGCGACCAGATGCGCAAGCCTTCGAGCACATCGCGGGTATTCACAATCGTCAGTGGCCCAAGGAGCTCGGCGAATCGCTCTGCTTGTGCGAAGGCACCAGCGCGGTCACGGCGTCGAGCTCGAACGTGCGCGTACTCCTGCAGCACCTCCGGTGTGGTGGTCGCACTGATACGAGCCGCAACTACGTCGTGCAGGAGCCGGACTGCCGGCTCGCGAAGAGGGTGGTCTGCCCCTGATGCGTAAACCAAGACCGACGTGTCAAGGACGAGCATCAGGCGGCCGGGAACCGTGAGCCGCGCAGTTCGTCGAGTTCGAGCGCCAAATCCTTCGGATCAGGTACGGGCATCGGTCCGTCGGCGAGAATTGCATCGAGCAACGCGGCCTTGCGGACATCGGTGCCCGTCCACATGTGGTCGACGGCTTCGCGGATCAATGCACCGACACTGCGCTCTTCTGCCTTGGCCCGCTGGGCCAGCCGCGCGTACTGCTCCTCATCGAGCAGGATTTGCAGGCGGTGGGACAGCGGCATGCACCTACAGTAGCATGTGTAGGTTTTGCCAGCCTTTTCGCCTGTTTGGGCAAACGACCTGCGCCCCTAGCGCGATCGCTCTGCCAGTAGCACCCCGGTCAGCACCACGGCTGCACCGGCGATCTGGACGGCGGTGAGCGACTCGCCGAGGGCGAACCACGCGATGAAGATGGCGAGCAGCGGCTCGGTCATCCCGACAACCGATGCCTGCGATGCGCGGATGTGATGGAGCGCAACGACGACGAGCCAGAACGGGATGACGGTGCCGAGCACGACCATGTAAGTGCACAGCATCCACAGCGGTATCGGCGTGCCCTCGATGCCGAGCGGGTACCCCGATCCCCCGAGGGCGCTCCAGGGGAAGGACCACCATGGCTGCAAGATGGCCCAGAACAGGCTCGCTGCGCCAAACCCCCACATGGTGAGCGAGACCGCATCGCGCGGCTCGGGCTGATGTACCTGTCGATCGCCGATGACGTAATAGGTGGCGAGGGCTGCAGCGGCGCCGAACCCGGCGGTCACCCCGAGGGCATTGAGGTTGAAGCCCTGCCAGACCTGCGCCACCATCGCCAGGCCGACGAGGGCGAGCAGGAGAGCGGCCCAGACGAGCTTGCGCGTTGGCTGGCGCATCCCGAACCGGAACCACAGGGCAACCATGATCGGCGCGGTGAACTCGATGAGGAGCGCGACCCCGACGGGCAGGCGCTCGATGGCCACGAAGTAGAGCCACTGGGTCATGGCGACGCCGAGGATGCCGTAGGCGAGGAGCACCGGGATCTCGGCGCGCCGGATCCGAAGGGTCGCAGGGCGACTCACCGCGACGAAGGCGAGGAGGATCAGGAAGGCAGCGGTGACGCGCAGTTGCGATAGGCGAGCCGAGTCGATTCCGCTCGTGAGGATAGCCTTCGACACGGTCCCGTTCAGTGCGAAGCAGGTGGCGGCGAGCAGGTAGAGCACATAGCCCTTCGCGGGGCTCGCCCGGCGGTTGAGCGAGATGCCGGGAAGCGGCTCGGCGAGGTCGCTCACTGGTCGAGGGCAGCGCGGTAGACGTCAATCGTCTGCTCGGCTATTGCGTCCCAGCCAAAGTGGGCAACCGCCCGCTCGCGGCCAGTGCGGCCCATCTGCGCGGCGCGGGCCGGGTCGCCGGCGATCGAATTCACGGCAGCGGCGAAGTCGTTCTCAAACGAGGACGGGTCGGAGGTGTCGTAGTGGACGAGGACGCCGGTCACTCCATCGGCGACGACCTCGGGAATCCCTCCGACGTCACTCGCGACGACGGCGGTCTCACATGCCATCGCCTCGAGGTTGACGATGCCGAGAGGCTCGTACACCGACGGGCAGACGAACGCGATGGCATGGCTGAACAGCTGGATGAGCGCTGGCCTCGGCACCTGCTGCTCGATCCAGACCACGCTGTCGTGGCCGCGAACTGCTCGCAGGGCCCGCACAGCGGACGCGGTCTCGACCTCGATCTCGGGGGTGTCCGCCGCCGATGCGCACATCACGAGAACGAGATCGTTGTCGAACTGCTGGGCGGCACGCAGCAGGTGCACGAGGCCCTTCTGGCGAGTGATGCGTCCGACAAACAAGACATAGGGACGATCGGGGTCTACGCCGTGCTCGATGAGCGCGGTCGTGTCGGGGTCGTTGCGGTAGATCGAGGTGTCGATGCCGTTGTGGACGACGTGGACGCGGCTCGGATCGACGGTCGGGTAGGAGCGGAGGACGTCATCCCGCATGCCATGACTTACTGCGATAACTGCGCTGGCGTCGTTGTACGCGGTGCGCTCGACCCAGGACGAGACGCGGTAGCCACCGCCGAGCTGCTCCTCCTTCCAGGGGCGCATCGGCTCGAGCGAGTGGGCGGTGATGACGTGCGGGACTCCGTGGAAGAGCGAGCCGACGTGGCCGGCGAAGTTGGTGTACCAGGTATGCGAGTGGAGGAGATCGAGATCCGCTGTTGCCATGACCATCTCGAGATCAACGCCAAGGGTCTGGATCGCGCTATTTGCCCCGTGCAATTCGACCGGGACCGGATGCGCCGTGGCGTCTGAGCGGGGGGCCCCGAAGCAGTGAACGTAGACGGGCGTCAAGCGCCGCAACTCGATGACGAGCTGCTCGACATGAACACCCGCCCCGCCGTAAACGTCCGGGGGCCATTCGCGGGTGAGGAGTCCGATGCGCATTGGGCGAGCATAGGCAATGTGCCTCGATCAATGCGCCAGCATCGAAGCCGCTCCGGGTCTAAGGTTCTAAGGTGACATCCGATCCGCACGTGCTGGCCATGGTCCTGGCGGGAGGCGAGGGCAAGCGTCTCATGCCGCTCACCGCCGATCGTGCAAAGCCGGCGGTGCCATTCGGAGGGTCATACCGTCTCATTGACTTCGTCCTGTCGAACCTCATCAATGCGGGATTGCGACGCGTATGCGTGCTCACCCAGTACAAGTCGCACTCCCTCGACCGGCACGTGACCCAGACGTGGCGCATGCCGATCCTCCTCGGTGACTACGTCACGCCCGTGCCGGCCCAGCAGCGCCTCGGCCCCCGCTGGTACACCGGCAGCGCGGATGCGATCTTCCAGAGCCTGAACTTGGTCTACGACGAGGATCCTGAGGTGGTCGTCGTCTTCGGCGCCGACCACGTCTACCGCATGGACCCGATGCAGATGATCCGGGCTCACGTTGATTCCGGGGCGGGGGTCACGGTCGCCGGCATCCGGATGCCGAAGGCGCTGGCGAGCGACTTCGGGGTCATCCAGACCGCCGAAGACGGCGTTCGAATCACGAACTTCCTCGAGAAGCCGGCCGACCCGCCAACGATCCCGGGCGACGACGAGCACTGCTTCGTCTCGATGGGGAACTACGTCTTCACGAAGGACGTCCTCCTCGAAGCGCTCAAGGCCGACGCAGCCGATTCGTCATCGATACACGACATGGGCACGAACATCATCCCCATGCTCACGGCTTCGGGTGCCGCCAATGTCTACGACTTCGCGGAGAACGTCGTGGTCGGGGCCACTGATCGCGACAAGGGCTACTGGCGCGACGTCGGAACGCTCGACAGCTACCACGATGCGCACATGGACCTCGTCTCCGTCCACCCGATCTTCAATCTCTACAACCGACGGTGGCCGATCCTCACACACCTGCCGCCACTGCCGCCGGCCAAGTTCATCCAAGGCGGCAACGCCCACGAGTCGATGGTGGGGGCTGGAACGATCATCTCGGGGGCTCACGTGCGCACCTCGGTCATCGCCTCGAGCGTCGCCGTGGACGCGGGGGCATATGTCGAGGGCAGCGTCCTCATGCCGGGGGTCCGCATCGGCAAGAACGCTGTCGTGCGGCGGGCGATCCTCGACAAGAACGTAGTCGTCCCCGACGGCGCGCAGATCGGCGTGGATCTTGAACGGGACCGGGGGCTCTACACGGTGAGCGATGGCGGCGTCGTCGTGCTCGGAAAGGGCGTTCGCGCAGAGCTCTGATGAGGTTCGCACCAAGCTCTGATGAAGCCGTGTGACAATGGTTTCATCATGATGTGCTCACCGGGAATCGCTGCCTTGCGAGCGGGAATCCTCGCTCTGTGTCTTGTGGTTCCGACGGCGGCAGCCCAGGCGCCGCCCGCATTGGCCGCGTCCAGAGAGATCGCCCCCCGGATCATCGGAGGTGCGCCGAGCGGTGCATCCGAGAACCCCTGGCAGGTCCTCCTCATCATCAATGACCGATCCCTGTGCGGGGGATCACTCATCGCGAGCACCTGGATCCTCACCGCGGCGCACTGCATGAAGGATGCTGACGCATCAGGCGTGAAGGCATGGGCGGGCATCAGCGCACTGAGCGAGCGATCTGAGCAGAACCGGCTGCCGGCGTCACGCGTCATCGTCCACCCGCAGTATGACGCGACAACGCTCAACAATGACGTCGCACTCATCGAGCTCGCCTCACCATGGACCCCTAGCGCAGGCGTGGCCGCGATCCCCCTCCCGGTCGCCCAGGACCCCGCCACCTGGCCCGCGGCCGGGACGCTTGCAACGGTGAGTGGATGGGGGTACCTCGGGGGCAAGGGGCCATCGGCAACGGTCCTCCATCGGGCAACCGTCCACGTGCTCTCCGCGCCCGACGGAACATGCGGTTCGTACGGCACCACCTACCGGCCAGGAAGCCACGTGTGTGCCGGCGAGGCGACCGGCGGGGTCGATACGTGCCAGGGCGATAGCGGTGGGCCGCTCGTCATCGACGTCGGCGGAGTTCGGGTGCTGGCGGGCGTCACGAGTGCGGGCAACGAGTGCGCGCTCGCTGACTACCCGGGCCTCTACACGCGGGTCACGTCGCATCTTCCATGGATTCGCGACACGGCCGGAATCCCGCTCACGCCCCCGGCGACCCCCGAAGCCGCTGCGGCCGCGGCGATTGCCGGCGGCCGGGTGGTGGTCGCCTGGACTGCGCCCGACGCAGCCTCCTTCGTCGTGACCTCCGCCCCCGGTGGGATGACGTGCGAGACGACTGAGCTCACCTGCGTCGTGAGCGGCCTGACCCCGGGAACGGCATACGCCTTCACCGTTCAGGCGGCAAACTCCGCTGGTTCCAGTGCCATCTCCGCCCCGACCCCGCCCGTCGTCGCAGTCGACGGAACGACATCGGTCGGCAGGACAGTGAAGCAGTCGACTGTCTTCCGGTGGGCCGGCGTGCAGTTGAGCGTGAGCAGCACCATGCGGTCGCTCACTCCGTTGCGCTGCCGCGTGGTTGGAAGGGGCCTTGACATCACCAAGGCCGGGGTATGCCGGGCTTCCGTGAAGACCGGCCGCAAGAGTGCGGTGGTTGTCATTGGCGCGCAATCGTGAGTGCGAGACGGCCATGATGACTAGGGTTCAGTTCGAGATCGTCACCGGAGCACAATCGAGGAAGGTCCTGTCATGAGGCGAAAATCCCGAGGCAGCCGCCTGATCATCACCGGTGCACTTGGGGCTGCCATCTCGTTGGGGCTGATGCCAGTTGATGCGGCCTCGGCGAGTGTTGAGCGAAGGGCGCCGCAGGTCGTCGGCGGCGCACCGATCAACTCTTCCGCGGTGCCGTGGCAGGTCCTCTTCATCATCAACAAGACCACGCTCTGCTCCGGATCCCTCATCTCGGCGACCACGATCGTGTCCGCGGCGCACTGCTTCGCCGGAATCTCGCCGGGAGCCGTTCAGGGCTGGACCGGCGTCACGAACATCCCGGACAGGGACAAGGGCTCCAAGCTCGCGATCTCAGGCGTCACCGTCCATCCCGGCTACGACCCAGTGACGAGCGCCAACGACATCGCCCTCGTGCAACTCTCAGCCCCGGCCGATATCGCGGGGGCCGCGCGCGTGATCTCCCTGCCCGTTTCGCAGGACCCGGCGTCATGGCCGCCGGCCGGGAGCCCGGCCGGCATCAGCGGCTGGGGAGCATTGAAGAACGACGGTCCGCCATCCGATGCACTGCGTGGAGCCTCGGTGCAGGTGCTCGGGTCGCCTACCGATGTCTGCGGCGGGTATGGGTCGAGCTTCTCTGCCGCGAACAGCATCTGCGGCGGAGTTCCGGGAGGGGGCATCGACACCTGCCAGGGTGACAGCGGTGGGCCGCTTGTCATCGTCGTGAACGGCCTGCCGATCCTCGCCGGCCTGACGAGCAATGGCGGTGAATGCGCATCAGCCCAGTTCCCCGGGGTCTATACGCGCCTGACCACCTACCTGCCATGGGTCCGCTCATTGACCGAACTCCCGGTAGCGGTTCCCGGAACACCGACAGGGCTCGCCGCGACGGCGTCGGCGGGGAAGACCACCCTCTCGTGGGCGGCTCCCGCTGAGGTGGGCGGCGCATCAACGGTGTGGACGGTCACCGCCACTCCGGGCGGGCAGACCTGCCGAACCTTGGGCACTCAGTGCACGGTCCCTGGCCTGAAGCTCGGTTCTGATGCATCCTTCACCGTGCAGGGGAGCAATGCCCTCGGAACCGGAACGGTGTCGGCGGCGACTGCACCGGCGACCATCGTGAGCGGGGTCGCGGCAAAAGGGGCCCGGCTCGCGGCGAAGACGATCGCCCAGTGGTCCGGGCTCAAGGGCTCAGGGGCAGTGAAGGCAAAGGCCGGCGCGGGTGGGACCTGCAAGGTAGCCGGCAGTTCGGTCGTCATGCTGAAGGCCGGGCTCTGCTCGGTCACGGTGAAGCGCGGGAAGTCCAAGTCTCAGGCGGTTGTCCTCATTCGATAGGGGGTGCGATGGCCGCGGATGTCCCGAAGTCGGCGAGTCGCGTCACCGTTGAGGCGGCGATATCGGTCGCACCGACGAGGGTTCGCATGACCTGAACGATCAGGCCCCTGTCATCGATCCACACCGTCGCCTCAATGCGCGCTGACGGATTGGCGGCGGCAAGCTGCAGTGCCCGCTCATTGAGACCGAGGCCGTCACCATGGCCGGCGAGGTCGAGGAACCCCCGGTAGCGGGTCGTCTCGACCCCATCGAGGACCTCCACCCCGTCAGGGCGTGCATCGGGAATGCCACTGAGGCCTCGCAGGGGCCTGCCGGCGGCCGCAGTGGGCGTCCACTCCTCGACTGGGACCGCAACCCAAGTGCCCGACGGAGGCTCAAGTTGGACGAAGAGCTCGTTCGCCGTGATGATCTCGCGGGTCTGCCCGACGGCGGAGTTCCAGGTGAGGTCAGCATCGCCTGAGCCGAGGACCGTCAGGCCCTCTCCGTCGATCTCATCGTCAAACCCCTCGACGGTGGTGAGAACCGCGATCACCATGCGCGCGGTACCACGGGCGGTGGTGGCGCTCACCGCAGTGGTGAGGACCGTCGCCGATGGCGTGGTCGACAGGCTCGGTGACGGGGAGACGGAGGCAGGTGTTGAGGGCGACGGCACAGGCGACGATGCCGATGGCTGGCTCGGTGTCGGGGCGGGTGCACAGGCAGCGAGGCTGGCAGCGGCGAGGCAGGAGGCTGCGAGACCCCGAATGAGCAGGGCTGGCGCCGAGAGCGCGCCCATCTACCCGAACCGGCCTGAAATGTAGTCCTCCGTGCGCTTGTCCTGCGGAGCGCTGAAGATCTGCCGCGTGGGCCCGTACTCGACGAGACGTCCGTGGCGGATGCCATCCTCATCGAGTTCGGCGGTGAAGAAGGCGGTCCGGTCGGAGACGCGCGCTGCCTGCTGCATGTTGTGGGTGACGATGATGATCGTGTATTCGAGGGCCAATTGGCGCATGAGGTCCTCGATCTTTGCCGTGGCGATGGGGTCCAGTGAAGCGCACGGCTCGTCCATGAGGATCACCTCGGGCCTGACCGCGATGCATCGGGCGATGACGAGTCGCTGCTGCTGCCCGCCGGACAGCGCGTAGGCGCTCTTCTTCAGGTCGTCCTTCACTTCATCCCAGAGGGCGGCCTTCGTCAGGCATTCCTCGACGAGGTCGTCCATGTTCGCCTTGATGTGGTTGACCCGAGGACCGTACGCGACATTGTCGTAGATGGACTTCGGGAAGACGTTCGGCTTCTGGAAGACCATCCCGATCCGCCGGCGTACCTCGATCGGGTCGACATCGGGGCCGTAGATGTCGATTCCGTGGTACGCGAGAAGACCCTCGACCCGGGCACCGGGGATGAGGTCGTTCATTCGGTTGAATGACCTCAGGAGGGTCGACTTGCCGCAGCCGCTGGGTCCGATGAACGCGGTGATCTCATTCTTGGCGATCGTGAGCGACACCTGTCGGATGGCCTGGTAACTGCCGTATGAGACGCGGAGGTCGGCGAGGTTGAACACGACGTTGTTCACCTCGTCTGCCACTGACTGCGCACGCCCTGTCGTGAGGTCATGGGTGAGTTGCAGTGCGACGGGCTCGTCGGGCATGGGTTCCTCTCGGCGCATTCGGCTACCAGCGCTTTTGTGTTCGGTTGCGGATCAGGATCGCCGCGAGGTTCATCGCGAGGAGCAGGACGAGGAGCAGGACGATGGTCGCGGATGCGAGGATCTGGAACTCCTCGCGGGAGTCCTTCGTCCAGTTGAATATCTGGATCGGCAACGTGGTGTAGCCCGACAGCGGACCGGTCGGGTTGAAGGTGATGAAGGTGACGGCACCGAGGAGCAGCAGCGGGGCTGCCTCGCCGATTGCCCGCGACAACGCGAGGATGACGCCGGTCGCGATCCCTGGGATGGCTGCCGGGAGGGTCTGGCGGTAGGCGGTCTGCCATTCAGTCGCGCCGAGCGCGAGTGACCCGTCGCGAATATTGCGGGGCACGGCGCGCAGTGCCTCGCGGGTCGAGATGATGACGATGGGCAGGATGAGCAGGCTCAGGGTGAGCGATGCGGTGATGACGCTCTGCCCGAGTGCGAGGGCTCGAGCGAAGAAGGCCAGGCCGAGGATGCCGTAGACGATTGACGGGACGGCAGCGAGGTTCTGGATGTTCACTTCGACGAGGCGCTGGAACCGGCTGTTGGGCTTGGCGAACTCCTCGAGGTGAAGGGCCGCGAGGATCCCGGTCGGCAGTGCGAAGAGCGCCGTGAAGCCGATCACCCACAGGGTGCCCGTGATCGCCGACTGCGCGCCGGCACGTTCCGGCCGGCGAATGGATGGCATATTCGTCCAGAGCGTTGAGTTGAGCCGCGGCCAACCCTTGATCGTGACGTAGGCGATGAGCACTGCGAGGGTGACGACACCGACGGTCAGGGAGATGAAGAGCGCCCAACGGAAGACCCGATCCGAGAGGGGCTGGCGGCTGCCGCGCAGGCTTGGCGCGCCGTGCGATGCCGCGGAGGCCGCGGTGGGAGTGCTCATTGGTACACCTGACGGTACCGGCGCACGAGGCGGATGCTGATGATGTTCATGATGAAGGTGAGGAGGAAGAGCAGGAAGCCAACGGCGAAGATCGACTTGTACTCGATGCTGCCGGTTGAGAGGTCACCGGACCCTGCGGCGGCGATGAAGGAGGTCATGGTCTGCATTCCCTGGAGAGGATTGAGGCTCAGTCGCGGCTCGAGGCCTGCCGCGATCGTCACGATCATCGTCTCGCCGATGGCCCGTGAGATACCCAGGACGAAGGCAGCGACGATCCCGGACAGCGCTGCGGGGATGACGACCTTCACTGCTGTCTGGCGCTTGGTCGACCCGAGGGCGTAGGAGCCGTCGCGCAGGCCGCTGGGCACCGCTGCCATCGCATCCTCTGAGAGGGAGGCGATGGTGGGAATGATCATCACTCCCATGACGAGCCCGGCCGATAGGGCGTTGAAGATGTCGATTCCGGGAAAGATCCGCACGAGGAGGATCTGGGTGACGAATTCCAGGGCGAAGAAGCCGAACACCACGGTCGGGATCCCCGCAAGCAGCTCGAGGGTGGGCTTGAGGATCCGCCGAGACCGGTCGGAGGCGTACTCCGACAGGTACACCGCTGCGCCGAGACCGAGGGGGAGTGCGACGATGACCGCGATGACCGTGATGACGATCGTGCCCGAGATGAGGGGCAGGACTCCGAACTGACCATTGGCGAACAGCGGGGTCCAGACCGTGCCGAAGAGGAAATCGGTCACCGGAATCTCGGAGAAGAAACTGATCGTCGGAATGACGACCGACAGCACGATCCCGACCGTCGTGAGGACTGAGACGGCTGCGGCGGCGAGGAGGATTCCCCTGATGACCTTCTCGCCGGCCCGCGAGCGAGTCTGGCGCAGTGAGTACTCGGCCGCTAGGTCAGGAGCCGTTGTCGGCGAAGCGCTCACCCGCTGAATCTACTGTGAGGCAGCGGAAGGTGACGCGCCGACAGCACCAGCCTTCGACAGCAGTGCATCGAAGTCCTGCTCGAGCTGCTGGCGCTGCGAGTCATTGAGGGGGACGTACTGGGCTCCCTCAGCGATCGACGCGTCGTTGTCGACGTAGAACTGGAAGAAGGCCGCCACCTCGGGCCGTGCGAGTGCGTCGACTGACGGGTAGACGAACAGCGGCCGGGAGAGCGGGGTGTAGGTGCCGTCCTGGGCAGTCGCTGCGCTCGGCGACACGCAACCGGAGCCCGAGTCGATCTGCACGGCATTAAGGGAATCGGCGTTCTCCTCGTAGTAGGTGAAGCCGAAGTAGCCCAGGCCGCCCTTGCTCCCTGAGACACCCTGAACGATGACATTGTCATCCTCGCTGGGAGTGAAGTCGGTGCGACTCGCGCCCTCCTCGCCGTTCACGACGTCGGTGAAGTAGTCGAAGGTCCCGGAGTCGGTGCCGGGACCGAAGAGCTTGATCGGCTCAGCCGGGAATGAAGGATCGACCTCGTTCCAGCTGCCGACAACCGAGTCTGGGGACCAGATGGCGGCCAGTTGATCGGTCGTGAGGCAGGTCGCCCAGGTGTTCTCCTTGTTCACCACGACGGTGATGGCATCAACGGCGACCGTCAGGGCTCCGTACGTGATGCCGGCGGCAGCGCAGGCAGCGGCCTCTTCATCCTTGATGGGCCGGGAGGCGTCGTTGGCATCGGTCTCTCCACGGCAGAACTTCTCGAAGCCGCCGCCGGTGCCGGACGAGCCGACCTTTACCTGAACCCCTGAGTTCTCAACCTGGAAATCCTCGGCCGCGAGGGCCGTGAGCGGGAACACTGTCGATGAGCCGTCGATGGCCACCTGGCCGCTCAGTCCTGAGTCGGATGATCCCGAGCTTCCGCCGCCGCAAGCGGCGAGCGCGAGCGCCGTGAGGGCGAGGGCACTGATCGTGATTGACGGCTTAGCGAGGCGCATGGCTCTCCTTGGTCGATACTCCTGGGTGCTCCTAGGTGCTGGACATGTCACAACATGATCCCAACATGAACGTACGATGGACTGATGACGTGATGCATGCCCAAAGATGAACGAATGGTTAACAGAGGGTGTCGTTTGGCTGTCTTTTGTCAGTCCGAGGCGACGACGTGCCGTTCGATGGCGACGAGTCTCGGCTCCACACCCGCTTCGAAGGAACGGTGCAGGACGATGAAGCCCCCCGGCGGCAGTTTCGGGTCCCAGCGGGCTTCCCGATCAACACCGTCTCGATCAGGATCCTCGCTCGTCATCTCCGCCGTCCCGAGCACCTCGGCCGCCACCTCGAGCAGGGTCGGCAGAACCGGCCGATGCGAGCACATAACGAGGGGCGCCGGGTCGAGGATGACCTTTCGCATGCGCCGCGCTGTTCGTTCGGGTCGATCCTGGAAACCCTCCTCGCTCATTGTCGGCTCGTGCTGGACCCCGGTCCCTAAGTGCTTGGCGATCTTGCGGACGCTGTCATGGCAGCGCACCGCATTGGAGGCATGGACATCGGTGATGCCGAAGGCATCGAGGAGGGGAACGAGGGCCTTGGCCTGGCTGCGTCCCTTCCCGGACAGCGGGCGCTCCGAGTCGTCCTTGCCACGATAATCCGACCGCTTCGCGGCCGCGGTGTGTCGGAGCAGGATGAGCGGGCTGGTCTGGGGAAGGCCCGCTGCGCGCGCTACGAGCTCAGCCTCGGCCGCATGGCTGAGCAGATGCCGGCTTTCGTCGACTGGAATCCAGCGAATGGCATCGACCTCAGGTCCTGGGGTGAAGCCCTCATCGCTGCTCGAATGCGCAGACCAGAAGTGAACCACCTTCGGCACCCCGTCCACCAGATAGTGCAGCGAAGGAAGGCGGGGTCCGAGAACGGCCTGGAAGCCGGTCTCCTCGTCGCACTCGCGGATTGCGGTGTGGATTTCCTGCTCTCCGGGATCAAGCTTTCCCTTCGGAAGCGACCAGTCGTTGTAGTGAGGCCGGTGGACGATGAGGACCTCGGGGACAGGTCCGGTGCGGCGAAGGAGGACCACGCCTGCAGCACGGATGCGGTCAACGCCGGGCACGGCGCACCAACCCTGAGCGCTTGGCCCGCCGGATGACCGCTGACCAGCCGATGAAGACGGCCCTGCGTGCCTCGAACTCCCGCTCGGCCTCGTATGCATGGAGCCGGCCGAGCGCGAACACGGTCCGAGGATCGATCTCGGGCCCTGACGAGAGCTCGCGAATCATCTCCTGGGCGACGACGGCATCCTGATGCTCGCCGAGTGCCTCGGTGAGGTCGGCGAGCGCGCCTGCAAAGCGCCCGGCCGCCTTGCCGAAGGTCGGCGCCACCGCCTCAACCGCATACCGCGCTCGCTTGGCCTTGATCCTGGCGCGATGCCATTCCTCACTTGGGCCATAGAGGGTGAGCGAAGTGACCGAGGCCTCGAGGGACCGCCAGGCCCGATCGATGAGCGAAGGCAATGCGTCCGCGCCAGTCATTGATGCCTTGTCGGACACGGGGGGTGCAGTCGCTGCGGCAACGAGGTCATCGAGCAGCCATTCGTGGCGATCGCTGCGAAGCGCTCCGAGGGCACCGGACCGCGACGACGCGAGCCGCTGCCCGAGCCTTGGATCGATGACGGCCCTCGCCAGCACCGCATCGTCGCCGCCCAGGCGATCGGCGTGGCGATCGAGCCGTGTGAGGAGCACCTCGGTGTCGCGGATGGCCCCGAGTTCCCTGGCCAGCCATGCGAGCTCATCGGCGAGCGACGCTGCCCAAGCCTCATCAAGGAGCGGTGAGAAGCTCTTGAGCATGCTGCGAATTCGGCGGGCCGCCACCCGCATCTGATGGACGGAGTCGGGCAGATCCCGGCGAACAGCGACATCGGCGAAGATGAGCTGGCGAACGTGCGTCGATAGTGCGGCGCGCAGTGTGTCGCTGGCTCCAGAGCCCTCAGCCGGCCAGGCGATGCTCGGGACATCAGGCGGGGCAGTCGCGGCTGCTCCCAGCGCGCTCGCGGCCTTGCTCGACGACTCGACGTGGGCCCCCCCGCTAATGAGGCGGGCGACGACCCTCTCGAGGAGTGCCTCCGCTTGCGGATGGTCATGATCGAGGAGTTCGACCTCGATCTCGCGGAAGGCCGTGATGACACGGTCGCTTGAGTCGACGACGACGACCTTGTCGTCGACGAGTTCGAGGAGAGGGGCGCCGTGCCTGTCGTGAAGCACCCGCGGTGTCCGATTCGTGCGCACCGTGACCTGGGGGAGCAGCCGCTCGCCGCGGATGAGCGGCGAGACGATGTCGACGAGTGCGGCCGGGACAGATCCGACGGCACCGGAGAGCAGGGGCACGCGGATCTCGTCGCGCGATGTCGATGGCGCACCCGCGACCGGAAGCTTGAGGTGCCAGCCTGCGTCCGAGCCGCCCTCCCTGCGACGCAATGTTGCCCGCCAGCGAAAGAGCGAAAGACCGGGGGTGTCGTGATAGACGGCGGCCATGTCAAAACTCAGCTGCTCGGTAATCGATGCCACGATGCCCTCGGACACGAGGTCGGGAACGAGGAAATCGCCCGGCACCCGGAGCTTGCGCTCAACCTCCCGATGCACAGTGGGGGTGATCACGGGTCAATCCGTTTGCCCTGTCGAGCGACGAGAGTCTCCTGGAACTCGCGCAGCGGGCTACCGTCCGGTGCGGTCGTGCGACGAAGCCAGGCTCCGTCGGGGTGGAGGTCCCAAACGGAGGTCCGGGGGTCGAATGCGAGGTCGAACAGGTCATTCACCGACGTGATGTGCTCGGGATCCTTGAGACGGACGAGCGCCTCCACCCGGCGGTCGAGATTGCGGTGCATCATGTCGGCCGAGCCGATCCACGTCTCGGGGTCACCGCCGTTGTCGAAGCAGAAGGCGCGGGAGTGCTCGAGGAACCGGCCGAGGATGCTGATGACTCGGGTCATCTCGCTCAGACCGAAGACCCCGGGGCGCATGGCGCAGATGCCCCGAACCCAGATATCGACCTGCACGCCGGCCTGCGAGGCGCGGTAGAGCGCATCGATGACGCGTTCGTCGACGAGGGCGTTGCACTTGAAGCGGATGCGGGCCGGACGGCCCTGTCGGTGATGCTCGATCTCCCGGTCGATGCGCTCGATGAGGCCGGTGCGGACTGAGTGCGGAGCGACGAGCAGCCGTGCGTACTCAGTGTGCAGGGAGTACCCGGACAGCACGTTGAACAGGTTCGAGATATCGTCGCCGACCTCGGGATTGCACGTGAGGAGGCCGAAGTCCTCGTACAGCCGGGCGGTCTTCGGGTGGTAGTTGCCGGTGCCTATATGGCAGTAGCGGCGCAGTTGGTCGCCGTCATTGCGAACGACCATGGACAGCTTGCTGTGGGTCTTGAGCCCGACGAGGCCGTAGACGACGTGCACCCCGGACTGCTCGAGCTTGCGGCTCCAGTCGATGTTGTTCTGCTCGTCGAACCGGGCCTTGATCTCGACGATGGCCAGGACCTGCTTGCCGTTCTCCGCGGCATTGATGAGGGCATCGACAATCGGTGAATCGCCCGAGGTGCGGTAGAGCGTCTGCTTGATGGCCAGCACATTGGGATCGACCGCAGCCTGTTCCAGGAACAACTGCACGCTGGTGGAGAACGAGTCGTAAGGGTGGTGCAGGAGGACGTCGCGCTCCCGGATCGCCGCTAGGACGTCGGGCGGTGACGACGACTCGACGTCAGCGAGGCGCTTGGCCGTCTTCGAGACGAACCTCGGCTGCTTCAGGTCGTCGCGATCGAGTGTCACGACGCTCCACAGCCCGGTGAGATCGAGCGGGCCGGGCAGGTGGAAGACCTCATGCTCGTTGACGTCGAGCTCGCTCACGAGGAGGGCAAGGACGTGGGAGTCGATCGACTCCTCCACTTCGAGCCGGACCGGCGGCCCGAACCTGCGACGCATGAGCTCGCGCTCGAGGGCTAGGAGCAAGTTCTCGGCGTCGTCCTCCTCAACCTCGACATCCTCATTGCGGGTGACGCGGAACGAGTGGTGCTGGAGCACCTGCATCCCCGGGAAGAGCTGGTCGAGATGTGCCGCGATGACGTCCTCGAGCGGGACGAAGCGCTGATCGCCGAGGAGGACGAAACGGGGCAGGGATGGCGGGATCTTCACCCTCGCGAAGAGCTCGAGGCCGGTGATCGGATTGCGGACGACGACGGCGAGATTGAGGGACAGGCCGCTGATGTACGGGAAGGGGTGGGAGGGGTCAACGGCGAGCGGGGTGAGAACCGGGAACAGGTGGGCGTCGAAGAAGACATCCATCTCGCGCCGCTCCGACTCCGAGAGGGACTCCCAGCGCAGCAACTGGATTCCGACTCCGCTGAGCGCGGGCAGGATGTCGTCGCGGAAGGCGTGCGCGTGCTGCCGCTGCAGCTCGTGGGCGCGCTCCCAGATGTTCTCCAGGACCTCCCGCGGGCTGAGGCCGCTCGCCGCCTTCACTGCGATCCCGGTCGCGATCCTCCGCTTCAGGCCGGCGACCCTGACCATGAAGAACTCGTCGAGATTGCTCGCGAAAATGGCAAGGAACTTCGCCCGCTCGAGGCAGGGGAGGTCTTGATCCTCGGCCAACTCGAGTACCCGCTGGTTGAACGCTAGCCACGAAAGTTCACGGTCGAGGAATCGATCTGCGGGCAAGCTCTCAGTCTCCACGTCCTGATGCTCCCACAGTGAGGTGAACGATTGCCGACGATCAGGTGTGCGGCGTGAGCAGATACATGACGTCGGTGTCCCATCGCGTGAACCCGAGGCTTTCGTAGAGGTGGATCGCCGCGGTGTTCGTCGAGTCGACATAGAGCATGGCCTGGCCGAGCCCGAGGGACCGGAGGTGCTGCAGTCCGGCGAGTGTGAGGGCCCTGCCGAGCCCCTGGCCACCCCAGGCCGGGTCCACGCCGACCACGTAGACCTCACCGATCGCCTCATGGCCGTGCGAGCCGTGCCGGCCGTGCACCTTCGTCCAGTGGAACCCGATGAGGTTGCCGGTTGCCTCGTCGCTCGCGAGCAGGAAACCGCTCGGCGAGAACCACGGCTCCGACAACCGCTGATGCAGGTCCACGTTGGTCCATTCGCCCTGCTCGGGGTGCCCGGCGAAAGCGAGCCCGTTGAGGGCGAGCCAGGGCGCATCGTCATCGCCCGGATTGAAGGTGCGCAGCGAGATGCCGTCCGGGAGTGCGACTTCGGGCAGGGGAGCGAGGAGCGAGCGTCGCATCTGCCACAGCACCCGGCTGTGGGTGAAGCCGAAAGACTGAGCCAGGGCGGCGCCTGCTGCCTGCTCTCCGTGAGCCCAGAGCCGCAGTCGGCCATCAGCCGTTGCGGCGATGAGCGCTTCGACGAGTCGATGGGCGATACCGCATCGTCGGTGATCTGGATGGACAGCGAGCTCGGCGCTGGCGCCATGCACTTCGTCGGTGCTGTCCAGATGCGCATAGCCGACGATGGCGCCCCTTGCGTCGACGGCGATGAAGTGACGTCCGCCCTCATCCCCACCATGCCGTAGGTGAAGGAGCACGTGCTCCGACAGGGGCGCCACTCCATCGGCTTCGGTGATGGTGGCGATGACGGCGAGAACCTCGGCGGTGGCGGGGGAGTCGAGCCGCTCGGCGATGCGAATAGCGGTCACGGATCAGGCCAAGGACGTGGTGCGGATCTCAGCAGGAGAGTCGTCGGCGAGTACGGCCAGGGTTGCATCGTCAGCCCGCTGGGGCACGAATCGGTAGCCGACGTTGCGAACCGTCCCGATGAGCGCCTCGTGATCGGCGCCGAGCTTTGCGCGCAGGCGACGAACGTGGACGTCGACCGTGCGGGTGCCGCCGAAGTAGTCGTAGCCCCACACCTCCTGGAGGAGGACCGGGCGGGTGAAGACGCGACCGGGGTGCTGCGCGAGGAACTTGAGGAGCTCGAACTCCTTGAACGTGAGATCTAGGGTGCGGCCCCGCAGTTTCGATGTGTACGTTGCCTCGTCAATCATGAGTTCGCCGCTGCGGATCTCTTCGGGCTCCTGCTCGGGGGCGCCGATGATGTCGCCGACTCGTGAGCAGGCCAGCCGAAGCCTGGCCTCCACCTCTGCCGGGGAGGTCGAATCGACAAGGATCTCGTCCATGCCCCAGTCCCACTGGATCGCGGCGAGGCCGCCCTCGGTCGTGACGAGGATGAGCGGCACGCTGATGCCGGTCTGGCGCAGCAGTCTGGTGAGCCCTCGCACCGCTGGGAGATCGCGACGGCCGTCAATGATGAGGACGTCGCAGTCGGGGGCATCGAGAAGGGCTGTCGGCTCGGCCGGGAGGGTGCGGATGTGGTGGGCGAGGAGGCCGAGGGCGGGAAGCACCTCCGATGACGGTTCCATCGCGCGAGTGAGAAGAACGATCCTCATGCCTGCCTCCCCTCGATTCCCAGCCGTCGCTCGGGCGTTCCGACATGACCCAGCCTACCGGCGCTTGGGCGCTCGCTCCATGTGCGATGTGAGTGCTCGCCTCGCACAGGCAACAATTGGCGCATGCGCCCCGCTGACGAGACGACCCTTGTGTCGTCCGATGGCATCACGATCAGTGCGACCCATGTCGCTGCGACCGGTCAGGGATCCCATGACCTGTGCCTCCTCGTGGCCCACGGATTCACGAACGGATGGCGCGTGCCCCGGGTGCAGCGCGTGATCGGCCGGCTCGCTCGATTCGGCGGGATCATCGCGCTCGACTTCCGGGGGCACGGCAGGTCAAGTGGGGTGTCGACGGTGGGCGAGCGCGAGATCCACGATCTCGATGCCGGCGTGCGATGGGCGAGGGACCTCGGCTACCGATGCGTCGTTCCGGTCGGATTCTCCATGGGGGGCTCGGTGGTCCTGCGGCAGGCGGCCATCGGCTGCGAGCCCGTCGACGCGGTCGTGAGCGTAAGTGCCCCTGCGTTCTGGTACTACCGCGGGACCCGGGTCATGCGCCTGCTGCACCTCGCAGTGGGCACCCGGGCCGGCCGGGCCGTCATGCGGACGCGAGGGGTTCGTATCGGGGCCGATGACTGGCCCGACCCCCTGCCGATGGAGCCCGTCGCTGCCGCGGCGATCATCGACGTCCCGCTTCTCATCGTCCACGGTCACGTCGACCACTACTTTCCAGTCGAGCATCCCAAGGCCCTGCACCGAGCGGCGGTGAACGGCGGCAACGAGCGGGCTGAACTGTGGCTCATCGAGGGCTTCGCCCACGCCGAGTCCGGGATCGATGACCCGACGCTGGATGCCATCGGCACCTGGATCCGACAGACCTGCAGGCTGGAACAGATCGGCGCTCCGGTTGGTTGGGGCAGTTCGTGACCGGCATCGTCGTCCTCATCGTCGTCCTCGTGGCAGCCACCGCCTTCGGATTGTGGCGGCGTAGGGCCGACGGACGCATACGCGATATCTCGGCCCGTGGGCCACTCCCGGTGGCCGACGATGATCCAGAGGTCGGCATGGACGAAGCCGACGGGGCGACCCTAGGCGAGCGTGAGCTCGGCGTGCCCCTCGGCGCGGAGGCAACGCTCGTGCAGTTCTCGACGGCGTTCTGCCAGCCATGCCGTGCCACCCGCCGCATCCTCGACGAGGTCTCCTCGATGGTTGAGGGCGTCGTCCACGTCGAAATCGATGCGGAGGCCCACCTCGATCTCGTGCGGCGCCTCGATATCCGCCGAACACCGACCGTCCTCATCCTTGATCGCGACGGCATCATCCGAAAGCGCGCCTCCGGGCTGCCTCGCAAGGTCGATGTCATCGCGGCGGTCGGAGCGGTCACCGGCCCTGCGAATCCCTCGCAGTAGGGCCATCCGGCTACTAACGAAAATCGGCGTTGTCGCGCTCGCGCGGCGTCATTAGCCTGCCGATCATGACCTCGCCTCTCGTACCTGATGCCCGCACGACCGTTGACCCTCGGGGGCCGCGCTTCGGGGCATCGATCACCGTCGTCGTCCTCGCCGCAGCCCTCGTGACCGCAGGCTCGCCCGTCGGCCTCGTGCTCATCGCCTGGCAGACCCTTGTCTTCGCGCTCGGCGCCTTCGTCGGGCTCTATGCCCAGCCGTACGGGGTGATCTTCCGCAAGCTCATCTGCCCAAGGCTCACGCCGCCGACGGAGCTCGAGGACGCGGCTCCCCCGCGCTTCGCGCAACTCGTCGGATTCGCGTTCCTGGCGGTTGCTCTGGTGGCGACCCTCGCCGGCGCATCGGCGGTCGCGATCGGGGCGGTTGGATTCGCGCTGGCGGCAGCATTCCTGAATGCGGCATTCAATGTCTGCCTCGGCTGCGAGATGTTCCTCATCAGCAAGCGGGTCCTGGTTCGCGCGTAACGCCTGCTGGCTCCCGGCTCAGTAGACGAGCGCCTGCGTCAGGGGGGCTACCGCCTCCTCCACGAAGGCGGTAGCCCCCTTGATCCGTACCCCGGGCAGGCAATCCTCAGCGGTGATGCCCCGACGCTCGGCGCACTGGACGCACACCGTGACCGACCCCGCTTCGAGGATAAGAGCGAGGAGGGCATCGAGCGGGGCCGAGCCGGCGAGTTCGAATGCTGCTGCCCGTCCGGGCATCGCGAGCCAGGCCGCCTCTCCCGTAAGCCACAGGGAGACGGACACCCCGGAGGTGACGGCCGCGGCTGCGACGGTGAACGCCTGCGCGCACCTCTCAGGATCGTCGGCACCCGAGGTTGATTTGACGAGCAAGCGAACCGAGCCCTCCGGGGTCATGGACGGTAGGCTGCCGCACATGGTCGATGCCGTCTACACCGGACTCCTCGTGGCCTCCCTCGCCGTTGCCGGGCTCGCATGCTTCTTCGTCGTCTTCCGCATGCTGAAGGGTCGGGTATGAACATGGACGCAAGCAGCGAGTCCGCCATCCCGGAGCAGTTGCTCCCTCTCTCGTGGCTCATCGGGCGCTGGACCGGGGTCGGCACCGGCCAGTACCCGTCGATCGATGACTTCAGGTTCGGGCAGGAGGTGACCTTTTCGACGGATGGCCGGCCCTTCCTCAGCTATGCGTCCCGCAGCTGGCTCATCGACGACGATGGCAACCGGGTGCGTCCGCTCGCGACCGAATCCGGCTTCTGGCGACCTCGACCCCATAACCACATCGAGGTTCAGCTCGCCCATCCGACCGGTTATGCGGAAATCTGGTACGGCAATATCGAGATCACCGGCCTGGAGAATGCCCGCATCACCGGGGCAAGGGCCGAGCTCCGCACCGACATGGTGGGCCGTACCGAGAGCGCCAAGGAGTACGCGGGCGGGCACCGGCTCTACGGCCTCGTCGAGGGCCGGCTCCTGTGGACCTTCGACATGTCCGCGGTCGGGCACCCGATCACCAATCACCTCGCGGCGACCTTGAATCGCGTTGAAGACGATGCGCCCGAAAGTAGCGTCGGCGGCGCTGTGCCCGACGCATGATCGTCGACTGGGACCGCCGCCTGCGCGAGCACGGCTTCCGCATCACCCCGCAGCGGCAACTCGTCCTCGAGGCGGTGGAGCGGCTGCGTCACGGGACTCCCGAGGAGATCCTCGTCGAGGTCCAGCGCACTGCGTCCGGCGTCAACCTCTCGACCGTCTATCGCACCCTCGAAGTCCTCGAGGATGTCGGCCTGGTCACCCACGCTCACATTGGCCATGGGGCACCGACCTATCACGCGGTCGATGAGCACATGCACATCCACCTGGTGTGCGACCTGTGCTCGAAGGTCTCGAGCGTGCCAGCCGAGGTGGCGTCGGATTTCGTTGCCAGCCTGAAGGCCGGTCATGGCTTCGTCACCGATATCTCGCACGTCTCGATCCACGGGTGGTGCGTCGAGTGCATCGAGGCATCCCGCGCTGACGCCGAGGCGAACATTCAGTGAGCGGTGGTGCCGTTCCACCGCCAGATGGGTCCGCCGACCCGATCGTCCCGTGGCATTTCGGGGATCCCCACGGCGAGCAGCGCCGGCTAGCCCAGGGCGAGGGGATCGTCGACCTGTCGAATCGGGGCGTGGTGACGGTCTCGGGTCCGGATCGGCTCTCGTGGCTCCACAGCCTCACGACGCAGCATGTCGAGCACCTTGGTGCGGGCGAGTCCGCACTCGCCCTCATCCTGAGCCCGCACGGGCACGTCGAGCACGAACTGCATCTCGTTGACGACGGCATGACGACCTGGATCATCGCCCAGCCAGGAACCGCCCCGGAACTCACCCGCTACCTCGACTCGATGCGCTTCATGCTCCGAGTTGAGGTAGCCGACGTCTCCGATGCCTACGTCGTGGTCTGGGAGCCGGTCTCACAACCGGATGCCGCTGCGCCTACCTGGGTCGTGCCCGAGCCCTTTGCGTCGCGGGGCTACGGGGGCCGGGAGGTCATCCTCGCCCGCGAGGGCCTCGCGGCCCGGCTCGATGAACCTGCTCCCGCCGGTACGTGGGCACTCGAGGCGTTGCGCGTGGCAGCCGCGATGCCGCGTCTGGGCCAGGAGACCGACCACCGAACGATCCCGCACGAGGTCGGCTGGATCCCGGCGGCGGTGCACCTGCAGAAGGGGTGCTACCGAGGCCAGGAGACCGTGGCCCGCGTGCAGAACCTGGGGAAGCCGCCGCGCCGGCTGGTGCTGTTGCACCTCGATGGCTCCGATGAGGTGACCCTCGGGCATGGCGATCCGGTTTTCTGGGGTGATCGCGAGGTCGGCTGGGTCGGCTCCTTCGCACGGCACTTCGAACTCGGGCCGGTGTCGCTCGCCATCATCAAGCGGAATGTCCCGGTCGATGCCCCGCTCGTGGTTCGGCATGTGATCGGCGATGGGACGCCGTCCGCGCGAACCGCAGAGATAGCAGCGGCACAGGAAGCAATAGTCCCAGCCGACTAACCCACCCTTCCCGTTTGTCCCACGAACTGTGACGTTCGGGGGAAGAGGGGGTTAGCGGGTGGTGTCGAGGGTGATCGTCATCGGGCCGTCGTTGACGAGCCAGACGCGCATGTCGGCGCCGAAGATCCCGGTGGCGACCTCGGCTCCCCGGGTACGGAACCGCTCGGCGACGGCATCGACGAGGGGCTGCGCCAACGGTCCGGGTGCAGCGGCGTCCCACGTGGGCCTGCGGCCCTTGCGGGTGTCGGCGTAGAGCGTGAACTGGCTGATGACAAGCACCGGGAGCCCGAGATCCGATGCCGAGACCTCCCGGCCGGCATCGGGCGCGAGCGACACCCCTGCGGCCCTCGCGTGCTCGTGCCCGAAGATGCGCAGGTCGTAGACCTTGTCGGCCAGTGACGAGGCGAGGGACGAATCATCATCGTGCGTGACGCCGATGAGGACGACGAGCCCGGGCCCGTCGAACGAGCCCACGACAGCGCCGTCGACAACGACGGAGGCCCCATCAGCCCGTTGCACCACCGCTCTCACGAGCCCAGCGTGCCATGATGCGCCGGTGACACACCATGGGCCCGTCGTACTCGCCGATGTCGTGCGGAACGGATTCGTCGAGGGGACGCATGTCGGCCACGCCGTCATCGTTGCCCCGGACGGGCAGGTCGAGCGGGCCTGGGGCGACCCGGGGGCCGTCATCTTCCCCCGATCATCGAACAAGCCCGCGCAGGCGTCGGCGATGGTCCATGCGGGTCTGGACCTGCCGCCTGAACTGCTTGCCCTCACCGCCTCGTCCCATAGCGGCGAGCAATTCCATCTTGACGGGGTCGCGCGGATCCTCGACCTCGCCGGCCTAGGCGAGGAAGCACTCCAGACCCCGCCGGACCTTCCCCTCGATCCGGTCGAGCGCGACTCGTGGATTCGGCAGGGCAGGGCGCCGCAGTCCATCGCGATGAACTGCTCGGGCAAGCATGCCTCGATGCTCGCGACCTGCCGGGCCAATGACTGGAGTATCGACGACTACCTCGACCCGGGTCATCCCCTGCAATTGGCACTCACGGCTCACCTGGCGGGCCTCGCGGGCGAACCGATCGCTCATGTGGGCATGGACGGGTGCGGTGCACCGGTGCTGGCCCTCACCGTCGCGGGCCTGGCCCGGTCGCTCTCGCGAATCGTCCAGTCACCGAGCGGCTCACCCGAGCACCGGGTGGTGGCGGCGATGCGCGCGGCGCCAGAGCGGGTCGGCGGATCCCGCAGGGATGTCACCGCCTTCATGCGTCAGGTCCCCGGACTGGTCGCGAAGGACGGCGCCGAGGGCGTCTATGCACTCGCGCTCGAAGATGGCCGAGCGGGGGCGCTCAAGGTGTGCGATGGGTCCGACAGGGCCCGCATCGTGGCGTGTGCAGCCTTGCTCATCGCCATGGGAGTTGACGACGAACTGGTTGCGGAGCAGCGTGAACTACCTGTCCTCGGCGGCGGTCATCCGGTGGGTCGGGTGCGTTCTCCCATCGAATGACTGACCGCTGCTAACTGTGGCAAGCATCTCCGCTTGCAAAAGCAAGCACCGTCAGGCACCATGGATCTATGGCACGAATCGACGTAAGCGGCCTTGGCGATTACATCAAGGCACAGCGGGATCAGGCGGAGATGTCCTTGCGCCAGCTCGCAAACGCTGCCGAGATTTCCAACCCCTACCTGAGTCAGGTGGAACGGGGGCTGCGCAAGCCCAGTGCTGAGATCCTCGCCCGCATTGCCCAGGGTCTGCGGATTTCCGCCGAGACCCTGTACGTGCAGGCCGGGATTCTGGCCGAGCGGGAGGGTGATGAGACCGTCACAACGGCGATCGCCTCCGACTCGACCCTCACCGAACGGCAGCGAACCACGCTGCTGCAGATCTACGCCGCATTCCAAGCAGAGAATCGCGGCAATCGAGAGGACACGGATCAACATGACTGAGCAGACAACGAGCGAGACGACCGCTGCCGGGACGGCTGCGGCACCCAAGGCCACGAGCAAGCCGAAGGCCACCCCAAAGGTTGCGAGCACCACGAAGAAGTCGACGGCAAAGGCCGCGGCCGCGGCGCGGGAGACCGCGTCACGATTCAGCCTCCCCTTCGAGGTCCCGACCTTCGACCTGCCGAAGCTTGACCTGCCGAAGGTCGAGTTCCCGCGGATCGACCTGCCGAAGATGGAGCTCCCGAAGGTCGACCTCGCGAGGTTCGACCCGCGTGAGCTCGACGTCAACGCGTTGGCCACCACCGCGAAGGACGCCGCAGTCAGCGCGAAGAACAAGGCAACCGCTCTGTCGAGCGATGTTCGCAGGAACATCACCCACACGGTCACCCTCGTCCGCGAGGCCGTCGGGATCTGACCGCCTCTCGGCCGATGATGGGCGTGCGTTAGCGTGAAGGAATGTTTGGAGCAGTTCAAGGCCTTGTCATCTACGCGCTGTGGATCGTCCTTCTCATCGTCAAGGGCGCCGCATTCATCGACTGCGTCCGGCGTCCGCCGGAGGCGTTCCCGGCAGTGGGCCGAAAGTCCAAGGTGCTGTGGCTGGTGCTCACCGGCCTAGCGGCCCTGGTGGGCCTGCTGCCGGGGATGACCCTCGAGCTCTTCGGGATCGCTGGCACGGTCATCGCGCTTGTGTACCTGTTCGACGTGCGCCCGAAGATCGTCGAGATCACCCAGCGCTGACCCGGCGATCGGCGAGCTGTGACCTACCGCTTTCCCTGGGCTGCCACGGCGGCTGAGGCCTCCGCGGCCGCGGCCGGATCGAGGTACTCGCCGCCGGGCACGATCGGCTTGAGATCCTCGTCGAGCCGGTAGACGAGCGGGATGCCGGTCGGGATGTTGAGGCCGGCGATATCGGCGTCGGAGATGCCGTCGAGGTGCTTGACGAGGGCTCGAAGTGAGTTGCCGTGCGCGGCGACGAGGACCGTGAGGCCGGCGCGCAGGTGCTCGGCGACGATGACGTCCTCCCAGTAGGGGATGAGCCGGTGGACGACATCGGCGAGGCACTCGGTCGCGGGGCGGGTCTCGGGCGGCAGCGCGGAGTAGCGGGGGTCATAGGTCTGCGCCCACTGGTCCTGCGGGTCGATGGCCGGCGGCGGGACGTCGTAGGAGCGACGCCACAGCATGAACTGCTCCTCGCCGTACTCCTCCAGGGTCTCCTTCTTGTTCTTGCCCTGAAGGGCGCCGTAGTGCCGCTCGTTCAGCCGCCAGTTGCGGATGACGGGGATCCAATGGCGGTCGCAGGCGTCGAGGGCCAGCTGCGAGGTCCGGATGGCACGCCGGAGCAGCGACGTGTGGACGACATCCGGGAGGAGACCGGCCTGGGCGAGGAGTTCGCCACCGCGGATGGCCTCGGCCACGCCCTTGTCATTGAGGTCGACGTCGACCCAGCCGGTGAACAAGTTCTTTGCATTCCATTCGCTCTCGCCATGACGGAGCAGGATGAGGGTGTACGGGGCATTCGTGGCTGACGTCATGGTCATATCCTGCCGGACCGGCTAGCGGCCTCCGCTCGGCTCCTCGATGCCCGCGACCGGGTCTTGCGCGCCACCGCCGGCGGAGTGGTCTATGAGGTGCTCGAATGCCGCGAGATTCTCAGTCGTCTCACCGCGGCTGACCCGCCATGCCCACTCCCGTCGAATGGCAGACGCGAAGCCGAGTTCGAGCAGCGTGTTGAACGAGCCGTCCGAGTACTCCAGCACGCAGCCGAGCAGCCGGTCGAGTTCGTCATCGTTGAGCGAGGTGAGCGGCACCTTGCCGGTCAGGTAGATGTCGCCGAGGTGGTCGATGGCGAAGGCGACGCCGTACATGCGGCGATTCTGCTCCAGGAGCCAGGCGTGAACGGCCGGTTCGTGCTCGTCAGGCTTTCGGGCGACGAAGGCGTTGATCGTGAGTGCGTGCGGGCCAATGGTGAGCGAGACGTTCGTCTTGAGCTTGCGGGTACCCGGCAACTCGACGACGAAGGTCTCTGGGCCGGCACGCTCGAACTCGATCCCTGCGCGCCCGAGGAAGTCGGCGAGGGCATCGGGCGTGTCACTCGACGCCATCAGCCACCTGCAGCGAGCGAGATCTGCGCCGGATTCCCGGACATGGCCATGGCGTAGGTATCGAGGAGGCCCGTGGTGGTGGCCGCCCACCCGAAGGACGCAGCGTGCATTCGGGCTCCGCTGGCGAGTTCGGCGAGCCGTTCTGGGCGGGCGATGAGCGAGCTCAGAACGGTCGCGTAGTCACGTGGATCGTGCCCCTCCACGAGGACGCCGCTCGTCTCGTGCAGGACCGCGGTGCGGAGGCCTCCGACTGCAGCGGCGACCACGGGCGTCCCGCAGGCCTGGGCCTCGACGGCGACGAGTCCGAAGGACTCGGAGTAGGAGGGGACGACGGTGATATCGGCGGACCGGTACCACTCGGCGAGCATGGCACGATCCCCGGGCGGCTCGAATCGCACGACGTCGGCGATGCCGAGTTCGGCGGCCAGGTCGGTGAGTGAGGTGGGGCGCTCGAGTCCGGTCCCCGAGGGCCCGCCGCAGACGACGACGATCAGCCGTGACCGAAGCCCCGGGTCGGTCTCGAGCATCCGGGCAGCTGCCCGCAGGAGGATGTCGGGCGCCTTGAGCGGCTGAATGCGTCCGACGAACAGGAGGACCACGGCATCCTGTTCGAGGCCGAGGCGACGACGGGCGGCGGAAGGATCGCCGGGAGTGAACTGCTCGAGATCGACCCCCGGATGGACGACATCGACGGCGCCGGGATGGGCGCCGTAGAGGTCGATGAGCTGACGTGCCTCGTCGGCGGTGTTCGCGACGAGCCGAGCGGCTGCGGCAACGACCTGCTCCTCGCCGATGACGCGAACCATGGGCTCAGGGGTATCGCCCAAGGCGAGCTCGAGGTTCTTGACCTTCGCCATCGTGTGCATCGAGTGGACGAGGGGTACGCCCCAGCGCTCCGAGGCAAGCCAGCCGACCTGGCCTGAAAGCCAGTAGTGCGAGTGGATGAGGTCGAACCAGCCCTCAGGATGGGCGGCTTCGACCCGCATGACACCGGACGTGACCGCGCACAGCTGTCCGGGGAGATCGGCCTTGAGCAGGCCTTCGTATGGCCCTGCGGTGACATGCCGAACAAGCACCCCGGGGGCGAGTTCGATAGCGGGCGGCAGATCCGAGGACGTGGCGCGCGTGAAGATCTCGACGGCGGTCCCGGCAGCGGCGATGCGCTTGGCGGTCTCGACGACATAGACATTCATCCCGCCGGCATCGCCTGTGCCGGGCTGGTCGAGGGGTGAGGTGTGGATGGAGAGGACCGCTATTCGCGACGGCGCATGAGTTCGAAGAGGGCGCTGTGCGGTCATAGGGCACCTTGCTCTCGCGATGAGACCGGGCGTCGTGCCCGCTCCATAGGGTGAATGGCGAGTGAAGTCTCGCGCATTCCCCTGAAAGGGGCCACCGAAGGATTCAACGAGCCCATTGGGGACTGCTAATCGAGGCTGACCCCGACGTACGGCTCACCGGTCACGATCGTGACAACGCGCCTGGTCACTGATACTGCGTGGTCGGCGTAACGCTCGTAGTAGCGGGACAGGAGGGTCACATCGATGGCGGCCTCAACCCCGTGGGTCCAGGAGGGGGACAGGACGATAGTGAAGAGCTCGCGGTGCAGGCGGTCCATCTCGGTGTCGTGCGCCGCGATGTCGGCCGCGAGTGAGACGTCCTTCGTGGCGATGACGGATCCAGTCTTGGAGACGATCGCCTCAGCGAGGCCACCCATGACGGCGAAGGTTCCCCGGAGCTCCTGGGGAACGGCGGGACGCGGGTAGCGCATCCGAGCCTGCTTCGCCACGTGCTCTGCGAGGTCACCCATCCGCTCGAGCGAAGCGGCGATGCGCAGGGCTCCGATGACGATGCGGAGGTCGCCGGCCACCGGCTGACGAAGTGCGATGAGATCAAAGCATCGTTCCTCAACGGCTCCTGTGAGCGCATCGACCTGGGCATCGCCGGCGATGACGGCCTCAGACATGCCGAGGTCGGCATCGAGCAGCGACTGGGTGGCACGATTCATCGCCGAACCCACGAGGCGGGTCATCTGCACGAGATCGTCGTTGACCGACAGGAGTTCTTCGTCGTATCCGGCTCTCATGGGCTGATTCTAGGCGGGCTCGGTGGACGGTGTTGCCCGGCATTTAGAACATGTCGCGAGCATGAACGGTCTGCGACCGTTGGGCGAACAACAACAACAGACGATGAACCGAGCATGAACCCTCCACTCCTGATGAGTCCGCTGATTTCCGATCGCTCGGTCCGGCTCATATGGTTCAGTTGTGTCAAGACGACTGGCCCCAGCAGATGCTCCGCGGCAGGACCTTGTCGAGCCGCGCACGGGCAATCTCCCGGTGGTTCCAGACGAGGTCGTTCGGGTCCTCAGCGTGCTGCCCTCCGCATCATTGGTCGTGAGTGCCGATGGCCTGGTGCTTCGGGCTAGTGCCAGGAGCCAGGCGCTTGGTCTGATCAACCGGAGCCTCGTCACGGTGCCGGAGATCTCCCGCCTCATCGAAAAGGTCGCGGGTGACGGAGAGGCGCGCGAGCAGGAGATGCGCGTTCGACGGCCACCGCTCGGACGCGAACTGCTCGAGCTCAGGGTGCGCATCGCGCCCCTCGGAACGGGTGCGATCCTCGTGCTCATCGACGATCTTGCCGAGGAGCGCAGAGTCGATGCGGTCCGGCGCGACTTCGTTGCGAACGTCAGCCATGAGCTCAAGACCCCCGTCGGGGCGCTGTCGCTCCTCGCCGAGGCGGTGCTTGCCTCGAGCGATGATCCCGATCAGGTGCGCCACTTCGCCGAGCGCATGCAGCTCGAGGCAGCCCGGCTCAGTCACCTCGTGCAGGATGTCATTGACTTGTCAAGGCTTCTGGGCGACGA
>CAFBNE010000013.1_pt1 | contig 41206 bp, 43 predicted proteins | sample 7269181 | NCBI WGS metagenome assembly CAFBNE01 (sample SAMEA6814085, study PRJEB35770) | uncultured Actinomycetes bacterium | biome: Freshwater; feature: Freshwater reservoir; material: water | place: Czech Republic | collected 2017-05-23 | depth 30m m
GAGTTGCTCGAGCGCCTGTGCTGGCGAGACGATCGGGCTGAAGATGCGCGGGTTGGTTGTGATGCTCAAGAACTCATGGATGCACGGCCAGGGAATGGCCCAAGCCGCATGTGCAATCGCGAGACCTTCGAGGACTGTTGCGGCCGTTGAGTGATTCGGATGATTCTGCATGAGGGCCGGCACCAGAACATTGGTGTCGACGCCAATCACAGTCGATCCCCGCGAGAGAGATCAAGAATCTCCTGCCAGGTCATGTTGGCTGCTTCGGCAGTTAGTGCCCCCGGAACGGACGCATCGCGCCAAATGTAAGGGCGGACTCGGCTCCTGGAACGCAGGACTTCGTGGAGGCCCTCCTCGAGCAGAGACTTCATGCTGCAGCCCTCACGATGAGCGAGGTCCTTTATCTCTTCGAGGAGAGCATCGTTGATCTCGACGGTCGTCTTCATACGAAAATGCTAGGTGGCCCATAGATATGGGTCAAGAGCCTTGGGGGCGAAGTCAGCGAGCGTTGCCGATCCGGCGCACGAGCGCTCGCGGTGAATGACGAAGCAGCACCCCCATCGCCTTGTACTGGCTGCCGGTGACGCTCAGCACCTTGCCACGATCGACATCGCGCATCGCTTTCGCGGCGACCCTGTCGGCGTCGAGCCACATCCACCCGGGCACGCTGCCCATGTTCATGTCGGCACGTTCGTGGAATTCGGTATGGACGTAGCCGGGGCACACCGCCGTGACACTGACCCCGAGCGGTGCGACCTCGCCGGCGAGGCCCTCCGAGAACACGGTGACCCATGCCTTCGCTGCCGAGTAGGTACTGCCGGTCAGCCAACTCGCCACGCTGCTCACATTCACGATGGCACCCTCGCCGCGCTCGCCCATCGAGACGGCCGCCGCGTGGCTGAGGCGCATGACCGCGATGACGAGGACATCGACCATGCGCTGCTCGTCGCTGATCTCGCCGCGGGTGAATCGGGCCTTGACCCCGAAGCCGGCGTTGTTCACAAGCACAGCGATCGGCCGGTCTCGGTCCAGAAGTCGCTGCTCGACAACGCTGAGCTGCTCCCGATCCGAGAGGTCTGCTGGGAGGACCTCGACCGTCACCCCGTGGGCACTCGAGAGCGACTCCGCGAGGGCCGCAAGGCGATCCTCGTCGCGTGCGACGAGGACAAGGTCGTGACCCTTGGAGGCGAGGAGCCGGGCAAAGGCTTCCCCGATGCCTGAGGTGGGACCGGTGACAAGGGCGGTGCCGGGGACTCGCATGGCTCATCCTCACACCTCAAGCACGGTCTCCTTTCGGGACCCGGGCTTTGTCGATCCCGGACGTACCGTCGGTGAATGCAGTGGGGGAGAGGGCGCTCGGGTGCAGCCGTCGGCGGAACGTGGCTTGCTGTCGCGTCGGCGCTTGTCGCGTCGGTCCTTTTCGCAGCCGTCCCGGCGACCGGCGCAACGGATCCCTTCGAGCGGGTGACCCGCGTCATCAACGGCATCGAGGCGGGTGAGGGGCAGTACGGATTCGTCGTCGCGCTCCTCAGCACCGATCGGCTCGCGATCGATGGCGCCTACCAGTCGCAGTTCTGCGCGGGCACGCTCACGACCGCCACGACGGTAGTCACGGCCGGCCACTGCGTCGTTGATCCGGCAACCGGGATCCGGGCGCGCACGGATCAGCTCCTCGTGGGCGTCGGACGCAGCCTGCGGTCGGATGCCCTGCGTATGGTGCCCATCGCGTCGATCGCCGTGCATCCGGGCTTCCGGCAGGTGAGCTGGGCCAATGACATCGCTGTCATCACCCTGGCCGAGCCGGTCGCTGAGGTGGCCGCGCTCACGCCGGTGCAGTCGTTCGAACGGCAGCAGTACACCTCGGCGGGCACTGCAGTGACCGTGTTCGGGTGGGGTAATGCGGTCGCGGGGGGCAACGCCTTCCCGGAGGCCCTGCGAACGGGATCCCTCGTCGTGTTCCCGGACAGGGCGTGCAGCCGGGAGGGTCGCTATGAGGTCGGGGGAATCGACTTCGTCGGGTATTCGCCGGCGGACGCCGATCGCGCGACGATGCTGTGCGCAGCGGGCGTGACCGCCTCGGGGCAGATCATCGACTCCTGCCAAGGGGATTCTGGCGGCCCCCTCGTTGCTGGAACGGGCGCCCTCATGCGACTGGTCGGGATCGTGAGCTGGGGGGAGGAGTGCGCCACGAGGCGTCCGGGCGTCTACACCCGAATATCGGCGATGACCGAATTCCTTGCGTCGAATGGGGCCCTCGTGATCCTCCCGCCGACGATCGCGCCCGCCATCGCCGTTCAGGCGCTCTCCGGATCGATCCGAGTCACCTTCACCCCTGCGGCCGATGGTTCCTCGGTTGAGACGTTCGCGGCCACCGCCACGAGCAGCGTCACCAATGTGACGACCCCGTGCTTCGCCCCGGTTCGAAGCGACGGAAAGCCGGCAGGCTGCACCATTAGTGGACTCGTCAATGGCGAGGCCTACGCGGTCTCCGGCATCGCAGCGAACGCGATCGGCGATTCGCCGCCTGCCTCCCCGATACCGGCGACACCGTTGGAGGCGGTTGTTTCACGTTAGGTGACGTACCGTGTGAGCATGGCTTGGGCGATGCGTGCCACGACCACGGCGGCGGCGCTCGTGGGCGCACTGGCGCTTGTCGTTGCCCCGGCCTCAGGACTCCCTGCTTCGGCTGACGGCGCCAGACCGCGGGTCGTCAACGGTCAACCCACCGTGGCCGGCCAATTTCCGTTCGTCGTCGCCCTCGTCGATGCTGCGAGGTTCGAGCGGGAGGGCGCTTTCCAGGCGCAGTTCTGCGGCGGGTCGCTCACCACCCCGACGACGATCGTCACGGCAGCCCACTGCATCGTCGATGAGAAGACCGGCCGGCAGGACGACGCATCGTCGATGCTGGTGGCGATTGCCGAGAACCTCAAGGCCGCTGACATCCGGGTAGTGCGCGTGTCCTCCATCGCGGTCCATCCTGAGTACGACCCCGTGATGGTGAAGAACGATGTCGCCGTGCTCACGCTCAGCGAGCCCGTCACTGACATCCCGATCATCATGCCGATGCGCCCTGGTGACGTCGCCGACTACCTTGTGCCGGGCGCGCCTGTGACCGTCGTGGGGTGGGGGAATCAGTCGATCAACGGCAGTTCCTATCCGGAGGCGATGCGCCTAGGCGCCCTTGTGGTCTTCCCGGATGGCGCCTGCGGCCGAAACGAGCCGTACACGATCGGTTCAATCACATTTGACGGGTTCAACTGGGACGAGGCCAAGCCCGCCCTCATGATCTGCGCCGCGGGAGTGACGGAGGCCGGCAAGGTCATCGATGCCTGTCAGGGTGACTCTGGGGGCCCGCTCGTCGGTGGCGAAGGCGCTGCGCTGCGACTCGTCGGAGTGGTGAGCTGGGGCGAGGACTGTGGAACCAGGCATCCGGGGGTCTACACCCGGATCGTGGCGATGACCGATTTCCTCATGGCCCAGAATGCGATTTCAACCCTTGCCCCAACCCTTGCACCAGTGCTCGGCATCGACGTGCTCTCGGGAGGCCTGCGGGTGACATTCGCGACCACGTCGGACGGCTCAGCGATCGGCACGTTGGCCGCCACGGCAACCGACCCTGCTACCGGTGCCACGGCAAACTGCTTCGCCACACCGCGCCGTGACCGCCTATCGCCGTTCTGCACGATCACCGGTCTCGCGAATGGAGCCACATACAGCGTGTCGGGTATCAGCGCGAATACACTCGGCAATTCGCCCCCCGCCGCGCCGGTTGCCGCGGTGCCGGCCGCGGTGCCGATTCCCGGGGCTATCCGCGCAGTCTCGGTGTCATCGGGCGGACAGGCGCGGTTCCGGGTGGGCGCCAGTGACGGGAATGGCGCTGCCATCTCCTCGGCCCGGGTCGATTGCGTTCCCGTCGCCGGCGGCGCGACCCGCAGTGGCCGGGTGGTCAAGGGGGCTTCCCTCGTGACTCGCCTCGCGGCGCAGCGTTACGCGTGCGCGGTCGTGGTGGCCAACACGGTTGGCGAGGCCCGTTCGAATCCGCGCCTCGTCGTCGGACGTCGCTAGTCGCACACGCGCGCGTCAGTCGCGGTAGCCGGGGTTGACCCGGTCGAGGCGACGCAGCAGGCCCGGCCAGGCGAGGTCGCCGCCCATGCCCTTGAGCACGAGGTCGATGTTGCTCGCGACCCCGACGAGGATCGCCGGGTGGACGGGGATGAGCTCGCCACCGCCGGATTGAGCGAGCACCTGGATCTCGCAGGCCTTCTGCAGGTTGTACATGTAGAGGAACGCATCGGCGATGCTCTCGCCGACGGTGAGCAGGCCGTGGTTGCGCAGGATGAGGCTGCTGTTCATCCCGAGGTCGTTCACGAGCCGGGGCTTCTCGGCATCGAGGAGGGCGATCCCCTCGTAGTCGTGGTATCCGATAGACGCGAGCGCGACCGTCGCCTGCTGCGAGATGGGGAGGAGTCCGCCGGCCTGGGCGCTGACGGCCACGCCAGCGGCGGTGTGGCTGTGGAGCACGCACGAGACGTCCTCGCGTGCGGCGTGGATCGCGCTGTGGATGACGAATCCGGCGGGGTTCACCGGGTAGTCGCTCGGCTCGACTTTCGTGCCCTCGCCGTCGACCTTGATGAGACTGCTCGCCGTGATCTCCTCGAACAGCATCCCGTAGGGATTGATGAGGAAGGCGTGGTCACGGCCCGGCACTCGGACGGAGATGTGCGTGAAGACGAGGTCATCCCAGCCGTAGAGGGCCATGAGCCGGTAGCAGGCGGCAAGGTTGGTGCGCAGGGCGATTTCTGTCAGGTCCGTGGCCATGAAATGGAGTATCACAGGGGAACGGTGGTGCCGTCCCCGGAAGCATGAAGGGATCGTCGAATTTCGGGACTTCTCGCGCTCGGGCTCCAACGGTGACAAAGTAGTGCCCGGCGGCAGCCAGAACGGCTAGTGCCCGGCGGCAGCCAGAACGGCTAGTGCCCGGCGGCAGCCGGGACGGCGCCCCGACATCCTGAGAGGCTGGACGCATCGTGAGCAGGTTGAACGGAAAGGTCGCGATCGTTACTGGGGCCAGTCGTGGCATCGGGCTGGCAATCGCCGCGCGACTCGTTGACGAGGGTGCGCGGGTGATGATCACCGCGCGTAAGCCCGAGGCCCTCGCGGAGGCGGTGACTTCGCTGGGCGGCGCCGCCCATGCCCTCGCGGTCGCTGGGAAGAGTGACGACGAGGCCCATCAGGACGAGACGATCCGCGCGACGCTCGAGGCGTTCGGCAGCATCGACCTGCTCGTGAACAACACCGGGATCAACCCGGTCTACGGCCGGATGATCGATCTCGATCTCGCAGCCGCCCGCAAGATCGTCGAGGTGAACTGCCTCGCGGCCCTGTCGTGGACCCAGCGGGCCCATCGTGCATGGATGGCCGAGCACGGCGGGGCCGTCGTCAATGTCTCGTCTGTCGCAGGGCTCAGGCCCGCGCCCGGTATCGGCTTTTACGGGGCGAGCAAGGCGATGCTCTGCCACATCACCGAGGAGCTCGCCGTCGAACTGGCACCGGGCGTGCGGGTCAATGCCGTGGCACCAGCCGTCGTGAAGACCGCGTTCGCGGCCCCGCTCTTCGAGGGTCGCGAGGATGACGTCGCTGCCGGCTATCCGCTGAAGAGGCTTGGCGAGCCGCAGGACATCGGATCCGTCGTCGCCTTCCTCCTCTCGCCCGATGCCGCGTGGATCACCGGCCAGACGATCGTCATCGATGGCGGGCTCACGCTGACCGGAGGCCTGTGACGGTGGGCCTCCTTGATGTTCGCGATCAGGGTGTCGTCGTCACTGGAGCCGGCCGGGGTATCGGCCTAGCCATTGCCGCGAAACTCGCCGAGGAGGGCGCACGCGTCGTTGTAAACGACCTCGATGCCGCCGAGGCTCATGAGGCCGCCGCTGAGATCGGCGCGTTCGCCATCCCAGGTGACGCCGCGAGCGAGGAGGGGGTCGACGCGCTCATCACCGCTGCCCGCGCCCACCTCGGCGACATTGACATCTACTTCGCCAATGCCGGCACCGCCATCGGCGTGGGTCTCGACAGCACCGAGGAGGCGTGGGCAACCGCGCTCGAGGTCAACGTCATGGCGCATGTCCGGGCGGCCCGCCTTCTCGTGCCCTCATGGCTCGAGCGCGGTGGCGGACGCTTCGTCGTCACGGCGTCTGCTGCCGGACTCCTCGCGACGGTCGGGAATGCCCCCTACTCGGTGAGCAAGCATGCTGCCGTGGGCTTCGCCGAGTGGCTCTCGATCACCTACGGCCATCGCGGCATCACCGTGCAGGCCATCTGCCCGCAGGGGGTCACGACCCGGATGCTCGACGAGGCCGGCCCGTTCAAGGAGCTCCTCACTCGCGACGGCGCGCTGAGCGCTGAGCAGGTTGCCGAGTCGGTCTGGCAAGGCCTGCAGGAGGGTGATTTCCTCATCCTTCCCCACCCCGAGGTTCGCGAGTACTACGTGAGCAGGGCCGCCCACACTGATCGCTGGCTCGGTTCCATGCGGCGCATCCAGCGCAAAGTCGACGAGGGGAGCGTGGGCTGATGCTCGCCTGGCAGGTACTTGAGCTCGGTGAGCCGATCGACGTGATGCAGTTGCGTGAGGCGCCGGACCCCGTGCCCAACCCGGGGCAGATCCTCGTGCGAGTCCGGGCCTCGGCCGCCAACTTCCCCGATGTCCTCATGTGCCGCGGGATGTACCAGGTGCGCCCCGCGATGCCCTTCAGCCCCGGCGTCGAACTATGCGGCGAGGTGGTCGCCCTCGGCGAGGGCGTGAGTCGTTTTGCTTTCGGAGACAGGGTCATCGGGGCCTCGGTCCTGCCCCACGGCGGCTTCGCCGAACTCGCGATCATGAACGAGGCGACCACGTACCCGGCGCCCGTGTCGCTTGATGACGCCGAGGCGGCAGCGTTCTACCTTGGCTATCAGACCGGCTGGTTCGCCCTTCATCGCCGTGCGCACCTGCAGCCGGGCGAGACGCTGCTCGTCCACGCCGCGGCGGGCGGGGTCGGCAGCGCAGCCGTGCAGCTTGGCAAGGCCGCGGGCGCCCGGGTGATCGGGGTCGTCGGTGGTCAGGACAAGGCGCAGGTGGCGCGCTCGCTCGGGGCCGATCTGGTGATCGACCGGCTGAGCGAGGACTTCGTGGCGTCCGTGAAGGAGTTCACGGACGGACGCGGCGCCGATGTGGTGTTCGACCCGGTCGGCGGGGATGCGTACCACCGCTCGACCAAGTGCATTGCCTTCGAGGGCCGGATCATCGTCGTCGGATTTGCGGGCGGCGAGGTCCAGAGCACGGCCCTGAGCCACGCGCTCGTGAAGAACTACGCGATCCTCGGCCTCCACTGGGGCTACTACAACGAGAAGGACCCGGCCGCCGTCGATGCCTGCCAGGTGATCCTGACCGCGATGGCCGATGCCGGCACCCTTCGCCCCCTCGTGAGCGAGCGGCTTGCGCTCGGCGACGTCGCCGGGGGAATCCAGCGATTGGCCGACGGCTCGACGACCGGACGTGTCGTCTACGTTGCTCACGAGCAGATTCAGGGCTGACAGGCAGATGGAGGAACGACATGAGTGACATCCCCCGCACGGTCATCGTGACTGGCGCGGCCCGCGGTATCGGCGCGAGCGTCGCCCGGCGCCTGAGCCGCGAGGGTCACGCCGTGGCGATCATCGACCTCGACGCAAATGCCTGCCAGGCCGTAGTCGACGAGATCGTGGGTGACGGAGGCACCGCGCAGGGATTTGCCGCCGACGTCTCCGATGAGGCGAGCGTCAAGGCGGCCGTCGATGCGATCGCGCTGGCGATGGGGCCCCCGCTCGTCCTCGTGAACAACGCCGGCATCCTTCGGGACAACCTCCTGTTCAAGATGACGGTCGATGACTGGGATGCGGTCATGAGCGTGCACCTTCGGGGGGCGTTCCTCATGAGCCGGGCAGCCCAGCGTCACATGATCGAGGCCGGCTGGGGCCGGATCGTCAACCTCTCGAGCACGTCGGCGCTCGGCAATCGGGGGCAGGCGAACTATGCCGCAGCCAAGGCCGGCATGCAGGGCTTCACGAAGACCCTCGCCATCGAGCTCGGCCGCTACGGCGTCACCGTCAATGCGATCGCGCCCGGCTTCATCGAGTCTGAGATGACCATCGGCACCGCCGCGCGCATCGGTATCTCCTTCGAGGACCTGAAGTCTGCGATGGTGAAGGAGATTCCGGTCGGTCGGGCTGGCACGCCTGACGATGTGAGCGCCGCCGTCGCCTTCTTCGTCCGTGAGGACGCATCCTTCGTGTCTGGACAGGTGCTCTATGTCGCGGGAGGGCCGCGTGCCTAGCGGGATACGAGAGTTCAGCGGTCTCGAGCAGCTCGAGATCGCGGTCGGCACCCACCTCGGCTTCAGCGGGTGGCATTCGATCACGCAGGAGCGCATCGATCGATTCGCCGAGGCGACGGGCGATGCCCAGTGGATCCACACCGACCCGGTCCGTGCTGCGTCCGGGCCGTTCGGCACGACGATCGCCCACGGCTACCTGTCGCTTGCGCTCATCCCGATGATGATGGGCGAGATCTACCGAGTCGACGGCATATCGATGGGCGTCAACTACGGGTCGAACCGAGTGCGCTTCCCGGCGGTGGTCCCGGTTGACTCCCGGCTCAGAGCCGGCGCGGAACTCGTGGCCATCGAGCGGCGCCCGGTTGGAGTGCAGGTCACGGTCCTCGTCACCGTCGAGCGCGAGGGCGGCGACAAGCCGGTATGCATCGCGGAGTTGCTCGCGCTTCTCGTCCCATGACGATTGATCTAGGCTCCCCGCCTGGGCTTGACCTTGATCGGCTCGCCGGATTCCTTGATCGTGAATGCCCCGGTCTCATCAACGGCCCACTGCAAGCCGAGGTATTTGATGGCGGCAAGTCGAACATCACCTATCGGGTGACCGACGGGCAGGGGCAGTGGGTCGTTCGACGACCGCCGCTCGGACATGTGCTCGCGACCGCCCACGACATGATGCGCGAGCACCGGGTCATCGCGGCGCTGGCGCCGACCCCGGTCCCGGTGCCGGGGATCCTGGCCCTGTGCTCCGAGCCCGAGGTCATCGGTGCCCCGTTCTACGTCATGGAACTCATGCCCGGAATCCCCTACCGGCAGCGCGAGCAGCTCGAGCCCCTTGGCCCGCTTCGAGTCCGAGGGATCTCGACCCGCATGGTCGAAGTGCTCGCCGACCTTCATACCGTGAACCCGGGCGAGGTCGGGCTCGACGACTTCGGGCGCCCCGAGGGGTTCCTGGCGCGGCAGGTGCAGCGCTGGAAGAAGCAGCTCGACGCGTCGAGGAGCAGGGAACTGCCGGGCGTCGACGAGCTGTTCGGCATCCTCGTGAGCAGCGTGCCGCCGGATCGTCCCCCCGCGATCGTTCATGGCGACTACCGCCTCGACAACCTCCTCATCGACGAGGCCGATGCCGTGACAGCGGTGCTCGACTGGGAGATGGCGACCATCGGTGACGCCTTGACCGACCTCGCCCTCATGCTCGCCTACCACCGCATGGCCCGGCTGGAGGCCGGTGCGGTGATCGCGAGCGCATCGAATGCGGAGGGCTTCCTGACCGAGGATGGGATCCTCGAGGCGTACGCGCGAAGGAGTGGAAACGATCTTGAGCACGTAGGCTTCTACCTAGGGCTGGCCTACTACAAGCTGGCGGGGATCCTCGAGGGGATCTATTTCCGCCACCTCGGAGGTCAGACCGTCGGTGCGGGGTTCGACCGGCTCGGCTCCCTCACGGAGCCGCTCATCCAAGCGGGGATCGCATCATGCAAGGGGAGTTCTCGATGAACCGGCGCAAGCTCACCGCGGGATCGACGATCGTAGTATTCGCGGCCGCTGCCGCGCTGACGGCGGCTGCAGTCCCGGCGACTGCTGGCCCGTGGGACGGAGTCCGCTCCTGGGAAACCGCCACGGTGCAGCGGGTCGTCGATGGCGACACCCTCATCGTGAATGACGAGGTGACGGGCGCCGAGTCGCGGATCAGGCTGCTCGGGATCAACGCACCCGAGATCACCACCTCCGATCACGCGGGGCAGTGCGGCGGAGCCCTTGGGCGCAAGATCATGAAGTCGCTCGTCCCGGTCGGCTCCAGGGTGCGCCTTGCTGCGGTCGATCAGACGTCAACGGGTAAGTCAGCGCGTCCGCAGCGGGTCGTCCTCGCCTTTAACCCGGCAACGGGTGAGTTTGATCAGGACCTCGCCTGGGCCATGGCAGAGCGTGGCCTCGGGGTTTGGTTCACCGTCCCGAAGGAGGCGGCGATGAGCTCGCTCTACCGGGAGGCAATCGCAGGCGCCCAGTCGCGTCGTGATGGAATCTGGAACCCCAACCTGTGCCGCCAAGCCCTCCAGCCCGATGCAGCCCTTTCACTGCGGCTTGGCCGCACGGCAGCCGGTGGCAAGGTGGCCGATGAATGGGTGAGCGTCCGCAACACCGGGGCAAGTACCGTTGATATCTCCGGCTGGATGCTGCGCGACTCGGGACTCCAGGGCTGGTACACCTTCCCCGGCGGGTCGATCCTCACCCCCGGCGACTACCGGGTTGTCCATACCGGAACCGGGACCCCGGGCCAGCCCGACGGGCATGATGTCTACGCGGGCGCGAAGGCGCGCCTATATCAGGATGTCGGCACCGGACCGGCCCTCGTCGGCGATGGTGCCTACCTCCTCGACGCCGCGAAGAACTTCAGGTTCTGGCGCGAGTACCCGTGCACGGCGACCTGCGAAGCCGATCCCCTCGCTGGGGGACTCGTCATCGATGCGATCTCGGTCGGGCAGGGCAAGGGAAAGGCGAGGGCGAAGACTCAGTGGGTTCGACTCGCGAACAAGGGTTCAGCCGAGGCCTGCCTTGACGGAGCCAGGCTCGACACCGTGGCCAAGGTCTACCGGTTCGCCCCGGGGACCTGCATTCCAGCGGGTGGCACCTGGACCCTGAATGTGCGGAAGGGGTCTGCAACTCCGGCCGAGGCCTTCTGGGGCTTGACTGATCCGGCACTCTGGGCATCGGGGACGGCCCGGCTCATCTCGGACCGCGACCAGGTGATCGCAACCGGTTCCTGGTGACACCACTGCACGATGACCTCGAGGCGACGCTCCGGGCGAGCGCCGCCTGGAGACTCCTGCGGACTGATCACGCCCCGCTCATCCTCGGCTTCCTCGGTCAAGTGTTTGTCGAGGAGAACGTCCGATCCATCGCCGGCCCCGACCTCGTGAGCCGACTCGATGACATCCTCTTTGCTCTCAATGACGAACAGGTGCCGCCCCGATACCCGCGCCCCCCCGCGGCCTACCTCGACGAGTGGGCACTGCCGGAGAAGGGCTGGCTGCGCAAGTACTACCCGCAGGGCTCGGACGAGCCGCACTTCGATGCCACGCCAGCGCTTGAGAAGGCCTTTGGGTTCGTCCGCAGCCTCCGCAGCCGATCCTTCATCGGCACGCAGTCCCGGCTCAACACGATCATCGAACTGCTCCGCCAGATGGCGTTCGGTGCCGAGGAGGATCCCGAGGTTCGCCTCACCGAGCTCCACCGCCGCCGCGACCTCATCGACCGGGAGATCGCCGAGGTCCGCCGCGGGAATGTCGCGATGCTCGACGATTCGGCGCAACGCGACCGCTACCAGCAGCTCTCGACGATGGCGAGCGACCTGCTCTCGGACTTCAGGGAGGTTGAGGCGAACTTCCGCGCCCTTGACCGGCAGCTTCGCGAGCAGATCGCCGGCTGGGAGGGCTCGAAGGCTGATCTCCTCGACGAGGTCATCGGCGACCGCAATGCCATCGCCGAATCGGATCAGGGCCGCAGTTTTCACGCCTTCTACGACTTCCTCCTCTCCGGGGAGCGCCAGCAGGAGTTCACTGACCTGCTCGGGCAGGTGCAGTCCCTCCCATCGATCGAGCCAGACCCACGGCTTCGCCACGTCCACTACGACTGGCTCGATGCCGGCGAGCGAACCCAAGGAACCGTGCGGCTGCTCTCGGAGCAGCTACGCCGGTTCCTCGATGATCAGGTCTGGCTGGAGAATCGGCGGGTCGTTGAGATCCTCCGCGGGATCGAGCAGCATGCGCTCGTCCTGCGAGAGCAGGACCTCTCTCAACTGGGCACCACCATCGATGCGTCAGCGCCGACGGTGATCCTGCCCTTTGAGCGTCCGCTCTACCAGCCGCGGGCAAGCCTCACCCTCGACAGCGCACGTGTCATCGATGACGATACGGCGGCTGACGCAACCGCCCTCCTCGATCAGGTATTCGTCGACACCGAGCGGCTTTCGGTCCAGGTTCGCAGGCTCGTGCGGCAGGATGCGGTCGTGGGCCTCACCGACGTTCTCGCAGCGCACCCCCTCGAGCAGGGACTCGCCGAGCTCGTCGCCTACCTTGCACTCAGCGATGCTGACCTCGCCGTCGTCTTCGACGAAACGAGGCCGCAGGAGCACCAGTGGATCGATGAGAACGGACGAACCGTCGTGGCACGCATCCCTGCGGTCACGTTTGCCAGGCCGGGTCGCTCGGCTTCGTCGGCTGAAGATGGCGGGGTGTCGCAGCCGGGCCCCAACGTGAATTCGGAGTCGACATGACAGCGACGCCGGCACCCTCGGCTGAGCTCGACCTGCCTCTTGTCGTGACCTCGCTCATGAGAGGCGTCGTCTACCGCGACGATCAGGAGGTCGCGTGGCGGCACCTACTCGCCCTGCAGTCGCAGGTTCGCGATCATGTTGAGGTACTCGGCCTCGTCGTCGTCATTGATGAGACCGAGGGATTTGCCTTCCTGCGGTCGGCCCCCGTCGATCCGGAGGTCGAGGAGTCCTCGGCCCTACGACTCGTGGCCCGCCGGCCCCTGTCCTTTCACCAGAGCCTCCTGCTTGCACTGCTGCGCAAGCGACTGGCCCAGTTCGACGCCGATGCCTCCGACACCCGACTCATCCTCACGCGCGACCAGATCGTCGAGATGCTCACCGTGTTCATGCCGGCCCGGACGACCCAGACCCGCATGGTCGACCAGATCGATTCGCACATCGCGAAGGCGATCGACCTAGGCTTCCTTCGACGGGTCCAGGGCTCCGAGGGAGTCTTCGAAGTCAGACGCATCCTCAAGGCGTTCGTCGATGGCCAGTGGCTGTCGGAGTTCGAGGAGCGTCTGGCGCAGTACGCCCTTGAGTTCGCCGTTCCGGAGGAGTCATGAGCCAGGGCCTCTTCAGTGCGGTGGAGCTCGAGGTGGGCGGAGTCGATCCGCGCATCGGCTGGAGGCTCGAGCGCCTCGAGGTCCTCAACTGGGGCACCTTCGATCGGCGGGTGTGGACCTTCCTTGCGAATGGCAATAACGCCCTGCTCACCGGCGACATCGGCTCAGGCAAGTCCACCATGGTCGATGCCGTGACGACCCTCCTCATGCCGTCGCAGAAGATCGCGTACAACAAAGCCGCCGGCGCCGAGCAACGCGAGCGCACGTTGCGAAGTTACGTCGCCGGTCATTACAAGAGCGAACAGAACGAGTTCACGAGCGGAAGCAGGGCCGTCGGTCTCCGACCTGGCAATACCTACTCGGTGATCCTCGGCGTCTTCGCTAATCGCGCGTACGGCACGTCGGTCACCCTGGCTCAGGTCTTCTGGATGAAGGAGGGGCATCAGGGCCAGCCGGATCGGTTCTACCTCACCTCATCCGAGGAATTGTCGATCGCTGGAGACTTCACCGAATTCGGGACTGACGTCTCGGGGCTCAAGCGCAGGCTGCGTGAGCGCGGCGCCCGGCTCCATGACCACTTTCCCGACTACGGTCGCGACTTCCGCCGCATGCTCGGTATCGAATCAGAGCAGGCGATGGACCTGTTCCATCAGACCGTGTCGATGAAGTCCGTGGGAGACCTCAACGACTTCGTCCGGCAGCACATGCTCGAGCCCTTCGACGCCAAGCCTGCGATCGATGACCTCATCGCCCACTTCGAAGACCTCAGCGCCGCGCACGAGGCGGTGCTCAAAGCTCGAGCCCAACTCGCTGAGCTCGCACCGCTCCTCACCGAGTGCGACGAGTTCGCCGGGATCGAGGCGCAGATCGGAGCGATGTCGGCGCAGCGCGACGGACTCGAACGGCATGCCGCGCAGGTGAAGATCGGACTCCTCGATGCGTCAGTTTCCGGGCTGAGCGCGGCGATTGAAGCACGCGGTCGGACCCTCGCCGACGTCGACGCACAGATCGCAGCCCTCGATTCGGATCGGCAACGACTCGAGCTCGAGCGCGCGGGCTTCGGCGGCGATCGCATTCGCGAGATCGAGCAGGCCATGACGGAGGCCGACGCACAACGGGTCGGTCGGCGAGCCCGGTTCGAGCAGGCAGCCGAACTTCTTCAGCGCGCCCAATTGCCGGCGGTCGCGTCCGCAGCGCAGTTCGCCACTGTTCGCACACTCCTTGAACCCGCGCTCACCCGGGTGGGTGAGGAGCTCGCGGAGGCTGATAACCGAATCCAGGAGCTCGCGGTTGAGCGCGGTGGAATCGCGGACGAGAGCCGAGAGGTGAACGAGGAGCTACTCAGCCTGCAGGGCCGAGTAAGCAACTTGCCGCGCCAGAGCCTTGACCTGCGTGCGCGCATGTGCGACGAACTAAAGATTGCCGACGACGAACTGCCCTTTGCCGGCGAGCTCATGCAGGTACGGCGAGAGGACAGCGCCTGGGAGGGTGTCGCGGAGCGGGTGCTCCGAAGCCTCGGGCTCTCACTTCTCGTGCCGCAGGAGCACTACGCGGCCGCATCGCAGTGGATCAATGATCGGCACCTCGGCACCCGTCTCGTCTACTACCGGGTCCCCGCGACCCTTGGCCCGGCGTCCGGAGCCTCAGCAGATGCTGTCGAGAATCCGTTGCATGCCATTGTTCAGGTGAAGACCGGGAATTTTGCTCCGTGGCTTGAGAGGCAGCTGGTGGCTCGCGCGCGCCATGAGCTGACCGAGACCATGGAGGAATTCCGGCGGGCCGAGTGGGCAGTTACCAAGCAGGGGCAGGTGAAGTCCGGCGGAGGTCGTCACGACAAGGACGATTCGCGGCGCATCGATGATCGACGCTCCTACGTGCTCGGCTGGAGCAACGAGGAGAAGGTTCAGCTCCTCCTCGAAGAGGCCCAGCACCTGCAGCGGCAGCTCACGCGTATCGATGACGAGCGAGCGGCCCTCGCTGTGGCCCGCAGGCTGGTCGAGGAGCGACGAACGTCACTTGACCAACTCTTCGTGTTTGCCGACTGGTCGGAACTCGACTGGGAGGCAAGCGTCAATCGGATCGCGGAGTTGGCCGCAGAGAAGCAGCGAATCGAAGCGAGCTCGAACGAACTCGCCAAGGTCACCGAGGCGTTGGCGACGGTGCAAGGCACGCTCGTCGAACGCCGGGGTGAGCGCGACGTCCTCATCGGTGAGAATCGCGGGGACGAACGCGAACGCGACTCCCAAGGCTTGGCGCTGCAGCGCCTCCGTGCGGTGCTCGAGGGTGATGCCCCGAAGCCTTCTGCCGAGGCCGCCACGGTGCTCGAGCGGCTCTTCGACAAGCGGCTGCGCGCCGAGCCCACGGTCGACGTCGAGGCCGTCGACCGCGCTGATGCGTCCATCCGCACGACACTCACGAATGGCATCGACACCAAACGGCAAGATCTGCAGCGACGCGGTCAGCGAATCGTAGGGCGGATGCGCGAGTTCCGATCGAAGTTCCCGCTCGACGTGGCGGAGGCCGACGACTCCGTGCAGTCGGCCGACGAGTACCGCCGGCTGCAGGACCGGCTCGCGGTCGATGACCTGCCGCGATTCGAGGCGAGCTTCAAGGAGTATCTGAATACCAACACAATTCGCGATATTGCGGGCTTTTCTTCGCAGTTGAACAAGCACGCCGAGCTCATCCGTGAGCGGGTCGACACGATCAATGAATCGCTCGTGAGCATCGACTACAACCCGGGTCGATACATCAGCCTCATCGTCACCAGGACTCCTTCGACTGAGATCCGTGACTTCATCTCCGACCTGCGGGCATGTACCGACGATTCCCTGGCCGGCGATGATCAGGACCAGTACTCCGAGCAGAAGTTCTTGCAGGTCAAGCGAATCATCGAGCGGCTCAAGGGTCGCGAGGGGCAGACGGAGGCTGATCGAGCCTGGACCAGGCGCGTGAGTGACGTACGAAACTGGTATGTCTTCTCGGCCTCCGAGCGCTCTCGCGATGACGATGTCGAGCACGAGCACTACACCGACTCGGGCGGAAAGTCGGGCGGACAGAAAGAGAAACTCGCCTACACCATCCTCGCCGCCTCCCTCGCCTACCAGTTCAAGCTCGAGTGGGGGGTGACCCGTTCGAAGACCTTCAGGTTCGTCGTCATCGACGAGGCGTTCGGACGGGGCTCGGACGACTCCACGCGGTTCGCGCTCTCGCTCTTCGCCAAGCTGGGGCTGCAGTTGCTCATCGTGACGCCACTCCAGAAGATCCACGTCATCGAGCCCTTCGTGTCGAGTGTCGGCTTCGTCGACAACATCACCGGACGCGACTCACGCCTGCAGAACCTCACCATCGAAGAGCTGCGCGAACAGCGCCTGGCCAGGCGACGTGACCGCTAGGGGCGGCTCCGCGCAATGGAGCACCCCGGCAGCTGTCGTCGGGGCACTTCGGCGACGCTGGGACTCGGGGAGCCTGCTCGCCCGCTATGCATCCGGTGACGGTTGGGAGCCCATCGGACTCCCCCTTCGCGGGCCTGCGGCAAGCGACGTTGCATCGGACCTTGGTGCCGCGCAGGACTGGGCTCGATCGTGGCTTGCCACTGCTCGCCACGGCTTTCGAATCGAAAGCGCAACGGTGGGCGGTCGCGTCGTGGGATTCAACGAGGTCCCGCGACGTGCCTGGGTTGACTCCTTCGACCAAGCATGGCGGATCCTCAAGGTCAATGACCTCGTAAGCGAATTCGACGACGCGACGTCGCTCGCCGAGGCGCAGGCTCCCCGGCTCGTTGCGTGGGCGCGGGCGAATCCGATGGCGCTGCTGGCAACCCGCGACAGCTGGGCCGATCTCCTACGAACCATTCGCTGGATCGAGCAGTCCACGGCGTCGAACCACTACCTGCGCGAGATCGACGTACCCGGTATCGACACCAAGTTCATCGAGCAGCACCGAGGAATCCTCACGACCCTCCTGGAGGCCCAGCTCGATCCGGAGCGCATCGACCTGTCACGTCCACGTTCGGATTTCGCAGGCCGGTTCGGGTTCCGCCGCAAGCCGGAGTACGTGCGGATGAGGGCGCTCGAAGGCGAGCTGTCCGCCGGGTTCACTGAGCTGACACTCCGGATCGACGAGGTTGCTGCCCGGCCGCCGACGCAGGGAACCGTCGTCATCGTCGAGAACGACACGACCTACCTCGCCCTTCCCTCGGTCATCGATGCGATCGCCATCTGCAGCGGTGGGTACGCCGTCTCGCGCCTGACGGGGCTGCCATGGCTCGCGCACCGTCGGGTCATCTACTGGGGTGACATCGACACCCACGGATTTGCGATGCTCAGCCAGCTGAGGGCATCGCTCCCGTTGGCGGGGAGTGCGCTCATGGACCGAGCGACCCTGCTCGCCCACGAGGCTCAGTGGGTGCGCGAGCCCAAGCCGACCTATGCTCGGCTACCCGGGCTCGACGAAGCCGAGCATGGCCTCTACGTCGACCTGATCGAGGGCAGGTTCGGCGAGGCAGTTCGTCTCGAGCAGGAGCGGATCAGCTTTGGCTCGGTGAAGCAGGCCCTGAATTCCGCGCTGACCCGTTAGTCGGCGGCTCAACCCAGGAGAGTCGATCCTCCAGCCTCGCCACCATCGCCTTCAGTTCCTCGAGCTCACGGAGCACCTGCTGCGATGGTGAGTCTGCCGGGGCTGCGGATGATGCACCCTTCTTTACAAGGGTCGCGGCGAGCGTGGCCGAAACAACGCCAAGGACGGTGATTCCCGCGAACATGACGAGCACCGCGAAGGAGCGGCCAACTCCCGTAATCGGAACGAAGTCCCCGTAGCCGACCGTCGTGATGGTCTCAAACGCCCACCAGATGGCGATGCCGAGGGTGGTGATCTCGGCGCCGGGAGCGTCGCGCTCGGCATTGAGGACCATGAGGGCGCCGACCCATACGACGAGAAGCACGGCAAGGGCGGCCGTCGTGATCGCACCCCCGGAGAGCAGCCCCTTCTTGGACAGCACTCCGCCGCTGGTGAACGCCCGTAGTGCGCGGAGGGCCCGAAGTTGGGGAATGACCACGGTGATCGTGTCGAGGAAATTCTTTCGGAAGAAGTGCCGCTTCGTGGTCGACATGATGAATCGGAAGAGGAGGTCGATCGCAAATAGCAGCCATAGGAGGTTTGCGAAGACCTGGAGCCAGAAGTACCAGGGCGCACCCGGGTCGGGCCAGATGGACTGGATCGAGAAGGTGACGAGGTAGACGAGCGCGAGCGCGGACAGCAGCCTCGTTGTTCGCTTCGTGTAACGGTCGAGCCACACTTGCCGTGGCAGAGGCTGGGAGTCGATGTGCACCATGCGCCAATGCTAGGAAGGAGACCACGGGCCACCGCATGCCGAGACCCAAACTGTCTCCTAGAGTTCCCAGATGGCGAAGCCCCCGGCGTTGGATGAGAAGGATCGTCACCGGATTCCCCGTGACCCGACCGACGACTACACACGATCAGCCGCTCAGACCCGTCGCGACTTTGTGGTGTCCAAGATGGGAGGTGACCTCTCCCATGTCGCTGGCCACTCCCTCGATCCCCGGACCTTGCGCGGGAACATTGAGAACTTCATCGGAGCCGCCCAGGTCCCGATCGGGATCGCGGGGCCGCTCCTCATGGTCGGTGAGCAGGCGCGTGGCGAGTTCTACGTTCCGCTCGCCACCACTGAGGGCGCCCTCGTTGCGAGTTACAACCGCGGGATGCGATTGCTGTACGAGGCCGGCGGGGTCAGGTCGACCGTCGTCGATGACCGCATGCAGCGCTCGCCGGTCTTCAGCCTCCCAGATGCCTTGCGAGCCCGTGACTTCGGCGACTGGATCGACGAACACCTTGATGGCATTGCTGCTGCCGCAGAGGCGACGACCCGGGTGGGTGAGTTCATCGGCCTTGAGAAGTTCGCGCTCGGCCCAATGCTGTACCTGCGGGTGAACTTTCGCACGGGCGATGCAGCGGGCCAGAACATGACAAGTAGGGCCACCCTCGCCGCCTGCCAGTGGATTCAGGAAGCCCATCCGGATCACCCGGACTTCATGCTCTCGGGCAACACTGACACCGATAAGAAGCACTCCGCGATGAACACGATCATGACGCGCGGAAAGCGGGTCATTGCGGAAGTCACCATCCAGGCTGACGCCCTGCGCGACATCATGAAGGTGGATCCAGTCTCGCTTTTCCGTGCACGGCAGATCTCGCAGGCGGGCGCCTTCCTTGCCGGCTCCGCGAATAACGGCTCCCACTCGGCGAACGGGCTGACGGCCCTGTTCATCGCCACGGGCCAAGACGCCGCCAATGTTGCGGAGTCCCACGCTGCGATCACGTATACGCAATTGCTCGACAACGGCGATTACTACTGGTCGATCACCATGCCGTCGCTCATCGTCGCGACTCACGGTGGTGGCACCGGCCTGGCCACCCAGCAGGAGTGCCTCGCACTCCTCGGCTGCACGGGTCACGGCAGCGTGGGAAAGCTCGCTGAGATCGCCGGTGGTCTCGTCCTCGCTGGGGAAATCTCACTCGCGTCAGCGGTGCTGCATGGGGATTGGGTGGCCGGGCACGAAAATCTCGGCCGCAATAGGTAACGGCTCGTCCGCGTGAATCGCCCTCGCGGGCGGGCGAACGAGCCGCTACCTGTTGTGACGCCTACGAGGTTGTGCGAGCCTGGAACTGGAAGCCGACGAACTCCGGTGAGTCACCCTCGGTCTCGTAGCCAACCCGGTAGCCCCAACGTCCGACGCGTCCGAGGTTTGCGATCATCGTGAAACTCCGGTCCGGCCGGACTGTCGAGGTAATTTCGAGGACTTGGAACGTGCCGGTGCCCTTGCGGTTCGTGGGCAGGAAGCGCTCCATGGTCAAGAGGGTGCCGGGCTCCACGAACTTCGGAGCAGTACCGGTGATCGTGATCGGCTCCGACGTGCTTGCCTTGTGCGGCTGGACCTCCGCAGTGCCCTTGCCCCAGCCCGTGGTGTTTGGTCGCCGAGGGAAGCCGGCGTCCTTAAGCTCTGCCCGGGTGAGCGTGACAATGGAGTCCATCGGGGCCGCGGCCGAGGCGGACGGAGCGAGCAGGGTCATCGGGGCTAGCGCGATCGCCACGCCGAGGACACCGAGGCCAAGATTGCGAGTGAACTTCATGACGCACCTTTCTGAGTTGGTGAGACCACCCTATGGTCAAGGCGCGAGGATTCGTCTAACCTCCCGCCGAGATCCGCTGGCTTGCTTGTAGTCGATCCCCCCTGCCGTGCGTTGAATGCGACCAAGGAGAACGCTCATGAGAGAAGTTCAGCCGACACCGCCGAAGAAGAAGCGAAAGGGACTCATCATCCTCGGCGTCAATCTCGTGAAACGCCGGCCGTGAACATCCTTGGCCAGCCAGCCAGCCAGCCAGCCAGCCAGACGGCTCGGCGTTGTCGCCGCCGGCAACCCCGTATCCTGCTCCAACGAGCACCTGGACGGATGTTCGCTTCGGCTATGCCATTGCGACTCCGGGAAGGGACGCCAAGTCGTGATCCTTCGAGCACCACGATAATTGACGCAGGATTTTTGCCGGGGTGGTCGGGGTCAGTGAACGAGTCGGTGTGGGCCAGGGCGATGACGCAGGATGCGGGCTTCATCTCTTCATATGCGGCCGACTTTCCGATGACCGAGGACGTCGCCGAATCGTTCCTGCCCTATGTGATGTGGAAGAGGGGGGTCGCCAGCGGGGTGGGCTCAGAGCAACTCGCCACGATGGAGCGCACGATCTCGCACCGGTTTGAGGCCTTCGAATCAACCGCGATCGACCTCAGACCCCTGATTGACTGGCCCCTGGGTCAGTCATCGCATTCACCGGAAGAGGCGTGCTGGCGAAGTGACATTGGCGCAAAGATGAAGACCGCAACATACGGCTGGCTCACGTGCGCGAAGCGATCAGATGGCCGACTGCTCTGGGTCAAGGTTCGCTCGGGCCGCTAATCTCGGCAATTCGAGCATCGACCATGTCGCGAATGAGACCGACATCTGGCTGCCAATCGACCGGCACCTGAATCGTCTTCTTGTTCACCTTGTAGCCGGTGAGGCGAGGGCGGAATTTCTCGAGTACTCCGTCGCCCCACGGGGCGATGAGGATGTGATGACTGTGCACGGAGACCCCGAATACGTACTGGCCGTTCAGGTTGATCATCGGCTGATTCCATGCGATGACGAGGCTCGCGGTCGGATGAACTGACGTGATTGCCGTGAAGATGGCCCGCACGGTGGCCCGTTTGGTGTCGTCGAAGGGCTCGAGGTATTCGTCGATGGTGGTGACGCGGTGGGCGTTGGTCGAGCCGCGGGAGTACAGGACGAGAGCATTGGCGTGGACCTGGCTGAATCCGTGGTTCTCCCTGAGGAAGGCGATCTGCTCGGCGTACTTGCGGCCAGCGATCTGATCCATCTGGTCGAACCAGTAGGTCATCGGCTGCCCAGTCTTCTTCTCGATAGCCGGAAAGTAGCTGGAGCGATCGGGGTTCGTGGCCATGCTCAGGATCCTAAATGGGAATTGATCACCGTCGTTGCTACGTTCCGGCCCATCCAGGGAAGTACTGCAACAGCGACTCCATGATTGACGTGATCGCGATCGACAGCAGAAGCAAGCCGAAGATCCGACTCACGATGCTCAAGCCGCTCTCGCCCAGCGTGTGCTCGATCCGTCCGGCGCCAAGCATGAACGCCAGGGCAATTCCGGTCACGATCACGATCACGATCATGTTGCCTGCGGTGCTCTGCCACGTTTGAGCCTCGCCCAGGGTGATGACCGTGGCAATCGTGCCAGGCCCGGCAGTTTTGGGTATTGCCAGCGGAATTACGGCGGGATTCTTGCCATGGGTGTCCATGATTGCGCTCGGCCTAGCCATGATCATGCCCCACGCCATATTCGCCACTACCAGGGCGCCCGCCACCTTGAACGCGTCCATTTCAATCTGGAAGAGAGCGAGGATGTATATCCCGATGAAGAACGACACCGTCAATGTGATTGCCACCGCGAGGGTGGTCTGAAAGGCAACCTTGCGCTTGGTGGCCGGCGCGAGGCCAGTCGTTGCAGCGAGGAAGACCGGGGGCAGGGCAAGGATGCCCATAACGGCGAAGAGGGCGACGACTGATGTGATGAGGTATTCGCCGCCCGAGATACTCACACTCTCAGCGTAGTCATCCGCATGTGCCGCGTGAGCGCTCAAGGTGTCGTGGGATCGATTGGTCAATGAGCGATGCCATACTGCCCCTCGGCCCGACCGTCGCTCGGCGCATCACCATCCACCTGCGAAAAGCCTGGCCGTGGCAGGACCATTGGCAGGCCCTCTTCGACGTGACACATCGGTGCAGTCAGGCTGAATCCACCCGCATCTGCCAGGCGTCGGTGATGAGTTCCTCAAGCCGCGCCCGATCAACCTTTGCCAGCCGCACCATCACGAGAGGCGCGTGGTCGTAGCCGGGAGCGGTGAAGAAGAGGTCGGGTTCGCCGCGGAGCAGTGCCTGCTTCTCTGCGTCGTCACCGACGTAGAGGACGGCGACGTCGAGCCGTATCGTCCTGGGTCGCCCGGGTGATCGTTCCGGGTATGACCAGACGAATCCTTGCCTGCCAACCTTGAAGTCGAACCCATCGCTTTCAGCCTCGACCACCCCGGCGAGGGACATCGCGATTTCGCGCACATCAGCGTCGTCGGACACCGTGATTCCTCCAACTCTGGGTCAACGGAAGCACCGTCACGTTACTCGTGCGTGTTGTCGAGGTCGCCGATACTTCTCAGAAAGACGATCGGGATTGCGCATGCTGCAAGGAGCAAGCCCAGCGCCAGATAGGTCACTGACACCCCGAGCGCGTCGACGCTGATTCCGGCGACGACCATCCCGATCGGCGGTGCTGCGTAGAAGCCGGCCAACTGCACTCCGTAGACCCGGCCCTGCTCCTCAGGGCGGATCCGGCGCTGCACGAGGGTGCTGAAGAGGGGATTGAACGGGCCCCAAACAAGGCCGAGCAGGAAGCCGAAGGCTGCGAGCACCGGCAGTGGTGGCAGGAGCGTCATTGGCAGGACGGTCAGTGTTGTGCCGATGAGAATGATGCGGACGAGCACCGACGGGCGAACGCGCGCCAGAATCCAGCCATAGCCGAAGGCCCCAATCATCGACCCGCCGGAGATGGCCGCGATGACGATGCCGAGGCCGGCGGGGTTTTGCAGGGCGTTGAAGTAGACGGGGAGGATGACTGCCTCGGTCGGCATGTAGACGGCGGCGATGATGAGGACCGCGATGGCAAGGGCTCGTAGGGCGCGATCCTTCCAGAGGGCGGTGAAGCCACGAACGAGTTCACTCAGTCCACTTTCAGGAGTTCCCGCGGCCTGTGCTTCAGCGCGTCCGCGTTGGCCGGCGTCACCGACTCGCATGGCGGCCACTGCGAGTGCGGCGAGGAGGAACAGTCCGCACGGCAGCCAGAAGGCGGCTTCAGGACCGACTCCTGCAATGAGCGCTGCTGCGGCGAGCGGTCCTGCTGTCCACCCGACGAGGAATACGCCTTCGTGAATGCCATTGAGCCGATCGGTGTCTATCCCCGATGCCTGCGCGGCATCGGGGATGAGGGCGCGGCGAGCGCTGTACCCGGCCGGGTCGAAGATCGCGCCGATGATTGCGAGGGCGAGGATCGAGCCGTAGGTGAGCCCGATGCTCATCGAGACGATCGGCACCGCGGCCACCGAAAGTGCGCTGACGACATCGGCTCCGATCGCCACCGGCTTTCGGCCGAGGCGATCGACAAGCCAGCCGGTGAGTGGAGCGGCGATGAGCGCGGGGAGGGCGCTGATTGCGGCCACCGCACCCGCGGCGGCGGCCGACCCCGTCTCCTGGAGCACGAGCCAGGGGAAGGCGAGCATGACGACGGCGTTGCCGAGCCCTGAGGTGAGGTTCGCTGCCTCGAGGAAGAGGACGGGCAGCAGGCGGCTTGGCGCCGGCATGACTCACCCCATTATCTCAACGAATTACCTCGCTCCATGCTGCCAGACGAACGGCGTTCAGTCTCCATGGCGGGTCTTCTCCTTGGGTTCAAGGGGTCAGCGCAATGGTCGGTACGTCATCCTTGACCGGATGGCCTGACCGAAGGAGAAGCGCGTGACCGCTCACCTGACTTCTTCAACGCATGGCCATCAGGGCACATCACGATCAGTCGTCTACTCCTTGGAGGTACCGATGAATCCGGTTGTGGCCGGAATGAGGTGAAGGCCCTCGCGCCGAATGCAACGCTCCGATTCACGAGGGGCTGAAAGTGCTCGAGTGAAAGAAGCTGACACCGACCCGACGAACATCTCGGTCCGCCTCACCGACCTCGTGTCGAATAGGTGATCTGATCGTCAGGGCCATCGACCTTCGAGTGCCATTACCCATCCCGAATGCTTGACCAGATGGCGGCGACGGCCGAAACCATGGAAATCGACAGCATTGCCCTCACCTCGCATAGCTTGGTGACCACCGGGCCGATTTGCATTCGTGCGAATCACCGAGAAAACGGGGTCTACTCCCACCCTATGGACTTCATGCCTCAGTACGCGGGTGATGTCCATGGCATGGCCCCACCCCTTACGCTTCCCCCATGACGACTCAGGATTCCGGCAAGGGCGATGACAAGGCTGTGGCTGTTGCCAGCAGGGCCGTGAGGATGCCGGTCAAGCGCCGGCTGACCCTGGTTGCAGCAGCTGTCGTGCTGGTGCTGCTGCCGGCAATCGTCATGGTGCTCATTACTTGGGCTGGCACCGGCGAGGTGCAGGGTGCTGCAACCTGGGCGTCGATCCCGGCCATTGTGGGCATCGCAGCGGCGATGTCGGGCGGACGGCGGTACGCCGTGATCGTGGCGATCGTCATGGGCTTCCTCGCACCACTTGCCATCGTGGCCGGAATGTCACCGGTGTCTGGCGCAGCCCTGATGGCCATCCTGTGCATGACCGTTGGTCGCCTGTCGCGGGTGGGCCTGCAAAAGTCCGGGCTGCTTGTGCCCGTGATGCTGTCGTGGGCGCTCATCGACCCGCCCGCATGGGACGGGGCCACCACGGTGAACCGCCTCGACAACGGCTATTTGCTGTGGATGGCGCTGATCTTCTTCGTCGGCGGACTCATCCCTGCCCTGCTCGTGTCATATCTGCAGCGCAAGCGCAAGCCTGTAACGCTGGCTCCCCATTCTCGTAGCGAGGCAATGACCTACACGGTGATGATCACCACCCTCGTGACGGTGGCCACGTTCTATGTGCTCGACAACCCCAAGATGATCGGTGGAGCCTTCCTCATCGCAGTGATCATGGTGATGGCACCGATCGGAACTGCCCAAACCCTCAAACCCACGGTCTTCCGGGTCCTCGGGACCATCCTGGGTTCAGTCTTCATCATCCTGCTCGTGAGCCAGGTTCACGCGCTTGGACTCGTCTACTTGATCGGTCTGGCATTCCTCGTTATTTCGGTGTTCGCACGCCTGAGTGGCCTAGCGTGGGTCTACTACGTCTTCATGGTGCCGGCCACGGCTTGCCTGAATTCGACGACCCTCACCGAGGTAGGCGAGTTGGGCAAGCAGCGGGTCGTCGACAACGTTGTGGGTGGCATCCTCGTGATTCTCGCGACCGCGTTGGCGATCGGCTACTCGCAGTGGACCAGCCGCCGCGGTGAGGCAACCGACGACGATGACGAGGTTGCGGCAGTCGCTGCTACGGCTTGAATCGGCGGACCTCCTGGGGCCACCCGCACGCCTGCGCCACCTTGCCCGCCCACACAACGGCTGCCTGGTCATCGACCACGTCGATGATCGTCATCCCGCCGAGGTACTCATCCGTGTCGCTGTAGGGGCCCTTCGTGATCGTCAGCTCTCCGCTGGTCGCGTCGGCGGTGTATGCGGTGTCGAGTTCCTCCACTAGTCCGCCGGCGAACACGAGAACGCCTGCTGCGCGCATCTCCTGCACCACCGCGCGGGCGAGCGGTCCGCGATTGCTGAACCAATCAGCTGTGTGATCGCCGACCCATTGCTGATTGAAAAAGACAAGGTACTGAACCATGACGACTCCTCGTGGTGGTTGGGTCAGGTCTTATCGGCGTGAAGCCAACGGCATCGGAGCCCGCGCCTTGTGCACTGCGGCAAGACCGCAGGCCACTGCGCCAAGTGCGTAGGAGAAGCCCTGAATACCGGCTGTGAGGCGCCATTCTTCATCTATCCACGAGGGGAGCGAATGCAGGACGAAGCCCGCGGCGTATAACGCGAAGGCCACGATGGTGATGATGACTGCGGGTCGACCCACTTGCACAGTGAGGTGTGCTTCGAACGAGATGACGGCGATCATGATCATCACAAGGGCAATTGCGAGCAGAGAGAACTGCCCGTGGTTGGAATCTTCTTCGCCAACCCAAATCAAGTCCACTCCGTACAGAAGCGTTCCCAGACCGAACAGCAGGAGCTGCATGAACGTGGCCTTGATCTGAGGGTTCACTGAATTGGTCGGGTGCTCGAGATGCGATTCCTTGCGCCGCATCACCAGGAAGGTGCCGATGGATGCGCAGATAGAAGCGATACCACTCATGAGGAAGCCCAGCTGGGTCGCCGCCGTGGTTCCGAGGCTGGCTGGGTTGATCGCGTACGGAACCCACAGGGCGCCAAACGTGATGATCGCGACAATGAAGAGGACCAGTGCAGCCCAGCCGCGTCGCTCAACGTGGGTGCGCCATTCGATGATCAGCGCCAAGGCGATGGCAAGGGGGCCGAGCGCTTGAAGTGCGAAGTTGAAGCGGTCGGAGCCAGGAAACCAACCCATCCCGACCGCTCCAATCGACAGCAGAAGAAATCCAACGGCGGCCAACCACAATGACTTGCGATTGACCTGGACGACCTCGGCGACCGGAGCATCCTGTGACATACGATCGGTCCTCTCTCACAGTAGGAATATGCAGGACCGGCAGCAGTGCGCCGCCTAAAAGTCTTCAGTTTCCAGAATCAGGGGATTCTCGATCCCCAGAACGCAGAATTCATTGCCCTCTGGGTCGCGAAGGACAACCCATGAAACATCGCTCGGGCCAACATCGGCTCGCACTGCTCCGAGGTCCAAGAGTCGCTGCACCTCCGCTGCCTGATCATCTGGCCTGAAGTCCAGGTGCAGCCGATTCTTGACGACCCGATCGTCGGCTACCGGAACGAAGAGCAGGCCGGGTGTGACGTCGGCCGCGGGCCGAATCTCGAATTCGTCGTCCTCCTCAAGGGTGACGCTCCAATCAAGTGCTCGTGCCCACCAGTAACCGAGCGCCCGTGGATCGCGGGCATCGATGACGACCTGCTCCCAAGACAAGACCACGACGCAACAATTGCAGATACCGCGCGTCCCGCCATTCGTGGGCCCCGCCCAATAGGACGCAAGCCTGACGGGGCTCCAACAATGGTCGCAGATCGAGACGAGGCCGGACAGTTTTGGATGTTGCTGGATTTCCCGAACCGCGGCCATCGCCGCGTGGACCGGGATCCTGATGGGCAGCCGCCCTCCGAATGGACGACCTCCGCGAGCACCTACCTACCCCCGTCGGGCCCCACCACCAGCATGCCGAGGCCACGAGACAAAACTCACGACACCACCCCGCTTAAGTGCGAAGAGTCGTTTTGGTGGATCGATTCAATACCTCGCAAGGACTCCTGAAGCGCGGGCAGGTTTTGATGGATACCCCGAGCGCACACGCAAGTCGCTCTTGCCGTGGCACTACACCGGGCGAACCGAGGCAACGCGACGTCGGCGATGTTTGGTGATAGCAGAAGCCACATCGCAGGGAGTGAGGCCGAAGGGCTTCTAGTCAAGGAGGCCCTCATCGATCAGCAGGACTAGTGTCCGGCGACTTCTCGATAGCCGATCCCGATCACCGCGGTCACGGGGGTACTCGATCGGGAAGAAACCAACACTTGGTAGGTGCCGGCCTGAGCTTTTGTCCGCAGGCGGGCAAGGTAGAGGAAGGAGGTCCCGGAGTACGGCTCGAAGAACGGCGTTCGCTCGGATACAGCAAGGGTCCGCCGTGACCCGTCCGGCGCGATGACGATGAGCTCAGGAAGCCTGCTGGCAGGCAGGCGGCTTGCAGCCGGTGTGTCGGATATGAGCAGCTCCAGCCGAACCTCCTGGCCCGACGTGAATCGCACGCGAAGCCCGCGTTGCTGGCCGGGGCCGGTAAAGGCGGCGTATGCGGCGCGGGCGATGGTCCCGTCGTTGATGACGGGGCCCTGCGCAGGCGTGACGTCCTGACTCGTGAGCACGACACGTTCATGGGCAAGTGCGTTGCCCGTGGATGTGCTGAGAGCGAGGCCGAGCGCCACGGTGACAATGGCCATGCGATGCAGGGGCAGTTTCATGCCGCGATCTCCTTCAGGATCGATGCGCCGTCGATGCGCCATTGGCCGTCTTCGGTGACCATTCGATACTCAAGCGCGACGTTGCTGCTCGCGCCCACTCGAAGGAGAGCCACCTTGCCCTCGGTACTGCATTCGGTCAAGCGCAGTTGCGGGCTGGTCAGCAGGAAGTTGTAGCTGCTCACGATGAGGGCCTTGAATCGCGGCAGTGTTACCGAGGATCGAAATCCTGTGCTCGCGAATTGCAGAGCGGCATCGAAGTCGTCGTTGGCGAATGCTCGCGCCTGACGTGTCACCACGTCAAAGGCAGCCTCGGCTACCTCCGGGGTGCATGTCTGAATCATCGGGTCAGCGTCAGATGCCGGTTGGCTCGCGCTCGGGCTGGGGGAGCATGCGGCAAGCATGACAACGGCAGTCAGCAGGAAGGAAACCACGACCGCAAGCCTCAAGAGGGAGCTCCGGTCTGAAGGCCGTTGATGACAATCCCCGGTACCGCTGACATTCGTTGGCATCGCAATCTCCTCGTCCACGGCAGTGGGTTACGCGCCTTCAGGTCCATCAGATTCGAAGCGGCGAAAGGAGAGGTACCAGATGTAATAGATCGCCAGCACTGGTCCGCCGAGGATGATGAAGTACGGAATCAAGCCACCCCTCCCCGAATTGATGTAGGCGAAACCCTGCCATACCAACGCGATCGCTACGGCGAAGAAGATCCCACTCATGACATAGCTTTGCGGCTTGCGGGCAGCCCATGGACGACTGTCACCCACATATTCGTCGGGCATGCGCACTCCTCATTTCGGTCGATCTTCGGGGTTCTCGGTACCGCGATGATCATCCTCTCATCGGTGGAGAGAGTTGGCCCTGCGGATTGACCGCCTTCATCCACAGTCGGATGAGCGCAGCTGTCTGCAATCACGCCATCATGTAGCGGGGGGAGTCTGTGGGCGCTCGGTGCCAATCACGGGCGGAGGTCCAAGTACTTGGGGCGGGCCTTCATTGTGTGGAGAAGTTGATGGGCTTGAGTCGGTTTGCGCGGGGTCTATAGATTTCGGCGTGGGTTCTGCGACGTCCATCGCTACTGGGCGTGACGGGCGGCGTCGAAACTGGCCAGGAGATCGACGGCACCCCGATGGCGTTCGCGCGTGGTGGCGTCCGCCCTTCACATCCGAAGCCAGCCAATGGAGAGACGTGGCTAATGGCGACGCCGCAAACAACTCAGGTTGAAAGGTGATCGACATCGCCCTTCCGGGACCAAGTCGCCCACAAGGCCCAAGACTCGATGACTCGACCCCGGTCGAGTGCCGACGACAGCCTGTTCCACGTGCGTACCGCTTCGCTCAAGGAGATCGGCATCGTGGATGGCGACCTGGCAGGCGTGGCGGTCGTGGCCAAGTACACGGAGGGCGGCCGCTAGTTGAGGGCGAAGTCGGCGACGGCCTTCAGCAGCGCATCGAAGCGAGGATCTCCAGTGAGGCCAGGCGGCCCGATTCGCGGCGCGAAGGTCGTCGTTGTCGTACAGCAAGCGTTGCACGTCCTTGCCTGCGTCCAAGACAGGAAGAAGGCGCGTCGAGGGGTCGGCTTGTTCGTTACACAGCCGCCGAAGTCGAGGCTTTCGTCCACCGCTTCGACGAACGGGGCTACCAGCGAAGCCGCACGACGCAAGGGCATCAGTGACTGTCGCCCCGTCACGGCCGTACCAAGCGCGCGCCGGCCCCCTCCGCCTCCTGCGCATCGCGAAGAGCGTTGGTGCGGAACAGAGTTGGCACGATCTGCGGCTCACATGAGGGAGGCAGGGGCATGGTCTACCAAGCACGCATTGCTGACGACGAACTCAAGGTCAGGCCGCAGTCGTCCGGTGCAGTCCTCATTGAGGGCCCCAGGCATGCGGAAGGATCGAGACCGCTCGTCAGCAGGTTCTAGCGAGCGCACTGACCTCTGCCCTTGGGTGGACCGCTTTCCCCCGGGGCCGGACCGCAAATAGAGGCGTTGGTCACTCCCGTCCCAGTGGGTGGAAGTAGTCAAACAACCCTTGCTTGATCGGCTGGCGGAACCTCAGGAGCATCTTGACAACCGGCAGAGGCTGCCCATCTCCGCCCGGCATGGTTGTTTCCTCCGCCGCGTGCGCAGTGGCGCGGCCGAGGTAATAGTGGTCGCTGCCCTCGGCGTCATCCTTCTTCACGAAGACGTGCACCTCGACGAGCCCGTCGACTATGAGGCGCACTTCCTTGCTATCGAGGGTCTTGTTGCTCCGCGAGAACCAGCGCATCGTCGATGGGTCAAGTAGTTGGTCTTCATAGGCCGTGCTCGCTTCGATCTCAGTGGACTTGTTCAGCGTGACGAAGATCGCGCAGATACCAGATGTCTCATCGGTCCGGTAACCGTAAATGATCGACGCGAATGTGCGGGGCCACCCGACGAGACGCGCGGCATCACGCCGGGAGTACTGCATGCCTGGCGTGAATGTGACATCCGACTGGTACCGGTTCTGGATGAGTTGCTTTCCGGTCCTCAGGAGGTCTTCAACGGCTTCGCTGATGGCGGCGCTCCTACCATAGGCTGCAGCGAACTCGTCCGTGAGGCAGATGACGTCACCGAGTCGCTGTGCGATTCCAACTTGGTAGCGCTTGACATCAGCCGGCGTGTAGCCCGTGAGAGTGAGAGTGTCGATCGCACTGGTGACTTGCGAGTTGCCTGTGGGGAACTCCGCCAACTCGAAGGCTTTCAGGATATCGGACTCCGTTGTAGGCCCCGTCGAGAGAAGAATCGTGAGCAGGACCAACTCGTGCATTCGTTTGGCTGCGAGCACTTCGTGGGAAAGGAGGTCCAAGGCCCGGGACTCGCTCGGTGTGAGTCCGGAATCCTCACGCAGGAGCGACTGGACCAAGGCCGGATAATGCTGCTTCTTCGTCGCGAGCAGTACCGGATCCACTGAGTGGAAGCGATAGAAGTCCCACAGTTTCGGGATTTCGCCCACTCGATTCCTCATTGCCACTAAAGCGTTCTTGAGGTTCGACATGCTGTCGAGTTGCGTCTGCTTGATGGAGTTGAGGATGCGCTCACGCGAGATCTCATCGAAGCTGACACTGGAGAGACCGGGGAGCGCGCCAGCCTCCACGGCCTCGTTCAGTCGCTCTCGAAGCGACTCTCGGTTCAGGGAGTCGTCGCCAAACAATGCGATCGGGATCAGGAAGTTGTTGTTGTAGTTGCCGATGAAGTCAATGACCGTCAGGTAGTCCTTCCCCTCGGCCCGACGCAAACCGCGGCCCAACTGTTGAACGAAGACGATGGCGGACTGCGTTTGCCGAAGCATGATGACTTGGTTGAGGGTAGGAATGTCCACGCCTTCGTTGAACACGTCGACCGTCAGGATGTAGTCGAGCTCGCCCGACTCCAGTTGGGCGACTCGTTGTTCCTTAGCCTCGATCGAGTCTTGGCCGGTCAGGGCAATTGTTCGCAGCGTGTGTCCTCTGAGGGACCGCTTGTTGAGTTCCTCGGAGAGCATGCGGGCTTCTGCGACACGGCTGCAAAAGATCAGTCCGCGAGGTGGGACGCCTGACTGCCCGTAGAGGTCCAAGGCCTGGATGAGGTGTCCCACACGATCTTGGGAGATCAGCAACTGAAGGGGGGTTTCGTCGGTTGTGGTGACGTCGTCGTCGTACACGATGTCGGAGATGCCGTAGTAGTGGAACGGACACAGCATCTCGGCTTCGAGGGCCTTACTGAGACGAATCTCGTAGGGCACGTTGTAGTCGAAGAGCTCGAAGACGTTGAAACCATCCGTTCGTTCGGGGGTCGCGGTCATACCAAGAAGGAACCGCGGATTGAATCGCTCGATGACGCGCCGGTAGGTGGTCGCTCCTGCGCGGTGGGCCTCGTCAACGATGATGTAGTCGAAGGCATCGTCGGTGAACGAGGCGAGAGTGGCTTCTTGGGACAGGGTCTGAACGGTCGCGAAGACGAAGCGTCGATCCGACTGCTTGCTTGACCCAGTGAGCAGACCGTAGTCGGTCGCAGGCCCTCCCAGAACCCGTCGATACTCCCGAATGGTGCGATCGAGAATCTGCTCGCGGTGGACGACGAAGAGCATCCGAGTCGGGTTGACCGACCGCACGTCGAGTGCGGACAGCATGGTCTTTCCCGTTCCGGTAGCAGAGATGACGATTGCTCGCTCGGCTCCTTGGGCCCGGGCGAAGTCGAGTGCCAGGAGGGCGTCCTGCTGCATGATGTTGGGCTCGATGAACGGCGGGAACTGTAGGTCCCCGGGAATCGCCTGCTTTCCTGACTCGCGCCGTGGGGGTGCAACGTAGGTCGCCGCGTACTCGTCAATCCACTCCTGCGTGAGTGGCTCAGACGCGGCGATCTGCTCGTCAAGGAGACTGATCAACTGATTTGCGAGGTCACTTCCAGTAGCTGCTGAGACCTTGAGATTCCATTCGTGATTCTGAGAGAGGGCGCGGTTCGTGAGGTTCGAGCTGCCGATCATGGCAGTCACACTTCGGGGTCGCTCAAACACGTATCCCTTCGGATGGAAGCCCTCGGCCGTGTGACGTCGCACGTCGATTCCGAGGAGCTTCTTGAGGTTCAGTAGCTCTGAAAAGGACCGCGGGTCATTGAAGCCGAGGAAGTCTGAGGTGACGATGCGTCCGCTGCCCTTGTGGTCACGGAGGTGCTGCTTCAGTTGCGCTATGGCCCCAGCGGAGATGAAGGCAACCGAGAACGTGAAGTCGCCGCCTCGCTGGAGTTCTTCGACGAGGGCGTGTTCGACCGTTCGTCCATCCTGATTCAAGACCAGTCGAGGGTTGTACTGCCCTGGCCCCTCTGTCGGGCTCCCGACATAGCCGAATTGGATGTCGCGGCTGAAGCGGTTGGACCAGACCAGGTCGCTGTCCATCAGGTGAGTTCGGCCCGGATTAACGCGAGGGCTGGGATGTCTGCAGGAGCCCAGGGGATTGTCTCCAATTCATCTGGCGGCAACCATTTAATGGAAGTGTGCTCTGTCAGTTTCGGGGTACCCGCCACGAGACGGCAGTAGAAAGTGGTGAGCGTGACCTCGCCGAACTCATACTCGTGCGTCGTCGTAGTCACCTCGCGCCCAACCTCGACGGTGCATCCGAGCTCCTCGGTGATCTCACGCATCAGAGCGGCTTGCTTCGACTCACCCTGTTCGATCTTGCCGCCGGGGAACTCCCACAGACCGGGCAGGTTGCCATCGTCACCCCGTTGCGCGCACATCACAAGCCCGCCCCTTGTGATGACCGCCCCAACCACGTGAATCTGCTTCGGCACGGGTCCTCCTTAGATGCAGCAAGCTTAGTGCGAGGTTGAACGATGACCGCGATCATCGACCTGATTCATGTGCGCATGGTCGGTCGCCTGACACCGTCAAGAAGTCTTCAAGGGAGACCCGCTAGCCGCTTGACGCGGGCGGTTCAACAGGCTCGGTTCTCTGCCAGATCGCGACGGTGGACCCCCAGATCTGGCGTGCCGCTCGCCTGATGGATTCCTCGTCATCCCAGTCGATTCCGCTGAGGTCGAAGACGAGTCGTTCACTCATGTCGCGCTCCTTGGCTCGGCCTTCCCGTCCGGTTTCCCAGGCGGGCAGCTCTTCCTCCGGGGCCACCGTCGTGATCGAGCTGGGCGGTTGGCAGGTGGCCGGCCGGAGGGCTTGAGGCCACCTTCTTGAGCAACGTCAGTATGCCACGGCGATCTGACACGGTCACACATGCGAGAACGGCATGGGACGACGCAAGGGGAGTGAGGGCTCGGTTCGGCTCACGCCGGGAGGGTCGGGGATATCGACGCGCGGAAGAACTCGGCGCTCGCTCCGATCGCCATCAGGGCTGTGTGCGACTACCGGAGCGTGCTCGAGAACCACGACGCCCTGGCGGCCGACGGGGTTGGTATGCGGACGATCTCGAACGCCCGCCCTGTGCTGGGTGCAGCGCTCGCCTGCTGATCGCTCTTCTCGGATGGTGTGGGCTGCGCTGGAGCGAGGGCGTCAGCCTGCACGAGCAGGCCGTCTGGCGTGACCGGCCGCAGATCACCATCGATCGCGTGCTCGTGCGCCGATCGCAGAGCGACGTGGACGCGGATACCGGCTTCGGCCTGCACCTGTTGGAGAACAACTACTGGCAGCAGGAGCCACCGAAGGCGGGCGTGACCGCCACCGTGCCGCTCCCTCGGCCGATCATCTCCCCGGGCTACACCCACAGCATTGGCGTGCTCGACAACACGAACTGGCGACGCGATGTGTGGCTGCCGGCCCGAGAGGCCGCGCTGCTGCGGCACTCGGACAAGAAGACCACGGAGCGGCACTATGCGAGGGCGATGCAGGAACGGGCCCACGACCGGGCTCGCCGGCATGTGCTGATCGACAAGGGGGAGAGTCTCGGCGACCGACTGGAAGTACTGTGGTTTGCTTGGGTGAAGGTCTTCCCAGACATCATCTCCAAGCTCGGCATGGACGCCGACAACGTCATCGACCTCGACGAGCGACGTCGGTCGATTTGATGGCTGGACGGGTCGGTTTCGTGAGGAAGTTGATGAGTTCAAATACATCAGCGCGGGGTGCATCAACTTCGCGCGGGGGCATGGGCGCCCCGTTTTGCGGCTTATTCAGTCCAGGGCGGGTACCGGCAGTCTACCGGTACCCGCCATTGCAGTTGCGGCCGAAGTACCGGTATTCTGCCGGTATGAAGACTGAGGATCAGACCGAGGCACTAGAGCGCATCGAGACCCGCGTCAGTCCTGCCGACCGGGCTCGGATCGGTGCGGCCGCGGTTGCCCGGCACGAGTCCGTCGCGCGATTCGTCCAGCGCGCTGCCCTCAAGGAGGCCGACGACGTCCTTGGACGCGAGGTCGACGTCACCAGGATGCCCGTAGATCAGTTCGAAGATCTCCTGGCCGCACTCGACCGACCGGCCGAGCCGATTCCTGAGATCGTGCAACTCGCAGCGAGCGACCGTGCCTTCTCTCGACGCTAGTGGCGCTCCTCTCCGAGGCTCTGTCTGACCACCACGACCTCGACCCTTTCGAGTCTGATCGGGTGGAACTGAATCAGTGGCTTAAGCAAGAGGCGCGCAGGGCTCATCACGCCGGCACTGCTCGCGTCACGGTCTGGACCGACGAGGTAACGGGGGTCGTCGTGGGCTACTACGCGATCGCGCCAACCAACGTTGCTCCTGACGGACTCAGCAGGAAAGCGCGCGCCGGACTGTCGGGCCCGATCCCCGGATACCTGATCGCGAAGCTGGCGCTGAGCCAACAGTTGATGGGCACCGGACTGGGCGGTCAACTGTTGCTTGACGTATTGGAGACTGTGGCAGCAGCAGCCAACGTGGCCGGTGGGCGTCTCGTCGTCGTGGACGCGATAAACGAGAGAGCCCACGGGTTCTATGCGCACTACGGGTTCACGCCGATCGCGGGCGGCATGCGACTCTTCGCTCGGATCGATGCCGTGAGCGCGTCTATCGCGCACGCCCAATACGGGGCAGCCGGTGGTGACACGAGTGCGGTCGCGGCGGGCTTGCGTTGGGCAGTGTCCGGTGAACCTGAGTACGTCTTGATCCTCCAGATCGAACCGGTCGCGCACCAGGCCAAGGGGAGCGGTGCGGCCCACGATGCCGTCTCCGACATCTTCACGCAGCTCGGGTTTCAGACGATCGGTCGACTGTCTGATGCCCTGGCACGGGCGGGGGCCGGCGCCCACTGTCGAATCGACTCGCCGCGGCACGCGACGATCGTCGCTCGGCTTGATACAGGTGCGGCAATCGACGTTCCCATCCCCCATGACCGCCCCGATCTGAACGAGCACCTTTCGGCGCAGGGTTTCGCGAGTGTCTACATCACAACAAACAGCATCGGGCACGACGGGCTACTCGATCGCGGCCTGTTCGAGCGCGACAGTGCCCGCGGACACGTCATGGGCGCCGAGGTGGTTGTCATCCGGGACTGAAGGACCCCGCCCGCATTCGAGGCCTAGGTGGAGGCTCGCATCGCTTTATCTTCCGCCAGTTATCCACAGATCGTGAATTCGTGCGGTGAAAAGAAGGAGCAGAAGCTTGATTCTCTCTCCAGTAAGTGGGAAAGAGATTGCGGAAAGTTATTGCTAAGCAACGATTTGGCTGGTGGCCAGGGGCGGGTCGAACCGCCGACCTTCCGATTTTCAGACCCTCCACATCTAAGAAGCTATCCCACGGAATTGTTGGTAATCAACGGTTTTCGCGCATCCAGACCCACTGAGAACCACCCAGACTCACCGAGATAGGGCAGAAGATAGGACAGAAATGAGGTGATGTCCGCAGGGCTACTTAGGCAGTCTCCGTGGTCTTGCAAGATGGCTCAACACCGTAGGCTGGCAGCCGGGCCAGTCCGCTAACGGTCTGCGGTGCCTCATAACGATGCGCGCCACGCGACTTTCGGCCGCTATCGGGTCCTCGTCTTCCCAGACACGCACGCTCAGCCATCGAGCATCGGCCAGCAGAACGTCGGTCTGCCGATCCCGCTCGACGTTCCGTGCGAGCTTCGGCCCCTAATAGTCGAAGTTGGCCTTGGGGCTGGTTCCAGGCTCTGGACAGGGATGCCACAAGCAGCCGTCGACGAAGGCCGCCACCCTGGCACGACGGAAGACCAGGTCGGCTGTCCGCCGTACTGGCTTCAGTGGCCGCGCCGCAATACGGTAGCGAAAGCCCAGGGCGTGAAGGCGCCAACGAAGCGCCATCTCTGGACCGGTATCTCGCGAGCGATTGGCTTGCAAGACTCGCCGCCGCGCAGGTGTCGACGCCGACGACTCGGCGGTCGTCACCGCAAGCAAGTCTCGAGAGTCGATCGGCACGCAGCAATTGTGTCGGCTCGCTAAGTGAAGTCGTCACGACCTTGGAAGGGGACTCCACGCCAATCGCGCGGCGACTACAGTCCAGGCATGCGGGGGTTGGGGGACTACATCGATCTGACCTTGGCCCAGGCGGAGCAGCAGTGGAAGAGTGCCCTGTCGCGCGTTCCGGCCAAGCGCCAGGTGCCCTTCGAGCCGATCGAGACCCTCCTGTCGCTGGGTGCCTCGTTCCTTGTCAACCACCGCCATTACGGCGGGAGCACCGCTCAGCGGGCTGTTTCGCCTATTCCCGAGTTGGCGACGTTGTTCCGTCGGCCTAACTCGAGCATCTTGGCGAAGATGGCCAATCTGGATGGAAGTCGACGAAACGGCGCGAAACACGACCTACTTGCGGGCACGCGCCTTCGCGAGCGTCCGGATGACTACGCCGGGATCTACCGAACGATCTTCGCTGCAGCGCGAGCTGTGGGTATCCCTCAGGATCAGTTGCCGGACTTCCTGGGTCTTGAATTTGGCGGATCGCTCCACCTACTTGGGCAAGCCGAGTTAGAAGAATCGGTTGTGGAGGAAGCTCTGTCCGGCGAGGTGCGCCGCTGGGCGGAAGTCCGGCCAGATCTCACAGAGGCGGAAACGGAGAGGTTGCTTGTAGCCAGGACGCGCGTTGGCCAACACGTATTCGCAAGCCACGTTCTGGACAACTGCGGTCACAAGTGCGTTTTCTGCGGGCTCGAGTTGGGGAAGGCGGCTGCGCCAAGAATGCTCGTGGCCAGCCACATCAAGCCATGGAAAGACAGCAGCGCTCGCGAGCGGCTTGATCACAGAAATGGACTGGCGGCCTGCCCGATCCACGATGTTGCCTTTGATGCGGGACTCATCACCGTGAATGGGGGATTGAAGATTCACCTGTCGGAGAAGCTCCAGCAGGGCATGCTCGACGATCCCGTTGCATCGTCCTATTTCGCCCGCCCGCCGTTGCGGGAAACGATCCTGCTGCCAGCATCGGCGGACCACCCTGGGACCGAGTACTTGGCCTGGCACAAGGACAGGATCTTCGAGGCAGCGTGAGTTCGGCCGAGGCGGGTAGCGGGTGCATCACACGAGGAAGTAGCGAACTGCATCAAGCACCGCGAGCAGGCCGGGTTTCGTAACCGTGGCGCCTCGAGACGCGTAGTCCGGGTGCCAGCTTTCTCCGCTTGCCTCGACGATGCATCTTGCGAGGTCGGGCTTTCCTAGACGCTCATCGATGCCGAGCCCGAGGCGGTCGTTGATTAGCACGAAAATGGTCCTCGGCTCAGTGGAGCCTGTGAACATGGGCGGCGGGGGTACACCGATCTCATGCGCCAGTTCATAGACGATGTCGAGCTTTCGAGCTCCCTGCGCCCACATCACGTCGACATGCCGCAGGCTCACATTGGCTCCTGGATGCTCGAGATCTGCGACTCTGTCCACGCGGTGACTTTCGACAGGCTGCTTTCGCCGGGGTTCGTCCCAACAAGGAGCGACGACAACCGTATGCGATCCAGCACGACAGTTCTTGCGGCGAGCGAATTCCAATCCTCACCGGCCGCAATCACATCCGGTATGGCAAGTGCGGTTGCTGGGTCATGGTCGAGAGCAAGCCACCCAGACAAACGCGCACATCGACATCGGTCGCCTTGTGTACGTAGTCCTTCTCGACAGTCACCTGCGCAAGCAGGACGGGAAAGCCTGACCTCCCGTCCGGGAAAGGACCTGCGTGCTTTCGCGGCCTCGGTGCTGCTGGACAGCGGAAGCAGTCTCACGGAGGCCGCCCTGATGCTGCGACATGCTGACAAGAAGACCACCGAAAGGCATTACGCCCGGGCGATGCAGGAGCGCGCCCATGACCGTTCAAGGCGGGACGTGCAGATCGATCGGGGGGCGAGCCTGCCCGAGCGTCTTGACGCTCTATGGGAGGCGTGGGAGGGGGCCTTCCCGAACGTTGTCCCACGGCTAGGGATGGGCTGGAGCACTGTCACGGATCTCGAGTCTCGACGCAGGCTCGTCTGACGTCGGGTCGAGGCTTTCTGAGGGTCGAATCGTGACAACGTTGATAAGTTCATGTGCTTTGGCGCGGGATGTATCAATTCAATGGAACCCGGGTGCCGTCCTTCACCACGGGATTCCCCACGCATGCCGGGCGCGCCAGTGGAACATTGCGACACCAAAATGCCAGAAAACTTCTTTAAGGAGAATTAGCTGGTGTTGGCGTGTGGCATTCTTGATACTAAGAAGCCAGTAAATGTCACCACACACAATTATTGAGCTATATGCTGTCCTAGTGGGCGGGATCAGCGCGACTGGCCGAGATGAGCTCGCGCGCGTGCTGGGTGGCCGGCGCTTCGTGACGCCGGCGGACGTGGCCGCCGAGTTGAGCGTCGACTCGACCGCGGCGACGCAGCGGCTGGCACGGTGGGCCCGAGACGGCTGGCTGCGGCGGGTCCGTCGGGGGCTGTACATCGGCGTTCCCGTCGATGCGTCCAACCCTGGAGCTTGGTCCGACGATGCGTTGGTGATCGCCGCGCGGGTCTGGGATCCCTGCTACTTCACGGGCTGGACGGCGGCCCGGCATTGGGCTCTGACCGAGCAGGTGTTCCGGACCACAGTACTCAAGTCTTCTGCTCGAGTCCGTGAAGCGAGGCCAAACCTGCTGGACCACGACTACATGGTTGTCCACACCGATCCCGAAGCCTTGACCTGGGGCTTGGTAAGCGAGTGGAACGACGGCGAGCGGTTGCAGTTCGCTAATGCCGCTCGGACCGTTGTTGACATCTTGGACGACCCACAGCTCGGTGGTGGGATGCGTCATTCCGCCGAAGTCCTCGCAAGCTTTCTCGAGGAGCATGACTCCGCGCTCCTGATCGACGCCGCTGACCGCCTCGACAACGGCGCGGTCTTCAAGCGATTGGGCTATCTCGCCGAACAACTCGGTCTCGACGATAACGTGCTCGTCTCGGCTTGTCTGGAAAGGCTGACGTCGGGCATCTCAGCGCTCGACCCCGCCGGACCGCCCGGAGGCCAACGCGTCTCGCGCTGGTGTTTGCGTGTCAACGCAACAATCGCACGTGACGGTGCCTCGTGATTTCGCAACGGGATCTGGCCGCGCTGCGCGCGGAATGGTCCTTGGGTCAGGACGTCATCGAGAAGGACTACGTGCTCGGATGGCTGCTGTCGACGATCACTCCTTCAAGCGCACACGGAATAAGCGCGGTCGTGCCACGACGGTTGGGAAGGTCGCCTACCGAGGCCCGAACGCGAGTCCCTCCATGCCGAAGGTAAAGCTCGACCTCACTTCAGACGAGCTACTCGTCGCGCCAGGCGTGCTTCGCCCAATTGGACACCCCTATCGCGACGTGCTCCCGCAAGCGCGCGTGCTCAGCTACTCAATTGCCGAGCTATTTGGTGAGAAGTTGCGGGCCTTGGCCGAGCGATGTCGCCCACGCGATCTCTATGACGTCGTCCACCTCCATCGGCACCCCGATCTGATAGGCCGAGCCGATCCGGTACGACATGCGCTTGAGCGCAAGTGTGAGCACGCGGGTATCGAGGTTCCTTCGGCGGACACAATTCGCTCCTCTCCGTTCCGAGCGGAGATCGAAGAGGAATGGGAGAACATGCTCGGGCACCAGCTCCCGCGCCCGCTTGTCCCATTCTCAGCTTTCTGGCGTGCCCTCGACGAGGTCTTCGGTTGGCTCGAAGGGTCATCGCCAACCACCCAGCTTCCGCGCGCAAGCGTCGGGCAGGTCAGTGCATGGGAAGCACCCC
>CAFBNE010000014.1_pt1 | contig 40261 bp, 26 predicted proteins | sample 7269181 | NCBI WGS metagenome assembly CAFBNE01 (sample SAMEA6814085, study PRJEB35770) | uncultured Actinomycetes bacterium | biome: Freshwater; feature: Freshwater reservoir; material: water | place: Czech Republic | collected 2017-05-23 | depth 30m m
GAAGTCCCGAGCAGCTCTCCGGCCCATCGGGGGCGAAGGTTGCCACGATGAGGTGGCCGCCTCGGTGCAGGTGATCTCGCACCGTCTCCCAGTAGCGCTGCTGATCGGCCGGCTCGGTGAGGAAGTGGTAGGCGGCACGGTCGTGCCAGACGTCGTAGACCCGGGTTGGGACCCATGAGCGGACGTCGGCCTGGATCCACTCGACTGGGCTGTTCGGGATTCGCGCTCGCGCCTCGTCCAGCGCAGCCTGGCTCAGGTCGACCACTGTCACGTCGGCGTACCCCTCATCGACGAGGCAGTCGACGAGCGCCGATGCGCCGCCGCCCACATCGACGATCGCGGCGTCCTCGGCGACGTCCAGCCCCTCGATGAGCCGCAGGCTCAGGAGCGGATGGTGCTGAAACCAGCTCGCATTCGCGTGCCCGACCCTGCGGTAGCGATCATCCCAGTAGACGGCGTCGCCGGGCATGGCTACGCCGCCGCACCGCTATCAACAGCCCCCGTGTCCGTGGGCTCCGGGATGACGGACCCGGACAGTGCTGCCTCTGCGGCCGCCGCGCGCTCAAGTGCCGCGGCGAGCTGCTTTTGGGCGACGTCGTAGGCGGTGAAGTCACCTGTCGTGAGTGCGAGCCGTCCGGCCTCGTACGCCGCTTGGGCCTGCGCGATCGCGATGGCGAGGTCTGTCGCGGGGTCACCCGAAGACTCGGGAACCTCCGGCGTCGGCGTCGGTACCGGGGTGCCGCCCTCATTGCCCTCATCGGGAATGGGCTCAGGCGTGGCGATGGGCGACGAGCCGAGCACCTTGGCAAGGGCGACCGACAAGGTGTCCTCGAGCGCGACATTCGACCCGTAGCCGACGAGCACCTTGCGCAGCAGCGGGTACCCATCTGTCGTCGCTCGCAGGAACACCGGCTCGACGTACAGCAGGCCGCCATTGAACGGCAGCGACAGCAGATTGCCCAGATCGACCTCTGACCCTCCGCGGCGAAGCAGGCTCAGCTGCGAGCTCACGAGCGGATCGGACTCGAAGTTGTTCTGAACCTGCTGCGGCCCCGGGATCGTCGTATTGCTCGGGAGTTGCAGCACGCGGATCTTCCCGTAGTCCGCTCCCGGCGCCGAGTCGACCGCCATGAACGCGGCAAGGGTCTGCCGGCGCTGGGGGGCGAACGTCGTCGTCAGCGAGAACGCCGGCTCCACCTGGCCCGGCATCTGGAGGGTCAGGTAGTAGGGCGGCTGGAAGACCTGCGCCGGCGATACGGTCGGATCAAATGGGACGATCCACACGTCGGTGCCGTTGTAGAAGGTCGCCGGATCGGTGACGTGGTAGCGGCTCAGGATGACTCGCTGGATCTTGAACACGTCCTGCGGGTAGCGGACGTGCGCCATCAGGTCATCGGACATGTCGCTCGTCGGCACGACGACGCCGGGGAAGGCCTTCATCCACGTCTGGAGAACCGGGTCCTTCGAATCCCATGCGTAGAGGGTGACGGTCCCGTCGTAGGCGTCGACGACGGCCTTGACCGAGTTTCGGATGTAGTTGAGTTGATCCTGCGGGAGCAATCCGCCGGGCAGGGTCCGGGTGGTGGTGGCATCGCTCGTGGCGTCGGACAACGACACTCGACTTGAGTAGGGGTAGTCGTTGGACGTCGTGTACGCGTCGACGATCCACTTGATGCGGCCGTCGACGACGACGGGATACGGATCCTGGTCGAGCGTGAGCCAGGGAGCGACCTTCTCGATGCGCGTGAGCGGATCGCGGTCCCACAGGATGCGCGACTCCGGATTCACGAGATCGGAGAGGAGGATGTTCGTGTCCTGGAACTTCGTCGCGAACAGCAGCCGGTTCAACGCCGAGCCAATGCTTACGCCACCCGTGCCCTGGTAGGTGTTCGTCTTCTGCCCGGTTGGGCTCGCATCGTCCGGGTAGTCGAGCTCAACCGGAGTCGAGCCCTTGGGCGCTCCGACGATGCTGTAGACCGGAGAGAGCTCCCCGAAGTAGACGCGGGGCTCGACGACATCAAGCGCCCCGGTCGGCGGGATGTCGCTCTCGAAGAAGTCGGGCTGACCGTTTGTCAGCGCGGTGTTGTCGTAGGCCGACACGAAGCCGTAGCCGTGGGTGAAGACCGCGCGGTCGTTCGTCCAGTTGCGCTGCCCTTCCGAGATGCCGGCGAGGTTGATCTCGCGCACGGCGACGACTGCGCCGCGCTGCTCGCCATTGACCTGATATCGATCGACGTCGAGTTTGTTGTTGAACGAGTAGTAGCCACGGATCTGCTGCAACTGGTTGTAGGTGGGGGAAACGACGGCAGGGTCGAGCAGTCGGATGTTCGAGAGTGTGCCCTGACTCGCATCGAGCACCTCCTTCGTCGGCGGATCGACCGTTCCCGGATAGTCGGTGATTTCGGCATCGACGATGGCATAGGCATCTCGGGTCGCGTCGATATTGCGCTGGATGTAGGGGGTTTCCTTGACGAGCTCGCTTGGCCTCACCTGGAACTGCTGCACGATGATCGGGTATATCGTGCCAACGACAACGCTCGTGAGGATCATCAGGCCGAGGCCGATGATGGGGATTGCCCAGGACTGGCGGAAGATGTTCGCGATGAACAGCGCTGCCACGATCAGCGCGACGAACGGGAGGATATTGAGCGAGGGCAGCACCGCGTTCACGTCGGTGTACTTCAGGCCGGTGAATCCGGTGACGAGATTCTCGCTCTTGATCGCGAGGCCGAACCTGTCGAACCAGTAGGAGACGGCCTTGAGTACCAAGAGCAGGGCGATGAGGGCCGAGAGCTGGATCTGCGCTGCCTTCGAGGCGCGGTCGCCCTTCGGCTGCAGCCTCAGGCCGCCGTAGAGGTATTGGACGACGACCGTCGCGATGATCGCGATGAACAGCAGGGCAAACCCGAATCCGAGGAGGAACCGAATGAAGGGCAGGGTGAACGTGTAGAAGGACAGGTCGAGCCCGAATTGCGGATCGTTGATCCCGAACGGCGTCGCATTGCGCCACAACAGGTAGGAACCCCATTCCGCCGACGCGGTGAGGCCTGCGAGGAGACCGAGGATGAGCGCCACTACGAGCATGAGCCGGACCCGGTAGGGCTCGATGGACGCGCGATACCGCTCAAGGCTCGCCTGCTCGGGTGTCATACCCCGGAAGGCGGGCCGGGTTCGCCAGGCCCACCACATGATCAGGACGATTCCGCCGAACATCAGGCCGCCGAAACCGACGAACATCATGGCCCGCGTCACCAGCTGGGTGGTGAACACCTCGGTCTTGTCAACGGACTCAAACCAGAGCAGGTCTGTGTAGTAGCCGGTGAAGATCACGAAGGTGATGACGATCACCCCGAGAATGATGAGCGTGGGCAGGAGCACCCCACCGCGCCTCTGCGGCGCGGCTTGCTGGTCGGTTGGCTCTGGCATCTCAAACGTCACATTATGAACCTACGGCACGGTCGCATCCTTCGCATCACCCGCCATCCAAAGCGTGCGTAATCCGAGAGGCTGCGATCAGCCTTCGTCGGCTGGGCAGCCGACAGGCGTGCCGCCGCTCGTCCATGTCTCAACAGCCGTCACGGCCTCCGCGACGGTGCTCACGGCGGCCACGGTGAGGCCATCGGGCACATGTCCGCTGGCCTCCTTGCAGTGAACAGCGGGCATCAAGAACAGCTCCGCGCCCTTATTACGAGCGCCTGCGAGCTTTTGGCGAATGCCCCCGATGGCACCCACCTCGCCCTCCGGAGTGATCGTCCCGGTGCCGGCGATCGTCCGGCCCTTCGCGAGGTCCTCGGGGCTCAGCTTGTCGATGAGGCCGAGGGTGAACATCAGCCCGGCACTCGGGCCGCCCACGTCCTTGAGGGTGAAGTCGATCGAGAAGTCCGGGGCGTAGAAGATTCCCACGCCAATCCCGATATAGGGAAGGGCCTCATCATCGGGGTTGGCTTCGGAGGTGACGGTTACCCGCTTCGTTTCGTCATTACCGTCGAGCCGCCGTACTACTTCGAACTCAAAACTCGTCCCGATGGGCTTCCCGCGGATCGCCTCGACGACCTGTTGCGCCTGGTCGACCTTCATCCCGTCGATGGACAGGATGTGGTCCGTCGGCTCCAGGAGTCCGTCGGACGGGGATTCGCCGTACACCGTGGTGACGACGAGCTCCTTGTTCACCGGCATCTTCAGGTAGTTGAGCGCTGCTCCGACGGCATCGGACTCCGAGGTGCTGAACATTGCCGCCTGACGCCGCTTGACCTCCTCGCCTGTCACCTCATCGGGATAGATGAGCTCCCGAGGCAGTACGGCGTCGGCCGCGTTGAACCACGATGCCATCGCGTCGACGAAGGTCAGGCCACCGCGCGGGCCGCCCGACTCCATGACGGTGGTCATCTCCAGGCTGCCCGTTGTCGGATAGGTGGTCGTGCCCTCAATCGAGATGACGGGCTTGTCGTCAACGGTGCCGATGACGTTGAAGGTCGGGCCAGGAGCCATCTTCACGAAGGGAACCGGCAGGAGGAAGGCGACGCCCAGAAGGACCACGAGGCTCGAGGCGCTGACGACGAGTACGCGGGCCCGCGACGACATGCCCCAGCCCCCGGAAGGTCCGATCACTCGTTGCCCTTTTCGGTGTCGCGGCTGTCAACATTTCGGCGCCGTGGCTGGCCCGGCTCCTGCGGCATCGGCCGCTCCATGGCATCCGCGAGGCGACGCAGGTTCGCCATCCCCTTGTTCGCCTCGGTGGGCTTCTCCGGCCGCGACCTGAAGGTCGCCCAGAGCACCGCGATGACGGTCGCCGAGATGGGGAACAACCACCAGATGAGTGCGGACACCTGCCTAGGGTAACCCCGGCCTCGGCGCGCGGGCTCCGCCCCGCCGATTAGCGGCTCGGCATGCCGCCGCCAGTCTCGCCCGCCAGCGTCGTCCGCAGGCCTCGTCCAACGCTCCTGGACGGCCCAGACAAGCCGAGGCCCCCGGGTCTCTGAGCTTCCATTCGCCTTCCCCAAGCGAACGTGAGCCTGTTATCCCAGGGGCTTCGTCAAGGTGGAACATACGGTCCTCCCCCGCCTGCGTCAATGCATGGCGCCCTCTTGGCCACTGCCCCTGTTGACGACCATGGGGACAGGCTGGGGATGAGGTGATTCCTGCTGTGGACGGGCGGTGCACGACCCTGTGGATGCTGCTGAGGAAAACCGCACCGGCAGCCCCTCTGAACAGGGGGAACTCGTGAAATGCCTTGTGGAAAAAAGAAATCTCCAGGTAGCCGCCGCCGTCCACCTCCAGTTCACCCAACCAGGATCAAGCTCCCCGGCTCACGCGGGGTGATCGCTGCATCGATGAGCGCCCTCACGCTCTCATCGACATCCGCCGGCAGCCCCGACACGGGAAACCACCGCAGGTCATCGGACTCATCGCTCATGACCTCACGGGCGTCGGCGCCAACGGTCGCGAGGTACTGCACATCGAGGTGCTCGCTCATCGCGCCTGCGCACGGCACCGGGTGGCGGTCCAGCCGGATCGGGGCCGCACTGATGAGCACGTGGGCTATTCCGCTCTCCTCGATCGCCTCGCGGCGTGCCGCCTCGCGCAGGGATGGGTCATCCGGCTCGCAGTGGCCACCGAGCTGGAGCCATCGGCCCACCTTCGGATGGAGCGTGAGCAGGACCCGCTCCCGGTGCTCGTCCATGACGAGAGCGCTCGCAGTCAGGTGCCCGACTCGGCACTCGCGCCACATCGCATCATCGTGCTCGGCGAGGAAGGCGAGGTACTCCAGACGCAGCCGGGCCTGGCCCTCGTCGGGAGGCAGCCATGCTTCGAGCCTGGCGGTCGCGTCAGCCCTCATCGGGTGACCCGAGGTCGAGTGGCCCACTGGACCGCTCGATGAAGCCGAGGGGATCGGTGAGGTCATCTGCCGCCGGCAGCATGTCCGGATGCGCCCACAGGGCATCACGGGCCTGGGTTCCCCCCGAGGCGCGCACGGCTGCGAACAGGGTCGCCGCCTCTCGGAGGGCGCGCGGACGCAGGTCCATCCCGACGAGCGAGCTGAAGGTCCGCTCAGCCGGGCCTCCGGCCGCACGCCTTCGACGCATGGTCTCCTGAAGCGCCTGGGCGGTCGGCAGCCGGGCGCCGGCCGCGACCGAGACGACATCGTCGACCCAGCCCTCAACCAGCGCGAGGAGAGTCTCGAGTCTGGCGATGGCCGCCCGCTGCTCATCGGTGTCCTGTGGCTGCAGCAGTCCTGATGACATGAGTTCCGAGAGCGCCTGCGGATTCGAAAGGTCGACGTCCCCCATGACCTCCTGAAGGCGATCAGGGTCGACCCGGATGCCGCGCGCGTACTCCTCGATCGCGCCGATCATTCGCGCCCGTAGCCACGGCACGTGCGCGAACAGCCGCTGGTGCGCCGATTCGCGCAGGGCCAGGTAGAGCCGAACGTCATTCGCGTCGACACCGATGCCCTGGCCGAGCTCCTCGACGTTGCGGGGCAGGAGCGCGCAGGTCGCGGAGGGCAGCAGCGGGATGCCGATGTCGCCAGCGCCGACCACCTCCTTGGCCAGCGCTGCGAGGGCCTGGCCGAGCTGCATGCTGAATGCTGCCGAACCGAGCTGCTGGGCCATTCCGAGCATCGGCTGGAGCATCGACATCATCTCGGCGGGAACCCCGCCGGGGAACATCGCCCGAAACTGCTCAGGCAGTGCCGCGTTCAGCGCCTCGGAATCCAGGCCCCCCAGCTCGGAGGCGTTCGGCATCGCTCCGCCGACCACCTGCTGCATGTGCACGGCGATCGGCTCGACGTAGCGCTGCCACATCGGAAGGGTCTGCTCAAGCCACTCCGATCGGCTCCATGCGAGCGGGGCAGTCGATGTTGCTGGGAGGACGGTGGCCTCGTCGAGCCACAGGTCGGCAAGGTGCACCGCCTCGGATACGGCGCGGGCCTGGGCCTCTGCCACGACGGGATCCCCACCAACGTCAGCACTGGCGAGCTGCTGGCGGGCGATATCGCGCACCATCTGCCAGTTGACCGGGCCAGTCTCGCCGGACGTGCCCGCGCTCTGCAGGAAGGCACCGAGCTGCTGGAGCGCGGCGCCTATGGAATTCATGTCGAACGGGTTTTGCCCTGGGCCGCCGATGCCGGGGCCGTTGCTTCCCGGGCCGTTGCTTCCCGGGCCATCGTCTCCCGAACCGGAGTTGCCCGAGCCGAAACCGAATCCAAAGGGGTGATCGCTCATGCCCCAACGGTAGCCCGACACACGCAGGCGGGGCACCCGTGAGGGTGCCCCGCCTGTTCGCTGTCAGCGTGGCAGGTTCTGCCAGCGCGAACGCAGTGCGCTTCGCGCGTTGTTACGCCTTGCCCAGCGCTTCGCGCGTTGTTACGCCTTGCCCAGCGCTTCGCGCGTTGTTACGCCTTGCCCAGAATCCGGGTGACCTTGGTTCCGCATGTCGGGCAGATGCCCTTGGCGAAACGGCGACCATTCGTCTCCTCGACGTGGCCGGTGAACTCGCGCTTGGCCTTGCACTTCACGCAGTACGCCTCGCCGGTGTAGCTTTCCTCGGCCATGGGGCCCTCCTGAGTTGCTGGGTCGCGCCGCGGAAACCGCGGCCGGTGGCTGGTACCACCTCGCCCGCCGAAACGGGTCACGCTCACGATAAGGCACAGCAGGGGCTCGATACCCCATGCGCGGGCGTGGCGCGACGGATATCGCGTCAATATTTTCGACATTTAGGACATTTCGACCATGGTGCACCCGAGGATTGGCGGTGCGCGAGAATCGCCCATCATGACGAACCCCGCGATCAACCTCGATACCGACCGCCTGCTCGCCGACCTCGACACCCTCCTGGCCATGCCATCGCTCGGCGGAACGGCAGCCGAGGTCGACATCCAGCGCCACCTCGCGCGTGAGTGGCGGTCAGAGGGACTGCTCGTCGACGAATGGGACATCGACCTCGAGCAGATCACGGCCGACCCCGAGTTCCCCGGCATGGAGGTCGCCCGCGCACAGGCCGTCGGCGTCACAGCAACCCTCGCCGGCACGGGCGGCGGCCGAACACTCCTCATCAACGGCCATACCGACGTCGTGCCCCCCGGCGACCTCGGAGCATGGTCCGCCGACCCCTTCACCCCGCGCCTCGAGCAACGCGGCGGCATCGACGTCATCGTCGGCCGCGGCGCCTGCGACATGAAGGCCGGCCTCGTCGCCGGCTGGGCCGCGGTCCGCGCCATCGCGGCCAGCGGCGTCCGCCTTCGGGGCGACGTCATCATCGCCCCCGTCGTCGGCGAGGAGGACGGCGGACTCGGCACCTTCGCACTTCTGCGGCACGGCGTCAGCGCCGACATGTGCATCGTCCCGGAACCCACGAGCCTGGACCTCGTTCCCGCCAACGGCGGAGCGCTCACCTTCCGGCTCGTCGTCAGGGGCGCGGCCACCCACGCATCCCGCCGCACGGAGGGAGTGAGCGCGATCGAGAAGTTCATTCCGGTCATGCATGCCATCGCCGCCTACGAGGCGGAGCGCAATGCCGATGTCGACCCGCTCATGGCGCGCTGGCCGCTCGCCTACCCCATCTCGATCGGAACGGTCCACGCCGGCGACTGGGCCTCAACCGTTCCCGACCTCCTCACGGCGGAGGGCCGCCTAGGCGTAGCCCTCGACGAGAGCGTTGACGATGCCCGGTCGCGACTCGAGGCCGCAGTCGCCGCAGCCTGCTCCCTCGATCCGTGGCTGCACGACCACCCGGTCGAGGTCCAGTGGTGGGGCGGGCAGTTCGCCTCCGGCCGCACCGACCTCGCCCACCCGGTCATCACCGAACTCGGCGAAGTCCACCGCGAACTGACCGGCGCGGACCCGCTCATCTACGGCGGCCCCTACGGTTCGGACCTTCGACTCCTGAGCGGCCTCGGCGGGATTCCCACGGTGCAGTACGGACCGGGCGATGCCGCTCGCGCCCACGCGCCCGACGAGTACGTACCAGTCGACGAGGTCATCACCTGCGCACGGGCGCTCATCCAGATGATCCTGCGCACCTGCGCCTGACGCCCGGTCGCGCCCCCGGGTCAGGCCCCCTTACCCCAACTGCCCTGTGCATAGCCACCTGATATCCACAGGCCGGGTGCGTCACCATCGGCCATGACCTCCACGCCCAGTCCCGTCGAGTCGCAGCCCACTGAACCCGGCTCCCTCCCACCCCTGCTCACCGCGCCACCATCACTTGCCGAGCATGCCCCGGGAATCGAGCGGCCCGAACTGCGCCGCGACTGCCCCCTCATCTGGCGCGGCATTGACCGAATTCAGTTCGGCACTGACGACGATGCGCCCATCCTCGACCGCATGACCCCCGGCCTGGCCCGCTGGCTCATCAGGCTCGATGGGCTGCGAACGTGGGATCAGATCGACGCTGGGTTCTCCCAGGCCCCGTCGAGCGCACGACAAGGCGGGGCCGAGCCCGTCTCCTACGAGGATGCGCGGCGCGCCCTGCGAGCCGCCACCCGCGCCGGTGCGCTCGCCGACGCGGCCACCATGCCCCACCACTGGCGCTGGCTGGCTCTCGCCGACCGCGAGCAGGCGCGGGCAGACCTCGCCGCCGCAGCCCTGACCCTCCGCGACTCCCTTCAGGCCAATGAGCTCATCGAACGTCGCAACGCCCTCCTGGTGAGCGTCGTCGGAACCGGGTTCCTCGCCCACGAGGTCGCCTCGGCTCTCGCCCTGGGCGGCGTGAGCCTCGTTCCCGACGATGCCCCCTCAATCGACATTCGCGTGCTCGCCGACAGCCCCCATCCCAGGGTCGTCGAAGAGGTCGACACCCCCGCACACGAAGGGCCGCACCTCGCGGCCGGCCTCTTCGGCAGCACTGGGATCGTCGGGCCGCTCGTCGTCCCGGGAGTGACCGGCTGCCTGCGCTGCAGCCACCTCCATGCCGCCGATGCCGACCCTCACTGGCCCGCCGTCTCACTGCAGATCTCCAGCGCCATCCGGCAACTGCCCGTCCAGCCCCGTGACAGGCTCCTCACCCGGCTCGTCGCCGCTCAGTCGGCCCTCCTCATCCGGCAGTGGGCCGATGACCCCACCGATCTTGACCGCTGGGCTGATCTCGCCATCGAGATCAGGCTTCCCGCCGGAGAGCAGCGCAGGGTCCCGCGGCCACCGCATCCGCTCTGCGGGTGCCGCTGGCCGGACGCAGGCCGTGCGGCTTCATGACAAACACGGAACAATGAAGACGTGGTTGACCTCCCTCGCAACGCTCTCACCCGCGGCGTCAAGATGGCCGCGCTGCCCGTGTCATATGCCGGCCGGACCGCCCTCGGATTCGGCAAGCGAGTCGGCGGCAAGTCGGCCGAGGCCGTCACCGCCGAACTCCAGCAGCGCACGGCCGAGCAGATGTTCAAGGTGCTCGGCGAGCTCAAGGGTGGCGCCATGAAAGTCGGCCAGGCACTCAGCGTCTTCGAGGCGGCCCTTCCCGAGGAGTTCGCAGCGCCCTACCGCGCCACCCTCACCCGACTGCAGGACGCCGCCCCGCCGCTCGCCGCCTCCAGCATCCACAAGATCCTCACCGAGGAGCTCGGCGAGGACTGGCGGTCGCGGTTCGCGGAGTTCGACGACGTGCCTGCGGCCGCCGCCTCCATCGGCCAGGTCCACAAGGCAACCTGGCACGACGGTCGGGTGGTGGCCGTCAAGGTCCAGTACCCGGGCGCAGACAAGGCCCTCATGGCCGACCTCAACCAACTCGCACGCATGGGCAAGATGTTCGCCGCCTGGATTCCCGGCATCGAGATCAAGCCCCTCATCGACGAACTGCGCGACCGCGTCGCCGAGGAACTCGACTACCTTCGCGAGTCGCAAAACCAGCGGACCTACGCAGCCGCATTCGAGGGCGATCCCGACTTCCTCATCCCCCACGTCCTCGCCGCATCACCGCACGTCATCATCACCGAGTGGGTCGACGGCACTCCCCTGTCATCGATCATCGCAGCGGGCACCCAGGAGCAGCGCGATCTCGCCGGGACCCTGCTCGAGCGGTTCCTCCTGTGCGGTCCGGCTCGAGCCGGACTCCTGCACGCCGACCCGCACCCCGGGAACTTCCGCATGACCCCGGACGGACGCCTGTGCGTGCTCGACTTCGGAGCGGTCGCGCACCTGCCAGACGGCCTCCCCCTCGCCATGGGCACCCTGCTGCGCCTGGCCCAGTCGGGCGACGCGGATACCGTGCTCGAGGGCCTACGAACCGAGGGTTTCGTCCGTCCTCATATCGACGTCGACCCCGAACAGGTCCTCGCGTATCTCGACCCATTCGTCGAGCCCGCACGCCATGAGACCTTCACGTTCTCCCGCGACTGGATGCGCGGACAGTTCACCCGGCTCAACGACATCCGCAACCCCGACTTCACCGTCGGGCTCAAGCTGAACCTGCCGCCGTCCTACGCCCTCATCCACCGCGTCTGGCTCGGCACGATCGGCGTGCTGTGCCAGCTCGGGGCCACCGTGCCGATGCGATCCGAGCTCGTGCGCTGGGCCCCGGGATTCGTCGAGGCCCCGTAGCCCTCTCGAGCGCCGCCGCCGTTAGGTCGGTCAGGTCCAGTCAAGTCGCGTTCACGATGCCGAGCACCGCACTGCCGTAGGCCTCGATCTTCGCCTGACCGATGCCGGGAATCTCCTCGAGTTCCTCCATCGTCGACGGGCCTCGCTCGACGATTGCCATGAGGGTCGCATCGGTGAAGACCAGGTAGGCAGGTACCTCGCGCTCCCTGGCCCGTCCGAGCCGCCAGCGCTTCAGCGTCTCCCACCGCTCGATGTTGAAGTCGCTCGGGCAGGTGCGGCACCGGCCCAGCGTGCGCTCGGGCGCCGTCACGAGCCCCTTGCCGCAGACCCGGCATTTCGCCGGGCCCTTGCGTCGCTGCTCCGCCTTCACCGGCCTCGTCCCGAGCGTGACGGTCGCCCCGAGCGAACCGCCCAACGACTCCGGATCCGCTGCCTCCAGGAACCGGCTCGCCGATCGCGACGACCGGCCGCCCGGCTCCCGTGACCTCGCCCACGATACGTGCAGGTTGCGCTTGGCCCGCGTGATCCCGACGTAGAACAGCCGGCGCTCCTCATCTACGTCGAGCGGCTCGCTGCTCGATCCCTGGACGTACGGAAGGAGCCGTTCGCTGCAGCCGATGATGAAGACGGTGTCCCACTCGAGTCCCTTCGCCGAGTGGAGCGAAGACAAGGTCACGGCATCAGCGGTCGGCGCGTGCTGCGACTCGGCGCGCTGGTCGAGCTCGGCAATGAGCGCTGCAACGTCCATCGCGGCATGCTCGTCGGCAAGGGAGACAAGGGCGGAGAGCGACTCCCAGCGCTCGCGCACCGCGCCGCCACCCCTGGGCGGCTCCTCGCTCCATCCCGCTGCTCGAAGGACGCTTCGCACCTCCTCGCCGATCGGCCCTGTCGCCTCGCCTGCGCGCGCAGCACCCCTCAGCCTCGTGATCGCCTCGCGAATCTCAGGTCGGTCGAAGAATCGCTCGGTGCCCCGCATGACGACCGGAATCCCCCTCGCCGACATCGCCGCCTCGAGCTCAGCCGATTGCGCATTGATGCGGAACAACACCGCCATGTCACGGGCCGACGCGCCACGGTCGAGGTACCCGCGCACCCGCGCAGCCACCTGTTCGGCCTCGCTCACATCGTCAGCGAAAGCCTCGACCGTCGGCGTCGGACCCTGCGAGTCGACCGCACGCAGCCGCAGGGTCGCCTTCGTCGGCGCCTGGGCGACCACGGAGTTCGCAAGATCCACGATCGGACCACTGCACCGGTAGCAGTTCACCAGCCGGACCTCGGTCGCCCCCGGAAAGGCCTTAGGGAAGTCAAGGAGGTACGCCGACGTCGCCCCGGTGAAGGAATAGATCGTCTGGCTGACATCGCCGACGACGCACACGTCGTCACGGTCGCCGCGCCAGAGCCCGAGCAGGCGATGCTGCAGCGGATTAACGTCCTGATACTCGTCGACCGTGAACCAGCGGTAGGCCTTGCGAACCTCATCAGCGATGTCAGGCCGCGACTGCAGCGCACCGACGGTCACGAGCAGCACGTCCTCGAAGTCCAGCCTGCCCCGCCGGGCCTTCAGGTCGTCATACGCCGCGTAGACGCGCGAGACATCGCGGACCTCGATCGACCAGTCGCGCCTGACAGCATGCGCACCGGTGAGGATCTCGGCCGGAGTCAGTTGCGACACCTTGGCCCACTCGATATCAGCCGAGAGATCGCGCAGTCCCGGCGCGCTCAACGACACCCCGCACGATGCCGCCGCCTCGCCGATGAGTCGGATCTTGCTCGGCAGCAGCTCGGGGAAGGCGTCGCCCGAGAGCCGGGGCCAGAAGTAGCGAAGCTGGCGCAGGGCGGCGGCATGGAAGGTCCGGACGGCGACGTCGCTCACGCCCAGGGCCCTCAACCGCGACCGCATCTCGCCCGCCGCCCGTGCCGTGAACGTCACCGCGAGTGACCGCCTGGCCTCGTGCTCGCCAATCGCCACCGCGTGGGCGATCCGATGGGTGATTGCCCTGGTCTTGCCGGTGCCCGCCCCGGCGAGGACGACCACCGGGCCGGTGAGCGCGGTGGCAACCGCCCGCTGCTCATCGTCGAGTTGCTCGAGAGTCGCCTCGGCCGATGGGAACGTCACTGGGGCACGGTAGCGTCCCTGCCTATGAAGATGTACACGACCGTGTGGTGCGGCTACTGCCAGCGACTCAAGGCGCAGATGACCCGCGAGGGCATCACCTTCGAGGAGATCGACATCGAGCACGACCCCGAGGCCGCCGCCCTCGTCGAGGCCGTCAATGGCGGGAACCAGACAGTGCCGACCCTCGTCTACGACGATGGCAGCGCGGCAACCAATCCATCAATCGGGCAGGTCAAGGCCAAGCTCGGGCTCACCTGACCACTCCTTCGCCCAGTCTCATCACCACTCTCCGGGCAGCGCTTCGCCGTACCAACGCTCGATGAGCTTGCGCGAAATCGACACCGGCGAGGGGAGCGTCACCTCCTGGCTCAGGCACGCAGCAAGGAGCCCTTCCCGGGTGAACCAGTGGGCCTCTGCGATCTCCTCGCCATCCACGGTGATCTCCGTCTGCGCGGCCCATGCGTGGTAGCCGAGCATGAGCGAGCACGGGAATGGCCACGGCTGGCTGCCGAGGTACTGCACGTCATCGTGGTCCGGGCCGATCACCACGCCCGTCTCCTCCGTCAGCTCCCTTCGCACCGCGGCCTCCGCCGACTCCCCCGCCTCGACGAATCCCGCGAACGTCGACATGCGCCCCTCCGGCCAGTTCACGTGGCGACCGAGCAGCGCCCGGTCATCCCGATCGCGGACGAGAACGATCACGGCCGGATCCGTCCGCGGGAAGTGCTCGACGCCATCGGCCTCGCAGCGCAGGGACCAACCGGCATTTCGAATCGCGAGCGCACGGCCGCACGCAGAGCACCAGCGGGTGCGCACGCGCCAGTTGTCCAGCGCGACCGCCGTGACCGACAGGCCTGCATCGAGGTCCGAAAGCCCGCTCCCGATCGTTCGCAGCGATGACCACCGGGCATCCGCCGCAAGCGCCGGGTGCTCTCGTGTCTCTAGGTGCGCCGCAAAGTAGGCGCGGTCATCCGCATCGACCCCGAGGAAGGACAGTCCTGAAGGGTCGCCGAACTCCGTCACGGGGGTGAGGTGCAGGGCCGGCGCCCCCTCACCGGGCGCAACCGCGGTCGCGCTGCCCTCCACCCAGACCACGAGCGAACGAGGGTCGCTCGTGCGCGCCCGCTGCCAATCACCGTCCGCGCGAAGGTGCGCAGCACGCTCAATTGCCGCACGCGAGAGGAGGAGGTCATCGAGCAGCCGGGGGTTCGTCACATGGCAAGGGTAATTGCGTGACACGATGCCTAGGTGAACGTGTTCATTCGGCAGCTGACCGGAGTCCGATTCGTCGCCGCAGCCTGGGTCCTGCTCTACCACCTTCAGGGCCCGCTCGATAGGGTCGGCCTGCTCGCCATCCCAGTCCTCCCCGACGTCCTCAACGTCGGGCGACTCGGGGTCGACCTGTTCTTCGCCCTCTCCGGATTCATCCTCACCCACACGTATCTCAATCGCCTCGGCCAGCGCGCCCGGGTACGCGAGACCCTGAACTTCTGGTGGCTCCGGCTCGCGCGCGTCTACCCCGTCCATCTCGTCATGCTCGTCATCGCAGGCGTCGCCGTGGTCGCCCAGGCAAAGGTCACGGGCGACTCGCTCGACCGGGCCTGGCTGAACCCTCTCGACTTCACCCGCAACCTCCTGCTCGTCCAAGAATGGGGTGCGCAGCCGCAGCGCGGCTGGAATTTCGTGGCGTGGTCGCTCTCGATGGAGTGGCTTGCCTACCTCATCTTCCCGCTCCTCATCCTTGTCCTCTGGCGCTGCCACAAGCGGCTCGGCCTCGGCCTGCTCATCGCCCTGTGGTTCGCCAGCATCGCCCCGCTCGTCATCTATGGGCTGTCGACCACCGACTCCTACTACACCGACAACTGGGGCTCGACGATCCGCATCCTCACCGAGTTCACCGCCGGTGCCATCACCTACCTCATCGTCGTTCACCTGCTGCCCGCGGGCGCCGGCGACCCCGGCCCCCGGACCCTTCGCGGCGCAGGCTTCCTCTCCTGGCTGCTCCCGCTGGCAGTCGTCGCCGGCGCCGTCCTGCTCGCCAACCTGCCGATCGCCCAGCCGCCGATTGCCCTCGACATCTCCGGCGATGCCGAGCCGATGCCCCCGTACTTCCACCTGCTCCTCGTGCCGTTCCTCATCGCCTGGCTCGGCGCACTCGCGCTCGCTCGCGGCCGGGTGTCACGCGGGCTCGCGACGAGGACGCTCGTCCTCGGCGGGTTCATCTCCTACTCGCTGTACATGACCCACCTCGTCGCCTTCGGCCTCTGGCGGGCTGCCATGCGGGCCGCCGGCATCGACGGCGGACCGCTGTACGCGATCGGACTGCTCGTGCTCGTCGGTGCAGCGCTCGCCATTGCCTGGCTCATGTGGCGCTTCGTCGAGGAGCCTGCGCGCGAGTGGATGCGCGGACTCGCCGGGGCCCGGCGCGCGCCGACTGAGGAGGCCGGCGAGGCGGTCGCCGAGCGGCGTGACAGTGGTCCGGAGCCCATCACGCTGCCAGCGATTTCCCCCAACCCCTAGCCCCGTCGTTTCACCCATGATCCGGGAAAGAACTGCACGATTTCGGCCGATTCAGCCCGAATTTTGCACGCTGTCCTAGATGCTCGATGGAATGCCGAGGTGGGGCACTGTGCCCCGGCCGAGACCGCGAGCCACCTCCGCTAGGTCGGGCATGGCATCGGGTCGGATGAGCTCGCCGGTGGACACCATGAAGAATCCCGCATCGATGTCGCTGAGGGGAACGTTGCGCAACTGCGACCAGGCAATGCAGTAGATCGCCAGCTGATACGGATCAGCTCCGCTCGAGCCACCGGTCTTCCAGTCAATGACGTCGTAGCGGCCGTTGCGCTCGAAAACCGCATCGATTCGACCCCGAACGACCCGACCGCCCAGGACGAGGGCGAACGGCTCCTCGATCGCGGCCGGTGAGCGACCCGCGAACACCGAGGCTTCGAAGGTGGCCTTCAATGCATCGAGATCCGCATCGCTTGCGATGTCCTCATCCCCGGCACCGGGGAGGTCGTCGGGGTCGAGCAGGGACTGCTGTCCGTAGCGGCTCTCGACCCATGCATGGAATGCCGTCCCTCGACGGGCGGCCGGCGCGGGCCTGCGCGGCATCGGCCGAGCGAGGTCGACGGCTAGGCCCACGGGGTCGCGCAGCGCCCTGATCAGCGAGCTGGCCGACAGCGAGGACGGAAGCGGGACGATCACCTGCTCACGACGCCTGCGACGTTCCTCGTCCAGCAGCAGCTCGGCATCGGCATCCCACTGCTCGATCATCGCCTGCTCCGAAGCCGACAGGCCTGCGGGCAGGCCATCACGCCGAGGGTCCGCCATCGCGCCTCGCACCCGATCGGCTACGGCTGCGATGGCGCTGGCTGACTCGATCGGCGCGGGCCAGGGAAACTCGACCTCGGTTGCGCCAGCCGAGGGATTGGTGGCGCCGCCGTCAGGCTTCGGGTGCCACGCCACGATCGTGCCCATGCCGTCGAGCACTGTCTGCCTGATTGCGGACAGGTACGGCTCGGGGCCGCGCAGGGTCGACTGGGTCGGCCCCCACCAGTGCCCCGTGACGATGAGGGTGGACTCGGCTCGGGTGAGGGCCACGTAGGCGAGTCGTTCATCATCAGCCGTCTTGAGTTCCGCAAGAATCGCCTTGTACGCCTTGTGGTCCTTGTCCCTTGGCGACTCCTCCGCGCTCGGAAAGGAGTCGAGTTCGTCATTGGTGTCGGCCCGCAGCGACCACGGCACGGTCGCAGCCGACGTCGGCCACTCGGATCGCGCTGGTGCACCCGGGAAGGCGGACTTGGCCACCGAGGGGACGAATACGTGCGGGAACTCCAGGCCCTTGGACTTGTGGATGGTCATGAGTTGCACCGCATTGCCCAGAACTGCGAGGTCAAGTGGGAGTTCGACATCGAAGCGCTCGGCATCGCGCAACCTGCTGAGGAACGCCCCGAGGGATGACGTGCCGTCGAAGTCGACGAAGTCGGCCGCCAGGTCGAGGAATGACGACCACGCGTACTGCTGCTGCTGCGCCTCGGCGGCCAGGGGGCACTCGACGTCAAGACCGGTGACCCGGCCGATCCGTGAGATCAGCTCGGTCATCGGCTCGCCGACGTGGCGCCGAAGCTCCCGAATCTCATCAGCGAATTCGGCAAGACGCCGCAGAGCTTCGGGCGAGAATCGGCCCGGGTTGCCGAGATCGAACAGCGCATCGCTGAGAGAGACCGCCTCCACCGGATCGGCACCGGCTACCGCCTCGTCAAGGGCATCTTCAACGTCATCGGTCACGAATCGGTGCCCTCCCCCGGCGAGCTCGGCGGCTCGCACTCCAAGTGCCGCAATGTCACGCAGGCCCAGCCGAAGACGCGGCCCGGCGAGAATACGGATCATCTCGGGGTTTGCGATGGGGTTGTGGAGGATCTCCAGCATGCTGCGCAGTTCGACGACGACAGGCTGCCGCATGAGACCCGCAGCACCGTAGAGCTGGGTGGGAACGCCAGCGGTCCGAAGGAGTCGATCGAACTCCGCGAGGTCCTTCCCGGTGGCGGCGAGGATGGCAATGTCGCTCCACTGATCATCGGTGAACGACGACTCGACCCTCGACCGCCAGCCCGTGATCTGCTCGACGATCCACTCCTTCTCGGCCGCGGCGGTCTCGAAGAGGCCGACCCGGACATCGCCTGGGCCCTTGATGCCAACGTCGCCCGCCTCGAGTCGCCCAAGACCCGTATGCCGGCTGCGCAAGCCACGCGAGAGGTCATTGGCCACATCGAGGATGCTCGGACCCGATCGACGGTTGAACGTCAGTGCGTAGCGGGCGGAGGATTCTGCGACCCCGGACCGCATCACCGGAAAGTGCTCGGGGAATTGCTCGATGTTGTCAACGCTCGCCCCACGCCAGCCGTAGATCGCCTGGCATGGATCGCCGACGGCGGTCACTGGGTGGCCGTGGGCGAACAACGCCTGAAGCAGGTGCCGCTGGGCGATCGAGGTGTCCTGGTACTCGTCTAGGAGCACGACGCCGTGCCGGGCACGAACCGACGCCGCCACATCCGGGAACCTGCGTACGATTTCGAGGGCCAGCCTCGTCTGGTCGGTGAAGTCCAGCAGGTCGCGGGACTGCTTCTCGGCACGCCATTCCCTGACGAGCATGGCGAGCACGCGCCTGGCCTGCGCAGTCGCACGCATGCTCGCGCCGATCTTCTGAAGTGAAACATGCGAGTCGAGTTCCGCGATGAGGGCATCGTCGTGATCGATGACCCTTTCCGGGTCGATGTCGAGCTCGCTCAGCTGGTCGTCAAGCGCGAGGACGTCGCTCGTCAGGGAAATCGGGGAGGCTCCAAGGCCGGCTATCGGCAGCGATGTCCTGCACACCACCCGGTAGGCGAGCTGCTGCCGGGCTCCTGCGCCCAGAATCTGTGCCCCGGGCTCAAGGCCGAGGCGGATACCGTGCTCGCTCAGCAGCCGCGCCGCGAAGGCGTTGTAGGTGAGCACCTGCGGCTCCCCGACCGCTTCCTCCGCGAAGTCCTGCGCCGCATCCTTCGAGTCGTGGGCCAGCAAGGAGCCGTGAGCGTCGCGGGACCCTTCATCACCGGCTGCTGCGCCAGTGTCGGCGTCGGTGAACGTGCCCATGAAGTCGGGCATGAGCCCGGCCCGCTCAAGGCATCGCATATCCCTTCGCATCGAGTCGAGCAGCTGGGCTGCCGCCTTCGTGGTGAAGGTCAGGCCGATGACTGAATCCGGCCGCGCCATTCCGCTTGCGACGAGCCAGGCGATCCGCACCGACATTGAGGTGGTCTTGCCCGAGCCGGCGCCCGCCACGACCACCGCTGGGTCAAGCGGGGCCGACACCACTTCCCACTGCTCGTCGCTGAGCCGGAAGCCGATCGCGCGATCGAGATCCGCCCGGCTGACAGGCTGCCCCTGGCCTGACTGCTCAACCCTCCTCACAGGACCACCTGCTCGCCTTGACGCTGCGACGGGCACACGAGTCGGTACGCGCAGAACCGGCATCCCGAGTTGGGCTTCGCCACGAAGCCCTCGCCCCGAAGGAGCTCGGCCGCCTCGCCCAGCTCGATCTCGATCCAGGTGGGGGATTCGGGTCCGAGCGGCTCTTGAAACTGAACCTTCGGATCCGAGGCACCTGCGGTGGCCGGCACTCGCAACTGCACGAGGGCAGCACCGCCTACCTCCGCGCCATTCTCGCGCAGCAGCAGTTGATAGACGCCGAGTTGCGCATGCGAAGGCAGGGTGGTGTCGGACGCGGGCTTGCGGATGTTCTTCAGGTCGATCGCCACGGTGCGACCTAGGCCATCTTGCTCAATGCGGTCCAGGAAGCCACGTAGTCGCACGGCCTCCGATCCGCCGTCGGTCGTGGGCACCGAGATCTCGGCTCGGTACTCATGCTCGGTTGCGAGGAGGACGCGATCACACCGCAGGTGGTACACGAGGAATCGCGAAAGTGCCTCCCGGGCCTCGGCCCGCTCACTCGCCGACTGCCATGCCGCCTCGAATCGAAGGTCGCGCCACACGCGATCGACGAGGGCATCCATGCTGTCGAGGTCGGCCGGAACCTCGCCCTTGGCCACGTAGTCGGCAACCGCGTGGATGACACTGCCGAACTTCGTCGAGGAGGGACGGGAGACATCCGCATGGGCGTCGTGCTCCAGAAACCACTTGAGCGGGCAGGTGAGGATCGATTCGAGGCCGCTGCCTGACAGGGCAATCGGCTGATCCGGCGGTCGCACGGGTCGCTCATTCACGGTTTCCGCGCGCATGCCCCACCAGTGGTCAGGATCAGCCACCCGCACCAACGGCTCCCCCGCGTCGCCTCGAGCGCTCGCAAGGCGCCCCAGCCTCTCGATCGCAGCGCTGCGTAGGCCCTGCGAGGCACCCGGGTCTGATGCGACGACTCGCAGGTGCGCCACCAGTCCGTGGGTTGAGGCAGCGAAGGCGGGCCGGCCATGGATCCGATTCGGCTCGATGCGCAGGTCGTCGATGAATCGACTCGGTTGCGGACCGCCGCCGGAATCCGAGGCCAGGCTGGCAACGGTGACGCGCCGCCGGGCCCGGGTCAGGGCGACGAAGAACAGCCGGCGCTCCTCGGCGAGCAGGTCAGCGGGTCGTACTGGATCGCCGACGCCGGCACGGGTGAGCCGGTCAGGTTCGAGCACAGAGCCTCGCGTTCGCAGGTCCGGCCAGACGCCCTCCTCCGCCCCCACAATCCAGACGGCATCCCACTCCAGGCCCTTGGCACGATGGGCGGTGAGAATCCGAACGGCGTCGATGCTCACCGATCGCTCGGCGATCGGCTCCGCGGGAATCTGCTGCTCGCGAAGGGAGATGAGCAGGTTCTTCATGCCGACGAAGCCCCGGAATCGCGCCGAGGCACGCTCAGCGGTCTCGAAGAGGGCGAGCACCGCATCGATGTTGTGATGGGCCGAGTAGGAGCCGCCGAGGGCCTGCTGGCGAAGCCGCTCGGACCAGCCGTGGAGGGTCGACCCCCCAACCTGCCCTGACCACAGGGTCCACAGGACCTCGGCGGGCGACGCGCCCCTGGCGACCTGCCCGCTGGCGGCCTCGATGAGCAGGCGCATGCGATCGACGCTCGCGAACAGGTCGGCATCGCTGTCATCACGGTCGATGGTGAGGGTGCCACGGAGCAGGTCTCGAATGAGCTCATCGGACGAGACGGGCGTGACGGTCGGGTCCGCGACACGGGCCTGGGTGCGAAGCAGGCGCCCAAGGCGCCTGAGCTGCCATGAATCGAGGTCGCCGAGCGGGGGTCGCAGGAGATCAATCGCCGATGCGGCACTCATGCGGCCCGGGTCGCAGGCGACCTCGAGGGCGCCGAGGAGCACCGCCACCGCCGGCTCAAGGCGCAGCGGCACCTCATCGGCAGCAACGGCGGCCGGAACCCCCGCTTGGACCATCGCCCGCTGCACGAGGGGAATCGACTGGGATGACCGAACGATGACCGCCATGCTCGACCACGCCCGGCCCTCACGCAGGTGCGCATGCTGAACCTGCTGGGCGACATGCGCGGCGCGGGTTGATTCGCTGTCGAAGCAGCCGACGACCACCTCGCCCTCGAGCGCCGGGTCGCAGACCGGATTGCGATGGGCGTGCGCTGTTGCGGGCTCGAGCTGGCGGAGGGGTCGCCTTCCGATCACCCGGGACGCAGCGCCTCGGATATCGGGACCGAATCGCCTCGTGCGGCGCAGCACGACAGTCGGGGCAGGCAAACCGCCCGGGGCGCGGAACCGGTTGGGGAAGTCGAAGATCCCGGTGACGTCAGCCCCGCGGAACGCATAGATCGACTGATCCGGGTCACCAACCGCGATGATCGCCGTGCGCGGCCCAACCAGCGCCTCGAGCAGCGCAACCTGGAGCGGGTCGGTGTCCTGGTACTCGTCGACGAACACCGCCCGGAACTGGCCGTGAAGGGCCAGCCGGCCTTGCGGCGACCGCGCCCAGATCACCGCCCGATGAAGGAGTTCGGCATAGTCCACGACATTCTCGAGGACCATGACCTCGCTCTCCTGCCGGGCGAGGATCCCCAGCGCCTCCCACGCGGGCCGGCCCGACTTGGCGCCGATGCGCTGCAATTGGAGCGGCTCAAGCCCAAGTTCCTTCGCTCGAGCAAGGACCGCCCTCACTTCGTTTGCCAAGCCGAGCGTGTGAAGGGCCCCGGACAAGTCCTCCGGCCAGGTGACCGCGCCGTCGGCGACCGCACCTAGCAGGAGATCGCGGATCCGGACATCCTCCTCGGCACCGGACAGGAGTCGCGGTGGCTCCCGGTATTCCTCCTGGGTGCCGTTCTGCAGCGTCAGGCCGTAGGCGAAAGCGTGGAAGGTCGCGACGGTCGGCAGCAGACCGCCCCCGAGTCGGGTGACGACCCGATCGCGCAATTCGCCGGCGGCCCGCTTGCCGAAGGTCAGCGCGAGGACGGACGATGCCGGCAGTGGATCGACCGGATCGTTGATCCTGGCGGCGATCGCCTCGACGATGGTCGTGGTCTTGCCGGTGCCCGGGCCGGCGAGCACGAGCAGGGGGCCGACCCGATGATCGACGACCTGCTGCTGCTCCTCATCGAGCCTCGGGGCCACGGATGCCTGCAGCGGCGAGGCGTCGAGAACGAACGACATGGACCCTCCCCGTGTTTGCATGGGTCATGACTATCAGCAGCGTCTGACAAGATGCTCAGGTGTCCACCGAGGAGAGCGGATCAGGGTTCGGGGCAGCCGCCCGTTCCTCTGTTGGCGCGCCCGGAAATACCGCCCCGGGGGAGATCCTTCCCGATGCGTTCATCAGCGCCGACGAGTTCCCTCGGCGCGTTCGCCGCCCGCTCGACCTCGCCCGGTTCACCGCGTCCCTCGTGCTCACCGCGAGCATCGTCCTGGTCGCGTGGTTCGCGACTAGCACGACCGCTGGCATCGGCACCGACCTCTCGACCGGGGCCCAGCTCCTGCCGAGCCTCATCGTCCTCGCACTGAACATCATCGGGGGCATCGGCACCCTCGGGCTGCCGATCGCCGCGTCCATCGCCCTCGTGGTCCGCCGCCGCCTCCGCCAGCTCTTCGACGCCCTCGTCGCGCTCCTCGTCGCGATCGTCGTCCTCACCATCGCGACGAACGTCATCTCCGGCCTTGACTCGCCCCGGCTTCTCGCCGCCCTCGCCGGATCCGCGAACGAGGGCAGCACGGCCACTGCCCCGATTCTCGGCGGGCTCATCGCCTTCATCACCGTCGCTCGGCTCATGGGCCGGCGGCCCTGGAATGTCCTGAGCATCCTGGTGATCGGCTCGCTCGTCACGGTCGCCGTCCTGAACTCGGGGATCGCACTCGCGGGCGTCGGGGTATCACTGTCGATCGGCTGGGCGATCGGCCTCATCTGCCGATATGTGCTCGGCACCCCGACCACCCGGCCAAGCTCAGCGGAGATCGTCGCCGCCCTGACCCGGGGCGGGTTCACGATCACATCGCTCTCCGCCGAGGTCACGACGAGCCGAGGTCGCCGCTATCGCGCCGTCACCTCCACCGGCCAGCAGATGCGAATCGCCGTGCTCGACCGCGACCTCGAGGGCGCGGGCCTCGTCAGTTCCATCTGGACCGCGGTGCGCCTGCGCAGCGAGACCGGGAGCGGCGCCTTCAACATGCGACGTTCCCTCGACCACACCGCGCTCATGTCCTACGCCGGCGAGGCAGCGGGCGCCCCGATGCCGCGGCTCCTCCTTGCCTCCGAGGTCGGTCCCGACTCCAGCCTCCTCGCCTTCGAGCACATCGACGGCATGGTCTTCTCCGACGCCACCGATCTCACCGACACCGATCTCGACGATGCCTGGCGCGCCGTGAAGATCCTGCACGACCACCAGATCAGCCACCGGCGCCTCTCGGCCGATCACCTCATCCGGGCAACGGACGGCGGAGTGCAGATCATCGGATACGACGGCGGGACCGTTGCGGCCGGCGACGTGTCGATGCGCATCGATCTCGCCGAGATGCTCTGCACGCTCGCGCTCATCGTCGGAGTCGACCGGGCGGTGGCGTCTGGGCAGCGGGTACTCGGCGACGCCGGCCTCCTCCGCGCCCTGCCGACCCTTCAGCCTGTCGCGCTCTCCTGGACCACCCGTCGCGCCATGCGCAAGAACAAGCAACTCATGGTGAGCCTGAGGGACGTCCTGCTCGAGAGCCGCCCTGGGGAGCCCGTCGAGCAGATCCGGCTCGAACGGGTGAAGATCCGCACGCTCGTCATGATCGTCGTCGGCTCCATCGCCGGCTACGTCCTGCTCTCGCAACTCGCCCAGGTCGACCTCGCGACCCTCATCACCTCCGCGAACGGCTGGTGGGTCCTCGCAGCCCTTGTCCTGAGCCTCATCACCTACGTCGGCGCAGCTTGGTCCCTCTCAGGTTTCGTTCCCGAGCGGCTCGCGCTCCATCGGACGATTCTCGCGCAACTCGCCGGCGACTTCGCGACCCTCGTCTCCCCCCCAACCCTGGGCGCCGTCGCCATCAACATGCGATTCCTCCAGCGCGCAGGCCTGCATCCTGCGCTCGCCGCTGCCTCGGTGGGAGTCTCGCAGGTGATGGCCTTCGTCTTCCACATCCTCCTGCTCTTCGCCTTCGGCATCGCGGCCGGCACTCAGCACGACTTCACCTTCAACCCCCCTCGCCTCGTCGTCATCGCCATCGCGGCAGTCGCGGTGCTCGTCCTTGCCCTGCTCGCCGTTCCCGCAATTCGCCGTCTCATCACCGACCGGGTCCGGCCAACGCTGCGAGAGGTGGTACCCCGGCTTGTCACGCTGGCGCAACGGCCATACAAGCTCCTCGAGGGCGTCGGCGGCATCCTCGTCCTCAACCTCGCCTACATCGGGGTCCTCATCGCCTGCGTTCACGCCTTCGGCGGCGAGTTGAGCATCGCGGTCATCGCGGTGGTCTACCTCGCGGGCGCCACCATCGGCCAGGCCGCACCGACACCCGGCGGACTCGGCGCGGTTGAGGCCGCCCTCTCAGCCGGTCTCACGGCAGCCGGCCTTGACGGCGGCGTCGCCGTGTCGGCCGTCCTCCTCTACCGGCTCGTCACCTTCTGGCTGCCGACCCTGCCGGGCTACTGGTCCTTCAACTGGCTAACGAAGAAGGGCGCCCTCTAGCCTCGCCCCGGCGCCCGCTGGCCCGAGAGTGCAGCAACCTGCGACGAGCGGCACAATGCTCGCATGAGCGAATCCACGAGTCAGCAGGCCAGCGCATCCGTCACCATCACCGTAGGAGCCGACGGACCCCTCGCGGTCGTTGGCCCGGTCGAGATCATCGCAGCAGACGGAACGGTCCTGCGCGAGACGAGCAAGGCCTACCTGTGCCGCTGCGGGCACTCCGCGAACAAGCCCTTCTGCGACGGCGCCCACAAGCGCGAGGGCTTCGCTGACGCAGGTCTTGGCGGGTAGCACCCGACCGGCCGTCAGTAGGTCGGCTTCTCCGGCTCGATCTGGTTCACCCAGGCGAGCACCCCGCCGCCCACGTGCACGGCGTCGGTGAACCCGGCGCCCTTCACGACGGCCAGCGCCTCAGCCGATCGTCCGCCCACCTTGCAGTGCAGGATCACGCGCTTGTCGGTCGGCAGGTCGGCGAGCGCGGATCCATCGAGGAACTTGCCCTTGGGGATGAGGATCGCACCGGGGATCTGCACGATCTCGAACTCGCCTGGCTCGCGCACGTCGATGAGCACGAAGTCGTCCTCGCCGCGGTCACGGGCATCGAGCAGCACCTTGAGGTCCTTGACGGAGATCGTCGAATCCATCGCCGCCTCGGCCGCCTCGAGCGAGATGGACCCGCAGAACGCCTCGTAGTCGATGAGCTCGGTGACGGTGGGCTCGGCGCCGCAGACCGCGCAGTTCGGGTCCTTGCGGATCTTCACCTGGCGGTAGGTCATCTCGAGCGCGTCGTAGATCATCAACCGTCCGAGCAACGGGTCGCCGATGCCCGCAAGCAGCTTGATGGCCTCGGTGACCTGGATCGAGCCGATCGACGCGCACAGGACGCCGAGCACGCCCCCCTCGGCGCAGCTCGGCACCATGCCGGGCGGCGGGGGCTCGGGGTAGAGGCAGCGATAGCAGGGGCCGTACTCGGCCCAGAACACGCTCGCCTGCCCATCGAACCGGTAGATCGATCCCCACACATAGGGCTTCTCGAGCAGCACGCAGGCATCGTTCACCAGGTAGCGGGTTGCGAAGTTGTCGGTGCCGTCGACGATGAGGTCGTACTGCGCGAAGAGGTCCATGACGTTTGTGGAGTCGAGGCGAACCTCGTGGACGTTCACCTGCACGAGCGGATTGATCTCGCGGACGCTGTCACGGGCACTCTCGGCCTTCGAACGTCCGATATCGCTCTGGCCGTGAATGATCTGGCGCTGAAGATTCGACTCGTCGACCGTGTCGAACTCGACGATGCCGAGCGTGCCGACCCCGGCCGCGGCGAGGTACATGAGGGCCGGGCTGCCGAGGCCCCCTGCGCCAACGCACAGCACCCGCGCGTTCTTCAGCCGCTTCTGCCCGGACATGCCGACATCGGGGATGATCAGGTGCCGGCTGTAGCGCCGCACCTCATCGACGGTCAGTTCGGCGGCGGGCTCCACGAGGGGAGGCAGGCTCACGGTTCACTCCAGTGTCAGGGCCGGTGAAGGGTTCTTGTGCATGCTAACCGTCCCGGCCCCATCGGGATTCCTCCCGCCATTCACCTGCACATGCTTCGCAACAGCCCGGCTAGTCGAGGGTCGATGCTGCGCCCTGGGCGACCAGATTGCGCAGGACCCGCAGTGCCACCGACAATGTGGCGAGATCGACATCCTCGGTGCCGGCAATCTCGTCGAGGGTGGCCCTCGCCCGGCCGAGGCCCGCAGCGTGCGCCTGCTCCCACTGCAGGATTCGATCACTCGGGACCAGGCCGGGGTCGGTCGCTCGGCTGACCCGGGCGGTCAGGCCGGCGATCACCCCGTACAGATCGCTCCTCAGTGCCTGGCGGGCCAGCGCACCCCAGCGATCACCCCGGGGCAACGCCGTGATTCGCATGAGTGTCTGATCGACGTCGTACCGCTCTGAGATCGCGAAGTAGAGCGGGATGAGGCTCACGGGTGCCTCGCCAGTTCGACTCGCGATCTCCGTGATGTCGAGGAGGGCGAAGGCGTCGAGCGCCCCTGATGCACGCCAGGCAAGGTCCTGCGTCGCGCCCAACTCCAGAAACCGCGACCGGGCCCGCTCGAGGCGCTCCGCCTCCGCGCCACGCAGCACGGCGGGTACTCCCTCAGCGAACTCTCGAACGACGGATTCGAAGCCCCTGATCTGGGCGCCTACATCGAGGTCGCTGCCACGCGTCTGGAGGAGCCAGCGGGTGCCGCGATCAAGCAGTCGCCGGGTTTCGAGGTGCAAGGCATCCTGCGCGGCCGAAGGCACGAGGTTGTCCTGCGCGTTGATGTCATCCCACATCCGCTGGATATCGAACACCTCGATAGCCACCGTGGCGGCCTTCACCACCTCGAGGGCCGAGGCTCCCGTCTCCTCCATCGCACGGAAGGCGAACGTGATGCCGCCGATGTTGAGGAGGCGGTTGCACGTGACGGTGCTGATGATCTCCGCGCGGAGCGGGTGGTGCCACAGAGAATCAGCGAATCGGTCGGTGAGTGCTGACGGGAAGTAGCGCCTGAGCATCACCTCGTACCACGGGTCCTCGCCGAGTCCGGCGGCCGTGAGTGCGGCGGTGAGCGAGATCTTCGCGTACGCGAGGAGCACGGCCAGCTCTGGCGAGGTGAGCCCCTCGCCTGCTATGCGGCGCGCGTTGAGCTCCTCGTCATCGGGGAGGAACTCAAGTGACCGGTCGAGCAGGCCCTGTCGCTCGAGATCGCGAATCATCCGCTGGTGCACGGTGATGAGGTTCGACGCACCGGCCCTGCCGATGCCGAGCACCACGTTCTGCGCGTAGTTGTCATCGAGAACCTTCTCGCCGACAACTTCGGTCATCTCGGCGAGGAGCGCATTGCGATCATCCATCGGCATCGTGCCTGCGGTGACGAACTCATCCAGCAGGATCTTGATGTTCACCTCATGGTCGGACGTGTCGACGCCCGCCGAGTTGTCGATCGCGTCCGTGTTGAGGCGCACCCCGGCGCGGGCCGCCTCGATCCGTCCGAGCTGGGTGAGCCCGAGATTGCCGCCTTCCCCCACCACCCGGCAGCGAAGGTCGTCGCCGTTGACCCGAATCGCGTCATTGCCCTTGTCGCCGACATCGGCATTCGATTGGGTCCGGGCCTTGACGTAGGTGCCGATACCGCCGTTCCAGAGCAGGTCGACCGGCGCGACGAGGATCGCCCGGATCACCTCAGCCGGCGTCAGCGGGCCGGTCGCCTCCGACAGGCCGAGCGCCGTCAGCGCCTCGGGCGAGAGCTCGATCGCCTTCGCCGCACGAGAGAACACGCCCCCGCCACGTGAGATGAGCCCAGTCTCGTAATCCGCCCAGCTCGAGCGCGGCAGGTCGAACAGCCTGCGGCGCTCACGGAAGGAGGCGGCCTCATCCGGGCCCGGATCGATGAAGATGTCGCGGTGGTCGAATGCCGCGACGAGACGGATGCACTCGCTCAGCAGCATGCCGTTGCCGAACACGTCGCCGCTCATATCGCCGACCCCAACCACGGTGAAGGACTCGCGCTGAGTGTCCATCCCGAGGTCGCGGAAATGGCGCTTGACCGACTCCCACGCTCCACGGGCCGTGATGCCCATCGCCTTGTGGTCGTATCCCACCGATCCGCCGGAGGCAAAGGCATCCCCGAGCCAGAACCCGTACTCGGCCGAGATGCCGTTCGCAAGATCGGAAAAGGTCGCCGTGCCCTTGTCTGCGGCGACGACGAGGTAGGAGTCGTCGCCATCGCGGCGAACGACGCCGGGGGGCGGCACGATGCTCCCTGTGACCCGGTTGTCGGTGACGTCCAGGAGCGCAGAGACGAATTCTCGATAGGCGGCCTTGCCTTCGGCCAGCCATCCGTCACGATCGACCGAGGGGTCAGGAAGGTTTCGCGCGAAGAACCCTCCCTTTGCCCCGACCGGCACGATGACTGCGTTCTTGACCTCCTGGGCCTTGACGAGCCCGAGCACCTCCGTCCGAAAGTCCTCGGGCCGATCGCTCCACCGAAGGCCGCCCCGGGCAACCGCGCCGAACCGCATGTGCACGCCCTCCACTCGCGGGGAGTACGCCCAGATTTCGAACATCGGCCGCGGCAGCGGCATGTCCGGAATCGCACGCGGATCAACCTTGAAGGCGAGGGCCTGACGTGGGCCGCCACCCTGCTCGAAGTAGTTGGTTCGAAGGGTCGCTCGGATGGCAGCGAGGAAAGCCCGGAAGATGCGGTCGTGGTCAAGGCTGAGGACGGACTCGAGTTCCCCTTCGATCCGGTCGATGAGGACGCTCGCCGCTGCCTCCCGGCCGGCCCCGTCGATCGCGTCAGCCGCGCCGCCGGAACCGTCGATCTCAAGGCGCGGGTCGAACTGCGTCTCGAAGAGCCGGACGAGCAGTCGCACGATCGCCGCATGTCCCGTCATGACCCGCTGGATGTACTCCTGGCCGAACGAGGATCCCACCTGCCTGAGGTACCGCGAGTAGGCACGGATGAGCGCGGCCTGCCGCCAGGTGAGCCCAGCCCGAACGACCAGTGCGTTGAACGGATCTGTCTCGCATTCGCCGAACCACGCGGCACGGAACGCCTCGGTCGCCCGGCTCGGCAGCGAATCTCGCTCCTCGACTGCGCCCTCCGGAAGCCGAAGGCCGAAGTCCAGGATCCACGCGGGTGCGCCCGCAGCCCGCTCGATCACGTGCGGGTGCTCATCGAGGACTTCGACCCCCATGACCTGCAGGGTCGGGAGAATCCGGGACAGGGACATGGGGGGCCCGACCCGGATCACCTTGAATCGCATGCGGTCTGATTCGTCACCCTCGTGCGAGTACCAGTCAAGGGCCAGTTCGGACGGCTCGAGTCGTTCGATCGTCCTGGCATCGTCGACGGCGACCCTGGCCCGGAACTCCTCCTTGTAGCCCTCCGGGAATGCGGCCGCGTACTCAGCAAGGAAGGCCGGCGCCTCGGCTTCTCCGACACCCGCGACCACAGCCTCGGTGAAGAGGTCCTCCCAGCTCTGGGTGGCCTGCGCAAGCAGGCCTTCGAGCTCGGCGTGATCCACGGCCGGCACCGTCACAGCCGGCTCGACATGGACGACGTAGTGAAGCCGAGCGAGCACCGACTCGGTGACGAGCGCCGTGTAGTCGACGGACACCCCGCCGAAGGCCTCCCGCAGCAGCCGCTCGATACGAAGCCGGACGGGCGTCGTGTAGCGGTCGCGCGGCAGGTAGACGATGCAGGAGACGAAGCGGCCGTAATCATCGACCCGCAGGTAGAGCTTCGTCTGCCGGCGCTCGAGCAGGTGCATGACGGACTCGGCGACCTCGATGAGCTGTTCAGCGTGGGTCTGGAAAAGCTCGTCCCGCGGATAGGTCTCCAGGAACTGGCGCAGGTCCTTCGCACTGTGCGAACCGGGCACGAGGCCAAGGCTGTCGGTGACCTGATGGACGCGTTCGCGAAGCACCGGGATCTCGGTGACGCTCTCGTTGTATGCGGACGCGGTGAACAGGCCGAGGAAGCGTCGCTCGCCGATGACCTCCCCCGCACCATCGAACATCTTCACGCCGATGTAGTCGAGGTACGAGGGTCGGTGGACCGTCGAGCGGGAATTTGCCTTGCTCAGCACCAGGATTCTCCGCTCCCGCGCCCTGGCTCGCACTGCCGGTGGCAGGATCGCGAAGCTGGACGATGAGCGCGGGCAACCGTCCGCCGATCCCCCCTCATCCTCCTCGTCTCGGAGGATCCCGAGCCCTGATCCAGCGACCGCCTGCAGGGCCTCGACGCCGTCGGGCCCGGTGACGAGCAGGTACTCGCGGTAGCCGATGAACGTCAGGTGGTCGTCGCACAGCCACTCGAGCAGGTCTGCCGCTTCGCGCACCTCGACATCGGGCACGCTCACCGGGGGCCCCGCCCTGAGCTCCCTGGCAAGCCGTCGGGCGTGGGCAGCCATCGGCGCCCAGTCTGCGACGGTCACGCGGACGTCATCGAGCACGCGCTCGACATGCTCGGCTATCTGCGGCTCGCAATCATGCGCGAAGTCCCGATCCATGCGAAAGCACATCCACGACTCCGCGATGGCGCCATCCGGACGAGGGTCATCGACATCGAGGTCGAGGACACGAAGCAGATTGCCCTCGGAATCGCGCTCGACGACGAGCTGCGGGTGCATGACGAGCCTGATGACCCGCCCCTCCTCGGTGAGGGCCGCCGTCACGGAGTCGACGAGGAAGGGCATGTCGTCCGTCACGATGGCGGCTATCGTCGCGAGGCCCTCGTCATCACGCTGAATCATCACGTTGGACTCCCCAACGAAGCGCCGTCGCGCCAGGTCGGACACGAGGGCAACCTGGCCGATGAGCGCGGAGACGCTCAACGAGCCGACGTCCTCACTCGCGACATACCGGTAGAATCGGGGCAGGAGTAGCCGGAGCTCCTCGTCCCTATCGCCGTCGAGAGCCGAGATCAGATTGTCCACTACGTCCTGCACATGGCTACGCTAGCCATAAATTTGGAGGTTGTAGCCATGGCCACGACATTGGACTTCTCGCAGACCTACGACGCCCAGCCGTCCGCCGTCCGCGCAATGATCACCGACACCGATTTCATCACGCAGCGGGCAATGAGAACCGGGGCCACGACGGTCGATTCCGAGGTCATCGACGAGCCCGGCGGCGGAACGACGGTCGTCGTCACCCGCACCATGCCGGCTAACGTCCCGTCGTACGCGAAGTCCTTCGTCGGCGAGACCCTCACCGTCACCGAACGCCAGGAGTGGACGGTGCCGGAAGCTGACGGCACCGGCACCGCCGTCGCGACCGCGGAATTGTCAGCCCCGATTGCGTTCACCGGATCAATGTCGATCACCTCTGACGGCAACGTCACCACGGTCCGCACCTTCGGCGAGTACAAGGCGAGCATCCCGTTCGTAGGCGGGAAGGTCGAGGAGATGGCCATGGACCAGACCGTTCGCTACCTCACCAAGGAGCAGGAGATCGGACGCGGCTGGCTCACGGGCGAGCGCTAGCCCGGATCTCACGGGTCCGTCAAGGTTGCGGGATCAGCCGCGCGATCAGTCGCGGCAATCACCGTGGCCGAACGCCAGGCCGCCGAACTCGTCCTGACCGAGGTGGCGAGCACGGCCCGACGCTGTGAGGCGTCCATCATGTTCGCGCCGATGGCCTCGAGGTCCTCCGGTCCGGGACCGATGACCCGCACGGTCGCACCGGCTCTGGCAACAGCGTTCGCCTCGGCGAGGCACGCCTTCGTGACCACCTCGCGCCAACGGCGCTCGAGCCGCATCGCAGTTGACGATGGGTTATCCGTCTGGAAGGAGACCATCGGGGCAATGACGTAGACCTCGTCGAGGCCAGCGTGCTCCACGACATCGACCGAGGTCGCAGAGATCGCTCCGCCATCGATGAACCGCCGGCCACCGATCTCCACGGGGGCAAACCAGCCGGGGATCGAACAGGATGCCATGACAGCGCTGGCAAGCGGCGCCACAACAGACCCGGAGCGGCCGAAGACGGTCCGCCGACCCGTCTCGTAGTCCATCGCCACGATCCAGCACGCACCGTGCCGTGACCACCCGCCCATCGGCGACACCGCATCGATGAGCCTGCCGACCCCCGCCATCGTCTTCGCTCCCTCCGGCATCAGCGCTGCCACGAGCGCAGTCCCCGGCACCTGCGCCGGATGGCGAAGGCCCCGTCCGATGAGCTTCATCGAGCCCGGTGCCAGTGCTCGGGGAAGACCCGGGCGATGACCGCCGATCGCTGCGTCCGGATTCCACGAGAGTCCGGCGAGCGGGCCGCCCTGCACCACCTCGTCGTTGTACCGCTGGCGCAACTGCTCCGGGGTAACCCCCGCTCCGAGCATTGCCGCCAGCACCGCGCCGGCCGAGGTGCCGACGAGGACATCCGCTGAACCGGCGGCGAAGCCGAACTCCTCCTCGAGCGCGAGCAGCGCGCCAACCGCCCAGGTTCCGCCGAGGACCCCGCCTCCCCCGAGGACGATGCCCCGCCTGGGCCCGGGCGCATGGCCATCCAGCACGAGGGACGACTCCTGCACTACTTCGCCGGCTTGGCGGTCCGCCCACGCCGGCCCCCGGACGCCTTCACCGCCTGCTTCAGCTCCTCCAGTGCCTCATCGAGGCCGCCGACGAGATCGGCGAGGTCAGGTACCGAGTCGAAGTCCGCGTTCACCGCGACGAAGACTCGGCCGTCATACGAGGTCACCCCGATGCTGATTGCCTGGTTCTTCGTGAGCGGCATCACCGGGTACGTCGCAAGGAGTCGCGAACCCGCGAGGAAGAGTGGCTCCTGCGGCCCCGGCACGTTCGTGATGGCCAGGTTGTAGACCCGGCTCGAGAGCCTGGATGCGAGCCTGGCACCGAGGGCATGCAGGGTCGGCGGACCAAAACCCGCCGCGTTGATGATGGTCTCCGCACCGAGCAACTGGGCGACGTCCTTCAGCCGCGAGGTCTCGTAGTTGATGCGGCGCAGTCGAACGATCGGATCCGGCTCGCCCGTCGGCAGGTCAATGAGGAACGCCGACACCGGGGATCCGGCATCAGCGGTACTGAACGGCACGACGGCCCGCAGATGCGACCGGCTCGACACCGACGCGCCCCGGCCAAGGAGCCAGATCCTGAGGGCACCGGTGAGCGTGCAGAGCAGGACATCGTTGACGGAGCAATCCAATGTCCGGTGCAGCCTGCGGAACTCCTCGAGACCGTAGTCGACCGTGGCCAGTCGCCGGCTCGCACCGATCTCGACATTCAGGGGGGTCGTCGTCGCCGGAGTGGCCAAGGACAGCGCCGAGGTCGCGATGCCTAATGCCCGACCGCCGATGCCCCCGGCCAGCGAGAGCACCTGCGAGGCACCCGCCTTGACGGCCTCGAGCGCGACCGCCGGATGGACGATCGATTCGGTGAGCGCCGAGGACACCAGTTCGATGGCCGAAGGCTCGGCCTGAGCCGACCACTTCGCCCCTGTCGGCGGGCGGCGGCCCGGTTCGATGTCCATGATGACTTGCATGAGGTCGATTGCCGCGAGGCCGTCGACAAGGGCCTGATGCGTCTTCGTCACGAGCGCGAAGCGGTTGTCCTCCAGCCCCTCGATGAGGTACATCTCCCACAGCGGCCGATCCTTGTCCAGCGCTCGACCCATGAGCCTGCCGACGAGCTCGTTGAGCTGATCACGGGAGCCTGGCCTCGGAAGCGCCGACCGGCGCACGTGATAGGTGATGTCGAAGTTCGAGTCATCAACCCACACCGGCCGGGCGAGACCGAACGGGACCTGACGGATGCGCTGTCGGTATCGCGGCACGAACGCAATCCGCTGGGAGATCAGCTCGACGAGCTGGGCGTGGTCGAAGCCCTCATCCGGGGTCTGGAAGATCGCCACGCTCCCGACATGCATCGGCGTCGTGGCGTGGTCGAGGTAGAGCAACGACGCGTCAAGGGCACTCACCCTCTCGTTCATTCCGACGCCTCCCTCATGGATTCAGCCCGGCGCGCCAGCACAATGCCGTTCCCATTCCCAGCCTCACCCCCGTCACCCTAGACGAATGGCCGGCACCGCTCCCCTACGTTCGAGATCCTGCCGGGATTGGTGCGATCCCCCTCGCCAGTGCACTGAGCATTCTGCGTTCGCGCCTCGACGCCGCCTCGTAGGGCGTGATGCCGTCGCGTATCGCCCGCTCGAGTCGCTCGGGATCGCGTGGCAGCCGGACGACCTCCGCCCTCAGCCCGAGCTGGCGAAGCATTCGGTCGCTGATTGACGTTGGCGCCATCAATCCCGATGCCCCCGTCAGGACGAGGGTGAGGCCAGCAGCATCATTCACCGAGGTCACGGCCGGGAGCTCATTGAGCAGCCGAGTGAGGCCGAGGGTCGACGACCTCGCGGTGACCAGCACGTGATCGGCCGCCTCTAGCGCGGTGACTGCAGCGGCATTGCGCCTCGAAGCGAGCAGCGGACTCCCGGCGAGATGGGCAATCGCGCCCTCCTCCTCGATGCAGGAGCCGATGTCGACGACCACGACATCAAAGGCCTCCCGCGCCACCCGCCACACTGTGCGCAGCGCAGCCTCTCGCAGGTCGGGCCACCGCTCGGCCCTCACCAGACCGCCGAGTATCGAGAGTCGGTCCGAGAGAAGTCGCGTAGCCGCGACCAGCGTGCGGGCATTGAGCGTGCCATTGTCGGCCTGCCTGCACGCGACGACAAGGCCGCTGGCCTCGGCGTTCATCCCAACCTGGGCTATCAGGGAAGGCGCATAGGTGTCCGCATCGACAAGGCAGACCGAATACCCGTTGTCGGCAAGGGACTCGGCGACCGAAAGGGCCGTGGTCGTCCGGCCGGGTGCCCCAGTAGGCCCCCACACCGCAACCAGGATGCAGGGTCTGGCTCCCGCCTCCGGCGCCGCAGCGGGCGCCGCCTGATCACGGCCTCCCGCGCTACGGCCTCTTGCACCACTGCCTCCCGCACCACGCCCGATCCGCGCAGCCGAGTCCGGAGTCGAGCGATGAGACCCTCCGCTCACCAGCGTTGCGATCGTTGCGATCGTCGCAACCGGGTCGCCGTGATGCCGGATGACGTTCGGCACGTTCCATGCCCTGAGGCGTCGTTCATCGTCATCGCTCACCGCGATCCCGACAACGATGCGCTCATCAGCCATGATCCGGCCAATGAGATCCCCGCTGAGCCTAGGCACGCCAGCACTCACCGCAACGGCCATCGTGGTGTCGGCCGCAGCCGCGGCGAGCAGGTCCGCCGCATCGAGCGAACGGCGCGAGATGACGATGCCGTGCAGGGTCGCTGCCGCGACAAGCCCCGGCTCGTCGCTCAGATCAGGGGCCGCGAGGATCACGCTGATCATGGCCCCACCGCATCACGCGGATCAGCTTCAGTGATCGGCACCGCTGCGAGATCGACCACGCCTGACCGGATCGCCGAAACAGCGGTGCTCACCTCTGACTCGGGCACTTCGACCACCACCGCGATCTCGCCGCCGACGCCCACCGACTCGCGATCAACCGACACCACAAGTACCCGGGGAAGCACGAGCACCGGCGGGGCCGCGGATGTCTGTCCGCCGTCAGTCACCGTCGCCCAGACATCGACCCGGTCGCCGGCAGCGAGGTCGACCGGCGCATGGAGCGGATCCACCGGGAACGTCACCTGCCGCGCCCCCGGGGACGCCGCGGCGCTGCCGACCGCCGCGGCGGGAACGAGCGAGCCGGCCGTGACAGGCAGGATCATGCGCCCCTCGAGCGGGCGATCCGCGGTCAGATAGCTCTCAGCCGCTGCCCCAAGGGAGACGGCGACAGGTTCCACCACCGGGACAGCGCCGGGCAGCAGGTCCCGGCTCGCGCGCCAGACAGTCACCGTCGATTCCGAGCCGGACATGAGGCTCGCACCCCACACCATCGCAACGATCATGAACCCGAGGCCGAGCCACAGTCGCGTGTCACGCCACCTGATCCTGCGCATCCTCTCGGCTCTCGGCGGACTGGCAAGCGGCAACTGGCCCGCAGCCTTGTCACGTGGTCTGGTGAGGACGTTCATGGGCTCTCCCCGTTGGTCAGTTCGATGGTTGGACGGACGACAGGTGACCCGCTCGAGCCACCGCCCAAGGATCACTCACGACGGCCCAGTCGCCAAATAGTTATCCACAGGCCGAGGGTCGGCGTCCCCGCTCGGGCACCTGTTTGGGACGATCGGCGGGTGACATCACGCTTTCTCACCCTCGCCGACGTTGCAGAGACCCTTCAGATCTCCGCCGCCCAGGCGTACGCCCTCGTTCGCAGCGGGGACCTGCCGGCCATCAAGGTCGGTGGCCGGGGCCAGTGGCGGGTGGAGGCGGCGGAGCTCGAGAACTACATCAGCCGGATGTATGTACAGACTCGCGAGTTCGTCGAATCCCACCCGTTCGGCTCCGAGGCCTCGGTTGGCCCCCACTCCACAGTCGAACCTGGCTTTTCTGCCGGATCTAGTTCTGCCACCGGGACTGCCGAATCACTCGACTGACCCAGGCCAGCGTGCACGTCGTCACCGCGCCGTCCGCCATGAGCAGGTCGACGTGATCAGCGCCCACGAGGGCTGGAAGCCCCGTGAGCGAAGTCCCGTCGAACAGGATGATTCGGACCTCGATTGCTGTCGCCGCTCGTAGGTAGGAACCCCAAGTGAGGGCTACCGTCGATCGCCGACGGATACCTTGGGCAGTCTTGGTCGAGTTCGCCTGATCCACGTTGGCGAAATCCACATTGACGAAATCCAGGTTGACGGAATCCACGTTGGCCGGATCCCCGGTCGACAGGGCCATCGGCAGTCCCCTGACGGTGACGATGCCCGCGATTGCGATGCAGTGCTCGGCTCCGTCCCCGCCGGCAAGGACCACGACCCGATTGCCGACATCTCGGACGATCCCCTCGACCACGCAGCCGCTCCGCAGCGTCATCGTGACCGGCCTCGACGCTGCCGCCAGCCGATCGACGATGCCGAGGCTCACGCGCTCGGCGGTGAGGATCTCAGCCGCCTCTGCGAGCACATCGGCATCGATGTCGGACTGCAGTCCGGCCGCTGCCTCCGCAAGGAGGTCCTCTGGCACCTTGTCGGCGTTCGGCGCCTGGTCATGGACGGGCATTGGCTCTGCCTCTCGGGAGGGTGGTCCAGATCACATTCGCTTGAGGTATGGCCCGCCATGAGCCCAGCCATACCTGCCCCGTGGACATTGATCAGGCAATGTCGGCTCGGGGAATCACTTGTCCACACCCACCCTTGACAGATCAGCCATCGGTGGACGTACGATGGTTCCGAACGCAAACACAAGTAAACACACATATTCACTATCCAACACAACCTACCGTCACCGCGCCCCCCCGACCGCGGTCGTCCTCCAAGGAGAACGCCGTGTCCATTTCAACGCTCGCTCCCACTCGATATACGTCGGTGTCAGCCGATGCCGCAGCATCTGCCCGCCAACTCTCCCTCCCACTGTCCTGGGAGGTGTCCCCCGGCGTGCCGGCCATCCCGCAGGTACCCAGGCACCTGCACGTCGTCGGCACTACCGAACCGCGGGTCACCGGTGAGCCCCAAACCGACCGGCCGACAGTCGAGTGGGTCGCCCGAATGGCACGCGCCGTTGCCGAGGTCGGGGCAGGCGAGCGGCCCCCCGGCCAACTCACCAGGTGGGTCGAGCGCGATCAACTACGGCTGCTGGCTGCCCGCGGTGCAGCGGTGGCACGCCATCCAAGCACCCGAGGGCGCGTCACCGTCGCGAACAGGCCGCGGGCCCTTCAGCAGGTGCGGTCAATTCGTCTCTGCCCGATCGCGCCGGGCATCGTCGAGACATCCGCCGTCCTCGTCGGGACTGAGCGCGCACGAGCGGTTGCGATGCGATTCGAGTTCATCACCGAGCGCTGGCTTCTCACCGCCTTCAGCCTCGGCTAGCACTTCGTGCGCCGCTGCGCGGGGGGCAGCGGCGCACGAAGAAGACCCGGTCAATCGACCCGGTCAATTGCCCCGGCTAATTGCCCCGGCGACGGTTCTCGCGCTCGATCCTGCGCCGCTCAGCACGACTGGCGTTCGGGTCGATTTCGACGATAACGCCGTCCTCAAGCTCCATCTCGCCACGCTGGACGCCGCCGGTCTCATCGGGAGCCGAGTACTCCATGTGAGCCGGTCGCGACGGAGCAAGGCCCTTCGCGAGCAGCTTGGGCGGCGCAGCCGGCGCAGCGCTCTGCGCCGCCGCGGCAAGCCCCGCCAGTGCAGGCGCCGCCGTTGCGTCGACAAGGCCCCCGATAGCCTCCTCGGCCTCTTCCGAGACCGGTGTCGCGACCTCAACATCGACATTGAACAGGTACCCGACAGTCTCCTCCTTGATGGAGTCCATCATCGCTGTGAAAAGGTCGAAACCCTCGCGCTGGTACTCGATGAGCGGGTCGCGCTGGGCCATCGCGCGCAGCCCGATGCCGTCGCGCAGGTAGTCCATCTCATAGAGATGCTCGCGCCACTTACGATCCAGTACCGAGAGGATGACGCGGCGTTCGAGCTCCCTCGTCACCGTCTCGCCGAGCGTCTCCTCCCGGACGTCGTAGGCCCGCTGCACGTCCTCCTTCAGCTCAGCAACGAGATACTCGCCGGTGAGTCCGCTGCGGCCGCCGCCTGAGAAGTCCTCGAGCTCGCTAACCGTCACCCCGACCGGATAGAGCTGCTTGAGCGCGGTCCAGAGCCGGTCGAGGTCCCAGTCCTCCGGGAATCCATCCTTCGTCGCAGCGGTGACATATCCCTCGACCGTCGTGTCGATGAACTCGCGCACCTGCTCCTCGATGTCCTCGCCCTCGAGCACGCGGCGGCGCTCGTCGTAGATGACCAGGCGCTGGCGGTTGAGCACATCGTCGTACTTCAGGACGTCCTTGCGGATCTCGAAGTTCTGCGCCTCAACCTGCGACTGGGCCGAACGAATCGCATTCGACACCATCTTCGCCTCGATCGGGACATCGTCCGGCACGTTGAACCGGCGCAGGAATGCATCAACCATGTCGGCCTTGAACAACCGCATGAGGTCGTCCTCGAGGGACAGGTAGAACTGGGTCGCACCGGGATCGCCCTGCCGGCCTGATCGACCACGCAACTGGTTATCGATGCGACGTGACTCATGGCGCTCGGTGGCGAGCACGTACAGGCCCCCGAGGCCAACGACCTCATCATGCTCGGACTGCACCGACGACTTCGCCTGCTCGAGCGACGGCAGCCAGGCCGCCTCATAGTTCTCCGGGTCATCGATCGGCGAGAGGCCCTGCTGTGCAAGCGCCGCCGCCGCCATGAATTCGGGGTTGCCTCCGAGCATGATGTCGGTGCCTCGACCCGCCATGTTCGTGGCGACTGTCACGGCCCCGCGACGCCCGGCCTGAGCCACGATTGCGGCCTCGCGGTCGTTGTGCTTCGCATTGAGAACCTCATGC
>CAFBNE010000015.1_pt1 | contig 38746 bp, 39 predicted proteins | sample 7269181 | NCBI WGS metagenome assembly CAFBNE01 (sample SAMEA6814085, study PRJEB35770) | uncultured Actinomycetes bacterium | biome: Freshwater; feature: Freshwater reservoir; material: water | place: Czech Republic | collected 2017-05-23 | depth 30m m
ATCGGGGCCCTGCTCGCCCTGCCGCTTGCCGCAACCGTGAAGGCCTTCGTCGGGACCTACCTCCATCGAACAGAGGTCGTCGACGACGCACTCACCACCATCGAGACGTAGGCGGTCCTTCTCAGCCGTGCAGGCCGCCGCCGTCGGTGAACCTGGCCCACGAGGCGTGGATCTCAGCCTCGGCTTCGGCCCGGCCGGCCCACGTGGCGCCCTCGACGCTCTTGCCCGGCTCGAGTTCCTTGTAGACCTCGAAGAAGTGCTGGATCTCCATGCGGTCGAACTCGGGCACGTGGTGGATATCGCGCAGGTGCTCCATGCGGGGATCGCCGGCAGGGACGCAGAGGACCTTGTCATCTCCGCCCGCCTCATCGGTCATGCGGAACATGCCGACCGTGCGGCAGCGGATGAGGACGCCGGGGAAGGTCGGCTCCTGGGTGAGGACGAGTGCGTCGAGAGGATCGCCATCGAGGCCGAGCGAGTTCTCGATGAAGCCGTAGTCGTGCGGGTACCTCGTCGAGGTGAAGAGCATGCGGTCCAGGCGAATCCGACCGGTCACGTGGTCCATCTCGTATTTGTTGCGGCTCCCCGCGGGAATCTCGATGGTGACGTCAAAGTCCAAGGGGATCATGCTGGCTAGTCTTCACCATGGGGCTTTGAAGCGAGAAGGGACACCGCGTGCGGGATCATGGACGGCGAACTCATGGTCGTCGGCTGACCGACGTCTGGCGCGCGGGGAGCGTGGGCTTGATCGTGGTACTCGCCGTGCTCATCGCGTCCATCGGACCGGCCGCGTCCGTCGACAACGTCGTTGCGCCAGGTTCCACGCCGCCGACCTCGCCGGCCGCTGCCGTGCTCTCGCCGACGCCCATCGCCAACTCAACAGCCCCCGCACCGACCCCGACGGGCATCCAGAAGGCTGTCAGCCCACTGCTGAAGGCGAGCACGCTTGGCCAGTTCAGTGCGGTCGTCATCGATCCCGCGACTGAGACGGTCCTGCTCGACGTCCGCGCTGGCCGGCAGCGCACCCCCGCATCGACGATCAAACTGCTCACCGCGAGCGCGGCCCTGTCCGTTCTTGATCCCGGCGAGCGGCTGGCGACCACCGTCCTGCTGAAGGACACGACCCTGACCCTCGTGGGCGGGGGCGACGCAACCCTCGCCCGCAAGGAGCAACCGGGAGTCGAGGCGGCGAACCTCTCTGCCCTGGCCGATCAGGTCGAGCAGAACGTCGCCGCGAACGCCGTTGAGTTGCAGTACGACGACTCGCTCTTCACCGGCCCGGAACTCGCGCCGGGGTGGCCATCGTCCTTCCCCCTCGACGGGGTCGTGGCACCGGTGACCGCGCTCATGGTCGATCAGGGCCGGGTCCGGCCGGGTGCGGCATCGAGGGTCGACAATCCCTCACGACTGGCGGCCCAGGTCCTCGCCGGGCTGCTGAAGAAGCGCGGCCTCACCGTCAGGATGATCGGCGAGGGGAAGGCACCAGAGGGGGCTACCGAGGTCGGCAGGGTCGAGTCGCCGACGATCCGTGATCTCGTCGAGCGCATGCTCACCGACTCGGAGAACGACCTTGCCGAGGCTCTCGGTCATCTTGTCGGCGGCCGGGTCAACGGCAAGTTCACCTTCGCATCTGGCGCGAAGGCGGTCGAGGAGACTGCGGCCAAGCTGGGATTGGCGGTCGATGGGCTGTCCGTCGTCGACGGGAGCGGACTGTCGGGCCGTGACAAGGTCCCGCCGATCACGCTGGCCGGACTCCTCGTGAGCGTCGCGAGGCAGACTGATCCAGCGCTGTGGCCCATCGGCTCGGGGCTGCCCGTGGCGGGCTTCACCGGCACGCTCGATGACCGGTTCACGCGCGGCCTGACAGCAGACGCCGCCGGATATGTCCGGGCGAAGACCGGCACGCTGAGCGGTGTCGTGGGCCTAGCCGGTACCGTGAAAGACGTGGATGGACGTGTCTTGGTCTTCGCGGTGCTCGCGAACGACGTCCCCTCGCTCGACGCCGCCCGCGACGCTCTCGACCAGTTTGCCTCCCGACTAGCGAAATGTGGGTGCTCTTGATGGCCAGTTCCGCCGTTCCGGTCCTGCTGCCAGTGAACCAGTTCGACCACTTCTACCGTGGGGGTGACCGCATCGGAGCGCTGCGTCGAGGCCCCGGTGGCCCGCAGCGGCCGGAGGAGTGGATCGGCTCGACGACGGCGCGCTTCGGCCAGGCACCCCAGGGTTTCAGCCGGCTTCCGGACGGACGACTCCTCATCGAGGCGATCGACGAGGATCCCGCCGCGTGGCTAGGCCCGGAGCACGTCGCCCGCTACGGGACGAGCACCGAGGTTCTCATCAAGCTCCTGGACCTCGACCAGCGGCTCCCGGTGCACCTGCACCCGAACCGCGAGTTCTCGCGGGCCCACCTCGGGCTTTCGCACGGCAAGACCGAGGCCTGGTACGTCCTCGACGCGCCCGAGGGCGCCGAGGTCGGCGTCGGCTTCAAGGAGGCGATGTCCCTCGAGCAGGTGAGCGACTGGGTGCGTGATCGCGACAGCGAGGCGCTCCTAGGAGCACTGCGCACGAGGGTGGTGAAGCCAGGCGATGCGATGCTCGTCCCCGCGGGCCTTCCCCACACGGTTCAGGCTGGAGTCTTCGTCCTGGAGCTTCAGGAGCCGACAGACCTGTCGATCCTCCTCGAATGGCAGGACTTCGCCGTCGATGGCGCGAAGGACGGCCATCTCGACCTCGGATTCGAGACGGCGCTCCAAGCCGTCGACCGGAGTGCGGTGTCCGACGCCGACCTCGATCGGCTCGTCCTCGCCCGGGAGCAGATCGAGGGCGCCGGGCTGTCGTCCGTCATGCCGGCGCAGGCCGACGCCTACTTCCGGGCGCACCGCATCGACACGAGCGCCGGCCCCGTGGAGGTCGAGCCGGGGTTCTCCGTCGTGCTCGTCCTCGAGGGCAGCGGCGTCATCCACTCGGACGCGGCATCCTTCGAGGTGGCCCGCGGCGACGTCGCGTTGATCCCGTTCGCGGCCGGCACCTGGAACCTCCACGGCGACGTGAAGGCGGTTGCCTGCCGCCCGCCGGCACCTGACGCCCCGGCGAATCCCCGCTGACCCATGGCCGAATCAGTTGAGTGGAGCCTGGCGGTCAGCACGGCAACGCGGCTTGCGCCAAAGGGGCCGGATCTTCCGAGGGCGCAGGCACGCGAGGCGGTCGCGATGCTGCGCGACCTGTCGGCCGAGGCGGTCGAGCCGGTGCGTCACGTCACCGGCCTGCACGTCCCCGGCGACGGTCGGGCGGCCGTTGTCGATCGTCCGGCCTGGATTGCCTCGAATGTCACCGGAATGCGCATCGCGATGGGCCCGCTCCTCGACCGGATCGATGGTCGCGAGCCACCGGCCTTCGTCCGCGACCTTGGGTCCCGCGGAACGGCGCTGCAGATTGGTGCCGTCCTCGCATGGCTCTCCGGCAAGGTGCTCGGCCAGTACGAGGTCTTCACCGATCCAGGGGAGCGCGGCCGGCTCCTGCTCGTGGCCCCCACCATCGTGCATGTCGAGCAGCAGTTGCAGGTGCCCGCACGCGACTTCCGGCTGTGGGTGTGCCTGCACGAGGAAACTCATCGGGTCCAGTTCGGCGCTGTCCCGTGGCTCGCCGACTACCTCGCCTCGCTCGTCGGGGATTTCGTCGAGGCATCCGAGCTGGGGTTCGGGCAGTTGCTCAAGAGCCTCACCCAGGTCGCTCGCAGTGCCATCGGTACCGGAGGGGGGCCGAGGGAGCCGCTCATGGAGGCGGTCCAGAGCCCGGCCCAGCGAGTGGTGTTCGACCGGATGACCGGTCTCATGTCGCTCCTGGAGGGGCACGCCGACGTCGTGATGGACGAGGTCGGCCCGAAGGTGATCCCGAGCGTCGAGCTCATCCGGGAGCGCTTCACGAAGCGCCGAACCAACCCGTCGCCCGTTGACTCCGTCGCCCGCAAGGTACTCGGGATGGACGTCAAGCTCCGCCAGTACAGCGAGGGTGCCGATTTCGTCAGGGCGGTGGTCGGCTCGGTCGGGATGAGCGGCTTCAACGAGGTCTGGACGTCTCCGGAGTCCCTGCCGAGCCGCGCCGAGATCAAGGCGCCGGGTCTATGGCTTGCGCGGATGGCCGGCTGATCGCCGGTGGCGGAGCGATCGACGCTCGCAGTGCGCGATGCCGTGCGCCGCGCCCTAGCCGACATCGGGCCGGGAGAACTCGTCCTCGTCGCGTGCTCGGGCGGGGCCGATTCGCTGGCGCTGGGCGCCGCAGCGGCTTTCGTCGGCCCGCGTGCGGGATGGCGAGCGGGCGGGGTCGTCGTCGATCATCAGCTTCAGCCCGATTCGGCTGAGGTTGCCCGGTGGGCTGCCGGGGTGTGCGGGGCGCTTGGGCTCGGGCCGGTGACCGTGCGGCCCGTGAGGGTCGGCTCTGCGGGCGGCCCTGAGGCTGCCGCGCGCGAAGCGCGGTACGACGGCCTGCTGGCCGAGGCCCAGGCCTCGGGCGCGGCCGCTGTGCTCCTCGGCCATACCCTCGATGATCAGGCCGAGACGGTCCTCCTGAGACTCGCGAGGGGGTCTGGAGCGCGCTCGCTGGCGGCGATGGCTCCAAGGAGCGGGCTGTGGCGCCGGCCGCTGCTCGAACTGCCGCGCGCCGTCGTGCATGCCTCGGCGCGGGAGGCGCTGGCATCCGTCGGCGAGGCGCCCTGGGTTGATCCGCATAATGCCGATGCCCGCTTCGCGCGGGTGCGGGTTCGCGAATCGATGGGCACGCTCGCACGCGCGCTCGGCCCCGGGATCGCCGGAGGGCTCTCCCGCTCTGCATCGCTCCTTCGGGACGATGCCGATGCGCTTGATGCCTGGGCCCAGCGCGAGATGGACGAGCATGCGTCGGGCGGACGGATCGCGGTGCCTGCCCTCGCAGCCCTGCCCAGGGCGGTTCGGACGCGGGTGCTGCGGCGGATGTGCATCGCGGCGGGCGCCCTGGCCGGGGACCTCACCCACGACCATGTGGCGACCGTGGAGCGACTCGTGTCGGAGTGGAGCGGTCAGGGTCCCACGAGCCTCCCGGGAGGGATCGCCGTGAGCCGTTCAGCCGGATGGGTTAGCGTCGGCCCCGCACCACCACGTTTGCGTGCCCCGGACGTCCCCCCGACCCAGGAGTAGGCCTTGCGCCCTGAAGACATCGACGGCGATCTCGACCACGTGCTCCTCACCGAGGAGCAGATCCTCGAGCGAATCGGGGAGCTCGCGGAGCAGATCGAGCGGGACTACGAGGGCAGGGACCTGCTCCTCGTGGGCGTGCTCAAGGGCGCGATCATGATCATGGCCGACCTGGCCCGCGCGCTCGGTCGCAGCACCGAGATGGACTGGATGGCGGTGTCGTCGTACGGTTCCGGCACGAAGTCCAGTGGGGTCGTGCGGATCCTCAAGGACCTCGACTGCGATATCGCGGGCCGCAATGTGCTCCTCGTCGAGGACATCCTCGACTCTGGCCTCACGCTGTCCTGGCTCATGAAGAACCTCTCTTCCCGAGGCCCGGCGTCGGTTGAGGTGTTCACGCTGCTGCGCAAGCCGGAGGCGATGAAGGTGCAGGTCACCCCGAATTACGTCGGCTTCGACATCCCGAATGAGTTCGTCGTCGGGTACGGGCTCGACTATTCCCAGCAGTACCGGAACCTTCGCTGTGTCGGGACGCTCGCCAAGCACGTCTACGGCGGCTAACCCCGCCCCGCTCCCGCCCCGCCCCGCCCCGCCCCGCCCCCAGTCATTTCGTCCAGAATCCGGCTCAAACCACCATGATTTGCGTCATTTGACCGCGTTTTCGGTCATCTCATCCAGTGGACTCGGACGAAGTTTGACCGTTGAGCAAGTCGTAGCACGGTTCTCGCTCGGACGTCGCTCGTGGGATAACCAGCCGGTGCGCGGGGATGAGATGACCCATTTCGTGCCCAACTGACCATCCAGACGGTCAGTTGAGCCGGATGCTGGATGAAATGGCTCGGGGTGAGGCCTCGGGGCGAAGATGAGTGAGTGCGGGTTCGCTGTGCGCGGACAATGCTTCGCGCGGCGGGATGATTTGTATTCCCGTACTACCCTCAAGGGGTGGATATGAAGCGGATCGTTCGAGGCCCGATCTTTTGGATCGTGCTGGCGGTGATGTTCGTCCTGCTGGGCTCGAGCCTGATCTCGGGCATCGGGGCTCCGAACCAGGTCGATACCAGCCAGGCAGTGGGCGAGATCCAAAGCGGTCAGGTCGATACCGCGACCATAATCGACCGCGATCAGGTCCTCGAGATGACCCTGAAGGATGGCTCGAAGGTCCGCACCTCCTACATCACCGGCCAGGGCGTCAAGCTCCAGGAGCTGCTCCAGGAGAAGGCCGACTCGGGAGCGCTGCCCGGCGGCTACAACGTGGTGGTCCCGACCGAGAACATCCTCGTCACCCTGCTCGTGTCCCTCCTGCCGATCGCCCTCGTCATCTTCCTGCTCTTCTTCTTCATGGGCCAGATGCAGGGCGGCGGCAACCGCATCATGAACTTCGGCAAGTCCAAGGCGAAGATGGTGTCGAAGGACATGCCGCAGACCACGTTCGCCGATGTGGCCGGCGCCGACGAGGCGGTCGAGGAACTCCAGGAGATCAAGGAGTTCTTGGCCGAGCCGGCAAAGTTCCAGGCGGTGGGCGCGAAGATCCCCAAGGGCGTCCTGCTCTACGGCCCGCCCGGAACGGGCAAGACCCTCCTGGCCCGGGCTGTTGCCGGCGAGGCCGGCGTGCCCTTCTTCTCGATCTCGGGGTCGGACTTCGTCGAGATGTTCGTCGGCGTGGGGGCGAGCCGCGTGCGCGACCTGTTCGAGCAGGCCAAGACGAATGCCCCCGCGATCATCTTCATCGACGAGATCGATGCCGTCGGCCGCCACCGCGGCGCCGGCCTCGGCGGCGGTCACGACGAGCGCGAGCAGACCCTCAATCAGATGCTCGTCGAGATGGACGGCTTCGACGTCAGCCAGAACGTCATCCTCATCGCCGCGACGAACCGACCGGACATCCTTGACCCCGCACTCCTGCGCCCCGGCCGCTTCGACCGCCAGATCGCCGTCGACCGGCCCGACCTCAATGGCCGTGAGGCCATCCTCAAGGTGCATGCGCAAGGCAAGCCGATGGCCCCGGGTGTCGACCTGCGCGCCGTCGCGAAGCGGACTCCCGGCTTCACCGGGGCCGACCTTGCCAACGTCCTGAACGAGGCCGCGCTGCTCACCGCCCGCCAGGGCGGCTCGTTCGTCGACAACGCCGAACTCGACGAGGCAATCGATCGGGTCATCGCCGGTCCGCAGAAGCGCACCCGGGCGATGGATGACCACGAGAAGAAGATCACCGCCTACCACGAGGCCGGCCACGCCCTCGTTGCAGCGGCGCTGCCCGGCAACGACCCGGTGCACAAGATCACGATCCTCCCGCGCGGTCGTGCGCTCGGCTACACGATGGTCCTGCCCGAGCAGGAGCGGTACTCGACGACCCGCAGCGAGATGCAAAACCAACTCGCGTACATGCTCGGGGGCCGGGCTGCCGAGGAACTCATCTTCCACGACCCAACGACCGGTGCCTCGAACGACATCGAGAAGGCGACATCCCTCGCACGGGCAATGGTCACCCAGTACGGCATGACCGAGCGACTCGGTGCCATCCGCTATGGCCAAGAGCAGGGCGAGGTATTCCTCGGCCGCGACATGGGCCATCAGCGCGACTACTCCGAGGAGGTGGCGGCGGCCATTGACGAGGAGGTCCGGACCTTCATCGAGTCAGCGCATCAGGAGGCCTACGACTGCCTTGTTGCCAATCGCGACATCCTCGATGCCCTCGTCGTTGAACTCCTCGAGAAGGAGACTCTCGACAAGGCCCAGATCGAAGCAGTCTTCGAGGCGCTCACCCTGCGCGAGCGGCGCCCGGCCTGGACGGGCTCAGCACGCCGGTTGCCAGATGAGCGTGGCCCGATCGCCACGGCAGTCCTGACCCCGATCGAGACCCTTCCGTTGCCGGCGGAGTCGTCGAATGGCCACCACCCGAGCGGCGACACGACTGGCGACGAGCCTTCGTGACCGCCATCAACCCGGTGACCCTTGGCCAAGAGGTCCCGGCGGGGCCGTACGACGAGGCGGGGGTCGAGCGGGCGATCCGCGATCTCCTCGTCGCGATCGGCGAGGATCCGGCGAGGGACGGCCTGCAGGACACCCCGGCTCGCGTCGCGCGGGCCTACGGCGAGATGTTCGCCGGCCTTCGGTCCAGGGCCGAGGACGTCCTCACGACCACCTTCGATATTGGGCACGGCGAGATGGTCATCGTCCGCGACATCGAGATGTACAGCACCTGCGAGCACCACCTCGTCCCGTTCCACGGTGTCGCGCACATCGGATACATCCCCAACGACAGCGGCCGCGTCACCGGGCTTTCGAAACTCGCGAGGCTCGTCGACGTCTACGCAAAGCGGCCGCAGGTCCAAGAGCGGCTCACCACCGAGATCGCCGATTCGCTCATGCGCATCCTTGAGCCGCGCGGGGCAATCGTCGTCATCGAGGCCGAGCACCTGTGCATGTCGATGCGCGGTGTTCGCAAGCCAGGGTCCAAGACCGTCACGAGCGCTGTTCGCGGCATCTTCCGCGAGGCTGCGCCCCGTGCCGAGGCGATGTCGCTCATCCAGGGTCGTTAGGTCGCACCTCATGGCACTGCGAGGTCTGCCGGCGGCACTTGCAGGTGTCGATCGCACGCTCGTCATGGGCATCCTCAACGTCACCCCCGACTCCTTCTCCGACGGCGGAGAGCATCTCGCTGCCGAGACGGCCATCGCGCACGGCCTCGCGATGCAGTCGCATGGCGCTGACATCGTCGATGTCGGCGGCGAGTCCACCCGGCCTGGTGCTGTGCGCATCACGGCGGAGGAGGAGCAGGATCGGGTGCTCCCGGTGGTGGTTGGCCTCGTCGAGGCAGGCATAGCGGTGAGCATCGACACGATGCGGGCGAGCACGGCGGCGGCGGCGGTTCGCGCAGGGGCCTGCATTGTCAATGACGTAAGCGGCGGCCTCGCCGACGATGAGATGTATCGCGCTGTCGCGGGCCTAGACGCTGCGTATGTGGTGATGCACTGGCGGGGCCCGAGCACCACCATGGATCGACTCGCGGTGTACGGCAACGTCGTCGCCGACGTCGTGGCTGAACTCGGTGCCCGCGTTGCCGAGGCCGTCGCATCCGGCATTGACCCTGCCTCGATCATCGTCGACCCTGGCCTTGGGTTTGCGAAGGAGGCCGATCACAACTGGGCGCTCCTACGCGACCTCGGAGCCCTCGAGACCCTCGGCTTCCCCGTGCTCGTCGGGGCCTCGCGCAAGCGATTCCTCGGGTCACTCCTCGCCGAGCCGGCAGGGGGGGGAAGCGTGGAGCCGAGGGGCATGCGCGGCCGCGACCCTGCGACCGACGCCGTGTCAGCCCTCGCGTCGGCGGCGGGAGCCTGGGCCGTCCGGGTCCATGACGTGGGCAACTCGCGCGACGCCGTCCTCGTCGGGCGTGCCTGGGCGAGGGGGTTCGAATGAGCGACCGCATCACTATCACCGGGATCCGAGGGTTTGGGTTCCACGGTGTCTTCGAGCATGAGCGCCGCGAGGGCCAGGAGTTCATCGCTGATGTGGAACTCGAGGTGTCGACCAGGGAGGCGGCCCGGACCGACGATCTTGCGGCGAGCGTCGATTACGGTGAAGCCGCAAACCGGGTCCACGCCATTCTCGTCGGCGAACCGGTCGATCTCATCGAGACGGTCGCCGAGCGCATCTCGGCCGCCCTTCTGGCAATGGTTGGGGTGCTTGGGGTTGTGGTGACGGTTCACAAGCCCTCGGCCCCCATCGTCGTCCCCTTCTCTGACGTGTCCGTCACCATCGCCCGGCCGTGAAGGAGGAGCGCATGCCGTCGTGGAATGCCGTGATCGCCGTCGGAGCCAACCTCGGCGATCGTCGGGCGGCGCTGCAGGGCGCCCTGGACGGGCTCAGGGCCACGCCCGGGATCGATGTCCTTGCGGTGTCGTCCCTCTATGAAACCGACCCGGTGGGCGGGCCCGAGCAGCCCGAGTACGCCAATGCCGTGATCCGGGTCAGGTCGACGATCTCGGCGAGGGGGCTGCTTGACCGCGCGCACGAGCTCGAGGCGGATTGGGAGCGCACGAGGCAGGTGCGCTGGGGGCCTCGCACCCTCGACATCGACATCATCGACGTGGATGGTCAGGTGAGCGATGATCCAGAGCTGACCCTTCCGCACCCGAGGGCGCATGAGCGCGGATTCGTCATCGTGCCCTGGCTGGAGATCGAGCCGGAAGCCGTGCTCGCTGGCCATGGCCCCATCAGCGGGCTTCGCATCGATGCCTCCGGCGTCCGCCTGTCGAGCGATGGGGGGCCCCTCCGGTGAATGCCATGACCCCCACCCGAATCCGACTGCTCATCGGCCTGGCCGTCGTCGCGGCGGCGGTGGGCTTGGGCGCGGTCATGCTCGTCGAGGGCCAGTCCGGCCGGGTGATCCCGGTGCCGTGGCTCGCGGGCGCGACCATGTGGTTCCTCGCGCTCGCCCTGCTCATCTGGACGCTGCTGAGCCGTCCGCGACTCCTGCGCAAGCCGGGCTCGCGACCATTGCCACCGCTCGTCGCCGCACGAACGGCTGCGCTGGCGATGGCCGCCTCGCGAACCGGCTCGCTCGTCGCGGGGTTCTACGCCGGGATTGCGATCGGGAGCTTCCCCTCGCGTGCGACGCAGGCCGGTAGTGCCGCTGTTCCGGCCGCGCTCACGACAGCCGTGGGGTCGTTGGCGCTCGTCGCGTCGGCTCTGTGGCTGGAGCGACTGTGCAGGCTTCCACTCGGTGGTGATCGCGATGGCACGGGTGGGTCTGGGCGAGGTCAGGCCGGCGAGCGGCGGCCCGAGCCGGGGGGCACGATCGCGCGTATAGGCTCGCGCTCATGAGCGACGCAACGAGCCTTGAGGACCTTCCCTTCGACGAGCTACGTCACCGAGCCTTCCATCTCGCCGAGAAGCGCGTCGATATCGGCTTCTTCACCGAACTGTTCGCGCACATGCCCGGCATGGTGGCGATCGAGGGCGAGGGCGGCGACCTCGGTGCCATCGGTGGCACCTTCATCGAGACGGTCAAGGCCGTGCGCGAGATGCTCGGCGACAATGAGCTCGATCCGACGACGGAGACCCTCCTGCGCGCACGCTTCGCGACCTACATTCGCGATCACGAGAAGTAGCCGCGCCATTCGTCAGCGGTCGACATCACCGACAACGAAGAAGAACGACGTCACCGCGGGCCCGAGCGCATGCAGGCCAGTGCCGGGCAGCGATCGTGCCAGCGCCTGAACGTTCGTGAATGAGGGCGTGCGGAGTTTCAGGCGCCACGGGGTCTTCTCGCCGATGCTGCTCAGCAGGTAGCCGCTGCGCCCGAGCGGGCCTTCGAACTCGCCGTACTCCGTGCCCTCCGGCACTCGGACGACCTTCGGCAGCGGCACGTTCACCGGGCCCTCGCCAAGCTCTCGCAGGCGATCGGTGGCGGCGGCCACGAGGGCGATGCTCACCGGCACCTGGGCCAGCAGGACCTCGTAGCGCGAGGGGATGTCTCCGGCCGAGGCGACCGGCACGTCGAGGACCTGCGCGAGCGCCGGGTAGGCGAGCAGGGGTTCGTCGCGGCGAAGATCGAGATCGACGCCGCTCGCGCGGGCGACCGGCCCGCTCACCCCGAGGGAGAGCGCGTCGTCGCGCGTGAGTACGGCGAGACCTGCGAAGGGCGCGAGCGCCGCGCCGGCCGCGTCTCGGATCGAGGGGAATGCGTCGGAGAGCCCGGAGAGCGCCCGGGCGAGGTCGCCCAGCCATTCGGGCGCGAGGGGCTGGGCGAGGCCGCCGATGCGGGTGATCATCGGGTGGACGCGACCGCCGGTGGCCCGTTCCTGAAGGACCTGGAGGGCCTCTCGGATCTCGAGGGCCTGATCGCCCTGCGGTACGGCGGCCCCTACGAGCAGGAGCGAGGCAGTGATGCGGTTGACCTCGGCGAGCAGGGTGCGCGACCAGGTCGCGCGCTCCGGCGGAACGATGCCCATGGCCGCCTCGATGGTGAGCGCGACCCCGAGCTCGGAGGAGAAGGCCGAGAGCCAGTCGTGCCGGTTCGCCAGCATGAGGATCTGCCGGTAGTCGCGTGCCTCGAAGAGCTTCTCGGCACTGCGATGCAGGAGGCCGACCCGGGCATCGGCCCCGACGATGACGTCATCATCGAGTTCCAGTGCCAGTTGGAGTGCGCCGTGCTGGGCGGGGTGGAGGTCGCCGAGGTCAAGGACGAGATCGGCGTCGAGGTGACGCGCTGCCCCGAGGGCGACGAGGGCCTGCCGTGTCGTCACGGGGCAAGTGTGTCAGGTGAAGGTCTGGACGAGGCTGATGAAGTCCGCATGGCCGGGAGCGGTGGTCCAGCGGCTGATCCGGGTGGTCCGCGCCCGGGTGGCCGCAGCCCCGGCCGCATCGATCGCGACATGGGCGGTGAGGTTGCAGGATCCGTCGGCGATCGGGGTCACGGTTCGACCATCGAGGTAGCCGGTGAGCGTGCCCCCATCCCACGTGCCGGCCATCCGTTCATCGCGGGTGTGGCCGTAGTCGATGGCGAGGGCGGCCCCCCTGTCGAGCATCCCGGTGATCGAGGCCCACGCGGCGTCGCGTCGGCTACCGATCTCGGCTCGCATGAACGGCCTGGTAACCGGCCACCAGTGATCGAGCCAGGCGCGTTGGGCGGGGTCCTCGAGGGGTTCGCCGAGCTGAAGTTCGCGGCTCACCGGGTCGATGAGCAGGCGGTGCGGCCGGCCCTCGTCGTCGGCCTCGACCGCCTCGCACGGGATGTCGTCGAGGAACTCGTGGGCGACGACGACGCCGTGGATCCCCCCGAGCTCCGCGGCTACCTGTCGGGCGTCGCCGGTGATCCAGTCGATCCCCGGATCGAGGTCCGGGGGACGCGGCCGAAGGTCGATGCCGATGAGCCGGGCATGGGTGCCGGCGAGGGCGAGCCTGGTGAGGAGGCCGCCGGCGCCGGAACCGACATCCACGACGGTGAGCGGGCCGGTGGTGTCTTCGCCGGCCAGGGCGAGGAGTTGGCCCACGAGTCCAAGGATCTCGGGGCTGGCCGCGATGTCGGTGGCGAAGTGCCGGTAGGGGTCGCCGTCGGGGCCGAGGTAGAACGAGCGATCCCCGGTGAGGGTCTCCTCCCATGCATCTGCGAGCGTCAGTTCATCCGGCACGACCACTGACGGTACCGGCCTCTAGGCTCCACCTGTGAGCGATCAGGGCCCGCCGAGGCTGCGCGTCGGCGTGATCGGTGCCGGACGCGTCGGTGCGGTCCTCGGGGCTGCCCTTCGCCGGGCTGGCCATGAGCTCGTGGGGGTCACGGCGGTGTCGGATGTTTCCCGGCTTCGAGCGGAGGCACTGCTGCCGGGGGTGCCGATCCTTGACCTTCCTGCCGTGGTGCGCGATGTCGATCTGGTGCTCGTCGCGGTCCCGGACGATGCGCTGCCCGGGCTCGTCGCGGGCCTGGCCGAGACCGGGAACGTGCATGCAGGGCAGTTCTGGTGTCACCCCGCCGGACGATTCGGAATCGCGGTTCTCGACCCGGCCACGCGAATGGGCGCACTGCCGCTCGCCCTTCATCCGGTCATGACCTTCACCGGGACCAGCCTTGACCTCAGCAGGCTCGGTGACTGCCCGTTCGGCGTCACGGCCCCGCAGGTGCTCCGCCCGGTGGCCGAGGCCCTCGTGGTCGAAATGGGCGGGGATCCGTTCTGGGTCCCGGAGGAGAACCGGTCCACCTACCACGCAGCCCTGGCCTACGGCTCCAACTACCTCATCACGCTCGTCACCCAGTGCCTTGACCTGCTCCGTCACGCGGGGCTTGAGGAACCGCAGCGTCTCGTGGCGCCCCTCCTCAGCGCATCACTCGACAACGCACTGCGGTGGGGTGATCAGGCGCTGACCGGCCCGGTGGCGCGTGGTGATGCCGCGTCGGTCGCAGATCACGTTCGGGCGATTGAGGAGGTCTCGCCGGAGGCCGCGAGCGCCTATCGTGCCCTCGGAAGGCTCACCGCTGACCGGGCAGTCGGTGCCGGCCTGCTGAAGGCCCGCGATGCCGAGGCCCTGCTTGAGGTCCTCGGCGAAGGGAGGGGCCGATGAGTGCCGTGCTCGTGGAGTCCCATGCGGCCCTCGTTGCCGCCCGGTGCTCCGGGGTGCCGTCGGCTGTCGTGATGACCATGGGCGCCCTGCACGAGGGGCACGCGGTCCTCGTGCGGGAGGCGCGTGCCGCGGTCGGTGCCGACGGTTGCGTCATCGTCACCGACTTCGTCAACCCGATGCAGTTCGGCGCAGGTGAGGATTTCGAGCGCTACCCCCGATCCCTCGAGGCCGACGTCCGGATCTGCAGCGCTGCCGGCGCGAATCTCGTCTATGCCCCGATGGTCGCCGAGATCTACGTCGAGGGTGCGGCGGGCGCGTCGATCACTGTCGACCCTGGGCCCTTGGGCGAGGTCCTTGAGGGCGCAGCGCGCCCCGGCCACTTCCGAGGGATGCTTACGGTGGTGGCGAAACTCCTGCACCTGACCGCCCCAGACCTAGCCCTCTTCGGGGAGAAGGACTACCAGCAGCTCGTCCTCATCACGGAGATGGTGTCTCAGTTGAACTTCCCGACGAAGGTCGTGCCGGTCCCGACGGTACGCGAGCCCGATGGGCTGGCAATGAGCAGTCGCAATCGCTACCTCAGCGACGAGGAGCGAGCGGCCGCGGCCGTGGTTCCCCGGGCTCTCGAGGAGACGGTCAGGGTGTCGCAGGACGAGGGGGCTGAGGCCGGGGTGCGAGCGGGCCTCGCCGTGCTGTCGGCGAACCCAGCTGTCGAGGTCGACTATCTCGTCGTCACCGACGCGGCACTGGGCGTGGCACGTCCGGGCGTCGGGCGAGCCCTCGTCGCCGTGCGCGTGGGTACGACCCGGCTCCTCGACAACATGGCATGCACGGTGACAGGACCATGAGCGCGCATGTTGGCGGGGCCTTGGATCCGATTGCCTCGGGGCTGCTCCCCACGAGGCTCTCGGCCGATGAGCCAGGATGGACCACCCGGGCCGATGTCATCGTCGTGGGGTCCGGCATCGCCGGGCTCACCACGGCCATCCATGCTCGCGAGGCGGGCAAGACCGTCCTGCTCGTGACGAAGGCCCGGGTGAGCGAGGGCTCGACCCAGTGGGCGCAGGGAGGTATCGCCGCAGCGCTCGCCGACGACGACTCACCCGAGGAGCACCTAGCCGACACCCTGGTGGCGGGCGTCGGGCTGTGCGATGAGGAGGCGGTCCGAATCCTCGTCACGCAGGGCCCAACGGCGCTGAGGCAACTCATCGCACTCGGTGCCCGGTTCGACACTGATGCGACGGGCGCCATCTCGCTCACCCGTGAGGGCGGCCATCATCACGATCGAATCGCGCATGCGGGTGGCGATGCGACCGGGGCCGAGGTTTCCAGGGCCCTGGTCGCTGCGGTGGCGCGCGATGCCGGCATCGAGCTCGTGGAGAATGCGCTCGTGCTCGACCTGCTCCTCGACGGCACCGGTGCCGCCCAGGGCGTCACCCTCCACGTCATGGGCACCGGTCAGCGAGGTGGCGTAGGCGCGGCGCTCGCCCCCAATGTCGTACTCGCCACCGGCGGGTTCGGGCAGGTCTTCGGCCAGACGACGAATCCGTACGTCTCGACGGGCGACGGGGTCGCGCTGGCGATGCGGGCGGGCGCAGACATCGCAGACCTCGAGTTCGTGCAGTTCCATCCGACGGTCATGTGGCTCGGACCCCTGGCCCAGGGTCAGCAGCCTCTCGTCTCGGAGGCGGTTCGCGGCGAGGGGGCGTTCCTGCGCGACACGGACGGTTCGCGGTTCATGGAGACCGAGCACCCGATGGCCGATCTCGCCCCGCGCGACATCGTCGCGAAGGCGATCATGCGTCGGATGCGGGAGTCCGGATCGAGTCATGTGTGGCTCGACGGCCGTCACCTTGGCGCTGACATGTGGATCAGCCGGTTCCCGACGATTCTCGAGTCATGCCGCTCGCGCGGCATCGATCCGGTCACCGACCTCATCCCTGTCGCCCCGGCGCAGCACTACGTGTCCGGTGGTGTCCGCACCGATCACTGGGGGCGCGCCTCGATCCCCGGACTGTTCGCATGCGGGGAGGTCGCCTGCACGGGGGTGCACGGTGCGAACCGGCTGGCGTCGAACTCGCTGCTCGAGGGGCTGGTGTTCGCGGGGAGGATCGGCGAGGTGCTCGCGAGCAGCGAGGCCGTCGTCCGCGATCCGGTCCCGGGCCGTCACAGCCCCGGATTGCTTCCGCGCCCCGGATTGCTTCCGCGCCCCGGATTGCTTCCGCGCCCCGGATTGCTTCCGCGCCCCGGATTGCTTCCGCGCCCCGGATTGCTTCCGCATAGCGTTCGCCGCACCTTGCAGCAGACCATGGACGAGCACGTGGGCGTCCTGCGCAGCCGGACCTCACTCGATCTCGCCGAGGCGGAACTCTGGCCGCTCTCGGCTGCTTCAGGGGCCCGGCCCTGCACGGAGGATTGGGAGACAACGAATATCCACGCCCTCGCGTGCGTTCTCACGCGTCATGCCCTGCTTCGTCAGGAGACGCGGGGATCGCATTGGCGCGAGGACTTCCCGGAGCGCGATGATGCGACATGGCAGACGCGACTCGTGACCTCGATCGACGAGGATGGCGCGCTGCATACGAGAACCGAGCCCATCGGAGGATCCGAATGAAGCTGCCCGGCCGAGGCCTGATGTGACCGCCTCGTCGATGTTCGGCGCTACGGTGTCGCGCATGCTCGAGGATGCGCGCCTGGACCCAAGGGCCCTGGAGCCGTTGATCCTCGCCTCGATTGAGGAGGACCTCGACGGTGGCGTTGACGTCACGACGGTGGCGACAGTTCCGCCGGACCAGCGCGCAACCTTGGATCTCGTGGCCCGCGGGGCTGGAATCGCTGCAGGGATTCCAGTTGCGGCAGCGGTGTTCATGGCGGTGAGTGGCGACGACGACCTTGAGATCATGTTTGGCGTGGGCGACGGCGACCGGGTCGAGCCGGGCGACATCCTCATCTCGGTTACCGGGCTCACCCATGAGCTGCTCCGCGCAGAGCGGCCGGCGTTGAACATGCTCGGCCACCTCGGCGGTATCGCCACCCTGACGCGGGCGTGGGCCGATGCAATCGGCGGTACGAAGGCCGCTGTCCGCGATACGAGAAAGACAACCCCGGGCATGCGCCGGCTCGAGAAGTACGCCGTGCGCTGTGGCGGCGGCCAGAATCACCGGATGTCGCTGTCCGATGCAGCCCTCGTCAAGGACAACCACGTGCTTGCTGCTGGCGGGGTCGCCGAGGCATTCGCGGCTGTGAGGCGAGTCTTCCCCGATGTTCCGGTCGAGGTCGAGGTCGACTCGATGGAGCAGTTGGACGAGGTGCTCGCCGCGGGTGCTGACCTCGTGCTGCTGGACAACTTCACGCCGGCGCAGATGATCGCTGCGGTCGCACGGACTGCCGGACGCGCCCGCCTCGAGGCCTCGGGGGGACTGACCCTCGTGAATGCGGCCGAGGTCGCGGCGACAGGGGTCGACTACATCGCGGTCGGCGCGCTCACCCACTCGGCGCCGGTGCTCGACATCGGTGCCGACCTACGACAGGAGACGTGAGTGCTGCTCGCGATTGACGTCGGCAACACGAACACCGTGCTCGGTCTGTTCGACGGGGACAGCCTGCTGAACTCCTGGCGCACGAAGACCGACGCTCGCACGACCGCCGACGAGATGGTCCTCACCTTTCGCGGGCTTCTCGCCGACCAGAAGCCGGTCACCGGCATTGCGCTCTGCAGCACGGTGCCGGCCGTCCTGCGCGAGATGCGGATGATGCTCGGGCGCTACTTCGACCACATCCCGACCGTCATCGTCGAACCGGGGATCAAGACCGGCGTGCCGGTGCTCACCGACAACCCCAAGGAGGTGGGTGCCGATCGCATCGTCAACACGATCGCTGCCCACCACCTGTTCGGCGGACCGTGCATCGTCGTCGACTTCGGGACCTCGACCAACCTCGATGTCGTGTCGGCGAAGGGAGAGTTCCTCGGCGGAGCCCTTGCTCCAGGCATCGAGATCTCGCTCGATGCGCTAGCCCAGCGGGCCGCGCAACTGCGCAAGGTCGAACTGGTCCGGCCCCGATCGGTCATCGGAAAGAACACCGTCGAGGCGCTTCAGTCCGGTGCGCTCTATGGCTTCGCGGGGCAGGTCGACGGCCTCGTCGACCGGATCATCGAGGAACTCGGTGACGTGACGGCGGTTGTGGCGACCGGGGGCCTTGCGCCGATCGTGGTGCCGGAGTCGCTCACGATCACCCATCATGAGCCTGATCTCACGCTGCTGGGCCTGCGTCTCGTCTTCGAGAAGAACATCGACTGACGACCTGAGATGTGTGGCTAGCAGCACACTTTCCGGTGACCGCGAGCGTGCGGCACCGCAGTGTTGTTGTCGCGTGGGGATCCGACTCGTAGGTTCACCGTCTGATGACCGGGCGGCCCATGTCGGGCGGCAATCCGCAACGTGGGGAGGCGAGGATGCGGAACGTCGCCGCAGATGCGGCTGGAGCCCTCGTGGTCGACGATGATCCGTTTGCCCGCGGCATGCTCGTGAGCGCCCTGACGGGCCTGGGCTGGGATCCGGTGCGCCAGGCAGCGACTGTGGCAGAGGGGCTGTGGCTCGCGAGGCATCAGCCGCCCGTCGTCGCCGTCCTCGACCTCGATCTCGGCGAGGGACCAACGGGCATGGACCTCGCTCACGGCCTGCGCCGCGCATTCCCAATGATCGGTCTCGTCATCATCTCGACCTATGAGGATCCTCGACTCATGGGCATGAATCAGCCGCCTCTCCCGGCCGGCTCCATCTATCTCGTCAAGCGCACCGTGACGGACACCGAGGTTCTCGGGCGCGCGATTCAGTTGGCCGTTGACGGCCCAAAGGAAGGCGATGCGGTGAAAGGCATAGCCGGCAGCGCGTCTGAAGTGAGTCAGGGCCTCAGCGACCAGCAGGTTGAGATCATGCGACTCATATCGGCCGGGTATTCGAATGGCGAGATCGCCCGGCTTCGCGGCATGTCGATCTCTGGTGTCGAGAAGGTTGTCGCGAAGCTCATCCGGCAGTTGCACATCGCCGGTGGAAGGGAAAGCAGCCAGCGGGTCCTGATCGCCCAAGCATATTTCAAGCTCACCGGGGCCGTGAGTGCCAGACGGGGATGATCGGGGTGGCGCCGCCCCGCTGAACACCATGCCTTGCGCCCGCTGAACACCATGCCTAGTGGCAGGGGCGCGTCAGTGAAACGACAGCGCCGAGGCCGTGCACGGGGCCGCTCGTTCTCGGCAGGATGAGGGTTCGGATGCCGAGGGTGGTACCCCCACTGTCGTCACGGCCGCTGTCGCCGACCATGAGCGCCTCACCTGCCGGGCAGCTGATTGCGTCAAGGGCCGTCTGGAAGATCCGGGTATCGGGCTTCACGCAGCCGACCTCGTAGGAGAGCACGACGGCATCGACGAGCGGAGAGAGGCCCTCGCGATCGAGCACCGTTCGGATCGGCACCCCGGCGTTGGACAGCAGGCAGACCTTCACCCCCGCGTCCTGCAGGGCCTCAAGGGTAGGGATGGCATCGTCATAGGCGTGCCATACGTCCAGCATGACCGCGTATAGGGCCGCACCGAGTGCCGGGTCGACGCCGGGGCCAGCGGCGAGGAGTTCGTGGAAGACCCGCTCGTGGGCTGCGAAGGACAGGTCGCGTGTGCTTTCCGGGTCACTGATGCGGGCTCCCTCCCAGATGAGGTCGAGGAAGGACTCGAGTGCTGCGCGCTCATGCACTGACAGGGGGTGCGGCGCCCGGACGAGGGCCGCTTCGAGCCAGCCGCTGGCGCTCCCCTGGTCGACGAGGGTTGAGTGGATATCGAAGATGACGCCCTTCACGGGCGGGACGCAACTGTGGGCCGCACGACGCATGTGGCGAGCGTAGTGCGGCCCACAGGAACGCTAGGCGGTTGCGACGGGCGGAGCCGTTGCTGCGGGGTCATCCTCCTTGCGACCGGTCAGGCTGCGAAGGCCGATTCCGGTGAGGATGAACAGCACGCCGAGGCCGACGACGAGGGCGGAGACCCCGAAGGCGACCACTGAGGTGAAGAGCGAGGCACGGAGGAAGGAGCCCGTCATCGCCGTCTGACGCAGCGGATCCTCTCGATCGAGTTCCGCGTAGGTCTTGCCACCGGTTGCTTCCGTGGCATGGACCTCGATGATCATGGCCTCGCAGTAGGCCTGGAGGGGTCCGTTGACAGAGCTGCCGCCGAGGCAGGCATCTTCCGAGACGGTGATGCGCTCTTCGGCGAGCGTGGTGCCCACCATCGCGTAGCTCACGGTGCCCGCGACAGCCATGATGGCTCCCACTATGACGAGCACGATGGAGATCCAGGATGCAGCGGGGGACTTTCCTTGTGACGCCATGGTGATTCTCCTCATTCGGTTATGGTGAGTGCACTATCGCGAACTACACGACACATCGGATAGGGACTTTCGTAGGGTTGCTGTGGGCGAAGGTCCCATCCATCGAAGACGCGCACCTGAGCAGCGAACAGGCCGGTGCGCCGGATCGAATACCCTGTGGGGCGTGAGCAATATGCAGGCAGACCTCGAAGTCGAGCCGGAAGAGGACCTTCCCGAGCAGATGCGGATCCGGCGTGACAAGCGCGACCGGCTCACCGAAGCCGGCCATGATCCCTATCCCGTTCACGTGCCGATCACCTCGACGATCGCGGCTGTCCGCGCCGACTACCCGGACCTCGAGGCGGATGTGGCCACCGGGGAGAGAGTGGGCATCGCCGGACGCGTCATGTTCGTCCGCAATACCGGCAAGCTGTGCTTCGCAACCCTTCGCTCCGGTGAGGGCATTGAGCTCCAGGCCATGCTGTCCCTCGCCAACGTCGGCGAGGAGCAGCTTGATTCCTGGAAGAGCCTCATTGATATCGGCGACCACGTGTTCGTGAGCGGAGAGGTCATCACGTCGAAGCGCGGCGAGCTCTCAGTGCTCGCCGACACCTGGTCCATGGCCGCCAAGGCGCTGCGGCCGCTGCCGGTCGCCCATAAGCCACTGAGCGAGGACACGCGGGTCCGCCAGCGCTACGTCGACCTCATCATGCGCCCGGAGGCCCGTCAGATGGCTCGCACCCGAGTTGCGGCGGTGGCAGCGCTGCGTCGCAGCCTCGACGCCCGCGGCTTCCTCGAGATCGAGACCCCGATGCTCCAGACGATGCACGGCGGCGCGACAGCGCGTCCGTTCATCACGTCGTCCAATGCGTTCGACCTCGAGCTCTTCCTCCGAATCGCACCGGAGCTGTTCTTGAAGCGGGCGGTCGTTGGCGGCATCGAGCGCGTCTTCGAGATCAACCGCAACTTCCGCAATGAGGGCGCCGACTCCACCCACTCTCCCGAGTTTGCGATGCTCGAGTTCTATCAGGCCTATGCCGACTACCGAGACGTGGCGGCCCTCACCCGAGAGCTCATCCAGGAGGCGGCCCTCGCAGCTGTCGGCACGCTCGAGGTGGTGCATGCGGACGGCACCGTGCACGACCTCTCGGGCGTGTGGCCGGAGATCTCGCTCTACGGCTCGACCTCCGACGCCATCGGGGTCGATATCACCCCGATGACGAGCCGGGAGGAACTGCTCGCCCTGTGCTCGAAGGCGGGGATCGCGGTGCAGCCCACAGCGATCGCCGGCAAGCTCGTAGAGGAGCTCTTCGAGCATCATGTCATCGACTCCTTCGAGGGTCGCCCGGTCTTTGTCATGGACTTCCCGGTCGATACCTCGCCGCTCGTGCGCGACCACCGCACGGATGCCGGCAAGGTGGAGAAATGGGACCTGTACGTCAACGGTTACGAGCAGGCGACCGGCTACTCCGAGCTCATCGACCCGGTCATCCAGCGCCAGCGGCTCGTGGAGCAGGCCGCGCTCGGCGCCGGGGGCGACGCTGAGGCGATGCGACTCGACGAGGACTTCCTGCGAGCGCTGGAGTACGGCATGCCGCCATCGGGAGGCGTGGGCCTCGGCATCGACCGACTCCTCATGACCCTCACCGGCCTCGGCATCCGCGAGACCATCCTGTTCCCCCTCGTGAAGCCCGAGCGATGAGTGTGATCATCCGGCCGGCCGAGACCGGCGATGTGCGGGCAATCCGGGCGCTCGTCGACAGCTTCGCGGGCGATGGCCCGCGGATGCTGAAGAAGAGCATGGTGACGCTCTACGAAGGCGTTCAGGAGTTCGTCGTCGCCGTCGATGGCTCCGCCGGTCGGGGCGGCGAAGTCCTCGGCTGCGGCGCCCTCCACGTCCTGTGGGAGGACCTCGCCGAGGTCCGTACCGTCGCCGTCTCGCCGGGCACGCAGCGAAGCGGCATCGGGTCATCGGTCCTCCTCGCCCTCCTCGATCGGGCTCGCGGGCTCGGCGTCAAGCGCGTGTTCTGCCTCACGTTCGCGACCGAGTTCTTCGGCCGTCACGGGTTCGTCGAGATCGATGGCATGCCCATCGATCATGCGGTCTACGAGCAGTTGCTCGAGTCGTATGACGAGGGCGTGGCGGAGATGCTCGGCCTCGAGAGCGCGAAGCCGAACACCCTCGGCAACCACCGAATGCTGCTCGTCCTATGAGGCGCATCATCGCGGTCCTCGCCGCGGCCCTGCTGGGACTGGCTTTCCAGCCATCGGCATTTGCGGCCGAGAAGCCGCTCGCCGGGCGGATCATCGTCCTGGACCCGGGCCACCAGCTGGGCAACTCGAACCCGAAGTTTGCCAAGGAGATGAGCGCGACGAAGTTCAATGGATCGATCGTGAAGGGATGCAACACCACCGGCACGGCTACGAACGCCGGTCTCCCCGAGGCGACATTCAACTGGCGGGTCGCGAAGCGGCTGCGCGCGCTGCTGGAGGAGAAGGGCGCGACAGTGGTGTTCACTCGCTCGTCGAACTCGCGCGATGCCTGGGGCCCCTGCACCTGGGACCGGGCCAGGATCGGCACCGAGGCCAAGGCCGACGCCATGATCAGCATCCACGCCGACGGGGCTGCCTCGAGCGGCCGCGGGTTCCACGTCATTGCCCCCAGCGCGATCAAGGGTTGGACAACCGACGTCGCAAAGCCGGGCCGCCGCCTGGCCCGCGCGATGATCAGCGGCATGACCCGCGCCGGTGCCGAGCCGGCAACCTATCTGTCGAGCCCGCTCTCTGTACGCGGGGATCAGACGACCCTGAACTTCAGCGACGTCCCGACGGTGATCGTCGAGCTCGGAAACATGCGGAATAGGGCGGACGCCGCGCGAATGTCGACGACGCAGGGCCAGCAGCAGTACGCCGAGTGGATCGCAGCGGGCATCGACGCCTACTTCTCCTGAGCTAGCGTCCTTGTCCTGAGCTAGTGTCGCCGTTCGATGGAGGTCGCGCCGTAGCCCTCCTGCAGGTGCTCTAGGGCAAGGACGTTCATGGCGTCGGCATCGGTTGAGGCGGCTGCCTCGACCAGGGCTCGATGCTCGCCCACCATTCGGTGGATGTGGCCGGGGTCGCTCACATACTGCCGGGTGATGAGGCGATTGACCGGCTTGTTCCAGAGTTCGCCGAGCATCGAGATGAGCGCCTGATTTCCGCAGGGGGCGATCAGGGCAACATGGAAGTCGCGATTGAGTTCGAACCAGGGTGCGTCGGGATCGGTGGCCCGCTCGTCCATATCGTCGACCAGCGCCCGCAGGAGAGTCAGTTGACCGGGGGTGTGGCGCCCGAAGGACAGCCGAACCGCGAGTGACTCGAGGCTTTGCCGTACCTCGAAGATGTCGTGGATGTCCTGCTCGGCGAGGTCGTTTACGAGGTATCCGCCGCCCGAGATCCGCGTGACGAGGCCCTCATGGGCCAGTCGGAGCAGCGCATCGCGCACCGGCGTGCGCGAGACGCCGAGGGCTTCTGCCACCTGCTCCTGCACCAGTTGGGTGTTCGGCTCGATCTGGCCGGTCACGATGCTGTCGCGGACGCTCTCGTACACGCGGACGGCCAGGGAGCGGGGGTCTTGCGCGGTCTTCGCCAGACGGCCGGCCGGACGGGCGAACGACATGGTCACGGCCCTGCTCCTTCTCGTCCTTGCGCCGGCATGCGCTCGGCTGAGGAGACCCTATGGCTGATGGTCCGGCTGGGATGTCTGGTTGATCCATTTGTCGATAGTGCCCCGCACTGGCTTCGACTGCTGTTAGGTTCCTTCTGTATCCAATGTATCCAATGTATCCCGGAGGCGACATGTACATCCTGAATACGTGGTATGTCGCGGCTTGGACGACCGAGGTGAGCCGCGAGCCGATCCGCAGGGTGATCTGCGAGATTCCCGTTGTGCTCTACCGCAAGCGTGACGGTGGCGCGGTGGCCCTTGAGGATCGATGTGCGCATCGCGCGTACCCCCTGTCGCCTGGCCGTGTCGTCGACGATTCGATTGAGTGCGGGTACCACGGCTTCACCTTCGACTGCGAGGGCACCTGCGTGCGGGTGCCAGCGCAGGATTCGATTCCCGAGCGCGCCCGGGTGCGGTCGTTCCCCGTAGTTGAGAAGGACGGCTGGATCTGGATCTGGACGGGCGACCGGGATCTGGCCGATGTGGGCATGGTGCCAGACACCCACTGGATGAATGATCCTGCGTGGGCAACCGTGACGCACAGCTTCCATTTCAAGTGCCGTGCGGACCTCATCCATGACAACCTGCTCGACCTCACCCACGAGTCATTCATCCATACCTCCACGGTCGGAGACGACTACATCTACAAGCACGGCGTTACCGTCGAGGTCGATGGGCAGGTCGTGAGCGTCGACAGGCTGATGCCGAGCGTGGCTGCGCCACCGCTGTATGCGAGCACCATGTCGACCGAAGGCCTGTACGACCGTTTCCACTGCACCGAGTTCCATATTCCGAGCTTCCATGTCCTTCACTCGGGCATTACCGGCGAGGGCCGCCCGAGGGAGGAGGGCTTCCTGATCAAGGTCCTCAACGGCATCACGCCGATCGATGCTGAAAATACTTGGTATTACTATGCATTCGCACGTAACTTCGGGGTGGATCAGCAGTGGGCGACCGATGAGCTGATCGAGGGCCTGAAGACCGTCCTGCAGGAGGATGCCGATGCTCTCGAGTGGCAGGAGATCGGTCTTCGAGGCAGGCCAGCAAGCGAGCACGATGTACTGATTGCCCAGGATGTTGGTGTGGCGAAGGCCAGGCGGATCTCCGCCCAGCGACTCGCCGCAGAGCAGGAGGCGCGCGTCTCCGAGGTCAAGCAGGCAGTCCGCTAGACCACTTCACCGCGCTGTGATCGTGCAGGACGCGGGGCGCTCGACCACGAAACACCGACAGAACGAAACACGTAGTTCACGACAAGAGCACAAACGCGCACGGCAAACATTGGGTCCGGGCATCGAGTCCGGCCATATCGAGGAGGCAGCACAATGAGCAGAACTTCAAATACGCGGGCGCGGGCCGCCTGCATTACGGTCTCAGCCGCAGCGTTGGTACTTGGGCTTGCAGCCTGCGGTGGCAGCAGTACGGCGGAGTCCTCCGCAGCTGCTCCGGCTGAATCAGAAGCAGCAGCATCGGCCGCGCCTGCAGCATCGGCGCCGGCCGCGTCTGCCGCTGCCGGTGTTGATGCGGCGGCAGTCGCGCTGCTTCCGGCGGGCATTGCCGATGATGGGGCACTGACCGTCGGCATGGAGGTCGCATACCCGCCGTTCGGCTACATGGACACAGACAACGTCACGCCGATCGGATTCGATGTCGATCTGGCAACCGAGATGGCAAACCGTCTCGGACTCGAGCTCGTGATCGTCGATGCGGGATTCGACTCGATCATCCCGTCACTCGCCAGCAACCGCTACGAGGCTGGCGTGTCCGCATTCTCCATCACTCCCGAGCGCCAGAAGGAGGTTGACTTCGTCACCTACTTCGAGTCCGGCGATTCGGCACTCGTCGTTGCCGGCAATCCGAAGGGTCTGTCCTTGGACACCCAGCTGTGCGGAGTCAAGACCGCGGTACTCAAGGGCAGTACGCAAGAGGTCGTCACGATCCCGGCCATCGACGCCGACTGCAAGGCTGCCGGTCTTGATCCCATCGAGGTTCTCTCGCTCGGCGGCTCCGAGGAGCTTCCGCTCGCACTTCAGAGCGGCCGCGCCGACGTGGCCCTCGCCGACAGCGGCAATGCCGCCTACATCGCCCAGAACTCTGCAGGGGCCTTTGAGATCGCAGTGGGACCCCTCATCAACTCGGGCCCCGGCGGCATGGTGTTCAAGAAGGGTGGCGGCATGGCGGAAGCTGCATCCGCAGCCCTGCAAGGGCTGATGGACGACGGCACATACGGGGCCATCGCCGACAAGTGGGGCCTGTCCTCCGGCAAGGTGACGACCGCGACGATCAACGCGGCAAAGGGCTAGATCGGTCGGATCCACTCGAGGTGGTGGGAGGGCCGAGCGGCCCTCCCACCACCTGCCCACGAGAGAACCAACACCCACCGACGAGGCAGGCACCCGACATGACACCGCAAGATTTCGGCCCGCCGACTCGCACGAGTACCACCCTCGACCTCGATGCCCCCGGGCGTACGGTCGGCCACATTGGCCTTGTCCACTCGACAACCCCCGGTATTGAGTACGGCGTCATCCCGGTGCCCGTCGTGGTGATCAACGGGAGCGTCGGGCCGACCGTACTCCTCACGGCTGGCACGCATGGCGACGAGTACGAGGGTCAGATCCTCCTGCAGAATCTCGCCCGGACGCTCACTCCGAGTCAGGTGAGCGGGCGCATCATCATCATGCCCGCGCTCAACATGCCGGCGGTGCTCGACAGCAGTCGGATCTCACCACTCGATGGCGGAAACCTCAATCGGGCCTACCCGGGAGATCCCGACGGGACGCCGACCTATGCGCTCGCCGACTACCTGACCCGGTACGTGCTCCCACAGTGCACATTTGCCGCGGACCTGCATTCCGGAGGCAAGGCCTCGGAATACGTGCCGTGCGGCTTCATGACCCGTATGCCCCACGGACGAGATTCGGCAGCGCAGGCTGCTGCAATGATCGCCATGGGCATGCCCTACACGCTGGTCTACGACGAGTGCACCGAGAACCGTGCGATGGACACTGCCTGCGACCAGGCGGGGGTCGTGATGGTGTCGACTGAACTCTCCGGAGGCGGGACGATCAACCTGCACACGCTGAGGGCCGCCCGCGATGGGCTCAATCGGCTCCTCCACCACTGGGGAGTGCTTCGCGAGATCGACGCGCCGCCCACGGCCGGCACTCAATTCATCGATGTCAATGACCCGCGCTCGTCGGTGATGGCGCCCGGTCCTGGGCTTTTCGAGCCGGCGGTGGGGCTCGGTGACCGAGTCGGCGCGGGGGATGTCGTCGGTTGGCTACACGCTGTCGACGACCCGGACATGGTGTCCCGGCCCGTTCGCGTCGAGATGGGAGGCACGGTCGTAACTCGCCGAGTGCCTCCGCTCGTCGTGCGCGGGAATTACCTCATGAGTGTTGGCCAAGAACTCGACCCATCGAAATTGTGAGGTAGCAGTGCGAACCCCGGCACGATCGCCACAAGACGAGGCACTGTTCCTCGACGCCGCTCGCCCCTATTGGCATCCGATCGCGCGCTCGGCTGACGTTGGGTCCGGTGAGGTTGTCGGTGTGAGACTCCTCGATGAGGACCTCGCACTCTGGCGGTCAGCGGATGGCACCTTGGGACTCACGGACGACCTGTGCGCCCACCGCGGCACGATGCTCTCCGCTGGCGGCACCGTCACCGACGAGGGATGCATCAGGTGCCCCTACCATGCGTGGGAGTACGACGCCGAAGGCCAGTGCCTACGCATCCCGCAGGTTGCCAACCAGGCGCTCGCGGAGAAGGTCCGGATTGCCGCCTATCGCGTCGTCGACTACGCAGGCCTGGTCTGGACCTGCCTTGCCCAGGAGGGCGAGGAGCGTCGGGGTATCCCTGTCGTGCCGGAAGCCACGAATCCCGACTGGTGGCTGTACGCGGGAGCGCCGCCGACATGGCAGTGCCAGGCGCCGCGCATGGTCGAGAACTTCCTCGACATCGCACACTTCGGCGTGCTCCATTCGGGAAACTTCGGCAACCCCGATATCGAGATCGTCGACCCCTATCGTCCGGTCACGAATATGGAAGATTTCTCGATCACCTTCAACTTCCCGTACCTCACGAGGGACCGCTGGTCGCCGCCGATTGATGGCAGGCCCGCGACCAGGTTCGTCGACTACGAGTACCGAGCCGAGCTCCCCTTCGCCTGCTGGATCAAGGGCGCAGGGAAGGACGACATCGGCTACTACACCTACATCGCGGTGTGCCCGGTTTCGGCCCAGGAGACGAAAATCTTCTGGGTGACGTCCTTCCCGAACTCTCTGGTGTACACCGGGCCAGAGCTCGATGCGGGATTCATCCCATTCTTTGAGGAAGACCAGCGCGTCGTGGAGTGGCAACGACCGGAGTGGCTGCCCCTTGGCCTCGGCGCCGAACTTCAGATGACGTTCGACCGGATCGCCGTCGCCTACCGAACGTCGTTGGCTGATCTCGGCTTTCCGGTTCTCCACTTCCCCCGGACTCGGTTGAGCCAGACTGCTGCCAGCAAGGTAAAGGGACCGACGAGTGCGGCAGAGGAGATGAGTTGAGTTCCAGTGATGTGAAGCCAATCAAGGCAGTTCCACTGCGACACCCGGGGCGCTGGCTGACGGTCGCCGTCATCTTGGTGCTTGCTGCCATGTTCGCGAATGCGCTTGTGAGCAACCCGTTGTTCCAGTGGGATGTCGTCGGGCAGTACTTCACCTCCGAGACGATCCTCAAGGGCGTTGGCCAGACGCTCTATCTCACGTTCGTCGCGATGGCGGTGGGGATCGTGCTCGGCGTGATCCTTGCGGTGATGAGGCTGTCGCCCAGCCCCGTCCTGTCGACCATCAGCTGGGCCTACATCTGGTTCTTCAGGGGTACGCCGGTGCTTGTGCAGCTGATCTTCTGGTTCAACCTGGCGGCGCTGTTCCCTGAGCTCTCGATCGGGGTCCCCTTCGGACCCACCTTCTTCTCGGTGGAGACGAATGCAGCAATCACGCCCTTCATTGCCGCCATCTTGGGCTTAGGGCTGAACGAGGCTGCGTACATGGCTGAGATCTCGCGAGCGGGGATCCAATCAGTCAACGACGGCCAGGTCGAGGCAGCGCATGCGCTCGGCATGCGGCGGCTTCTCACGATGCGCCGCATCATCCTGCCTCAGGCAATGCGGGTGATCATCCCGCCGGCCGGCAACGAGACGATAGGCATGCTCAAGACCACGTCGCTCGTGAGCATCGTGACGCTACCCGAACTGCTCTACTCAGCCCAGTCGATCTACTCTCGGACCTTCGAGACGATTCCGCTCCTCATCGTCGCCAGCCTCTGGTACCTGATCATGACGTCGGTCCTGACCGTTGGGCAGTACTACATCGAACGGCACTTCGGCAAGGGCAATGCGCGCACCATGCCGCCGACCGCCTGGCAGCGACTCCGCCGGAACTTCTTCACCTTCCACTCGCCTCCGCCTGAAGCCCCCGCCCCGAGCGTGACGAGTTCGAGCGGAGGCATCAGATGACCGCGCCCATGGTGACGAGCGAGCAGGTGCACAAGAGCTTTGGGCACCTGCAGGTGCTCAACGGCATCGAACTCGAGGTGGCAACGGGCGAGGTGTTCTGTCTGGTTGGCCCATCGGGCTCGGGCAAGTCGACCTTCCTGCGGTGCATCAACCACCTTGAGCGCATCGATGCCGGGCGGCTGTCGGTCGATGGTGAGCTCATCGGCTATCGCGAGCACGGCGGCAAGCTCTACGAGCTGCACGAGAAGGACGTCGCTCGCAAGCGTCAGGAGATCGGCATGGTGTTCCAGTCGTTCAACCTGTTCCCGCACATGACCGCCCTCGCGAACATCATGGAGGCCCCCATTCGAGTGAAGCGCGAGAGTGCAGCAGTGGTTCGCGAAAGGGCTGAGAGGCTTCTGGACCGGGTCGGCCTGTCCCACAAGGCCGATGTCTATCCCAATCGGCTCTCCGGTGGCCAGCAGCAGCGCGTCGCGATTGCCCGCGCCCTGGCGATGGAACCCAAGCTCATGCTCTTCGACGAGCCGACGTCGGCCCTTGATCCCGAACTGGTGGGAGAGGTGCTTGACGTCATGCGCCAATTGGCCGACGATGGCATGACGATGATAGTCGTCACGCACGAGATGGGTTTCGCCCGAGAAGTGGGCGACAACCTGGTGTTCATGGACGGTGGGGTCATCATCGAGAGCGGCCACCCGCGCGACGTCCTCGCGAATCCACAGCATGAGCGTACGAGGGCATTCCTGTCGAAGGTGCTCATGTGACCGACTTCGACACCCTGTGGGCTGAGCTCGAGCCGATCGGCCGGCAGGCCGCGACCGGTGGGTATCGTCGCTACGCCTATGACGCGGCGGAATTGGAGTGCCGCGAGTGGTTCGTGTCGACGGCCACGGACCGAGGCCTCGATGTCGAGATCGACCGCAACGGCAATCTGTGGGCCTGGTGGATCCCCAGCGGGGTGAAAGCCGATGCCCCTGCGCTCGTCATCGGGTCTCACCTCGATTCGGTGCCGGACGGTGGTGCTTTCGACGGACCGCTCGGCGTGGTGTCGTCGTTCGCGGCCCTCGATGCCGTTCGCCGGACGGGGCTGGCCCCGGTCGCGCCGATCGCAGTGGTGGCCTTCGCCGACGAGGAGGGCGCCCGCTTCGGTATGGCCTGTGCAGGCTCGCGGCTGATGACCGGGCAGTTGGAGCCCGACAAGGCCAGGGCGCTTCGGGGGCGCGATGGCGCGACCATGGAACAGGCGATGGTGGACGCCGGGCATGATCCATCGGGCCTCGGCCGAGACGCCGAGCGACTCGGCCGCATCGGCATGTTCGTCGAACTCCATGTCGAGCAGGGTCGGTCGCTCATCGATGAGGGGGCCCCGGTCGGCGTCGCGACCTCGATCTGGCCTCACGGGCGATATCGCTTCACCTTTCGCGGGGTCGCAGATCATGCGGGCACCACTCGGATGGTCGACCGGCATGACCCGATGATCGCCTTTGCCCATACTGCGCTGAGTGCAAATACGGCCGCAAGGGAACGCGACAGCCGGGCTACCTTCGGACGGCTGGAAGTGGAGCCAAATGGCACCAATGCCATCCCGTCGGAGGTGCGGGCTTGGCTTGACGCCCGGGCAGTGGATCAGCGCACCCTCGACGAGATGCTCGAACGCATCAGAACGGATGCGGCGGTGAGTTCCTTGGAGAACGGCACCGAGTTCGATGTCATGGCCGAATCGGTCACGCCGCTGCTCGACTTCGACGAGGCGCTCCGCGACCGACTGGCCGCGGCGATCGCGGTGGAGCAGGGCGTGCCTGCTGTTCCCGTCCTCCCGACGGGGGCCGGCCACGACGCGGGCATCCTTGCGTCCGCCGGCGTCAATACCGCCATGCTCTTCGTCCGAAACCCGACCGGCGTCTCGCATTCGCCCCATGAGCACGCCGAACGCGACGACTGCCTAGCGGGTGTAGAGGCGCTGGCTGCCGTGCTGCGCGAACTCGCCTGATGCAGGTCTATCGCTGCTCGTCTGCGTGGATCGACGGTGAGGTGCGCAACGAGGTCGACATCACCGTCGACCTGGCAGGGCGCATCTCAGGCATTGACTCCTACGGCACGGTTCGCGACTCGCAGGTTGTCCTACTGCCGGGAATCGTGCTCCCCGGGTTTGCGAATGCCCACTCGCACGCGTTTCACCGGGCGCTCCGCGGCCGAACGCATGGTGACGGAGGCACGTTCTGGACCTGGCGCGAGCGGATGTACGAGGTGGCGAGCGTCCTGGATCCGGACCTCTACTTCCGGCTAGCCCGGGCGGTCTTCGCGGAGATGGCGCTCGCGGGGGTTACCTCCGTCGGCGAGTTCCACTACGTGCATCACGCACCGGACGGCTCCGCGTATGACGACCCAAATGCGATGGGCGAGTCACTGCGTCATGCCGCTCGCCAGGCCGGCATCCGCCTGACCCTCCTGGACACCTGCTACCTGACCGGTGGGCTGACCGATGGCGGGCACACGCAACTGCAGCCCCGTCAGCGCAGGTTCGGCGACGGCGACGCGAGCCGTTGGGCCGAGCGGTTCGGTGCGCTCACAGGTGATGCGTCGACGAACATCGGTGCCGCAATCCACTCCGTGCGAGCGGTGCCGCGCGACCAGATCCCGACTGTTGTCCGCGCTGCGGCTGGGCGGCCCCTGCACGTGCACCTGTCCGAGCAGCGAGCCGAGAACGAGGCCTGCGAGGCCGCGTACGGCCGTTCTCCGACTCAGGTGCTGTCGGCAGCCGGAGCCCTGGGGCCGCTCACGACCGCCGTGCACGCGACCCATCTCTCGGACGACGACATCGGGCTGCTCGGCGGATCGCGCACCTCGTCCTGCTTCTGCCCAACCACCGAACGCGATCTTGCCGATGGCATTGGCCCGGCTCGGGAACTCGCCCTCGCCGGGTCACCGCTTTGCCTCGGCTCGGACCAGCACGCAGTCATCGACCTCCTCGAGGAGGCCAGAGCGCTCGAGATGCATGAGCGCCTGCACCACCACGAGCGCGGACGGCTGCAGCCCGCTGAATTGATCACGGCCATGACGACGCACGGGCAGGCATCGCTCGGCTGGCCGGATGCGGGACGGATCGAGATTGGTCAGCGGGCGGATCTCGTCGCTGTGCGCGCCGACACCGTGCGAACTGCGGGGAGTGACCCTTCCCAGATCGTGCTCTCCGCCTTCGCCAGTGATGTCGACACGGTTGTCGTCGACGGCGCGATCGTGGTGTCGGGCGGGAGTCACCGCACCCAGGATGTCGGGGCCGAACTCGTTTCGGTCATTGGCGAGGTGTGGGATCGCGTCCGATCCTCCGCTTGAGTCTGACCACCTCTGATTGACATCCACCCCTGATTGGCCCGGGAGCCTGCAGTGAAACTACTTCTTCGATCGCCGACAGCATCCGTCGATGATGTCGCAGCCGACATGAGCCTTGAGGTGGCGGCGAGTCCTGACAGCCCTGCTCGAGAACGATGGATGTGGGACGTGCGCCTCGAGTCGCGCGCCGCCCCGATGACCGGCGCGATGGATGCGGTGAGCCTGGAGGTATCGGGTGCCGGTCGGGGCATCCACTTCGTCAACGTGCGATTCGATGCGACCGCGATCACTGCGGCCATCGATGTTGAGGTGCTCGACAGGCCGGCCTGTCTGCGCCGGCCAGCGGGGGAGTTGTGGATCGCGATCTTCGAGGCGGGGGCCGCGCACGATGGACCATTCATCGTCCGCGCCGGCGACGTGCTGGTGTGGGAGGGGGACGAAGCGATTGCGGTGGAACTGCGGCCGATTGACGAGGTGCCGGTGCAGATCGCAGTTGTGAAGCTCGGCCGACATGACGGGAGTGAGCTCCGTTGGGTTCCGTAGTCGATGGAGTAGGCGAGCTCGTGAGGTCCGGTGGGATGAGGCAGATGACCTGGGCGAACGGCTCAGGCGTTACCCGTGAGGTCGCCATCTGCCCGAGCGGAGCGGGGCTCGCCGATTTCGACTGGCGCATCAGCCTTGCCGACATCTCGGTCGATGGTGATTTCTCAGCGTTCGTCGGCATCGATCGCGTGCTCGTCCTCATTGAAGGTGAGGGGATGAATCTGACCCTCGACGGCCACACCCGACGCGTCGAACCCTTCTCGCCGGTGCATTTCGCCGGCGAGTCGGTCGCCTCATGCGCCCTGCCGTACGGCCCGACCCGGGATCTCAACATCATGTGCCGACGTGACCGCGTGACCTGCGTGGTTGACATCATCTCCGGATCCGCGCCGATCGAGGCGGTGGCGGAGCCGGGAGAGACCCTATGGTTCGGTGTGCTGACGGGCAGTTGGGTCATCGAGACCGAACCGGCGCTCGCCCTCGAGCCGCAGGACTTCATCCGAATCGACGGGATCGCCAGCCTGATCGGTCATGGTTGCGTGGTCCGAGTCAGCCTCAGGGCTTGACCCCGCACTTCGGCGGCCACGACCACCCAGGCTGCTGAGGTGGGATCGATGAGCTCGAAGTGGGCTGCATCGTCGACGACGACGACCCGGCAGGTGCCCGGCCAGGCGAGGGCGAGGGCGTGCGCCTGCGCGATCGGCACGATGGAATCGCGCGCGCCATGGACGACCGTTACAGGTGATGCGGGCTCGGGGCACCGCACTGGGTCGAGGTCGGGCCGCGAGCTGGCCGGACCGCCGAGGAATTCGGTCACTGCCCCTGACCCGAGGTCGAGCGCCTGGGCATCATGAAGATCGGCGACCGGTGCGAGGGCGAGGACACCTGCGATGCTCTCCGGCAGCCTCGAGGCGGCGATGAGTGCGAGGTGGCCGCCGGCCGAGTGGCCGACGAGCAGTGGGGCAAGTTCGTCGAGTCTGAGCATGGTCGGCAGCGTCCGGATGGCCAGCAGGACGTCGGCAATTGTGAGATCCGGCTCGCCCGGAACCCGCCTGTACTCGATCGAGCAGGTGACGTACCCGGCATCAGCGAGGGCATGAGCGAGTGACCTCGCATGGTTGCGGTTGATCGATGGGCGCCAGTAGCCGCCGTGCACGAAGACGACAAGGCCGCGAGCCGGCGTTGACGCTGGTGGCCGGAAGACATCGGCGACCTGGTCAGCGCTCGGCCCATAGGCAACCTGCTCGGTTGGCTCGGGTTGGCTGGTCTCGAGGATGGACCGATTCTCGAGGCTGGCGGCAAGGTCGACCGCATCGTCAGGGACTGATGAGGTGGGCACCTGTGTTCCTCCTCAGCCTGTGTTGCGAAGCCCGGTCGCGATGCCGTTCACGGTGACCGACAGTGCGCGAGCGAGCGTAGCGTCCGGGTGCTCGCCTCGCGCCCGTCCGGCGCGAACACGTTCAAGCAGGGAGATCTGCAGCGAGTGCAGGGGTAGCAGGTAGGTGTCGCGGATCTCGAGGGTCCGGGCGAGCGACGGGTTGCCGGCGAGCAGGCTCGACTGCCCGGTAATCGCAAGGACCTCAGTGACCGTTCGCTCATGCTCGGCGCGGATCTGCCCGAGGAATCGGTGCAACTCCTCGGGAACGAGCGCCTGCACGTACTGCGCGGACACGTCCAGATCTGTCTTCGCGAGGGTCATCTCGACATTGGAGATGAAGTTCCGAAAGAAGTGCCAGGTGCGGTACATCTCGTCGAGGGCATGGGCATGACCCGCCTCGCGTGCGGCGGCGAGCCCGGCGCCGACTCCGAACCAGCCCGGGACCACCTGCCTGGACTGGGTCCAGCCGAACACCCAGGGAATGGCGCGCAGGCCCGAGATCCCGGCGGCGGTGTCGGGCCGCCTCGACGGCCGCGAACCTAGGTGCATGGCCCCGAACTCTTCAACCGGGGTGGAGAGCGCGAAGTACCGGGGCAGGTCGGGGTCGTCGACGAGCGATCGGTAGCTGGCCTGGGCGGCCGAGGAGGTGATCGACATGACGGAGTCCCACGCGTCGACCCGGTCGCGGTCGCTGCGGGGCGCACGGTGGAGGAGGGATGCGTCCATGACCGCGGCGAGCATCTGCTCGAGGTTGTCGCGAGCGAGGGTCGGCAGCAGGTACTTGTCCGAGATCACCTCGCCCTGCTCGGTCACCTTGATCTCCCCGTCGAGGACGCCCCAGGGCTGCGCGAGGATCGCCTCGTAGGTCGGCCCGCCGCCGCGTCCGACGGTGCCGCCACGTCCGTGGAACAGCCGTAGCCGCACGCCGTGCCGGCTCGCGACGTCGCGAAGGCGTCGCTGGGCGAGGTGAATCTCCCACTGGGAGGTGGTGATGCCCGCATCCTTGTTCGAGTCCGAGTAGCCGAGCATCACCTCCTGGACGTCGCCGCGCGAGGCGACGAGCGACCGGTAGAGCGGCGTGCCGAGCAGATCTCCGACCATGTCGCCTGCGGCCCGCAACTCGTCGACAGTCTCGAGGAGGGGAACGAACCCGACGCGTGCCGTTGCATTGCCCGTGTCGACGAGCCCGGCCTCGCGGGCGAGGACCACGGCGGCGAGGACATCGTCGGCGCCCCTGGTCATCGACACGATGCACGACTCGATGACGCGAGGCCCGTACCGATCGAGGGCCTCGCGGACCGCGACGAAGGTGCGGTAGGTCTGCAGGCCGTCGGCGTCGAGCGGCGGGGGAGTCGGTGCGAGCGGACGAAGGCTACCGAGTTCTTCCTGAATGGCAGCGAGGCGCTCGGCCCTGGTCAGCCGCTCGTAGCCGCTGGCGACGGTGCCGATGCGGTCGACGAGCTGGCCGAGGGCGTGGTGGTATTTGTCTGCGTGCTCGCGGATGTCGAGGGTCGCCAGCGGCAGTCCGATCGCGGCCACGACCCGAATCGCTCGGTCGAGCACTCCGTGGGCCGCGAGCTCGCCGCGGCTGGCGAGGAGGTCACCGCGCACGAGGAGGAGATCATCGAGGAGCTCCTGGGTCTTCGCGTAGTCCCGACCCGGTTGGTTCGGGCTGCCCTTGGCCGCGCGGTCCCGGGTGAGTTGGAGGCGCTTACGAACAATGGTGAGCTTGAGCCGGACGGGCTCCTCCGCGTTGATGCGCAGGTAGCGAGGCTCGAGGTCGGGGAGTCGTTCGAGGTCGGCTGCGACCGATGCACGCAGCCCATCGCTCGACGGGCAGATGCGCTCGGAGATCGACAGGTCCTCGACGAGCTGGTTCACGAGCGGGATGAGGTCGGCGATGGCGTGCTCACGCTGGAACGCGAGGACGTCAGCGGTGACCTCGGGGGTGACGAATGGATTGCCGTCGCGATCACCGCCGATCCATGAGCCGAAGCTGAGCGGCCTTGAGTCGGGCGGCAGGTCGACGCCGAGCACGGCGAAAGCCGAGGCCAGGCGCTCGAGGACATCGACGAGCGGACCGCGAGTGAGGTCGTCGATGTAGTAGAGCGCATTGCGAGCCTCGTCGATGACATGCGGCTGCTGGAGCCGGAGCTCGTCGGTCTGCCAGAGCAGGTCGACGAACTCGGCGAGCCGCGCCTGCTGCTGCTCGGGGTCTAGTGAGGTGTCGAGGAGGAGATCGGCGATCGTCCGAAGCTTCATGAGCACCGAGCGGCGAGCGGCCTCGGTTGGATGGGCGGTGAAGACGGGGCGCACCGACATCGTGCGGCTGAGGTGACGGACGATCTCGGTGTCGATGCCCCGGCTGCGGGCGGCCTCGGCCACCTGCTGCAGCGGGCCTCCCGTCGACCTGCGCCGCGCGAGGACATCACGGGAGCGTTCGACCTGCTCGGCGATATTCGCGAGATCGAAGTAGATCGAGAAGGCCCGGGCGAGCAGGGTTGCGGTGGCGAGGTCAACAGACGCGAGCCGCGCTGCTGCCCGTGAGGGATCAGAGCGGACTTGGTGCCGCACCTCCTCGACGAGTTCTAGAAGTGCTGCACCCTCCTGGCGTGAGAGGGTCTGGCCGAGGAGTGATCCGAGCTCGCGAATCTGGCCTCGCAGGCCCGAGTCGGGGTCGCCCGGGGTGCTCGCCGAAGGTCCCTGTGACATGGCGACATTGTCGCCCGCGGAGGTTTCCCGCATGTTTCCCGGCGGGTTCGTGTTCGCGGTTGGCGTACAGCCATGGGAAAGCATCTGGACGGGCCGTCTGTTGGAGTGGTCAAGAGGCCAAGCGCGGTTAGCATTGCTGCAGCGGCGGGTGCGAACCCGATCGAGCAGCGGAAGAGGGAGCAAGGCATGTTTGAGCGGTTCACGGATCGGGCGCGGCGTGTGGTCGTCCTCGCGCAAGAGGAAGCCAGAATGCTCAACCACAACTACATCGGCACCGAGCACATCCTGCTCGGCCTCATCCACGAGGGCGAGGGCGTCGCCGCGAAGGCCCTCGAGAGCCTGGGCATCTCCTTGGAGGCGGTCCGCCAGCAGGTCGAGGAAATCATCGGCCAGGGCCAGCAGGCGCCGAGCGGGCACATCCCGTTCACCCCGCGCGCGAAGAAGGTCCTCGAGCTCTCGCTGCGCGAGGCTCTCCAGCTCGGGCACAACTACATCGGCACCGAGCACATCCTGCTCGGCCTCATCCGGGAGGGCGAGGGCGTCGCCGCCCAGGTGCTCGTGAAGCTCGGCGCTGACCTCAACCGGGTCCGCCAGCAGGTCATCCAGCTGCTCAGCGGGTACCAGGGCAAGGAGCCCGTTGCCGCCGGCGGCCCGGCTGAGGGCACCCCTTCCACGTCGCTCGTCCTCGATCAGTTCGGACGGAACCTCACCGCGGCGGCCCGCGAAGGCAAGCTCGACCCGGTGATCGGCCGCGAGAAGGAGATCGAGCGGGTCATGCAGGTGCTCTCCCGCCGGACCAAGAACAACCCGGTGCTCATCGGCGAGCCAGGCGTCGGCAAGACCGCCATCGTCGAGGGCCTCGCCCAGAACATCGTGTCCGGCGACGTCCCGGAAACCCTGAAGGACAAGCAGCTCTACACGCTCGACCTCGGCGCGCTCGTTGCCGGCAGCCGGTACCGCGGCGACTTCGAGGAGCGCTTGAAGAAGGTCCTCAAGGAGATCCGC
>CAFBNE010000016.1_pt1 | contig 38576 bp, 46 predicted proteins | sample 7269181 | NCBI WGS metagenome assembly CAFBNE01 (sample SAMEA6814085, study PRJEB35770) | uncultured Actinomycetes bacterium | biome: Freshwater; feature: Freshwater reservoir; material: water | place: Czech Republic | collected 2017-05-23 | depth 30m m
CACAGCAGGCCTTGCGCCTGACTGGTGGACTCCGCCATGGGACGCCGACACTGACCCTGACGGGGCCTGGTTGATCCCTGATCATGCGGGGGATGCGTGGCATGAGACGGGCGGTCGCGTGCCCCTTGATGACAGTGCAATCCTCGATCCGCTGGAGGAGCAGTTCGGGGAGCAGGTCCGATCTACCTCGCTGCCTGGACCATCGCCCGACTGGCCGACCTTGAGACTGCCCGCGACGCCCTGTTTTACATCGCCCCGGTTGGGGAGAAGGACGAGTACGTCGAGCGCGCGCTGGGTCGCATCCAGCCGTTTCTTCCCTAGGCCGGGGCAACCCTGGAACGGCGAAGCCCCGCCGATGTCCTCATCGGCGCACTGATCTCGGACATCGGCTCTGGATTCCCCGTCATGATGGTTGACGCGGAGGCTTCGCCCCCTGCGACGGTATCAATCCGCCTTCCGGCCGAATTCCATGCAGATTCGCAGGAGATCGTCCATGAACCTTTCAGGGCGTGATCGTGAAGTCGCCGCTCTCGAGGGTCCCAGCGAATAAATAGCCGTCGAACCTTCCCCCGTCCAGTAAGAGCAGCATCGAGTCTCCCTTCCCGGGGCCCGTGCCTGCCTTGTCGGCGACGGTGACCTTGAACGTTCCAGGGGCACCACTCGGACGCGACTGATACGTGCCGGTGGCCACCCTTCCGAGGCAACCCGTCACCGTTCCCTCGACGTTGACCCTGGGTCCATTCGTCTTCGTCCTGCGGTCGATGAAACTGATCGTCCCCGACCCGCTTCCGTCCAGACCACACTCGATCATGCTCACGACCCCCGCCTTCTGGTTGGGCAACGTTTCGCTTGCGAACGTCCCGCTACCGCTCAGCGTGCAGCCGCCTAGACCGAGCGCGGCCGTTGCCCCCATCGTCGCAAGCCCTAGCGCGCGGCGAGGAATGGGAAGTATCTGACGTGCATGACGCTCGTGATGTGCCATGTTGAGCCTCCGCAGCTTCGTCGAGTGATGATGCCCGCATCGCGCCGTGCTGAACGTTGCTGTCGCAAGAACTGCGGCCGGTGACGATTTCACGGCATTAGCGCAGGCTGAACCTCAACGGTAGGCCCCGAACGCAGTAGATCTCGGGCTGGCGACAGGGGCTGCTCAGGCAATGCCCGTTCACACCGAGTCCGCCGAAATTGGCGCTGGTGGGGCAAACCCATCGATCCAAAGATCGTCGACGGTGATCGTGGAGGAGTAAGTCGTCATGCAGGTATCCTTGACCGATTGATCAAGGAATACGACGCCTCGGCTATTCGGCCGTTACCTTTCACAGCGTCACGCTTGGACGTCAGACACGGACGACCAAGACGCCGATAAGGCCCTCCAGGGCAGCGAAGTCGTCGTCATGTGTCACCACCGGCACGCCGTGCCGAACGGCAGTCGCTGCGATCCACAGGTCATTCACGTTGATTCGGCGGCCCGCCTCAGCCAGTTCAACGCGCAGTCGCGCCCAGATCTTGGCGACCTCGTCATCAACGGCAAGCGTCTGGACACCACCCAGCATTTCAAGGGTTGCCATTCGCCGGGCGCGGGTGCTCGTGTCGCGGGCAGCGAGCACTCCTGCATGGAGTTCGGCGAGCGTCACCACCGAGACCGCCGATTCCTCGGGCAGTCGATCCACGGCGAGCGGCCGGCCCGTCTCGGAGGCGATGAACACGCTGGTGTCGAGCAGCCCGCGCGAGGCCATCAGATATCGCCAAGGTCATCGGTCGTCTCGCCTGCGAGGCGGGCAAGGTCATCGCGCAGGCCGGGTTCGGCCTGCGCTGTCGAGAGCCGCCGCACCAGGTCCGGCCGCGCGAGCCATGCCCTCCGCTCGGCGGCAATGGGCACCACCCTGGCTACCGGCTTGCGGTTCACCGTGATCACGATGTCCTCGCCCGCCTGCACTCGCTTGAGCACGCCGGCTGTGTCATTGCGCAGGTCTCGGGAGGCGACTTCAGTCATGCTACGACCGTAGCATCACCGTCGCATATCGAGTGCGGCCATTTGACAACGGACTGCATTCGTTCACCCGGCGCCTGGCTTGGTGTGCGGCCCGCGCCCGCTCCTCGCAAGGAACGGTAGACGTTCAGGCACTTGTGGTAGAAAATGGGGACATGAGCATGAACATCAAGAGCGCCGTCGCGCATCAGCTGGCAAGGGAATTGGCGGCGGTCGAGGGAACCACCGTTACCGATGCCGTCACCAGGGCCCTGCGCCTCGCCCTCGAACGCCATGCCCATGATGCTGCCGTCGATCGGCGACGGCAGAAACTCGAGACCTTCATGCGCCAATGCGGGGATGTCGTCGCCCACGACGTCGGGCCGTCAATCTGGCAGGCAGCTGACGACCTCTTCGACGAGCAGGGCCTCCCACGTTGATCGTCGATACCTCCGCCGTCATCGCGCTCGTATTCCAGGAGGAGGAGGCGACGGAATTCGCACGAATGCTTGCCGAATCCGACATCACACGTATCTCCGCTGCCACGTACCTCGAGGCCGCGATCGTCCTCGACAGCCGTCAGGACCCTGCGCTCTCCCGGCAACTCGACCACCTGATCGACTCGGCCGAGATGGTCATCGAGTCAGTCACCGCCGAACAGGCGAGGGCCGCAAGGCTTGCATACCGCGATTTCGGCAGGGGCTCCGGCCACCCAGCGCAATTGAACTTCGGTGACTGCTTCGCGTACGCGCTCGCGATTAAGCACGGGGAACCCCTGCTCTTCAAGGGGGCCGACTTCAGCCGAACTGACGTCACGCCTGCCTGGCGGCCGTAGCTCAAACAAGGTGAGCGCGCCGATATCGGGATGGGCAGGCGCAGGCTACTCATCCCTTGCGAAGACAGATCACCGCTCGTATCGTGACGTCATGTCTCAGGTGCGGTGGCACGACCCCAAGAAGGCATTGTGGGCAGTGGGCCTCGTCGTCCCCAGTCTCACCTTCATCGGCATCGGCATGCACGCCCTCACCGGTTGGGAGGCATGGCTGTGGATCGGCCCGCTGTTCGTCCTGGGCACAGTGCCGATCATCGACCTCGTCGCCGGACGAGATGTCGCTGGCCCGCCTGACGACGCGATCGCCGCACTCGAGGCCGACCGTTACTACCGCTGGGTGACCTACCTGTACCTGCCCCTCCAGTACGTCGGATTCGTGCTCGGCTGCTTCGTCATCGCCAGGGGCGGGCTCAGCACCTCCGAGAGCGTCGGCCTGGCCATCACCCTCGGATTCGTCGGTGGCATCGGTATCAACACCGCCCACGAACTCGGTCACAAGCGCGAGGAGAACGAGCGCCGGCTCGCGAAAGTCGCGCTCGCTCAGTCCGGTTACGGCCACTTCTACATCGAGCACAACCGCGGCCATCACGTCCGCGTCGCGACCCCCGAGGATCCCGCGAGCTCACGGCTCGGTGAGGGCTTCTACCGCTACTGGTGCCGCACCGTAAGCGGTTCGATCGCCAGTGCATGGTCGCTCGAGTCGCGCCGCCTGCGCCTGCGCGATCGCCGCGCCCTGCGCTGGGACAACGACATCCTGAGCGCCTGGCTCCTCACCGCGGTGCTCTGGGTGGGCCTTCTCGCGTGGCTCGGTATCGGGCTACTCCCCTACGTGATCATTCAGGCCCTCATTGCCATCACCCTGCTCGAAGCGGTGAACTACCTCGAGCACTACGGCCTGCTCCGTCAACGCGTGACGAGCGGAGACCGCGTCCGCTACGAGCGCGTCGATGCCTCCCACAGCTGGAACTCGAACAACGTCGCCACGAACGTCCTGCTCTACCACCTGCAGCGTCACAGTGATCATCACGCGAACCCGACCCGCAGGTATCAGGCGCTGCGTGATGAACCGGCCGCCCCCGTGCTACCAACCGGTTATGCCGGGATGATCCTGCTCGCGCTCGTCCCGCCGCTCTGGCGCCGCGTGATGGACCCCAGGGTCGCTGCCCACTACGGCGGCGATCTCACCCGAGCGAACCGAGGCATCGCACCCGAGCCCGCCGGGGCCACTGCTGCAGCGCAGAGACTCGGCGATCCCTCGGCAGTTGCCTGCCCGGGCTGCGGCTACACCTATGTGGCGGCGCTCGGCGACATCCACGAGGGACTCGCGCCGGGCACCCCTTGGTCGGCAGTAGCCGATGACTGGTGCTGCCCCGACTGCGGCGTCCGCAGTAAACAGGACTTCATACTCGCGGCCAATCACCGATAGCAGCGTCAAAAAGCCAAGCCGTGCGGTAGCGTCCCGCCATGGCCCTTTACTCATGCCCCCAGTGCTCAATGTCCGTCAACACAAATTGCGGTGCCTGCGATGCACCCCTCGAGGACCGCACCCTCACTCGCGATGACGGTTCCCAGGTGAATGTCTCCGAGTGCCCGAACGGCCACGGCAAGATCAAGTCGCCGATGTGCTGCGGCAGCGACATGGCCTGCGCGGTCTAGCAGACCCCTCAGTTCCCCCGTCGCTGGTTCGCGAGCCCCGCATCCATTTCGGACCTTGCCTCGCGCACCGCCTTCAGTTCACTCGTCTCAGGTATCCCGACCTGCCAGAACGCTCCGCCCGGAGTCCAATCGCTCTCCCTTGATTGGACCACGATGACGCTTGTACGGTCGTGGGACCGTGCCTCAGTGAGCGCGGCGGCCAATTCGTCCGTTGAGTTGACCGCGACAGCCCTCGCGCCGAGTGCCTCGGCATGCGCGCGGAAGTCGACCCGGACATCGCTGCCCGGCCCGCGTGAATCGCGGAGCATGTTGTTGTAGGAGCGGCCGCCCTTGCCCACCTGCAGCCGTTCGATCACCGCGTAGCCGGCATTGTCGAGGACGACGAGGATGAACTTCTTTCCCGAGAGCACCGAGGCATAGATGTCGCTGTTGAGCATGAGGTAGGAGCCGTCACCGACGAGCGCGAACACCTCGCCCTTCGTGCGGGCGAAGGCCACGCCCCAGGCGCCTGAGATCTCGTATCCCATGCAGGAGAAGCCGTATTCGCAGTCGAAGGTGGCGATGCCCTTGCTCATCCAGTTCACGTTGAGCTCCCCCGGCAGGCCACCGGCGGCGGTGATCACGTAGTCATCAGGGGTCGCCGCATCGTGCACTGCCGAGATGACCTGCGCGTAGCTCATCGGCAGCACGCCGTCATCAGCGCATCGCTCATCGACGAGGTCCTGCAACTCGTTTCGAAGTGTGCGGCCACGCGTCGACCATTGCTCGGGTGCGCACCAGTCGCCGAGGAGGGCCGACAGTTCGGTCAGGCCCTCTCGCGCATCGCCGACGACCGCCACGGCCACGTGCTTGACCGCGTCGTACCGGGCGGCGTTGATCGAGACGATCGGGGTCGATGGGCGGATGACCGTCCACGATCCGGTCGAGAAATCCTGCAACCTTGTTCCGACCGCGAGGATGAGATCAGCCTCGGCGCACGCGGTGTTCGCAGCATCTGCACCCGTGACCCCAACCGGACCGACGTAGCGTGGATGGTCGGCAAGGAGCGAGGACTTGCCGGCAACCGTCTCTACGACCGGAATGCCATGAGTCTCAGCGAAGGCGGCCAATTCAGCCTCGGCGCGCGAGTAGTGGACGCCGCCGCCGGCAATGATGACCGGGCGCTGAGCGGACGTGAGCAAGCGGACAGCTGCCGCGAGCTCTTCGGTGTCCGGACGGGGCCGCGGTATTGCTCGCACCTGCGGGGCAAAGAACGCCACTGGGTAGTCGTAGGCATCGGCCGCCACATCCTGCGGCAGCCCGAGGAACGCTGGGCCGCACTCCCCCGGGTCGAGGAGCATCGAGATGACATGCGGCAGGGAGGAGAGAACCTGCGCGGGGTGGGTGATGCGGTCCCAGTAGCGCACAACCGGCCGGAAGGCGTCATTCACCGTGGTGGACGGAGCACCAAAGTGCTCGACCTGCTGCAGCACCGGGTCGGGCAGGCGGGAGACGAAGGTGTCACCCGAGATGAAGAGCATCGGCAGCCGATTCGTCATGCCGACGCCGGCTGCGGTCACGAAATTCGTCGCACCCGGCCCGATTGACGACGTGCAGACCATGACCTGCTGGCGGCGCATCGCCTTGGCGAACGCTGCAGCCGCGAGCCCCATGCCCTCCTCGCTCTGGCCGCGCCAGACTGGGATCTCGTCGCGGTGCATCTCAAGGGAGTGGCCCAGGCTCGTGACGTTGCCGTGCCCGAAGATCGCGAGCACGCCGGGAAAGAGCGGAACCTCTGTTCCATCAACGACGATGCGCTGGGCGATGAGATAGCGGACGATGGCCTCGGCGGTCGTGACGCGGACAGTCGGAACTTCATCGATCGAGGTCATGATGCATCGCCCTTGAGATCACGAACGGTCTCCCAGGTGCGCGAGGTCCACGAGTCGATTAGGGCCTGCTGCACGCTCACAACATCGACCGCCTCAGCGAACCCAGGACTGAACCCGCCGTCCGTTGCGAGGGACTGCATGAAGGCGAAGTCCTCGATGGCAACGAGGTCCTCGAACCCGATGCTGTTCGCCTTACCGGGGGCGAAGGCACCGTGGAACGGGAAGCGGTCGCCTCCGAAGATCGTGGTGTAGCCCGAGTTCGGGCCATCCTCCGTGCGGTAGTACTTAAGCTCGTTCATCTGCTCGAGGTTCCAGGCGAGCGCCCCCTTCGTCCCGTAGACCTCGAAGGCGTTCTGGCTCTCCGGGCCGACGACCGTGCGGCTCACCTCGAAGGTGCCCGTCGCGCCGTTCTCGAAGCGGCAAAGCATTGACGCGAAGTCCTCATTCTCAACGGCGCCGGTCGGGTCGCCCGGATTACCGCGGCCGTAGTGGCTGGCCGTGCCGGATGGCAGCGGACGCTCGGTGATGGTCGTGTGGCGCATGCCGACGACCTCCTCGATGCCGCCGACGAGGTACTGGGCCATCGACACCGAGTGGCTGAGGATGTCACTCGAGACTCCGTACCCGGCCTCGTCCATCATGAAGCGCCAGGTGAGGAGTCCGAGCTCATCACTGCCGTACATCGACAGGAACCGCCCGCGATAGTGGGTGATCTTGCCGAGGGCACCGCTCGCGATGAGCTCGCGCGCGTGGATGACGAGCGGCGACCACAGGTAGTTGTAGCCGACGCCGGTCGCGACGCCAGCGGCCTTCGCGAGGGCGTAGGCCTGCACCGTCTGCTCCGGCTTGCCGCCGATCGGCTTCTCGCTGAAGACGGCCTTTCCCGCTGCTGTCGCCGCCTCGATCATCGGCACGTGCAGCATGTTCGGGGCGGTCACCCAGACAGCATCGACATCATCGGCGCTGGCAGCCTCGCGCCAGTCGTCGGTGGCCCGGGCGAACCCGAAGTCGGCGGTGGCTCGCTCACGCCGGCTGGCATCGGTGTCAGCGCAGACGGTGAGCACCGGGTCGAAGTCGCGGTCCGGGAAGAGGGACGGGATTCGGAGCGCGGATCGGCTGTGCGCCTGGCCCATCCAGCCGAGGCCGAGGACGGCGATGCGGATCTGCTTCTTCATCGGTTGAGCCTTCCTGTTGCTGAGGTCATCGGGCATCGGGGGTCGGGGTCCTGCGACTCCCACCCCTCGCGGATCCAGTGGTGGGCGGGGTCGTCGCAGAATGCCATCGTCCGGTCGTCGGCCGGGCCTGCGAGCACGTTGAGGAAGTACATCGGGTACTCCGGCGGCGCGATGCTCGGCCCGTGATAGCCCTGCGGGACGAGGTAGACGTCACCGTCGTGGATGGTCACGGTCTCGTCGACGCTGCCGTCGACCGTGTAGACGTGGAACAGGCCATGGCCATCGCGGTGGCCGTGCGGGGACCCTTGTCGTCCGATGCGGAAGTAGTAGATCTCCTCGTTGTTCGTCGGGCAGTCGTCGACGCCGTCATGTCGATGGGGCGGCCACGATGACAGGTTGCCTCCCGGAGTGAGGACCTCGCAGACATTGATGCGGTCGGCCTGCTCGAAGGACCCCGGGGTTGCGATGTTCGTGACCTGACGCGTCGCTCGGCCGGCACCGCGAACTTCGACCGAGACATCGGCCGCAGGCGTGTGGCGCACCGGGTAGACGGTCGTCGCGCGCGAGGTGCACAGCGCCACCTCGCCACCGGTACCCGTGATGGTCAACTCGGAGCCGACCGGCACGTAGAGCCAGTCGGTCACTGAATCGAAGACCCCTACCCGCCCAGCGAGGGTGAACACCGCACCATCGACGGTCACCTCGACCTCGCGCGCCGAGAGCGGCACGAGCACGCCTTCGACGCCGTCCATCGAACGGGTGATCGTCGAACCAGCCTCGAGGTCGAATACCTCCATGCCGCTGTAGGCCCAGCCGGCATCCTCCGGCGTAACGGTTGCGAGGGTGTCGGACGTTGCGAGGGTGCCGGCGGGCCGGTGCCAGCTCATGCGACACCCCGGTGGACCATGAGTGCCGCCCGGCCGACGGCCTCCTCGACGGTCAGGGCGTCGGGGTAGAGCAGCGCGCGACCGGGGACGAGCCCGCGGATATTCGGCACCTCGAGGGCTTTCTCCCAGCGCGCGAACACGTGCTCCCACTGGGCGCCGGCGTCGCCGCCGAGCAGGAGGATGGGGCAGGTGGTCGCGGCAGCAACCTTCTCGGGGTTGGCGGTGGCGGGTATCTTCAGCCAGGTGAAGGCCGATGACGAGCCGAGCCCCGACGCAATCGCCACGACCTTGATGAGCCGCTCCTCCGATGGATCGAGGTGGGCGCCGCCGTGCTCGTTCTTCAGGTAGGGCAGCGGCTCGATGAGCGACATGATCCCGAGGTCCGACAGTTCGGTCGTGATCCGCGCGACCATCTCCAGGGTCCGCGGGAGTCCGGGATCGGTGTCCTCGATGCGGAGCAGGGTCTTGCCGCCATCGAGGCCCATGCTCGCGATGTGCTCGGCGTCATATGCGGTGAGCCGGTCATCGAGCTCCCACTTGGCGCCGATGATCCCGCCGCGGTTCATCGTGCCGATCGCGAGCCTGCCCTCGAGAGCCCCGAGGAATGCGAGCTCCTCGAGGATGTCGGCGCTCGCCATGACGCCATCGACGCCGGGCACCGCGAGCCCGCGCACGAGACGGTCGAGCAGGGTGAATCGGTCGGCGATCGCGAGTGGATCCGCGCCCACTCCGAGCATTCCGCGAGCAGTATGGTCGGCGGCGAGGAGCATGAGCCGGCCATCCTCACCGGGGATGGTCCGCCGCGCGCGACCGCTGAGCGCACGTTGCAGTGCTCTCGGGTCTCGGACCCGGGTTTCGATGAGCTCGGCGTACGAGGTCGGCAGGAGGGTGGTCACGCAGGTGATCCTTTCGAATGCTCTTCGATGAAGGCGAGGAGGGACGGGAGATCCGGCATGGCGTCGGCACACATGAGGCGTGCCGCCACGTAGGCACCCGCGCCGTTGGCAAGCTCTCCGAGCCGGTCGAGGGGCATGCCCTGGAGCAGTCCATAGGCGAGAGCTCCACCGAAGGCGTCACCTGCGCCGAGCCCACATCGGACCTCGATCGGCAGCGGGCGAACCCGCACCCGCTCCTGCGCGCTGGCAAGCAGGACTCCCTGGGCCCCCATTTTCACGATCGCAAGCTTGACGCCGCGCCCCAGAAGGTGATCGGCGGCGGCGTCGGGATCGGACTCACCGATCGCCATCTCGCACTCATCGCGATTGCCGACGACCACCGTGCTGGCATCGATCGCAGACTGCGCTGCGCGACGCGCATCGGCCGGATCAGTCCACAGGCTCGGGCGATAGTCGAGGTCAATGATGGTGTGCTCGACCCGGCCGCGTTGCTCGAGCCAAGTAGTGCAGGCCCCTGCTGTCGTGCCAACAGCCAGTGCGCAGGCGCTGATCCATAGGACCCGGCAGTCGCGGACGACCTGCTCAGGAATATCCGACGGTTTGATCGTGGTGTCGGGCGCAGCCGCACCTCGGTAGAAGATGATGGCGGGGTCTGCCGGCGGATCTAGGGATGCGAGTACGACCGGGGTCTGGCCTAGTGGTTCGGTGCCAACAAGCGATGTGTCAACACCAAAGCCCGCAAGCTTTGCGAGGACGAATGGAGCGAGCAGGTCGCCGCCGACCTTCGTCGCAATGGCCGACGCCAAACCGAGTCGCGCGGCGGCAACGGCAACGTTCGTCGGGCTGCCTCCGATGGACTTCATGAAGGTCTGCGGATCAGAGAACGAGTGGTGTGATTCCTGGGCGTAAAGGTCGACGCTGATCCGGCCCACCGACAGCAGGTCCAGTGTCATGACGCTCCCGCCTAGCTCTTCGCCTGGGTTGCGGCATCAAGGCGGGGAGCCACGACATCACGCAGGTAATCCATCGACACAGTAACCGAGGTGATCGGCCCCTCCCCCTCTGCGGGGAGGGGGCCGGTGATCGCGGTGTCCTGCTCGATGACGTACCAGCCGTCGTAGCCCGCGGCCTCGAGGGTCTCGATGACTGCGCTGATCTCGACATCGCCCTGACCGAGCGGAGTGAACAGGCCACCTTGAACGCCGGCCATGATCGGCATCTCGTGTCGAAGCACCGGACCGGCCATCGACATGTTCACGTCCTTGAGGTGCACATGCCCGACCCGATCAGCAGACTCTCGTGCGAAGGCCACCGGGTCGACGCCACCGATAGCGAGGTGCCCAGTGTCGAGGCACCACTTCACGTTGCAGTTGTCGAGCACCCGCTGGACGTCGCTCGCCGTCTCGATGAGGGTCTGGACGTGCGGGTGGACCACCTGCTGCAGGCCGTGCTCGGCGCAGATCTCGTCGATGATCGCGAACATCTCCATCATGTGGCCGAGTTCATCCGCCTCGAGGGCACGCGGCACCGACCAGTCCTCGTCCATGACAATCGCGGAGATGAACTCGGTTGCCCCCGCCCTCTCGAACAGCGAGGCAGTGAGCCGGGCCGAAGCGATGGTCGCCTCCCGCTGACGGCGATCGTGCAGCACCACCGGAGTGAATCCGCCGATGAGGGTCATGCCGAACTCGGCGAGTTCCTCCCTGACCGACTCCGGCGAGGTGGGCAGGAAGCCCGGAGCGCCGAGTTCGGTCGCCGGCAGCCCAAGGCTCGCCATCTCGCCGAGGACGCGTGGGGTGGGGAGCATGGCACCCCAGCCGGGGACCTCACAGATCCCCCAGGAGATAGGCGCGGACGCGACACGGGACAGGAAGTCAGTCATGAATTGATTCTCCGAAAGTGTTGGAACGTTCCAACAAATCGTGCCACACTAGCGTGGCAACCGCAAGGCCCACGGTCGCGAGACCAACCGTGGAAGCACCCACCATCGAATCGACATACCCACCATCGAGAGGGCGAGCGCATGAGGATCGCGGTCATCGGAGCTGGGCGCATGGGCGCTATCCGAGTGGAGGATCTCAGGCCGCTCGTCGACGACATCATCATCGCGAATCGGACGCCAGCGACTGCCGTGGAGCTCGCTGCCCGCTTCGGGGCCACGGCCGTCGACCTCGACTCCGTCCTCGACCAGGCGGTCGATGCGTATGTCCTCGCCACGGCGACCGATGCCCACGCGGGCCTGCTCAGCGAGCTCATCAGCCGCGGCAAGCCGATCCTCTGCGAGAAGCCGATCGCCCTCACCCTCGAGGAGAACGACGCGATCATCGAGCAGGTCACAGCAACGGGCACCCCGGTGCAGATCGGCTTCCAGCGGCGATTCGACTCCGGGATGGCCGCCGCCCAGCAGCTCATCGCCACCGGCGCCCTCGGCACCCTCTACGCGATGCACATGATTGCTCATGATCACCAGCCCTCCACGATCGAATTCCTCGAGGGCAGCGGAGGCATCTTCCGCGATCTCCACGTCCACGACTTCGACCTCATCCGGTGGCTCACCGCGAGCGAGATCGAGACCGTCTACGCCACCAAGGCCGTGCGAGCCCACGAGCAATATGCCGCCTACGCCGATGCCGACACCTCGCTCATCCATGCCGTGACCGCAGGTGGGGTCCAGGTATCGGTGAGCGGCACCCGCCATGGTCCTTTGGGCCACGACGTGCACATGGAGATCTTCGGATCCCTCGACAGCGTCGCTCCGGGTGTCAACGCACGCACCCCACTTCGAGGCCTCGACACCGGCGCCGCGACCACGATGAACATCGACCCGTACCGCGGGTTCGTCGACCGGTTCCGCGATGCCTTCCGTGGCGAGACAACTGCCTTCACCGAACTCGTCGCGGGCAGGCGCGACAACCCGTGCCCACCCGAGTCGGCACGCGAGGCCCTTCGGGTCGCCCTCGCGTGCGAGGTCTCGGTCGAGCAGCAGCGTCCGGTGCGCGTGACCGAGATTGTCGCCCGATGAGCGCCACCTGGCTCACCGAGGCAGGGGCCGACCTCGCGGAGTTCGACCGAATCGTGAGCACGCCCTCGAATCCCGCCGACTACCCACATGCCGCCGGCGTGGAGCAGGGCATCGTCGTCTTCGACGGCGCCAGCCTTCCCGGCACCGAAATTGTCGAAGAGCGGCGGGCGGTCATGGCAGAGATCAGCCATGCGCTCATGGAGGGGCCGGGAGTCGTCGCCTTCCGAGGGGCCTTCCGCGACGGGGGCGTCATCGATCGCGTCTCGGCCGTCTTCGACGAGATCATCGCCGAGCAGCATGCATCAGGCGCCGCGGCCGGTGACCACTTTGCCAAGCCCGGTGCCAACGATCGCATCTGGAATGCCCTCGAGAAGCTCGCCCTGCGCGATCCGCAGGGCTTCGCCGACTACTACTCCAATGATGTGATCGCGCTCGCCTCCCGCTCCTGGCTCGGCCCCAACTATCAGGTGACCTCGCAGGTGAACGTTGTCAATCCCGGCGGCCGGGCCCAGGTTCCGCACAGCGACTACCACCTCGGTTTCATGGGTCGGGAGCAAAACGAGGCCTACCCGGCGCACGTGCACCGTCTCTCACAGGCGCTCACGATCCAAGGCGCGGTGGCCCACTGCGATATGCCGCTCGAGACAGGCCCGACCTTCTATCTTCCGCACAGCCAGAAGTTCCCCTCGGTCTACCTCGCCTGGCGCCGCCCGGATTTTGCCGACTATGTCGAGGAGCACAAGGTCCAGTTGGCGCTGGCAAAGGGTGATGCCGTCTTTTTCAATCCGGCCCTGCTGCACGGCGCCGGCACCAACGTCACGTCCGATGTGCGGCGCATGGCGAACCTGCTGCAGGTCTCGTCGGCATTCGGGCGTGCCCTGGAGGCGATCGATCGCACCTCAATATCCACCGCACTGTTCCCCGTCCTCGTCGATCGCTATCGAACTGGGTCACTGGCCCAAGACGCACTCGACAACGTCATCGCCGCAAGCGCCGAGGGCTATCCCTTCCCAACGAACCTCGATCGAGACCAGCCGCTCGAAGGACTCGCTCCGCCATCCCAGGCCGATCTCGTCCGCACGGCAATCCGCGAGGACTGGGATGCGCAGGCGTTGGATCAGGCGCTCGCCGCCCACGCAAAGAGGAGGATGACGGCATGACACCGAGCGGGACATTAGGCATCGCGGTCGCGGGCGTGGGCCGAATCGGACGCATGCATGCGCGGATTATCGCCGACCAGATTCCCGAAGCACGGCTCGCCGGGGTCTACGACATCTCACCGGATGTCGCCGCCGATGTCGCACGCGAATTGGGTGTCGAGGCTGCCGCCAGCATCGATGAGCTGCTCGCCTCCCCCGGCGTCGACGCCCTCGCTATCTGCACGGCCACGAGCACCCACAGCGAGCTCATCGTCAGGGCCGCAGGCGCCGGCAAAGCTGTGTTCTGCGAGAAGCCAGTGAGCCTGTCTCTCGGCGAGGTCGACGCAGCGATCGCAGCGGTCGAGGCCGCCGGAGTACCGTTCATGGTCGGGTTCAATCGACGGTTTGATCCCGGCCATGCCGCTGTTCGCCGGGCCGTCCAAACGGGTGAGATCGGCGAGGTCACCATCGCTCGCATCACCAGCCGAGACCCCTCCCCACCGCCAATCGAGTACGTCCGGGTGAGCGGCGGCATCTGGGTCGACATGCTCATCCACGACTTCGACATGGCCAACTTCATCGTCGGGTCACCGGTCGTTCAAGTTTGGGCCCAGGGTGGCGCCTTGTTCGATGCGGGCATCCGCGAGGCCGGCGACTTCGACACCGCAGTGGCCGTCCTCACCCATGAGAGCGGCGCCATCACGACCATCGATGCCAGCCGCATGGCCGTCTACGGATACGACCAGCGAGTCGAGGCCCTCGGGACCAAGGGCATGGCGCTGTCAGACAACAGGCGAGTGAACAACGCGCAGGTGTACCGCGAGGACTCGTCCCAACTCGCCCCCCTCCAGTACTTTTTCCTCGAGCGCTACGCCGATTCGTACCGCATTGAATGGCAGGCATTTGCGGACTATGTCCTGAGTGGCGGACCCTCTCCGGTTTCGGGCGCCGAGGGCAGGGCCCCGATCGTGACGGCGATGGCGGCGGCGCTCTCAGCGAAGGAGGCACGACCGGTCCGACTCGAGGAGATCGGCTGACCGTGGCACCCAACCGCCCGACGATCAAGGACGTTGCGGCCCTCGCGGGGGTATCGAAGTCGCTCGTATCATTGGCGATGCGCGGTTCGGATCGCGTCTCAGCGGAGAGCCGGGCTGCGATTATCGAGGCGGCCACCCAGCTCGGCTACCGCCCCAATGCCGCTGCCCGAAGCCTGGCAGACCGGCGTAGTCACACTCTCGGGGTGGTCGTGCTCGACCTCCTCAATCCGATCTATGCCGAGATCATCGACGGGGTACAAGGCGAGGTCAGGCAGCACGGTTATCACACCATGCTCGTCACCGGGAATGACAATCCAGTCATTGAGCAGGGTGAGGTCGAAAAGCTGCTCGAGTTTCAGGTCGAAGGCCTCGTCCTCATCGGGCACCGCATGCCTGCTGGTTCCCTCGACGCCATCGCTGGCGATTGCCCAGCCGTGGTGATCAGCCGAGCGGAACGCGGCATCGCCGGGCTCGACTCCATCAGCAATGACGACGTGTTCGGGGCGCGGATTGCAGTCGACCACCTCGTCTCGCTCGGCCATCAGTCGATCGCCCACGTCACCGGAGGAATTAACGAGGTGGCAATGCTCCGAACGTTGGGCTACGAGCAGTCGATGGCCAATCATAGGCTTGCGGACCAGACTGCCTGCTACGACGGAGCCTTCACCGACGAGGGTGGCTACCGAGGAGCAGCAGCCGCTCTCGATTCCGGCCGAGGACACACCGCCCTCTTCGTCGCGAATGACATCGCCGCCGTTGGTGCCCTCGCCGCGGTCGCCGATCGGGGGCTTGACGTGCCCGCCGATATCTCGATTGTCGGCTACGACGGTATGGCGCTCGCTGGCCTGCGCTCCCTGAGCATCACGACGATCGCACAACCTCTCGCCCGGATCGGCACCGAGGGCGCGAGCCTGCTCTTCCTACGGATCGGCGATCCAACGCGGCCACCAGCGCACATCGGGGTCGAGCCGCGGCTCATAATCCGAAACTCCAGCGGACCTTGCCGACCTTGATGCGGTGGCACGTCAATCCGTCGCCCCGCAGGGGGTGACCGCTCCGGAACATCCCTGCGAACCCCTGCTAGCGGATCGCCCTGCGCGCTGTGGTCCTGCGCACGATGAGGCGTGGCTCGAACTCCAATGAGACCCGCGTATCCCGCTCACCGTCGATGCGCTCGAGGAGCAGCCGGATCGACGCACGGCCGAAATCTCGAAGGGGTTGCTCGATGGACGTGAGCGAGATCATCTGGAGATCGGAGATGACGGAGTTGTCGTAGCCGAGGACCGATACGTCCTCCGGCACCCGTACGCCAGATGCCTCAAGCACCCCCATCGCACCGACTGCAACGAGGTCGTTCGAAGCGAAGATGGCGGTCTCGTCAGCACGGCATCTGATGATTTCACGAGCCGCCGATCGACCTGCCTCCTCGGTGAAATCCCCTTCGATGACACGTGCGCTCCCGGCAAGGCCGAGTTCGGACATCGCCCGCAGGAATGCTCGTTTTCGGTGCACGGCGGAGCGTGAGAAACCCCCGGAGAGATGGACGATTCGTTCGTGCCCAAGGTCGACGAGATGGCGCACGCCAAGGCGCGCACCGACGAGTTCGTCGTTTGTTACAAAGTCCGCACCGTCGAGATTCATGTCGCGCGCGATGCTAACCGCGGGGTACCCAGCGATGATCCTGTTGAGCTCAGACGCCTTCATGAGCGGGCTGATGAGGATGAGCCCAGCGACCCGGTGACCAAGGAGGGTGCCGAGGAGGGTTCGCTCTTGCGCAACCGAGCGAAGGCCAGGTCCGACGAGGACGTCGTACCCGGCGTCCTGAGCCGCGTCGGACAGTTCTACGTACATTGAGACGAAGAATGGGTTCGTGATGTCGTTGAGGAGGACCCCGATCGTGCGCACCTTCTTGCTCGCGAGTGATCGGGCGAGCATGTTCGGTCGATATCCAAGCTCCTCGGCAGCGAGCAGAACTCGTGCCCGACTCTGGTCGCTCACATTCGTCGCATCACGGAAGACCAACGACACGAGAGCCCTCGAAACACCGGCACGCAAGGCCACGTCGCTCTGCGTCACCGGCACGGCCACAGCGTAACGGTTTGATAACACATTGAGCGTCATGGCCTTCTCCCCCATCGCTGATCGACACGATCGTCTCATTAGCGCGCGCTAATGCTTCGCGTGGGTCGATGCGTCGATCGGCGAGGCCAAGCCGGGAGGAAGTACATGAAACTAGCAAAGGTCGCACTTGCGGCATGCGCAGCCTCAGCCATGGTGCTGAGTGGCTGCTCAAGTTCGGGAACCACCGCAGAATCCTCTGCTGCACCTGCCTCCGCTGCCCCCGCCTCCGCGGAGCCGGCGGCAGGTGGCGATGCTCCCATGGCCGAAAACGCCGACATGAAGCTGTGCATGTACACCCATGGTGATGGCGGCGGCTTCTGGTCAGTGGCAAAGAAGGGCGCGGAGAAGGCTGCAGCAGATCTCGGCATCACCCTGGACTACCAGGAGTCGAACAACGATCCCGAGGCACAGGCCCAGATGATCGAGGCCGGCGTGTCAGCCGGTTGCATGGGTATCGCGGTCTCGGCCCCGAACCCGGATGCCATCAAGGATGCGCTTGCCAAGGCAGAAGAGGCCGGTATCCCCATCATCACGATGAACTCGGGCTCCAAGGTCTTCACCGAGCTCGGCGCCTTCACGCACGTCGGCCAGGATGAGTTCGTCGCAGGTCAGGGTGCCGGGCTGAAGTTCAAGGAACTCGGCGCAACCAAGGTCCTCTGCCCTGTTCATGAGCAGTCGAACATCGGCCTCCAGGAGCGTTGCGATGGACTGAAGGACACCTTTGGCAATGTCGAGAACCTTCAGGTCTCCGGTCTCGCCGATCTGGCCAAGACTCAGGCTGAGATCCAGGCAAAGCTCGAGGCAGATCCCAGCATTGACGGGATCTTTGCTCTCAATGCAGACATCGCAACCGGCTCGGCGCTGCCTGCAGCCGAGGGTGCAGGCCGCACTATCCCGATCGGTACCGTTGACCTCTCCGGTGACGCCGTTCAGGCGGTGAAGGATGGCAAGCTCGCCTTCGCCATCGATCAGCAGCAGTTCGCTCAGGGCTACCTGCCCTTGGTGCTCCTGTACCTGAACTCCCTCAACGGGCATGTTCTCGGTGGCGGGCTGCCCATCGCGACCGGCCCCGGCTTCGTCACGGCGGAGAATGCTGATCTCGTCCAGAAGTTGGCCGCAGCAGGAACTCGCTAGTCACGAACGTGTGGGGCGGGGGTCTATCCCCCGCCCCATACGATTCCCACTTATCTGCACTTGAAGGCACGAGCTTCCGCCTCGTTCGAGGTCACGGTCACCCGGAAGGAACGACATGTCCAACAGCCTGCTTGTCACTGACGAGCGCATGGCCAGCATCAGCACGGTCACGCGCATTCTGCGCCGGCCAGAGATCGGCGCACTCCTCGGAGCCATCGTCATCTTTCTGATGTTCACGGCCGTGGACACAACCGGCATCTTCGCGAGCCTGACCGGGCTGGCTCGCTGGTCCGATGTCGCCGCAACCGTGGGGATCGTCGCCGTTCCGGTGGCACTCCTCATGATCGCCGGAGAGTTCGATCTCTCCGCCGGAGTCATGGTCGGATCGAGCGGGCTCTTCGCCGGCCTGCTCATCAGCAACTGGAATTGGAACATGTGGCCGGCGATTGCCGCCACCCTCGTCTTCGCCGCCGCCATCGGATTCATCAACGGCTGGCTTGTCATGGTCACCGGGTTGCCCTCCTTCATCGTGACCCTCGCCATGTTCTTCTCCCTTCGCGGCATCAACCTCGGGCTCACAAAGGTGATCACCGACACGGTTCGCGTCGCGGACATCGATGAAGCTCCCGGCTACGACCTTGCGAGGTCGGTGTTCGCGTCCGAGATCATCGAGCCCTACGACTACAAGGTCGCCGTCATCTGGTGGATTGCCGTCACGGCCCTCGCCACCTGGGTGCTCACCCGAACCCAGTTCGGCAACTGGATCTACGCGGTCAGCGGCGACAAGGTCGCCGCCCGCAACACCGGAGTCCCGGTTCGTCGCACGAAGATCACCCTGTTCATGTGCACCTCGATGTCGGCTGCCCTCGTCGGCGTCATTACCCTCACCCGGCTCCGATCGATGCAGGCCGGACAGGGCGTCGGCGAGGAGTTCACCTTCATCATCGCTGCGGTCGTCGGCGGATGCCTCCTCACCGGTGGGTACGGTTCCGCCATCGGAGCCTCGATCGGAGCCGCGATCATCGGCATGGCCTTCATCGGAATCGCCTACGCAGGGTGGAACACCGACTGGACTTGGCTCTTCCTCGGCCTCATTCTCTTTCTTGCCGTCCTCGTCAACACGTTCATCGGCCGTCGCGCGTCAGGAGCGAGAAAATGACAACCCAGGGGAACGAATCCGGCACCACCACGGCACTCGAACTCAAGCATGTTTCCAAGTTCTTCGGCAGCGTCATTGCCCTGCAGGACATCTCGCTCAGCGTGGAGCCCGGCATGGTGACGTGCGTACTCGGCGACAACGGGGCAGGGAAGTCCACCCTCATCAAGATCCTCAGCGGCGTGTACAGCCCGAGCGAAGGCGAAGTCCTGCTCAACGGGGAGGCCGTTACCTTCACCTCACCTCGAGAGGCCCTCGACAGTGGCATCGCGACCGTCTACCAGGATCTCGCCACCATTCCACTCATGTCGGTGTGGCGGAACTTCTTCCTCGGAAATGAGCCGCTCAAGGGCATTCCCCCCTTCCGCTACCTGGACCGGACCTACGCCAAGGAGGTCTGCCGAACCGAACTGCTCGACATGGGCATCGATATCCGCGACCCGGAGCAGCCCGTCGGCACCCTCTCCGGCGGCGAGCGACAGGCGGTTGCCATTGCCAGGGCAGTGCACTTCGGCGCGAACGTCCTCATTCTTGATGAGCCGACGAGCGCGCTGGGAGTAAAGGCGTCAGGCGTCGTGCTGAAGTACGTCCTGCAAGCGCGCGATCGAGGCGTCGCAGTCGTCTTCATCACCCACAACCCGCATCATGCGTTCCTTGTCGGTGACCGCTTCTACCTGCTGAACCGCGGCCAGATGATGGAGACTTTCGAACGCGGTGCGGTCACGCGGGAGCAGTTGGTGCAGGCGATGGCAGGCGGGGCCGAGCTCGAGGTCCTCGAGCACGAACTCGAGTCGATCACCCGTCAATAACACTCGGGTCGACGTCAAGGACGGTGCACGACCAGACGCCCGATGGCGCCGCAACCCACACGGCATCGGATTTCCGTGCCCCGACGAGGGCGGTCGCGAGCGGTGACGTCTGGGAGATCCGCTCACCGTCGAGGAATGCCTCTGCCGGGTGAACGATGCGCACCCAATCGTGGGATCCATCGGCCATCGACACCTTGACCCTCATGCCGACCTCGATTCGGCCGTCGAATGCCAGGTCGTCATCAGTCATGATCTCGGCCTCGGCGAGCAATGCCTCGAGGTCATTCGCCTCGACGAGGAGCCTTTCGAACTCGGCGACATCGCGCTCATCGCGCTCCTTGTCGACGAGCAAGGGTCGCAGTTCGGGCAGTCGTTGCTCCCTGATGTCGACAATGCGTTCAGCGATCCCAGAGTAGCCACCCGGGGTCAGCCGGAGGGCTTGGGATGCGTTGCGGTTACGACCTCTCGACGTCGTTGCCTTGGTGCTCATTGGGACGATTCCCTTCTCGTGGATCGGCGGGTGAGGGTGGACAGGGCTGCGGCCGAGCGACGGCGCACCTGATGCAAGGTGCGCTCGGCCCAGGCGAATTCCGAGGCGAGGATCAACAGCCCGAGGATGATGAGCGGTATTCCCGGCCCCGGAAGCACGAGGAGCACCACGCCGGTGAGGAGCGTCGCCCCGCCCACGACCGCAACCGCGATCCAGCGGATCGGATGCGGCAGGCGCCGCCACGGGTATGTGGGCACAGGCCGAGCCGACTCAGATTCGTTGGGGGCCTGCGCGTGATGGGGACTGGGCGAATTCATTCATCCTCCTTGTGTCAGGCAGCACATGCTGCTGCTGGCACAAGGTCTCTCGCCACCGACCTAGGTCGGCCCGGGTGCCGGACGCTTTCGCGCCGTGATGACGACAGCCCAGATATCGGGATACTCCCCTTGCTTCGACGAAGAATGCCAGACGTTGCCGCGCGGGGCAAGTCGTAGGCCCTCAGTGCTGCTCTGGACCCGAATCAGCACGGCTCGACGGCGGCGCCGGGTCCGCGGAGAACAGGTCGATGAGCTCGCCCACCGAATGGTCCGACTCCGCTCGGTGACGAAATGGCCGGTCCCGGTTGATGGTGTAGGCGTTGCGCCGCCCGACTCGCTCCTTGACGACATACCCGGCGTGCTCGAGGTCAGTGACGATCATCTGGACCGCCCGCTCGGTGATCCCGGCCGCGACCGCGAGATCCCGGATGCGCATGTCGGGCTCGCGCGCGATGAGAAGGAGCACCCGCCCATGGTTGGTGAGGAGGGTCCATGCACGCGCACTCTCAGCCCCCACCGTCGTCATGCCCCCATCGTGTCGTACGGAGGCCCCGGTGCGCAGCAGGGCTGGAGTAGGACTCGCTTTATTAGCGAATCTTTTTTCCGGTATTTTTTTTCGTATGTTTTCCGCCTCGCCCGCGATCCTCGGCAGCCTCCTCACCATTCCCGTACTGGCCTTCCTCCTCGGAATCCTCGCGGCAGCACTCCGCACCGACCTTCGCCTCCCCGGTGCGGCCTATCAGGCCATCTCGGTCTACCTGCTCCTCGCGATCGGCGTCAAAGGCGGTGTCTCCCTCAGCGAGTCAAGCCCGCAGGAGGTCATCGCGCCCCTCGGAGCCGCGTTCACCCTCGGAATCCTCATCCCCGTCGCCGCGTTCTGGATCCTGCGGGGCATCACGCGTCTGGGCCCCGTCGACCGCGGGGCCTTAGCCGCGCACTACGGGTCGACCTCACTCGTCACCTTCACCGCCTGCCTCGTCTTCCTGGACTCCGCCGGCATCGCCTACGAGGGGTTCATGGCGACGATCCTCACCGTGCTCGAGGTGCCGGGGATCATCGCGGGAGTCTTCCTTGCCAGCCGAACGGGCGGCCAGCGCGCGTCCTGGCGCCCGGCCCTAGCGGAGGTGCTCACGAGCAAGTCGATCCTCCTGCTGGCCGGCGGCCTCGCCATCGGCCTCCTCGCCGGCCCGGCCGGATACGTCAGCGTCCAACCCTTCTTCGGTGCGCTCTTCACGGGCGTGCTCACCTTGTTCCTCCTCCACCTCGGAGCTATGACCGGCAAGCACCTTCGCGATGTCCGATCCGCCGGGCCGGGCCTCATCGCGTTCGCCATCGGATTCCCGGTGATTACCGGTGCTGCAGGTGTCGCGGCCGGGACCCTGACGGGGCTATCGCCGGGCGGCTCAACAGTCATGGGCGTCCTGTGCGCGAGCGCCTCCTACATCGCCGCACCCGCCGCTGTGCGCATCGCACTTCCGGACGCGAACCTCGGGCTCTGCCTCACATCCAGCCTCTGCATCACCTTTCCCTTCAACCTCATCCTCGGGATCCCCCTCTACCTGGCCATGGCCTCCGCGCTCGCCACGATCACATGATCAGCGACGTGCTCACCAAGCGCGTATCCTCAGGCGGGCACGCCTTACCCCAGACAAAGGAGCCGCAATGCCAGCCGAAACCCGGTCTCTCCAGGACACGGTCGTCGCCATCACCGGCGCGACCGCCGGCATCGGGGCGGCGACTGCTCGCCTTCTCGTCGAGGCAGGTGCCAAGGTGGCCCTCGGCGGCAGGCGCGAGGAGCGACTGACCGCGCTGGTTGACGAACTCGGTGCCGATCATGCCGTCGCTGTCGTATGCGACGTCTCGCTCCCCGCTGACAACGCACGCCTTATCGCCGCGGCCGTCGACCGCTGGGGCCGAATCGACTCGGTGGTCCCGAACGCGGGCATCGGCATCTACGGCGGCATCATGGACACCACCGACGAGCGACTCGCCGAGATGATGGAGACGAACTTCGCCGGCACCGTCTGGACTGTCCGCGCCGCCATCCCCGAGATGCTCCGCACAACCGGCGGCGGCGACATCGTCATCGTCTCGAGCGCAGCAGGCCTTCGCGGTGGAGCCGATGAGGCTGTGTACGCGGGCACGAAGTTCGCGCAGGTCGGGCTCGCCGGGGCGATGGATCGCGAGCTCCGATCACAGGGCATCCGGGTCACCGCCATCTGCCCCGCAGGCGTCGAGACTGAATTCGCGATTGGCGACGGCAGAACTGCCGGCGACCCGTCGCTCGCCGAGTACATGCGACCGGAGGATGTCGCGTTCGCGATCGTCACGGTTCTCGCCCAGCCACGCCGGGTTCGCACAACACTGTGGTCGCTGTGGTCCATGGGCCAGCAGGGCTGAGGACGCGATCATGACTGCGACCACGACTCAGCACCCGGACCCGTCCGGGCTCACGCACCGACCCCTCGGCTCGACAACGGGGATTACCGTCACCGACCTCGGCTTGGGCCTTTGGGCCGTCGCCGGCAGCGAGTGGGGCCCGGGCGACGATGCCGCCTCGCTCGACGCCATCGAGGTTGCGCTCGAGGCCGGCGTCACCTTCTTCGACACCGCTGACATCTATGGTGACGGCCACTCCGAGGAACTCCTCGGTCAGGCCATGGCCGGGCGTCGCGACCGCTTCATCGTCGCGAGCAAGATCGGCTGGAATGGCTTCGACCAGGAGTCGAACCATTCGCGGTACGACACCGCCGAATCGATCGTCCACGGCGTCGAGACTTCCCTTCAGCGGCTCAACACCGATCACCTCGACGTCATCCAGTGCCATATCAACTACACCGAGCCCAATACGGATGCCTTCATCGAGGGCTTCCGCCAGCTCAAGGCGCAGGGCAAGGTTCGGGCGTGGGGCGTGAGCACCGGCGACATCGATCACCTCCGCTACTTCAACGCCGGTGGCGACTGCGACGTCCTGCAGATCGACTACTCCATCCTCAACCGCATACCCGAGCAGGAGATCCTCCCCTACTGCGAGGCGAACGGGATCGGCGTGATTGTCAGGGGCCCACTCGCCATGGGGCTCCTCGCAGACAAGTTCACCCCCGAAAGCAGCTTCCCCGCTGGCGATTTCCGGGTCGCGTGGATGGAGGACCCGGAGCAAAACGAGCAGTACCGAAGCGACCTAGCCGTCGTCGACGGCCTACGGCCACTCCTACCCGAAGGCCAGTCCATGGCCGAGTTCGCGCTCCGCTTCGTGCGCAGCCATCCGGCCGTGAGCACCGTGATTCCCGGAGCACGTGACGGACGCCAGTCCGCCGCCAACGCCCGGGCAGGCACAGCCCCATTGCTCACGAACACAGAACTCGCCGGGGTCGATGCGCTCGTCCCAAATGGCGGCGGTCGAATGATCTGGCCGGCATGAGACGAATCCTCGTAGCGATCGCCCTCGGGTCGGCGATGCTCGTCGCCGGATGCAGCGGCACACAGGGCGACTCCATGCCGTTCGACTTCAGCTACGAAACCGACTCCGGAACGAACTCTTCCGCGAAGATCGGTTCGGACCCGGTCATCACCTACGGCAACATCAGTTTCTCCGGGACGGGAACCCTGGCGACGGCACCCGTTGACGTCGCCCTGCAGGCGAACGTGCTCTTCACCGACGGCACCGGACCCTCAGGGGGCTACCTCACCGTGACCGATGCCGCCGGCGACGAGCTCCTCCTCCAGTTGGTCTCCCAGGCCACTGCCAAGGGCTCCGGCGCCGTGGTCGAGGGCGACTTCACCGTCGTCACCGGAACCGGTCATTGGGCCGGAGTGACGGGCAAGGGCAACGGGGTCGGCGAACGTGGCGAGGCCCTCGGCGCTCCGGTCACCTGGCACGTCGACCTCACGCTGGAGTGACGATGCCGCGGGCGGGCTTCGTGGTCGCGATGGTCGCTGCCACGTTACTGGTCGGCTCCTGCTCGGCAAGGGATCCCGGTGGTGCTGTACCTCCCTCGGGTATAAGTGCGTCACCCGCTCATCCGATGACTCCCCCCGCACCGCCGGCCCCGGCTGCGCAGCTGCCCTCCCCCGCTCCGCTTACAGCAGCCGAGCTCTACTCGGCCACCCGCGACGAACTTCTCGCGATTCAAGCGCGCGAGGGCAGCGGACGGGCCCTCGGCGCACTCGGCCGACTCGCGCAAAGCGAGCAGGGAGTGAGCGGGGTGTGCCATGCCATCTCGCATGAACTCGGCCATGCTGCCCTAGAGCAGGCCGGCGGCCGGGTGGGCGACGCCCTGACCGACCGCGATGACGTCTGCGGGGGCGGGTTCACCCACGGGGTCATCGAGCAGGCCCTCGCCGAGTCGGCTGATCCCGAGGCCGCCATGCTCACCGTCTGCGCCCCGCGGCAGGACGGATCCTGCTGGCATGGCGTAGGCCACGGGCTCATGTTCGCCTCCGGCACGGACAGGAGAAAGGCTCTCACCGGCTGCGCGAAGGCCCCGAGCACGCTCCTGTCAAACCGGTGTGGCGAGGGGGTCTTCATGCAGTTGTTCAGCGCCGATCTCTCGGCGGGTCATGCCGCCGCTCAGCATGACGATTCAGGACACGGCGATGGACCGGCGATGGACGCACCGATCGCACGCAACCCGGCGGCCGCGCGCGACGCATGCCAGAGCACCACCGCCCCCCACGATGCCCAGTGCTGGTTCTACTCCCCCCTTGTTTGGCTGACAGTTCATCCGGACGACTTCGACGGAACACTGGCCTGGTGCCGGGGCGCCGGGACCGAATTCGGCCAAACCCAATGCGCACGGGGGCTCGGCAGCCGGACGGTCAAGTTCCACCCGGACGACCTGAGCATCGGAGCCCGAACCTGTGGCAGGGCCGGCGACCTCCTCGACCCCTGCGTCAGTGGAATGGGCAGCTACTGGTCGGTGCACTGGGAGGGCGCCGTGCCCGCCAGCGACCTCTGCACCCACCTGCCCCCGGGCCGTGCGCGCAAGCGATGCCCCGTCGTCACCGGCTGACGGCTCGTTCCAACCCCGCCAGAAACACGCCCGCCAGGCTCGCGGTCGCATCGGTGCTGCGCGCTGGCTCACTTCGTCATAGCATCGAGAAATGGTTCCTCTCGCATCGCCGAACACCGTGACCACCCCGGTGCTTCTCCCTTCCCGAGCGATATCCCCTGCCATCACTTTCGCCGTGCTCACAGCGGCAGTCATGGCACTCGTGTTCGCATCGCCCTCCGCTGCAGCCGAGTCCGACCCCTCGATCCCCGCGGCCATCGCCGAGACCTACGACGGCAGGGACCTTCGCATCCGCAAGGACATCGGCGCGACCTCGGCATACACCCGGCACGCCATCACCTATGAGAGCGGCGACCTGACGATCAGCGGGATCATGAACAAGCCGCGGGGCAAGGGGCCGTTCCCCGTCGTCGTCCTCGCCCACGGCTACATCGATCCAGCGGTGTACGTCACCGGGCAGGGCTTCCGCCGGGAGCAGGACTGGCTCGCACGCAACGGCTACGTCGCCCTGCACGTCGACTACCGCAACCACGCCGGCTCCGACGATGACCCCAGCAGCGACGTCTCCCTGCGCCTGGGCTACGCCGCTGACGTCATCAACGCCGGGCTCGCGGTGCGCGGCTCCGCCCTCCCCTTCATCGACTCGGGAAGGGTGGCACTCCTCGGACGCTCGATGGGGGGCGGCGTCGCCTTCCAGTCCATGGTCATCAGGCCGGGGGTCTACGACGCCGTCATCACCTACGCCTCCACCAGCACCGACATCGTCGACAACTTCAACCGATGGCAGCGATTCGACGGGAACCTCGGGCGCCGCATCATCGCGCGATACGGAAGCCCGGAGGCCAATCCGGCTTTCTGGCGGACGATGTCCTCGCGCAACTACCTCGCCCGCGCCACCGAGCCGGTGCTGATGCTCCATGGGACGAACGATGAGAGCTGCGACATCGAGTGGGCCCGGGCGACCGAGCGCGCATTGATGCAGGCAGGCAAGGACGTCACCCTCGTCGAGTACCGCGGTGCCGGCCACTACCTCTACGGGCCCTGGACCGACTCCATCCGGCAAGTGAAGCGATTCCTGGCCAAGCACGTGTGATCGAAGTCGACCTGCCGTCGGCCCCGTCGCCGACGACCCGGTGCTTGCCGAACGTCAGGAGATCTCCTTGACGAACACGTGGATGAGCTCAAGCTCCTCGCGCTCGGGAACCTCGGTGAGCTTGTCGGCGACGGTTGCCCGGAACTGGTCGAAGAGGGCCGCGTGGCCGACCTCGGCCGCCTCCGTGGCAGAGGCGAAGACGCCGATGCCGCGGATCACCTGGCGCTTGCGATCCGCCGTCACGAGGATGAGGTCCTCATTCGGGTTCATGATGCCGAACTCGTCGGCGAACGCGATGTAGTCGTCGAGAACCTCGTCGAAGTGCTCGGGCTTGGTTCGCATGCTGTATTCGATCACTGCGGGCACGGTGTGCTCCTTCTCTGTCGGGATGTCTCAGGACGAGTCTGCCCTACTCGCGGCTCCCATGCCGATAGGTCACGATGCCCTCCGGCGCGCGTCAGGCCTTGGGCGATGTCCGTCGGAGCCACCACAGGCCGATAATCGGGAGCGCCAGCGGGATGAAGAGGTAGCCGCTGCCGTACGTCGACCACACAGTCGCCCTCGGGAATGCGTCGGGGAACAGCAAGCTCGCCGTCCCGACGACAAGGACTCCCGACAGCTCGAAGACCAATGCCGCAGTCGCCACCCGCCGACTCGTGCGATCGGCCCGGGACAGGGCAACCGTCGCGATGATGTAGACGACCGCCGCGAGTGCCGACAGCAGGTAGGCAACCGGAGCCTCGTCGAATCGGGTGAACAGCTGGACGGCCGACCGGGCTGTCGCCGCGATCGCGAATATCGCATACACGACAACGAGCAGGCGGGCACCGCCCGTGGATCGCTCAGCCACCGCCGGACCACACCTGCTGGATTCGCGCGACGAGCACCGGCATGACGAGCCCGACGACGACGATGATCGCCGAGCCGATCCGGGTCCTATCGCCCCGGGTCCACCACCAGGAGCCGATCGGGATGACCGGGCTCAGGACGAGGTACCCGACGAACTCCGCACGCGCGAAATCCTGGTCAGAGCCGATCATCTGGACGATGCCGCCGATCGCGAGGACGATGAACAGCGCAGCGATCACGAGCTGGCTGGAATGCAGGGCCCGGCTCATCGGCCGGTTGAGCACCAGGTGAACGAGGGCCCAGGCCGCCATCGCCAGGCTCACGACCATGGTGATGGTGGCGAACAGACCCGTCATGCCCTCATCCTTCCAGACTCGCCGTCACTCCAACCGATGGCCCTGCGACGCGAATCGGGTCAGGCTTGGGCCTCGACGAGTCGGGCAGCGGCCATGTCACGGAGCAGTTTCGAGTCCAACTTCCAGTCGCCCAGCACGTGGTCGACGCCTCCAGTGGCGTCGCAATAACCGGAAGGGCCTGATCGAGTTCGCGTGAATCCCCTACGTCACCTCAGAATCATCCGCGAGCAGCATCTGCGGAACGACGACAAATCGATAGGAGAGTGCCGGGCCCGGCTCCCGGACAAGAATCCAGATGAGGTCAAAGCGCTCCTCAGGCCATTCGCCCGGTACGTCGTTCCCGTTGACCACCGGGAAATGGCCCACGAGCTTCGCCATAGATCCGTGGTGCCAGACGATGAGAGTTGCCTCATGGCTCCCGAGCACCTCCTGGGTGAGCTCGGCCTCCTCGCCGCGCGTATGTCGGTCGTCAACGTGAAGACTGAGTCGACGGGCCGTGGGCGAGGCAGTGTCCATCTCACGCTTGCTCTTCACCTCGGATGTCGGCCGGGTCGCAAATATTCGCTCGGGGGTCGTGACGTGCGGATGAGCTCGGGACGGGGCATGGGCAAAGAGGCCTGCAAGGGCCCCAGCCCGCGTCCAGCCCCGAACAGATAGCGAGTGCTCATCGACCTCACCCAGGGTATTGACCCCGTGCGGAGGGCCGCCATCACCCGGCTTTTCACCATGGCGCACGAACATGATGATCTCCGGCGACTCGTCAGGGCTCGTCATGTCTGGCTCCTCGAGTATTCCCGACGAAGGCCCGCCGGGGCTTGCTCACATCAGCTGTCACCTCTGCGCGCAGAACCTACTATGCCCATTGACACGTACTCTGCCAATTGGCGTCACGAGGCCCGCAGCAGCATTGAATCGCCTGTGAGCGATCCATCGCGCATCACGACAAGTGAAGCGTATCCCTCATGTCCGTTGACCCAGGAAATTCCTTTCGGACCCATCGCGAAGCCGATCGTCGAGAACGCATCCGCTAGGGCGATGTCTGGACCAGTGACCGTCCACGAGAGGTGCTCCGAGCTGCCGTGATCCCCAGAGCGCCAGATGTGCTCGCCGCGCTGCGTGACACCCGCGGTCGCAACAGCGCCGTCATGGACCTCGAGCAAGGCTGCAATCGCCCGCGGCCGAAGGGGATCAGCGACGGCCACTCGCCATGGCCGTCGCTGATTCGGCGCGCCCGAGCAGGTCGTGTCGCCACCCACCGAGAGCAGAAAATCATGAACCCCCTCGTTCCGGATCGCCTCCGCCGCCTTGCGGATCGCATAGCCCTTGACGTATCCAGCGGTGTCGATCCTGCCCGTGCGCGGATCCGTGGCTCTGAAGACGCCACCTGACTCCTCCTCCAATGAACGGCAGGCCCGCATCACTTGGTCGATCTCCTGCTGCGCCTCCGCAGCGATCACTTCGCGGCGCAATGACCGGCTGATCTCACTGCCGGGATCAAAGTGGCTGAACCTGCGCTCGTCTGCTTCGAGGGAATCGCGGCAGCGCTGAATCGCAACCCTCGCTCGTTGACGGTCAACCGACACGGCAATGCTGATGCTCGCAAAGGTTCCCATGACGGGGAATGAGCATCGGTGGCAACTGCTCATGTCACATCGAGTCGAGAAGTTGCTGGAGGGAACTTCGGTAGCCATCACTTGTGAACGTCGCCCCGGAGACATTGTCGAATTCCACGCCATCGGCCGAGGCGCGCGCGTTCAGCTTCGGAATCGCTGTAGCGTTAATCGCCACTGACTTGGACTCCGAGTCTGGCCATACGACTGCGTGGACCTCGCAGATCTCACCATTGGCGAAGGTGCCGCTCACCTGCACCGGACCCCATCGCGTCTCGACCGCAGGGCCGCTGACCACCGGCGCGGACTCGCAGGGTGACGAATCAGGATTCGCTTCTGGGCTCGGCAGCGGCTTCGGAGCCGCCGTTGTCGGCACCGGCTTCGGGGCCGTGGCAACCTCTGAAGCGGTTGGCGCGGAAGTGGCCGCGCTCATGGTCGATGCGGAGGCGGATTCAATCACTGCTGTCGGCGCGGTAGCCATGGGCTCGGGCGAGGTGACGCTGCCGCTCGCCGTCACCGGTACCGACACCGGCTCAGTCATTTGCTCTGGCGTCGGTGCTTGCGCCACCGGTGGCGTCCGAACTTGAAAGAATCGGTCGACGCCGATGACGCCGGCAAGTGCCACGCCACCGAGCACTATCGCCGGCGCAATTCGCTTGATCAGCCCGCTCGTCATCAGACGTCGAATCGCTCGAAATGGACTTGCGATCGCTTCATGCCCGCCGCGCGCAATCCCCTTGCCACCGCGAATTCCAAGGAAGCCGGACCGCATATGAACGCGTGCCGGTTCGCCGCGTCAGGAATCCACGCCTTGAGGTTCACGGCACCGAATGGATCCCTTGGCGCTAACTGGGCTCGAGGGCCGCAGAGCACGTGCAGGGTGCCGCCCTTTTCGTGCACGAGGGATTCGATCTCGCTGCGGTGCACGAATTCCGTCTCGTCGTGCACCCTGACGATGACAATCGGGCTCGCGTCAGCCGAGCAATCCTCGAGAATCGCTCGAATCGGCGCGATTCCAACCCCGCATCCGATGAGCACCAGCGGCATTCCATTCGCCCGGTCTGCGGTGAAGGCGCCGTATGGGCCCTCGAGCAGTACCCGGGTTCCGGGCCGGATGCGCAGGATCTCCCTGGAGTCGTCGCCGAGGGCCTTGATCGTGAACCTGAGGCCATCAGTTGTCGGGGCCGCGGACAGCGAGAACGGGTGAGCCTGCCACCACAGCCCTTTCGCCAAGGGTCGCATGAGGAAGTATTGGCCCGCAGTCGCCCGGATTCTCCGGATCCCTGGTCCGCTCAAGGTGATGGTCCCGATGTTCTCAGCATCACGAGTGACGCTGCTGACAGCGAGCCGACGACTCAGCGCCAAGGCGATGACCTTCACACGCGATGCGAGCACGATGATCACGGTCGATGAGGCGAGCGCGCACCACCACACGAGGGCAAAGGGGTCACCGACGAAATCGGACCCCAAGGTCACCTGATGCCCGAAGGCGAGGGCCACGGTGAGGTAGCCGAGGAGGTGCAGGAAATACCAGGTCTCATACGAAAGGCGATGACGGATGACGTGCCAGGACGACAGTGCGATGAGCACGAACAGGACTGCCGACGTGAGCGCCGCCACCATCCATGGCTCGTACAGCGCCAAGTCGATGAGCGCCCCGAGGAAACTCGTGTCCGCTGCGAGGGAGCGAGCCCATGTCGCGAAGAAGACGTGGAGAACGACCGCTGACACCGTGATGATGGCAATCGAGCGGTGTGCAACGAGAAGGGTGTCAAGACCGTAACGGCGTTCCAGGATCCCGGGCCTAGACGTGAGCGTGATTCCGAACAATGCCCCAAGCGCTGCGATGAGACCGGTGACCTGCCCCAGGCTGCTGACGGTGCTTGATCCACCCCGCACCAATTGGCTGAAGCCGCCATGCTGCCACCAGACGCCCAGGGTAACGAGGAGCACGACAGTGATGACCGCTACGACCTCCCAGGTCCTCAGGCGGGAAACGGAGGTCCGAGGGAGTCGGCTTGGGCGCACGTTCCCTAGCCGCGCTCCAGTGGTTCGAGACTCAAATTCCTCCTGTGGAGCAAGCACTTTCATGTGATCATTGTCCCGCTCTTGGCGGTCTGACTCCTGCTGAGATGCCGTCCGGCGACGAGAATCCAAGTGGCCTGCGAGCAGGGAGCCCCGCAGGTTCGGCCAAGTTGCTGCGGTCTCCCATGACGCCATGCACGTTCGGGTCCATGCCCACAGGCGCCGGACCTCGCAGTTGGGCCTGTGATGCTCGGCACGTTCGATTGAGGAGCCGCTCTTCACCCCAGCACTGGGGCGAATAGCGGCCAAAGGGGGACTTACGTCCGGTCCTTTGCGATGGCTTCTCCTGATACCAAAGGAGAAACCCAAAGAAGGAGGGAAGCGCCATGAGCGACGCAACAACAAGGGCCATGACCCTGCTGCTGGAGATCGAAGCCTACGAGGCGGAACTCCGCACGGAGCTGGCCCGTCCGACGAGCCGCCGAAAGACCACGGCCGATGGCGCTTGGATCACGGCTGGAGGATTCAACGATGCGGGCGGCATCTCCATGGGTCGCATCATCGACACGCGGGGCGCGATCGACCTGCTGGCACAGGCGATTGGCCGCCTCGAGAGCCTCGACGGCCTCGCCGCATCCGACCCCGATCAAGGACGCGACTCGTCCGCCCGTAACGCCGTCATCAGCAAGGACCTGCTCTTCAATGCGCACCTGTGCCGCAAGGCCGAGACCCTCGTCGCCGACCAGTACTACGCATTCAAGGGTGACGACGTCCCTTAGATCAGTGTCCCCGCCGCAACCAGCATCGCATCGATCCGTCCCGCAGCGCGAATAGTTTGCGGAGGAACGAACCACACTTCGGCCTGTTCATCGACGACCCGCAGGGCTGTCACGAGATCCGCCTATCGACCGGTTCCCGGGGCATGGGGGTCGGGCTCGAACTGACGACGGCAATGTTGTCTGCCGTTTCGTCAGAGTGCCAGTGAACTCGTCGCCCAATCGCCAAAGCGCATCCTCCGAGGCATCCGGATCCACCGCGAACCTGTCGAGGTACACGAGGCTTCATGAGACGCGGGTTGCCTCTGGGGCTGCGGTTTTCGAATGAATACCTCAGACGGTGACCACCTCATCACCACAATCGTCGCGCTCTTCGCCGTCATGGGGATCCTTGCCCTTCCCCCGGTGTTCCTCGCCGCAACAACCGGCCGAGCGCCGGCCGCCAGGCGAAAGGTTGCCTTCCAGACCACGCTCGCCGTACCAAAGACTGCCCGTCCGGGCGCGATTGCCAGGGTCATCACTCTCGGCCAGACTCACACGTGGCAGAGCAGCGTGGGAAACATGATCGTGATCGTCACCGGGATCGCACTGGCGTTCATGCTCGGGCGCCTGCAGGATCGAGAAGGCACTGGGCGAGAGCGGGCTGAGCATCGTGAGTCGAATCTTCGGACTGCTCCTGCTGTCGATCGCGATCACGTCGATCATGGAGTCGCTCCTTCAGTACTTCCCCGGATGGGCAGGTACGTTGCGGCGACTGCAGCATCGGGCTGGCGAGGCCACCAGCGCAGCACTTCCGCTTGAGATTCCTCGCGGGAATTTCCCTCGCACAGCAGCCTCCACGGATCGCCACGAGATTTGGTCAGACGGAATTTCAGCGGGTCCGCAACAATTTTCGGTCGGGATGAACTGTCAAGACCCATGGACATAGGTACGCGTTGAGCTCGCCGCCGCACGACTCCTCCCGCTTGTGGTCCATTTGCCCCACGTGCTCCCGTCGCTGGGCGCACACGCCCATATAATGACGTCCTCGGAGCCCGCCTTGCTGATGACAGGACATTGCAGGCACCCACCAAGTCCTATCGGAGGCTCGCATGTCTGACACCTCACCCAATCCCGATGCACAGCAGCCTGCTGCGGCGCCTGCCGGGCCATCCGGAGCGGCCCCTGCACCGCTGCCCGTGCCGGCACCTCCGGCCTACCCGGCGATGCAGGCGCCAGTCGCTTCGATGGTGTCGGCACCCCCAGCCACGCGAGGCCTGTACACGGCGGCGGCGATCATCAACTGGGTCACCCTCGCAATCGTCGTATTCGGCACGGGCGGTTTTGGGATCATCGCCGCTGCGTGGTTCATCCCGATGACCATCCTGATTCACAAGGCGGCGAAGGGGCCGTACAAGCACACCGCACTGGGGGTGTGCACCTTGCTCTTCTGCAACCTCATCTCGGGAATCCTGATGCTCGTCGACGACAGCAATAGGCCGGTCAAGCCCCTTTCGTGACCGACACCGGGGATTCACCTCGGCCGCTACTGGAAACTCCGTGGTCATTGGCGTACCCGGTGGTGCCTGAGCCAGCGAAGAGTGCCGCAGCCTTGAACTGAGGCGGGAACCCACTTAGAAGCTGGGTCCGGACTCATCCTCTAGTCACGAGATAGTGGGTGCAGGAACGTTGGCCCACCTCAGAAAAGTGCTGCTCAGCGGGTTGGGCTCGAAGAGACGATGAGTGTCCCATCACCATCTCAGGACGAGACTGGGACGCACTTCACGTCATCTGGTGCCACCTGCGGAACCGTGAAGTTGGCGAGGGCAATCAACTCCCACTTGCCTTCAGCACTGAGAAGGTACGTGAGCAGCCGTGGAGAGGACTTCGCGCGATACCCGTCACCCTCCATGACGAGATCGATGGCCACTGCGTCGTAGGACACCACGAGAGGATCGTTATTGCGTGCCACGCCAAAGTTCGCGAAGTCGTATGCCTTCGCGGGCGCCCACTTGATCGGCTCGCCATCGATGGCCGGCCATCCCTGGCCGTCGGCGAGTTGGATCTGATTGGCGACGTGGCGCACTTTCTCCTTCGACTTCCCCGTCGTGATGTCGCGCCACTGCTCGATCAGTGACGCACCGAGCTCGATGTCCTCCTGGCTCGTCATCGGAGGCTCGCCTGTGACGGTTTTCGGGTCTTGATCGCATACGGCGGAAACAGGGTTCTTGAAATTGGCGTGGCTCACCATCACCCAGTGGCCCAGACCCTCATCCCACCTCAGCACGGAGATACGCGGTGCCTTCCCGTCACCCATGACCACGCCGGAGTCAGGCGCCGCCGCGCCCGGCTCCGTGACGAAGTAGCGGACCACGCGGATGTCCTTTCGCGGCTCGGTCACGATGACATCGGACACGTTGTATTCATCGACATCGAGTGGCACATACGTGCCGGCGGTGTATCTCTCACCAGTTGCACGAATCAGGGTGAAGGCCGGATCGAGGTAAGGCTGCACGAGTGCACGGCTCGCCTCAACCTCCGCCGCAGACTCGGCGACCTCACCCGCCTGACGCCCGGTGAGTGACACCAGCCCAAACCATGCGTTCGCAAGTTCCTCACCCGTGGCATTGGGCGCGGCGAACGTGTTGAATTCGTGCGCCAGACATGCCGCTGGTCCACGGCCCGACAAGGGTTCCGTTGCGTTGACGGATCGTCGGGGGTCGGTGAGCGTGGCGAGATGAAGCGCAATCGACGCCCTTGCAGGCTCCTTCGGCGTTCCCGGGGTTCCGGCCCGCTCTCCGCGCTCCCCGTCGGGACGACGGCCAGGACGTTGCGCATGAAATGCACCTTATGCCGACGTCGGCATAACGTGCACCTCATCCGCAACTCGATGCGCTACGCCTCGTGGAAGGACCGCAAGGCCATCGCGGCGGGCCTTCGGCCCATCTACACCGCGACAACCGTCGAGGCCGCTGAGCAGGCCCTCGAGACGTTCGCCGCATCCGCGGTCGGGTCCCGCAGTCCAGCGGTCGTCGACGTCTGGCGCAGGGCCTGGAACGAGTTCATCCCCTTCTTGGACCTACCCGCGGATATCCGGCGCGTGGTCTACACCACGAACGCGATCGAGAGCATGAACTACCAGCTCCGAAAAGTCACCAAGACACGCGGCCAGTTCCCAAATGACGAAGCCGCATACAAGCTCCTCTACCTCGCGATCAGCCACATCGAAGACCGGACCAAAAACAGAGGAGGCACACCGAAAAACCCATCAATCACGCAACGAGGAAGCGGCACCCAAGGCTGGAAGAACGCCCTGAACCACTTCGCCATAATCTACCCCGGGCGCCTGCCCGAGGGCATCTAAAAAACAATCTGCCGGAAATCATTTACACAAAAGACTTGACACGCCCTCCGTGGATGATTGTTCCTCCGTATGACCACCTAACCACATCAGCGCAGGGCAACCCCGGAGATTCAGCGCCTGCCACTCCGATTCCGGTGACGGGCGGGTGAGTTCAGGGTGCAGTGTCGAGGGTGGTGCCGGCCACCACGCCCGCGACGATGTCGTTGTGCACGACGGCTATCCGCGACGCCCGCAGGTTGCTCACCCAGTCGCTGAGCGGGCACGCGAACTCGCGCATCGCCGAATCATGGACCAGGTCGAGGTCCTGTCGTCGGACCTGCCTCGTGCGGACCTGCTTGAACGCCCGGTTACGACACCAATTCCCCTAGCAGTCCTCCTGGCGAATGTTGACCGCCTGCGGTCCCTTGGGGCCGGTGATCACGTCGAATGAGACGCACTTCCCTTCCGCCAGCGTCTTGAAACCTGATCCCTGGATCGCCGAGAAGTGGGCGAAGAGGTCCCTGCCGCCGCCGTCGGGGGTGATGAAGCCGAAGCCCTTCGCGTCGTTGAACCACTTGACCAATCCCGTGGCTCCCTTCACCTGGCTGGTCTTCGCGACTGACCCCTTGCACGCGGCTTCCGTTCCCTCGCAGGTGCAGGTAACCGCGTCGCCCTCCCGGTCGCACGTCCAGGCGGCCTCGACCGGCGCGGCCGGAACCTCGGCGGGAGCCGACGGCATGGGAGCCGACGGCATAGGCGCCGACGGCGCAGGGGCCGAGGCGGACCCCGCTGATGCCGCGGCGGCCGGGTCGGCGGCCGTCGTGCTGGGGCCGCAGCCGGCGAGCAGCAGTGCCCCGGCCAGTGCCATGGAGCCGATGAGGGCTGCAGTCCTCGTGGTTGCCTGCATGGCCGGTCCTTCCGTTGTCTTCGCTCGGCCGCTGACGCGGCTGAGTGCGTCATCGTCGCAGATGCGGTCTCCCCGCGCCGCACCTCCCGGCCCTGACCGCCGGACGGTTGGGATCTGATGCAGATTGATCGGCTCGCCAACCGGTACGGGAGGCGTCCGGCGCCAAAGGGGGGACGACCAGATCATGAGTACTCTGGTGACCCGCACTTGGTTGCGCTCGCGATGGGTCAGTGTGCGCAGAATCAGTGCGGCCTCCAGTCGCTCGATGGCGGTGTAGTCGACCGTCGTCCCCGAGCCAGGAATCCTTTCGGCGTCAGCCGCTGAGAGCACCGGGCGTGCCAGAAGGAAGTCCATCAACAGCGGCGGCGCGCTGCCGCCTCGCGATCCTCCTAGATCGGCGAGACATTGCCCCCGTGGCTCCCGGGTTAGGTGGTCGCGGCAGTCGCCTGCGGGGTATCGGTCCTCCCCCGCCGTCGACATCTGCGAGGAACGCGTATCGGGTGCGGGCGACCTCGATCCACTCGGCTGTTCGTGCTCGTCGTAGTTCGGCCGGGGAAATCGGATGGTCGCTCCTGCGGGATGCCGTTCTCTCTTGCTTGGAATCGAGCCTTCGATACGTCCCGTTCCGCAGCATTTGCATGGGTGTTTAGCGTCTCAACTCACCATCAATTCCCGACCCAATCGGTGGATTCCGGCGAAGGCTCCTCGGTGAGGACCTGACGGGCATTACAGATTTCGCATTCGGCCACTGGCATAGTGCCCATCGGGATGAATGAGCAGGAAGTGAGCAACTCGTGCCTCAAGCGGATGTAGTCGTCATTGGCGCAGGCATCAGTGGGTTGGCTGTCGCTGAGGCCGTGCACCGAAGTGGTCGCACGGTCACCGTGCTCGAAGCCCGGCCCCGCATCGGCGGACGCCTTCTGTCCGATCCACTGGATCTCGGCGCATCGTGGTTCTGGGACGGTGAGCAACGAGTTCGTGCCATGACCGATCGCTTTGGCATCGCAACATTCCCTCAGCACACCGCCGGTGACGCGATGATCGACGAGCGGGACGGAGTGCACAGATATCCGGGAAACCCGATTGATGGGCCAGCGCATCGTTTTGCCCACGGGGCTGCCTCATTGACTGATGCTCTCGCGAGCCAACTGCCGGAAAGGACAGTGCTCGTGGGTCAGCCCGTCGTGGAGATCTCCGATGACCTGGGCGTAAAGACAGCAGACGGTTCATGGCAGCCCCGGCATGTGGTGATCGCGGTGCCACCTGCAGTTGCGGTGACGACCATCCGGCTGCCTCATTCCCTCCCCACGAATCTCATGGCCGTTGCCCTGCGCACTCCCGTGTGGATGGGCGACACGATCAAGGTCGTGGCGATGTACGACGAGCCCTTCTGGCGCACCGATGGCCTCGCTGGCGCAGCGATCAGTCGAGTCGGCCCGCTCCATGAGATGCATGACCTCTCTGGACCGGATGGATTGCCGGCCGCGATCTTCGGGTTCGCCCGTGGAGGTCAGCCCAACGGGCTGGATGAAACTGATGTGCGCGCGCAAATGGCACGCATCTTCGGCCCTCATGCCGGAGTTCCGCAGGAACTCCAGATCCAGGATTGGTCCCGCGATCAGTGGACGAATCCAGCTGCATCTGCAGAGGAATATGTTCCGACCGCGCCTGACTACTCAATGTTCGGCCACGCCATGTACCAGCAACCACACCTGAGCGGCCGACTCCACTGGTCATCCACGGAGACCGCACCGCTTTACGCAGGGCACATCGAAGGAGCGCTGGAGGCCGCCGAGCGAACGGTGAGGGCGATCTCCGCATGTCCTGAGTAGTTCCTGCTCGCCGCTGTCGGGCGTCCATCGCCAGCGGTGAGACATCAGAACATCTCTGTTTGATGCTCTGATGTCCACAGGCTACGCTACCTCCATGCGCACGACTCTCACGCTCGACGACGATGTGGCCATGCTGCTCAAGAAGTTCAGCGAGGAAACCGGGCTCACCTTCCGAGACGCGGTAAACCAGTCGATTCGCCGTGGACTGATTCCACCGGGCCTTCGGGAGGCGGTCGAGCTCCCCCAACCGCGATCGATGGGCAGGCCCACGGTGGATCTCACGCAG
>CAFBNE010000017.1_pt1 | contig 37737 bp, 34 predicted proteins | sample 7269181 | NCBI WGS metagenome assembly CAFBNE01 (sample SAMEA6814085, study PRJEB35770) | uncultured Actinomycetes bacterium | biome: Freshwater; feature: Freshwater reservoir; material: water | place: Czech Republic | collected 2017-05-23 | depth 30m m
GGTCATCCTCGCGGCGACAGTGAACTGGGACCTGCTGCCGCTCGCCTTCGCCGGCTGCTGCCTGCTCCTGTGGTCGACCACAGGAGCAGGCAGCAGCCGGCGAAGGCGAGCGGCAGCAGGTCCCAGTTCACTGTCGCCGCGAGGATGACCGTGGGGGCGAGGGCCACGAGGGCGGCGTCCCACGGCCGGCGCTTGACGGTGAGAGCGGTCGCGATGACCGCCACGACGAGGGGGATGAGGAGAAGGACGACGTTCACGTCGAAGAAGGTTCGCCCGGAATCAAGACCCTCGAACGAGCCCGTCAGGGCACGCGTGATCATGGCCGAGATCTGCATGAAGATTCCGGTGATGACCGGGTACTCAAGCGGGGTCTGGCCAGATTGGGTCTGAAGATACGGGATGAGGCCGTCGGCGAAGCCGCGCAGGGAGTACAGGGGCGGGATATCCGAATAGCACAGGTGCTCGTAGCGCTCAGGCGACGCCCATCCGGTGCTTCGGCAGGACAGGTCGAGCGCATAGCCGACCGCGTACGCCGCAGTCGTGATGACGATGAGCACCCGAAGGGGTGACCACCAATACCTGCTCGATCGCGCGAGTAGGCCGATGGGCCCGCCGATCACGTTGCTGGCACTCCTGGCGACCGGATCCTCGGCCGATGGGTGCACGATCTCCGCCCGTGTGGTCACCACACGAGCCTATTCGGAAGGGGGCCCGCTACCGGCCGCACTCGGGGTTGGTGTCGGAGTGGGCGGTGGAGTGGGCGCCGCCGGATCGACCGGGGTCCCGGGCGCGAGGTCGGGAATCGCTTCGGGTGACGCGACATCTGCGGCCGGGTCGACCGGCTCGCTGGGCAGCGGAGCAACATCGCCGGGGATCGACTCATCGATCGGCCCGGAAGACGGCCCGAACTCGACGATCTGGGGGATCGGGCAGCCCATCGGGACCTCCTCGCCCTCCGGTGGCAGCACGGTCGGGCAGTTGATGGGGACGATGACCCCGGCCGGGGGCGCCGGGAAGGTGACCTGCTCCGACTCACCGAGTGCGGCCTTCATGAACGCGACCCAGATCGCGGCCGGGAAGGATCCGCCCGTGACGGTACCGAGCCCGCCCGTGCCTGAGAGTGACACCGGGATTCCGGCCTCGTCCTCCTTGGCCATGAGCACGGCGGTCGCGAGCTGCGGCGTGTAGCCGACGAACCACGCACTGCGGTTTCCGTCGGTCGTGCCCGTCTTCGCTGCCGCCGGACGCCCTAGGGCCATTGCCGTGGCACCGGTTCCGTTCGTGACGACCTTGGCGAGCGAGTAGGTGACCGTGTTCGCCACATCCGACGTGAAGGCCTCAGTGGTCTGGGGATCTGACTCGTAGAGCAGCCCGCCATTTGGGCCGAGCACCTTGATGACCACCGTCGGGGTGGCGCGGGCCCCGCTCGCGGCGAACGTCGCATAGGAGTTGGCCATGTCGAGTCCTGAGGGAGATGCGGTTCCGAGGACGAACGTGAGGTCGAGTTGGCCGAGGTTCAGTCCGGGCGTGCTCTCCGGGATCCCGGCGCGCAATGCGGCATCGGCGACCCGTTCGACCCCGACATCGGACTCTAGTTCGACGTAGGCGGTGTTGATGCTCCGCTCTGTTGCCTGGAGTAGCGACACCTTTCCGTACGACTTGTCGCCGTAGTTCGTGAGCGTGTATCCCTTGATCGTTGCGGGCGAGTCGCCATCCCACATCGAGGAGAGCGGCACGTCGGCCTCGACCGCCGCCGCAAGGGCGAAGGGCTTGAAGGTCGACCCCGCCTGCGCAAATCGCCTCGTCGCATTGTTGATCTGGTCGTCAACGAAATCCTTGCCTCCGTACATCGCGATGACCTGGCCCGTGCCGGGCCGGATCGCCGCGAGGCCGATGCGCAGGCCCTCCGTGTCTGACTTCGGGCCCGCCTCCTTCACGGCTGCGGTCGCGGCGCGCTGCGCCTTCCGCTCGAACGTCGAGGTGATGCGCAGGCCGCCGCGCTGGATCTCGGTCTCGTCGAACCCGAGTGCGGCGAGCTCGGTCGTGACCGCATTCAGGAGGAAGCCGGTCTGGCCCCCGAGGCGGTTACCGGCCTTGGCCTTGGTGATTTCCGGGAAGGCAGTCGACGCCTGCTCTTCCGGGGTCAGCCACCCCTGCTCGACCATCGCATCGATGACGTACTCCCAGCGGCCCTCGAGGGCAAGCAGGTTCTCCTCGGGAGACAGGCCGCTCGGCGACTTGATGATCGACGCGAGGACGGCCCCCTCGGAGGTGGTGAGCTCGGTGACCGGCTTGCCGAAGTAGGCGATGGACGCCGCTTCGATCCCATACGCCCCGCGACCGAAGTAGATCGTGTTGAGGTAGTCCTCGAGGATCTGCGACTTGGAGACCACTGTCTCGAGCTTGAATGCGAGGAGCGCCTCGCGGATCTTGCGGTCCCAGGACCGGTCCTGGGATAGGTAGGCGTTCTTCGCGTACTGCTGGGTGATGGTTGATCCGCCCTGGGTCGAGCCGCCGCTCACGTTGTTCCAGATGGCCCGACCGACGCCGAGCGGTGAGATGCCACCGTGCTCGTAGAAGGTTCGGTCCTCTGCGGCCAGGACGGCGTTTTGGACCTCGATCGGCACGCTGGCCAGGGGCACGCTCCGCCGGGTCGCCTCGCCGAGCCGGCCGAGTTCTGTCGTGCCATCGGCCCAGTAGACGATGGTCGCCTCGCTCGTCGAAACCTCGTTCGGTGACGGCACATCTGTGCTCGCCACCGCGATGGCTCCGGCCCCAATGCCGATGACGATGAGCAGCAGGACCCCGATGACGACGCGCATCGGCCAGCGACGCCGTGAGGCGGCGGGCGCCGGGCGCCTGTTCGAGCGTCGCTTCTGGGCCGGTCGGCCTTGCTCGCTCACAAGAGTCCTTCGGGGCAATGACCACGGTGGTCAGCGGATATGCGGGGTCGCTCAGTCAAGGAGATCACGGGACTTCGGCAGTGCACGCCTCGGCACGCCGTCACCTAGGACGTATGTGGTGGCAAGAAAGTTCCATGAACACCGCTGGCACACCTCGACGACGTAGACCTTGAACTCGCCGAACTGGGTCGCCATGAGCGGTAGTTCGTCTGTTTGACGGATGCGGCCCGAGTACGGCCCCAGTTGGTCGCCGTAGACGTAGGTGACGGTGACAAAGCCCGCGGCGCGACAGGCCGGGCAGGGACCGTCGGCGCTCTCCCCGTGGTGCTTGGCCGCGCGCAGCAGGTAGGTATCGGCATCGCAGAGATCGCTTGAGAGCGCGCCGCCATTGAAGAGGCGGTGTAGGGCGGCGCGGCGCTGCAGCCCGAAGTTCACGACTGATCTCGGGGCGGCCGGATCGGCGATCGGCTCGAGGATCGACGTCCTTGACCTGGAGTCGGAGGCCGCACCCTTCCCGGAGGTCCCGCGGACGATGCTCCCGCGCACGCCTGAGCGACGGGGAACGGCCATGACAACTGATTCTACGCCGACTCTCAGCCCCGACTGCCGTCGGCGATTTGCGGTGTTTCCGCAACCTAGGGTGACTTAATTCGACACGATATATCGAATCGATATATCGTCAACGCATGGCGAGACGAGCGGACATCCTCGAGTACGCGATCCTCGGCATGCTCGGCGATGGCCCGCTCCACGGCTACGAACTGCGCAAGCGCCTCGCCGTCGTCCTCGGTCCCTTCCGGCCCCTTTCCTACGGCTCGCTGTACCCGGCGCTCCATCGGATCTCGGCCCGTGGCCTCATCACGGGCGCGGAGGTCACGGCGGCCATCGAAACCTCCGCTCCTCCGCTGAGCGCGAAGCGGGCACGCGTCGTCTACGCGCTCACCGGTGATGGCAAGGAATCCTTTGCCGCCTGGGTCAACGAGACCGGCCCGGAGGCGTGGGACGACGAGGGCTTCGCGACCCACCTCGCGTTCTTCTCGCGGACCGAGGCCCGCGCCCGGGTTCGCATCCTGCACGGTCGCAGGTCACGCCTCGAGGAGCGGGTCGCGCTGCTCCGCGAGTCGATGACCCGAAGTCGTGAGCGCGTGGACGCCTACACCCTCCAACTCCAGCAGCACGGGCTCGAGGGCGCCGAGCGTGAGGTCCGGTGGCTGAGTGAGCTCATCGCTGCCGAGGAGTCGACTGCGAACCCCCCCACATCCCATGAGTCCACGGCAACGAATAGCGAACCATCACAGAACAAGGAGATCCAATGAGCTCAATCCGCCTCGCGGTGATCGGCATCGGCAACTGCGCGTCATCGCTCGTCCAGGGCGTCGAGTACTACAAGGACGCTGATCCGTCGGGCTTCGTGCCCGGCCTCATGCACGTGCAGTTCGGCGATTACCACGTCCGCGACGTCGAGTTCGTCGCAGCCTTCGACGTCGACACCAAGAAGGTCGGCCTCGATCTCGCCGATGCCATCGGGGCATCCGAGAACAACACCATCAAGATCTGCGACGTTCCGCACACGGGCATCACCGTGCAGCGCGGCCACACCTTGGACGGGCTCGGCAAGTACTACCGCGAGACGATCACCGAATCCGACGCTGCACCCGTCGATATCGTCGCGGCACTCAAGGCCGCCAAGGCCGACGTCGTTGTCTGCTACCTGCCCGTCGGGTCTGAGGCGGCCGCGAAGTTCTACGCCCAGTGCGCCATCGACGCCGGGTGCGGATTCGTCAACGCACTCCCTGTCTTCATCGCCAGCACGCCCGAGTGGGCGAAGAAGTTCGAGGATGCCGGGCTCCCCATCGTCGGCGACGACATCAAGAGTCAGGTCGGGGCCACGATCACCCACCGCGTCATGGCAAAGCTCTTCGAGGACCGAGGCGTGATCCTGGACCGCACCTACCAATTGAACGTGGGCGGGAACATGGACTTCAAGAACATGCTCGAGCGCGATCGCCTGGAGTCGAAGAAGATCTCCAAGACCCAGTCGGTCACCTCGCAGGTCGGACATGATCTCGGCGAGCGCAATGTTCACATCGGACCATCCGACTACATCGCCTGGCTTGACGACCGCAAGTGGGCGTTCGTCCGGCTCGAAGGCCGGGCGTTCGGCGACGTGCCACTGAACCTTGAGTACAAGCTCGAGGTCTGGGACTCTCCGAACAGCGCCGGTGTCATCATCGATGCTGTTCGAGCCGCGAAGATCGCCATGGACCGGGGCATCGGCGGGCCAATCCTCTCGGCCTCCAGTTACTTCATGAAATCCCCGCCCGTTCAGTACAGCGACAGCGAGGCCAAGCAGGCCGTGGAGGATTTCATCAGCGGCACGATCGAGCGCTGATAGCGTGACGCGGGTGGCGAGATTCTCAGCACTGCGCGAGGTCCTCGCCACCCGCGACTTCAGGAGGCTCTACGCCGTCCGGCTCATCGGCCAGTTCTCCGACGGGCTACTCCAGGCAGCGCTCGCGACCTTCGTGCTCTTTTCTCCGGAGCGGCAGCCCGACGCCATCAAGGTCGCCGCTGCATTCGCCATCCTCCTGCTCCCCTACTCCATCATCGGCCCGTTCGCCGGGGTGTTCCTGGACCGGTGGCGCCGACGCGATGTTCTCGTCCGGGCAAACATCGTCAAGGCCATCGCAACACTGCCGATCATCGGGCTCGTCGTCATCGGCAACGACGGACTGTGGCTGGGCGTCGCGGTGCTCACCGTCCTCGGTGTCGGCCGCTTCGTCCTCGCCGGCCTCTCGGCCTCCCTCCCGCACGTCGTGTCGGGCCGGGATCTCATCACCGCCAATGCGCTCACCCCGACCTCCGGCACCATCGCCGCCGCGATAGGAGCAGTGAGTGGCATCGCCCTGCGAGCCAGCGTCGGCGGCGGCGACGCGGGCAGTGAGCTCGTCCTCGCCCTCGCCGCCTGCGGGTTCGCCGGGGCAGCGCTCGCGGCGACCCGAATCGGGCGGATGAAACTCGGTCCGAGCGGCGAACGGCCGGCCGACACCCTCAAGGGCGTGGCACTCGGCATGATCGACGGCATCCGCCAGCTGTCACGCGCACCTATCGCAGGCCGGGCGATAGCGGTTGCAGGGGCTCATCGGGTGGCCTTCGGGGCACTCACGGTGGTGGCCCTTCTCCTCGTACGCAACACGTTCAACCCGGCCGCAGAAGCCGACGCTGCCCTCAATGAGTTTGCGGTCATCACGGCATGCGCGGCCGCAGGAGCCCTCATCGCGGCGATCCTCACACCGGGGGTGACCCGTCGTTTCGGAGCGGTCACGTGGTCCATCGTCGTCCTGCTCCAGGCCGGCGTCCTCGGGGTCGCCCTCGTCTATACGGGAGCCATGACGCCATCAATGCCCGCGCTCCTCGCCGGAGCAGCCTCCATCGGCTTCGCAGGGCAGGGGGTGAAGGTGTGCGCCGACACCCTCGTTCAGCGTCATGTGCCCGACGATCATCTCGGGCGCGTGTTCGCCATCTTCGACATGGTCCTCAACGTCTGCCTCGTCGGTGGCATCACGATCATGGCCTTCGGAGCACCGCCATCCGGTCAGGCACCCGGGCTCATCCTCGGCATCGGAGTACTCCTCGTGGGCACGGCACTCTGGTATCGGTGGGCCTCACGCCGTAGGCTCTCCACGCACATCACCTAAGCATCGTCAGGAGAGCACATGTCGAACGGCAAGCGTTGGGGGATCCGGGCCGTCGCCTCGCTCCTGATCTTCATCATCACCATCATCGTCACCCCCGTGGCCCTCATTGGGCACTGGGGTCACCGTACTGTCGTCGACAGCACCCAGTACCTGGCCACGGTCGGCCCGCTCGTCGACGACCCCGCCGTGCAGGATGCCGTGTCGAAGGTGATCACTGACGCCGTCGTGAAGCAGGTCGACACGAGCGCCCTCGTTGGCGGTTTCCTCGGAAACTTCATTCAGGACAAGACCATCGCGGATAAGCTCACCGACCCGATCGCCGCGGGGATCAACAACCTCGTGTACGAACTCGTCCACACGTTCGTCGCATCGAAGGAATTCGCGAAGATCTGGTACACCACGAACGAGGTCGCACAGGCCAGTCTCATCGCGCTTCTCGAGGACCGTCCGAATGGCCCGATTCAGATCAAGGGCGACTCGATTGTCCTGGACATCTCCTCCATGCTCACCGCAGTCCAGTCCACCTTGGTCAATAACGGGTTCGACCTCGCATCTAAGGTCGCCATCCCACCGAGCGACAGCGAGATCGTGCTCGCGCAATCCGCCGCGATCGGGCAACTGCAACTCATCTATCGCCTGTCCGCACCGGTGCTGCAGTGGTTCCCGCTGCTCATCGCGATCCTCTTCGGCCTGTCGATCGCCCTAGCACGCAACCGGTCACGCACCGTGCTCGCCGTCGGCATCGCACTCATCGCCTGCGCAGGGGCCACCCGGGTGCTCATGAACACGGCCGAGACCCTGTTCGTGAACCAGTTGTCCGGCACCATCTTCGAGGGCGCCGCCACCAGTTTCTGGGGAACCTTCTTCAATTACCTGCTCGCCGGGCTCTTCGCTGTGCTCGTACTTGGAATCGTGATCGCCTTCGGTGGTTGGTTCGCCGGAGTCTCACGGCCCGCCACGAGCATGCGCACTGCCGTCGGTCGCGGACTCCACAGCATTGGGTCCGGCGTGCCGGCAGGAGTTCGCCGCTCCTTCCGCTCCTACGCCCCGGTCCTGCGGTGGATCATCGCCATCGTCATGGTGCTCGTGCTGAGCCTCGGCGCATTCATGTCGATGGATCGGGTCATCTGGCTGAGCCTGCTCACGGCCGGGCTCCTCACCCTGCTCGAGATCCTGATCGGGCCGGATCGCATCGACTCAGTCAATGAGCCGGCCGAGTTGGCAGCGGCGCCTAGCTAGCGGCTCGCCCACCATTGCCTCAGCGCGTCCGTGGCCTGCTGTTCACTCAGCGGGCCACGGTCGAGGCGCAGTTCCATGAGGTACCGGTAGGCCTCGCCGACAACCGGGCCCGGAGTGAGGCTCAGGATGCTCATGATCTGGGCACCGTCTAGGTCGGGGCGCAGCGCATTCAACTCCTCCTCCTCCGCAAGGACAGCGATCCGCTCCTCGAGCGAGTCATAGGCCTGCTGCAGGGCGGCCGCACGGCGCTTGTTGCGAGTCGTCGAATCGGCCCTCGTGAGCTTGTGGAGTCGCGTCAGTTGGTCGCCCGAATCGCGAACGTAACGCCGCACCGCAGAGTCTGACCATTCACCGGTTCCGTAGCCGTGGAACCGCAGGTGCAGCTCGACGAGCTTTGACACGTCGTCGATCATCTCCCCGGAGAACCTCAGCGCCTGCATGCGCTTGCGCGTCATCCGAGCGCCCACGACCTCGTGATGGTGGAAGGACACCCGGCCGTCGTCCTCGAACTTTCGGGTTCTCGGCTTGCCGATGTCGTGGAGCAGGGCCGCGAGGCGGAGGACTGGGTCCGGCCCACCTGCGGGCTCATGAGTTGTCTCAAGGTCCATCGCCTGCTCCAGGACCGTGAGGGTGTGCTCGTAGACATCCTTGTGGTGGTGATGCTCGTCCAACTCGAGTTGAAGGAGTGGCAACTCCGGGACGACGTACTCGGTCAGGCCCGTGCCTACGAGAAGTTCGAGCCCGGTTCGGGGGTCGTCGGACATCAGGATCTTCATGAACTCGTCTCGGATGCGTTCCGCCGAGACGATCTCCAGCCGCCCTGCCATCTCGGTCATGGCGATGACAACATCGGCCACAACATGGAAGCCGAGCTGCGAGGCGAATCGTGCCGCTCGCAGCATGCGAAGTGGATCGTCGGAGAACGAGTGCTCAGGGGATCCGGGGGTACGGATGAGTTTTGCCCCGAGGTCGGTGCGGCCGTCGAAGAGGTCGACGAGGATAAGCCCCGGCAGTGTGAGTGCCATGGCATTGATGGTGAAGTCTCGGCGGGCGAGGTCGCCCTGGAGACTGTCGCCGAAGTCCACTGCTGGCTTGCGGGACTGCGGGTCGTAGTGCTCACTCCGGTAGGTCGTGATCTCGCACTCACGTCCTTGGATTCGAGAGCCCACGGTTCCGAACTTGATTCCGACATCCCAGATGGCCTCAGCGAAGGGGGCGAGGATCTCCAGGATCTCCGCTGGGCGGGCGTCGGTGGTGAAGTCAAGGTCGGAGTCATCCCTCAGCCTGCCGAGCATCGCATCCCGCACGGGCCCGCCGACGAGCGCGATCGCATGACCGTTCTCCGCGAAGCGGCGTCCGATGCCGTCAAGCAGGCCGGACAACGGCTTGAGTCGGTCGATAACGGAGCGTTCGGTCTCTGCGGGCACCCACAGAGCGTAATGAGTCTGCGGACGGGTTTATCCTGCGGACATGAGCGTGCACAGGCCGAGCGTCGAGGAGACCTCCGCCGGGGGGCTCGTGCTCGACCGGTCAGGCCCGGTGACGAAGGCGGCGCTCATCGCGCGCCACGACCGACGAGGCCGCCTGGTCTGGTCCATGCCCAAGGGCCATCTCGAGCCGGGTGAGACCGCCGAGGATGCGGCAATCCGCGAGGTCCAGGAGGAGACTGGCATCGAGTCTCACGTGATCGCGACCCTCGGGACGATCGACTTCTGGTTCATGTCCCAGGAACGCCGGATCCACAAGACGGTTCACCACTACCTTCTCGAGGCCGATGGAGGCGAGTTGAGCGATGCTGACGTCGAGGTCGTGAAGGTGGCCTGGATTCCACTCGAAGAGGTTTCCGATCTCCTCCGCTACCCAGACGAGCGGCGCCTCGTCGGCATGGTGCCCGGACTCCTCGCCACCCCGGAGAGGTAGTGCGCCGCCTCCGCCGCCTCCTCGCCCCTGCAGTCATCGGTGCGGGCCTTGCCGCTTCGTTCGCCTTCCCCCCGGCGGGAGCGGCACCCGCGACCGGGTCCACGATCAATGTGGTCGTCGACTCCCTCGCGCCGCTGATCCCGGCGAGGGGTGGCGACCTACGGATATCCGGGCGGGTGGTGAACTCCTCGGCGCAGCCGATCGAACAGGTCGCGGTCAGGCTACGGCTTTCGAGTCAGCCCCTGAGCGATCGTGACCAGCTGTCCGATGTGGCGAACATGCCATTGATCCCGTCGCTAGCGGGCCCATCGGACACTGCGATTGAAGAGTCGCGCTCTGGCATCGACCCCGTCCTGCGACCGGGTGAGGAATCACCCTTCGTCATCACGGTTCCGCTCGCTGACCTGCCGCTCGGTGGCGCCGGCACCTACGTCATTTCAGTCGAGGCACTGGGTACCGATCCCGAGGGGGCGCAGGCCACCCTGGGCATTCAGCGCACCTTTCTTCCGTGGTTCCCGAAGGGGACTGACCTCAACCCCGTCGGCCTGACCTGGCTCTGGCCCCTCGCTGATTGGCCGGCGCGCGACGCAGACGGCACGCTCCTTAACGACAGCACGCCCCTGTCGCTCGCTCCAGGAGGCCGCCTGGCCGATCTCGTTTCCGTCGCGTCCCTGAATCCGTCGGTCGTCACCTGGATCGCGGATCCTGAGCTCTTGCAGGCAGCGTCAGACATAGCCAACGGCTACCAGGTGCTACGCGATGGGGAACTTATCGTTGGTGACCGATCAGACGATGCCCGGAGCTGGCTCGCCGCGCTCAAGTCAGCGGTGCGAAGCTCACTCCTCCACGCGCTGCCCTACGCCGATATCGATGCGAGTGCTGCGCGTCGGGCGGGCCTTCAGCAGGATGTCGTCCGCGCGATCACCCGGTCGCCGAATATTGCCGCTCGCGCCATCGAAGAGCCCGTTGAGGGTGGCATCGCCTGGGCGCCGTCCGGTCGAATCGACAAGCGGACGGCAAACCTCCTGGCCGAAGCCGGGGTGACGACGATTGTGCTCGCCGCCGAGGCGATGACCCCCGTGTTCTCAACAGCAGACCCCGTCCTTCCAGCACAGACGCCGAACGGGATTGCCGACTATTCGACGGGCGTCGGACTCATCGATGCCGTGCTCCTCGATTCCGGTCTCACGAGCGCCCTCGGGTCGAGGCAGCGAACACGGGGCGAAATCGTGCTCGCTCGCCAGCGATTCCTCGCCGAGACCGCCCTCATCGCAACCGAACCAGGGGCTAAGCCAGATCGTGTCATCGCAGCCGGTCCTGCTGAGATCCGCTGGCACCCGACCGCCGAACTGCTCAATTCACTGCTGCGTGCCACCTCACAGGCCCCGTGGCTTCGCCCCACCACCATCGAGGAGTTGCGCGCTGCTCCCCGTGTGCCGAGGACGAAGGCGACCTACGGAACGGGCGTCGTCGCAGCGGAAATCAGTGCGCAGTACATGGGCCGGGTGAGGGCCGCCGAGGGGCGCCTTGATCGGCTCGTCGCCATTCTGGACGACCCTTCGACTGTAGGACCGGCGTACGCGGCCGCGCTGCTGCGCGCCCAGTCCTCCGCTTGGCGAGCCGAACCGAGCGTCGGCGCCGAACTCCTCGCCAGCATCAACGCCGGCCTGCTCGCGCGGACATCCTCGGTGCGGGTGCTGTCCTCGGGGACCGTCATCTTCTCAGGTGATGCCGGCCGGGTCCCGGTGACGATCGCGAACGACGGCGAGCAGGCCGTGAACGTCGGCCTCGCGCTCATCGGCCAGCCGAGCGCGCGGCTTGAGTCCGTGCCACTGGCCGGAATCCGTGTCGACCCGGGCAAGAAGGTGAGCGTTGACCTCGAGGCGCGTGTCGTCGGCGGCGAGCCGTTGACTGTCGAGGTGCAATTGCTCACCCCCTCCGGGGCGCGCTACGGCAGCCCCGCGACGATCTCGCTCGTTTCGACGGCATACTCACGTGCGGCCGGATGGGTCGTCGCCGCCGCATTCGCCGCCCTCGCAGCATTCGTAGTCATCGGCATCACGCGACGAATCAGGCGTTCCCGCTCATGGCGCAGCCCGAGTGATCCCGGGACGGCCGACTCATGAGGAATCAGATGCCCGCATGAGCAGTGTGATGCGCTCGAGCGCGCTCATGGCATCGGGCACCGTTGTGTCGCGGCTCACCGGCGTCCTTCGCGACGTCGCAGCGGCTGCGGCCCTCGGGTTCTACCTCGTCGCCGATGCCTTCTCCCTCGGAAATTCCCTTCCGACGATCATCTACATCCTCGTCGTGGGCGGCGCGCTCAATGCGGTCTTCGTTCCCCAGTTAGTCCGCCGGATGAAGGACGACCCCGATAGTGGACAGGCTTACGCTGATCGACTTCTGACCCTCGTCGGGACGGTCCTGCTCGCCCTGACCCTCGTGGCAGTTATCGCCGCGCCGCTCATCGTCGACCTTTACACTCCCGCCGATTACCCGGAGGCCGAGTTCGAATTGGCCGTGGCCTTCGCACGCCTTTGCCTGCCCCAGATCCTCTTTTACGGCATCTACACGATGCTGAGTCAGGTGCTCAATGCACGCGGCAGGTTCGGTGCGCCGATGTTCGCCCCGATCGCGAACAACATCATCGCGATCGCGACGTTCTTGCTGTTCATCGCAGTCGCTGGGACTGCGGCGGCCGCTGACGGCGACCTCACCTCGTCTCAGGTGCTTATTCTCGGCATCGGCACGACGCTTGGCGTCGTGCTGCAGGCGCTTATCCTCATCCCGATTCTCCTGCGCAGTGGTCACGTATGGCGGCTGCGCTTTGACTGGCGCGACGCCGGCCTCGGGCGGGCGGGAATCCTCGCGTTCTGGACGGTGGGGCTCGTCCTCGTGAACCAGGCCACGTATGTGGTGATCTCCCGGCTCGCGACTCAGGCCAACGTCGACGCCACCGCGGCAGGGGTCACGGCTGCTGGCCTCACTACTTACCAGAAAGCCCACCTCGTCTTCATGCTGCCACACAGTGTCATCACGGTGTCGATCGTCACGGCCATGCTCCCCGCCCTGAGCCGGTTGGCCCACAACGGTGATCTCCCGCGCGTAGGCCGCGAGATCGGCTCCACGATGCGCCTGGTGTCAGCCTTCATCATCCCGATTGCGGCAATTCTCATGGTCACGGGTTCTGGACTTGCCGTGCTCCTCTTCGGTTACGGTGCCGCGATCCCCGCCCAGGCAGCCATCATGGGCCAGATCGTCTCGGTCTTCATGATTGCCCTCCTGCCCTTCACCCTGTTCTACGTGCTCCTGCGCGGCTTCTATGCCCTCGAGGACACCCGCACCCCCTTCTTCATCAGTGTGGCGTTCAGCCTCGTCTGGCTCGTCCTCGCCGTTCCGCTCTTTCGTATCGTGGGCAGCGGTGGACCCCAGGTTGCGAGCCTGGCCCTCGCGTACGGGGTGAGCTACTGGGTCGGCATGGTCGTCGCCTGGATCATCCTCGCGCGCCGGGTGGGGGGCGTTGATTCCAAGCGGACGATCAAGGCGCTCCTGCGAATGTCCATCGCCGGCGCCTTCGCCCTCCTGCTCATGCTCGGCACCCGGGCCCTGCTCGTCGCCTACGTCACCGGCCCGGGTTCGGACAACAAGGGGTCCGTCCTGCTCACGGTGGTCACCGTGTCAGCCGTCGGAAGCCTTGCCTACCTCGGGGCCTCCTTGATCCTTCGAATCAGGGAGGTTTCGGAGATGATGGGAGTCATCAAGCGAAAGGTGCTGAAGCGGTGACCGAGTCCCGGAGGATCGCGCGCTACACATTCCTCGAGGAGGTTGTCTCCACGAGGGATGACCAGTCGGTCGTCCTTTGGCGCGGATTCGACGAAGTCCTCGCCCGCGACGTCTCAATCCGGTTGATTCCGCGCGATGACCCGCGCTCGGCGGCCCTCGTCGGCGCAGCCCAGTCCTCCGCCCTCGTCGAGGATCGACGACTGCTCCGAATCCTCGACGTGTTCGATGTGCCCGCCACCGAGGAAGCCCCCGCGACGATCGCCATCGTTAGCGAGTGGGCCACCGGGGTGACGATCCAGGAGATGATGCAGTCCCGGAACTGGGAGCCCCTTCCACTCAAGCAGGCGATCTCGATCGTCGACGATGTCGCCCGAGCAGTTGCCGCAGGGGTCTCGAGCAATGTGAACCACGGCAGGCTTCGGCCATCCAGTGTCGTCATGACAGACGCTCACGAGGTGAGAGTCCGGGGTCTTGCCGTCGATGCGGCGCTCTGGGGGCAGTGCAACCCCGCACTCACGCCCGACGCCTGTGATGTCGATGCCCTCGGAAGCCTGCTCTACCTCCTCCTCACCGGGGTCTGGCCTGGCTCAGGAAGCCTGCCGGGCGTCGGACTCCCGCGCGCACCACGGGTTGGCCAGCATGTCCTGCCACCATCTCGCATCTCGGCCAGCGTGCCACGCACCATCGATGACTGCGTGGCGCGATCTGTCCAGGAGGCCGACCGCGCCCGGACCGTCCGCCTGATCAAGGACGCTCCCGCGTTCTCGATGATGCTCGGGCTGTCAAGGGACTACGTGGCCGCACCAACTGATTCCTCGCCGAGCATCATCGGTGGCAACCCCACGTTCGGCACCACGGGTCGCGTTCTTGCCTGCGTCGGTGGAGTCGTCGCGGTTGCGGTGGTCGGCTTGCTCGGCTGGGCCCTTGCGAACACCGGTCCGAGCGCTTGGAGCCCGAATCCGAATGAGGCAGCCGCTTCAATGCTCACCGGAACGGCGACGCCCGTCATCGAGGAGACCACAGGGATTGAGCAGGTGATACCTGTGGTCACCGCCACGTCATTCGACCCGTACTCCGACGATAATGACAACGGCAAGCCGGACGGACGCAAGGGCCGGGAGAACGAGGCCGCGGTCCCCCTCGCAATCGATGGTGATCAGGCGACGGCTTGGACGACGAGTAGGTATCGGTCTGCTGATGGTGACGGAAAGGGCGGGGTCGGGATCATCCTGGATCTCGGGGAGACCCACTCAGTGAACGCCGTGTCCATCGACTTCGACGGATCCGGGGCAGAGGCAGAGGTCCGAGTAGCCGACAAGGTCTACCGGGATCCGGGGACCTGGAATCTCCTCGCGAGCGCTCCGGCCGGAGGACGCTCCATCGAACTGCGGTCACCCCGTCCGAAAATCGGCCGATACGTCCTCCTGTGGTTCCCATCCCTGCCCGAGTCACCGACATCACCGGGTTCCTTCTCCCTTGGCGTCAGTGGGGTGGAGGTTCGCGGATGACCGCGGCCACGAGGTCAATTGGCACGCCGACGTTAGGCTCCGGTTCCATGGAGCAAGTCGGGGCGGCCAGTGACGCGGAGTTGCTGTCACTGCACGTTGGGGGTGATCCCCGAGCCTTTTCCCTCCTCGTCGAGCGACACCGCGACCGGCTCTGGGCTGTCTCGCTGCGTACGACGGGCGATCCCGATGACGCAGCAGATGCGCTGCAGGAGGCACTCATCTCGGCGTTCCAGCGCGCCAGCCAGTTTCGGGGCGAATCAGCCGTGACCACCTGGCTGCACCGAATCGTCGTGAACGCCTCATTGGATCGTCTGCGGCGCAGGGCAGTTCGATACACCGTCCCGCTTCCGGACGACGATACGAAGGCCGGTCGGGCACTCATCGACCCCACCGATCGCCTGGGGCAGCGTGAAGACCAGATCGCCATCGCCTCGGCGCTCGCAGCCCTTCCCGCCGATCAACGCGACGCCATCCTCCTCGTCGATGTTGAGGGTTGGTCCGTGGAGGAGGCGGCAGCCATGCTCGACTGCCCCCCGGGAACCATCAAGAGCAGGTGCAGTCGAGGACGCGCAAAGCTGGCCGTGGCACTTGCCCATCTTCGAAATTCACCGCGAGCAGGGAACCAGGACGGGGTTCCGCCCGTCATACCCCCGAGAGGGGAGGGCACGCGTGGCTGAGCAAGTGGATCTGACAGGGCAGGAGCCCGACGTTTGGGTGTCCGCTGCCCTGCGCGTGGAGGCTCCCATGCCCTCGTCGGTCTGGGAGCGACTCGATGCGGCCCTACAGGACGAGAGTCATACTCGGGCTAGCCTGGGGATGACCGAGGGCATCGCCACCGTGACCGAACTCGCCCCAAGGCGTCGGCGGCCAGCGTTGCTCACCGGGATGATCGCCGCCGCGCTGGTCCTTGTTGCTGCCGGACTCGTCATTCCGGTCATGCGAGATTCCGGCGGCAGGCCCGAATCGATCGTCGCGGCCGAGGCGCCGCAGGCACTCCCCGGAGCGATCGAGAACGCAGCCCCCAAGTCTGCTGGAGACTCGCCAGCGATTCAGATGGTCGCAAGCGGGATCGACTATTCCGCCAGCACCCTGCCGGCCGACGTCCAACAAGTGGTTGACACCATCGGTGCCTCATCAGCACGACTGATGTCAGATGTTCAGCCAGATGCCTCAATGACCGAGGGGTCCGAAGGCTTCACCTCGTCACTCCCACTGTTGAGGTCCTGCCTCGCGTGGCTCACCGGCAGTGACAGGTTCCAGGCGCTCTTTGTCGACCGCGCTAGTTTCGAGGGCTCGCCGGCGGCCGTGGTGGCCGTCCCGTCAAACGTGGGGGTGTCAATCCTGGAGTCTCTCGAGGTCTGGATCGTCACCTTGGACTGCACCCAGAACAACTCCTCGATCCTCGGCCACGCGACGGTATCCCTCGCCGCGAACTGAAGCGGCGGATCCCAAGGGAACCCGGCCTAGACTTGCACTGCGGGCCATGGGGTCTGCTGCTTCCTGAAAGGCGCACATGAGCGAGATTCGCGACGTCATCATCATCGGTTCCGGCCCGGCTGGATACACCGCCGGCATCTACGCGGCCCGGGCCCAGTTGGCGCCGCTCGTCTTCGAGGGATCTGTCACGGCCGGCGGCGCGCTCATGAACACGACCGAAGTAGAGAACTTCCCCGGGTTTACCGACGGCATCATGGGACCTGCGCTCATGGAGCAGATGCGCGCACAGGCCGAGCGTTTTGGGGCCGAGCTCATCACCGACGACATCGTGAGCGTCGATCTATCCGGTGAGACGAAGGTCGTCACCGATGGCTCGGGCGGCGTGCATCGAGCCCGCGCCGTCATCCTCGCCATGGGATCCGGATACCGCGAGCTCGGCCTTCCAAGCGAGAAGCGCCTCTCCGGCCATGGTGTGTCGTGGTGTGCGACCTGCGACGGGTTCTTCTTCCGTGATCAGGACATCGCCGTCGTCGGGGGCGGTGACTCCGCCCTTGAGGAAGCGACCTTCCTCACCCGCTTCGCCAGGACTGTCACCCTCGTCCACCGGCGTGACGCGCTCCGCGGGAGCAAGATCATGCAGGAGCGGGCACTCGCGAACGAGAAGATGCGCTTCGCCTGGAATAGCGCAGTCGAGGAGATTCAGGGCGAAGCAAAGGTCTCCGGCATCGTCCTGCGCGACACGGTCACCGGCGAGCTGCGCGACCTGCCGGTCACCGGACTCTTCATCGCGATCGGCCATGATCCCCGCTCCGAACTCGTCCGCGAGCAGGTGCGCGTCGATGGCGAGGGTTACGTCCTGGTCGACTCCGGTTCGACAAGGACCTCGCTCTCCGGTGTCTTCGCGTGCGGTGACCTCGTCGATCACACCTACCGTCAGGCGATCACCGCCGCCGGCTCCGGATGCGCCGCCGCACTCGACGCCGAGCGCTTCCTCGCTGCATCGGAGTAACCTGATCCTGCACGAAGCCCGTCCGCCAACCTTTACGACCTGGAGTGCCTTCATGGGAGCGACCAAGATCGTCACCGACGCCAGTTTCGCCGACGACGTGCTGCTGAGCACGAAGCCCGTTGTGGTCGACTTCTGGGCAGAATGGTGCGGCCCCTGCAAGATGGTCGCTCCGATCCTCGAGGAGATTGCCGCCGCGAATGACGGAATCGTTATCGCCAAGTTGAACGTCGATGAGAACCCGCAGACTTCCGCCTCGTACGGCATCACCTCCATCCCCACCTTGAACGTGTACCAGGGCGGCAAGGTCGTGAAGACCATCGTCGGTGCGAAGCCGAAGGCGGCACTGCTTGCCGACCTCGCTCCCTACCTCTAACGGAATGCTGCTGGGGCTCGGCGCATCCGGCCCGGCCGTAGACGAGGTTCGCAGCAGGCTTGCCCACCTCGGGCTGCTCGATGAGCCGACGTCTGGCGACTACGACGCTCTCGTAGCGGAGGCGGTGCGCGCGTTCCAGCAGGAACGGGGTCTGACGGTCGATGGGATTGTCGGGCCGGACACCTACCGGCGCCTGGAGGAGGCCCGCTGGCAGCTAGGTGATCGCGTGCTCATGTATGTGCCAGGTCATCTCGTCACGGGCGATGACGTGGCGCAGTTGCAGGGCCGATTGGCCCAACTCGGGTTCGATGCCGGCCGGATGGACGGGATGTTCGGACCTCGGACCGATAGGGCGCTTCGTGAGTTCCAAGGCAGCGTCGGAGTCGACACAGACGGGGTCTGTGGCCCGGACAGTTACCGAGCGTTCGACCGACTCGTGAGGACCATCAGTGGCGGCAATGCGTCCCGCCTGCGCGATCGTGTCACCCTGTCCGAGCTTCGGACAGGTGTCATGGACAAGGTGGTCGTCATCGATCCGGGATTCGACGCCGGCGCTGAGATATGCGAGGCGATAGCGGTCCGAGTCGAAGGACGCCTCGCGATCCTCGGAACCCAGATTCTCCTCACCCGCTCCGGAACGCAGCAGGCGCTCCCTGACGAAAGCCAGCGGGCTGACTTCGCGAATCGCACGGGGGCCGACCTGCTCATTTCCATCAACTGCACCCAGGCGTCTAGTGCACTCGTCAATGGGGTGGGGAGTTTCTATTTCGGGGAACCGAGCGGGGGGGCGCATTCCACGAGTGGACGACTCCTCGCTGAGCGAGTCCAAGATGAGATCTGCTCACGCACGGCCTTCCTCGATTGCCGGACGCACCCGCGTACCTGGGACCTGCTTCGCATGACACGCATGGCGGCCATCCGCATCGATATCGGAAACCTGAGCAACGCACAGGACGCTCAGCGACTCCACGATCCCGATGTCCAAGAGCAGGTGGCCGATGGCATTGCCAGCGGCGTCACCCGCTTCTGCGCGCCTGAATAGGCACGACGCTCGCCCCGAGCGGCCGCGGCCACAGGAGTCGAGTGATGAAACCTGAGGCAACCCCCACTGCGAGAAGAAGCACAGCCCACATGAGCACCCGCTTGATCACCCGTCTATCGTAGGTGCCCGTGAGCGGTTCTCGGCTTGATCCGTGGGTTGATTCCTACGCTGAGCGTGCGCACGGGATGGCAGCGTCCGAAATCCGGGCACTCTTCGCCGTGGCATCGCGCCCCGAGGTCGTATCGTTAGCGGGGGGCATGCCCTTCGTCCAGGCCCTGAACCTCGACACCATCGCCGACACCGTCCATCGCGTCATCTCGCAGCGTGGAGCCCAGGCACTTCAGTACGGGTCCGGTCAGGGCGACGTCCGGTTGCGTGAGCAGATCCTCGAGGTCATGGAGCCGGTGGGTGTCAGTGCCCACCCCGACGACATCATCGTGACAACCGGCTCGCAGATGGCACTCGACCTTGTCACGAGGGTGTTTTGCGACCCCGGCGATGTCGTGCTCGTTGAGGCGCCCAGCTACGTCGGCGCCCTCGGGGTCTTCCGCGCGTATCAGTGCGATGTGGAGCACGTCGCGATGGACGACGAGGGGCTCGTGCCATCGGCGCTCGAGGAGGCGATCACCTCCGTCCGGGCGAGTGGTCGCAAGGTGAAGATGATCTACACCATCCCGTCCTTTCACAACCCGGCTGGCGTCACCCAGGGGCGCGCGCGCCGCGCGCAGAACCTCCAGATCGCCCAGCGTGCGGGGATCCTGGTACTCGAGGACGACCCCTACGGCCTGCTCGGCTTTGACGGCGAAACCCCGCGTGCCATGCGCGCCGACGACCCCGAGGGAGTCATCTACCTCGGATCCTTCTCCAAGACCATCGCCTCGGGCCTGAGGGTCGGATGGGCCGTGGCACCGCACGGTGTCCGGGAGAAACTCGTGCTCGCCGCCGAGTCCGCTGTCCTGTGCCCGTCGAACTTCTCCCAGCTCACCGTCTCCGAGTACCTCGCCACGCAACCCTGGCGTGAGCAGATCAAGGTGTTCCGGGAGTTGTACCGCGAGCGTCGCGATGCCCTGCTCGACTCCATGGCCGCGTTGCTGCCCGCGGGCACGAGTTGGACGACCCCTTCGGGCGGGTTCTACTCGTGGGTGACCCTGCCGGCCAGCCTCGACGCCAAGGCCATGCTCCCCAGAGCCCTCGCCGCGCTCGTCGCCTACGTCCCCGGAACTGGTTTCTACGTTGACGGTCAGGGACGGCAGAACTTGCGCCTTTCGTACTGCTACCCCGAGCCTGATCGCATCCGTGAGGGCGTTCGGCGCCTCGCGTCCGTCGTCGAAGCCGAGCTTGACCTCACCTCGACGTTCGGCACCGCCCGCGGGCTGCATGAGTCCGCTGGGTCCGCGGTTCCAGCACCTGACATCCGCTAGGGATGAATCCGCCTGCGCAACCGTTGTCGAAGAGAAACGAAGGGTGAGGGTGCCGTGCAGGTTGTCGTACTAGCAGGGGGGCTATCACCCGAGAGGGAGGTGTCCCTTCGCTCGGGTCGACGGGTCGCCGAAGCCCTTCGCACGAGTGATACGTCGATTGAAGTCACCGAACGCGACGTCGATGCCACCCTCATCCAACAACTCTGCGAGCACCCACCGGCATGCGTCATCCCACTGCTTCATGGCGCCGCCGGTGAGGACGGTGCCCTCCGCGATGTCCTGCACGCCCTGCGGATTCCTTTCGTCGGATCGTCAGCGGCCGCCGCCAGACTCGCCTTCGACAAGCCAATCGCCAAGACGATCATCGGCATTGCCGGGATCGGCTCACCCGACGCCATCGCCCTTCCGCACTCCACATTCAGGGAGCTTGGCGCGACCGCAGTGCTCGACGCAGTCGTCGCCAGCCTTGGCCTCCCGATCATCGTGAAGCCGACCAAGGGCGGCTCCGCCCTCGGAGCCGCGGTCGTACGTGAGCAGGCGGACCTTCCCGCAGCCATGGTCGGTTCCTTCGCCTACAGCGACGTAGCGCTCATGGAGCGCCTCGTCACCGGCACGGAGATAGCCGTGAGCGTCTATGAGAGCAACGGAGTGGCTATTTCCCTGCCACCGGTCGAGATAGTGCCGCCAAACGGGATCTACGACTACAACGCCCGTTACACGGCTGGGATGACTGAATTCTTCATTCCGGCCAGACTCTCGCAATCCGTCCTCGACCAGTGCGCCGCCGTCGCCCTCCGCGCACACCAAAGTCTCGGCCTTCGGGACTGGTCACGCACCGACCTCATCGTCGATGCGGACGGCACCCCCTGGTTCCTTGAGGTCAACGCTGCCCCCGGCATGACCGAGACCTCACTGTTCCCGCAGGCACTCGCCTCGGCGGGGATTCCTCTGGGCGAGCTCACCGGCCAACTCGTGCGCACCGCCATCGAGCGAGGCGCCTAGCCCAGTCAGGTCCTGGCGATGAGGTCGGCTATCCGCATCAGGTCCTCGGCATCGGCCACCTCGATGACGATCGTCCCGCGGGAGTTCGCGCGCGGGAACCCATCCACGCGCACCCGCGTGTCGAGGCCATCGCTCAGGCGTCGAGCCACGTCGTCTACGAGATCGGCGATACCGACCTCCCTAGGTTTCGGCGCCCGAGGCTTGCGCTCTCGCTTCTTGCCGTCGCCATCGCCGAGGAGGATCAATTCCTCGACGGAGCGCACGCTCAGGCCCTCCGCAACGATGCGCTGTGCCAGCGCGTCCATCGCCTCCGGGCTATCCAGTGACAGGAGTGCACGGGCGTGCCCAGCGCTCAGCACGCCAGCGGCGACCCGGCGCTGCACGTTTGCCGGGAGCTTGAGCAGCCGAAGTGTGTTCGACACCTGCGGGCGTGAGCGGCCGATCCGCCGCGCCAATTCCTCCTGCGTGCAGCCGAAGTCCGCGAGCAGTTGCTCGTATGCGGCCGCCTCCTCAAGTGCATTGAGGTTCGCCCGGTGCAGGTTCTCGAGGAGGGCGTCGCGCAGCAGGTAGTCATCATCGGTGTCGCGGATGATTGCCGGGATCTCCACGAGGCCCGCAAGCTTGCTCGCCCGCAACCGCCGCTCGCCGGCGATGAGCTCGTAGCCTTCCGCCGCCCGCCGAACCACCACGGGCTGCAGGAGGCCGATCTCCTTGATGGAGTACACGAGTTCAGCGAGAGCATCCTCGTCGAACACCGTGCGGGGCTGCCGCGGGTTCGGTGCGATGAGCTCGATCGGTAGTTCGGCGTATACCGCGCCCATCGCTGGGGGTTCGACCGTGTCGCCACTGGCCGCCGAGGGAGCAGCCTTCTCGGACGTCGCTGCCGACGCCTCCCGCGGAATGAGTGCGCCCAGGCCCTTGCCTAGTCCTCGCTGCGGGGCGGTTGCCCTGGCCATGGCCGCTACCTTCCGTCCTCGTTGCGATGAATGCTCATCACGCTGTTATCTGCTCGAGCGGGACGATCGCCGCGAATTCATCGCTTGCCTCGCGGTAGGTGAGCGCGCCGGGCGAGGAACCGTCGTACGTCATGATCGTCTGTCCGAACGATGGAGCCTCTGACACACGCACCGCGCGCGGGATCACCGTGTTGAGGACCCGGGTGCCGAAATGCGTTCGTACTTCGTCCACCACTTGCGACGCCAATCGTGTCCGGCCGTCGTACATCGTGAGGAGGATGGCGCTCACCTCGAGTTTCGGGTTGAGGTGGGTCTTCACCATCTCGACCGTACGGAGCAGTTGGGAGAGTCCCTCAAGGGCGTAGTACTCGCACTGAATGGGCAGGAGGAGTTCCCGTGCAGCCACCAGCCCGTTCAGGGTGAGGAGCCCGAGGGAAGGAGGGCAGTCCATGAGAATGAAATCGAGAGCCCGTCCGTGCGCGCGCTCGAAGTCGGCAATGTGAGTCTCCACGGCCCGGCTCAACCGGTATTCGCGCGCGACCTGGGATACCAGTTCGATCTCGGCGCCCGCAAGGTCGATTGTCGCTGGGGCACCCCAGAGGCCGTCGACATCCGGGCACGCCTGCATCACCTCGCTGAGGGTGGCCTCTCCGCCGAGCACCTCGTAGACACCCTTCACGCCCTCGTGGTGGTCAATGCCCAGCGCTGTTGACGCATTCCCTTGGGGATCAAGATCGATCACGAGGACCGTGTGTCCGCGCTGCGCCAGCGATGCAGCAACGTTCACGGTGGTCGTGGTCTTCCCGACCCCGCCCTTCTGATTCGCCACGCTCACGACGCGTGTCATTCGGGCCAGCCCAGGCCAGCGGGCGTCATCGATGTTTCACGTGAAACATCGATGCTCGTGGTGGTCGTTGTCGGCCAGCCAAGGCCACTCGCCGTGGGGTCTGCGGCAGTCGAGTTCGGGGACGTGTGGTCAGGGGAAGGAGACAGATGCACGTCGGTCATTGTGCCGTACCTCGGACCCCGGTCACGACCGTGGTCACGGGCTCGACCACCCCGGCACCGCACTGCACAACCCGAAGATCAACCACACTGAGTGTCGATGCCACTGCCTGCGCCGCCATGACCTCGTCCTGGGCGCTGCTCCCCTTCAGGGCAACAAGTCGGCCGCCAACCCGTAGGAGCGGGATCGTCCAACCGAGCAATCGCTCCAGCGGCGCTACCGCCCGCGCCGTCACGACATCGACGCCACTCCACCCCGGGTCAGCGCACAGGTCCTCGGCCCGACCACGTCGAACGCTCACTCGGTCGTCGAGCCCAAGGTCCGAAACGACCGACTGCAGGAATGTCGCCCGGCGCAGCAGTGGCTCGACGAGCGTGATTGTCAGATCGGGTCGGGTGATCGCCCAGACGAGCCCTGGCAGGCCAGCCCCCGATCCGACATCGGCAACAGTTGCGCCGGAATCGACGAATGACTCACCCGGGCCCACGACGACGGCGCAATTGAGGAGGTGTCGGGACCACAGGCGCGGCACCTCCCGCGGTCCGATGAGTCCCATCTCAACGCCGGCCGTGCTCAGGACGGCCGCGTATGCATGCAGTGGCTCAGTGAAGGGATCCAGCCACGGCGGCAGTTCGACGGGTTCGGCGGGTTTCACGTGAAACAGCCGGGGTTCAGCTCACCCGGATGACGACGCACCGACGGGGCTCCTCGCCCTCGGACTCGCTCACCAGCCCGGCCTCCGCGACCGCGTCGTGCACGACCTTGCGCTCAAACGGGGTCATCGGGTCCATCGTTACCGGCGCCGACGTGGCCTGCGCCTCGGTGATCGCGATGGCTGCCAACTCGACGAGTGCCGCCCGACGCGCCGCCCGGAAGCCCGCGACGTCGAGCATGAGCCGTGACCGTTCGCCTGTCTCACGGGAGGCCGCCAACCGCGTCAACTCCTGAAGGGCGTCAAGGACCTCGCCCTTCGACCCGACCAGGTGACCGAGGTCCCCCGTGCGCACCTCGACGACCGACACCATTGCGCGGTTGCCCTCGACGTCGATGTCGATATCCCCGTCGAGGTCAGCGATGTCTAGGAGCCCCTCGAGGTAGTCCGCAGCAGCGTCACCCTCCCGCTCGAGCAGTGAGCCAGCCTTGCTCGCCGACTCTGTCGCCCCTGCTTCGACAGTCTCAGCTTCAGTCTGCGCCTGATCGTCCGTCATCTCTTCTCCTACGTGTGTGATCGACAGCTACGAAGTGCCCTTGCGCTTACTGCGCGGGGTCTTCTTCGGCTGCACTCTGGCTGGCGGTGCGTCTTCCGTTGCCTCGGGCTCAGCGCCCGCGGCTTGGTCTGAGGCGCTGCTCGCGGCCGCCTTGTCCTTGGCGCGCTGGGCCCTTCGGGCCTCACGCGCTTCGAATGCGGGCGTACCGGGCTGCGGGTTGTTGCGGATGACCCAGAACTGCTGGCCCATCGACCACAGGTTCGTCGTGAACCAGTAGATGAGAACACCGATCGGGAAGTTGATGCCGCCGATGGCGAAGACGAGGGGGAATACGTACAGGAGGATCTTCTGCTGGCGCACCACGGGGTTGTCCGCCGCCGTGTTCTTCACGATCATCTGGCGCTGTGTCAGGAAGGTGGTCGTCGTCATGGCGATGATGAGGATGAAGGCGAGGACCTTCGTATTGATCGGCATGAAGCCGTCCTTGAACACCTCGTCAGCGCCCATGAATGTTCCGTACAGCGGTGCCCCGAAGATTGATGCGTCGTGCGCTTGGGCGAGCAGGCCTTCGTACTGGCTCCACTTGAACACCCCCTCTGGCACGCTCATCGCGATCCCCTGCAGGACGCTGAAGAGCGCGAAGAAGATCGGTGCCTGAAGCAGGATGGGCAGGCACGAGGCCAACGGGTTCGTACCCGTTTCCTTGTACAGCTTCATCATCTCCTGCGACTGCTTCTCGCGGTCGCCTGCGTACTTCTTCTGGATCTCCTTCATCTGCGGCTGGATCAACTGCAGATTCCGCTGCGACTTGATCTGCTTGACGAAGAGCGGAATGAGGATGATGCGGATGACGATGACGAGGCCGACGATTGAGAACGCCCAGGTCCAGCCGCTCGCAGGGTCCATGAAGGTGCTCAGCAATTGATGGAACTGGACGAGAATCCAGCTCACACCGGTGCGGAGCCAATCGAGAATGAACATGAGTTCCCTTGCGAGTCGTGTCAGGTCAGGTGTCGTGCGCGTGGACTACCGTCTGGAAGTATGTCGGGTCGCCAGTTTCCACCTGATGGTACGGGGTCCAAACCCCCAGCATTCCATGGGTTGCAGCGAAGCAGGCGCCAGACGGTCAAGCCCACGCCCTTGATCGCACCATGTCGCTCGATGGACCTCAGCCCGTATTCAGAGCAACTCGGGTGGAATCGGCAACTTGGCATGAGCAGTTTCGACAAGGTGAGCTGGTATCCCCTGATGATGATGATGAGCAGCCACTTCAGGATCCAGCCGGCGGAGTGCTCCCACAACCAGTTCACTTTGCCAAGGGCAGCCAACACAGCACTGCCGAGACCGCTCATCGCGAGAGTTTCAAGGCCGCGCTCGCGAGCGCTGAGGCAAGCTCTTGGCCGAGCTTTCGACTCGATGCCGCGGCTGCCCCGGGTAGTGCCCGCACCACGATGGTGCTCCCGCTCGGAAGGAGGCTCAGCCGTTCGCGCATTTCCTCCCGCAAACGGCGGGCCACTCGGTGGCGGACAACAGACCCGCCCACGCCCTTGCCAACCGACAGCCCGACACGGGTCAACCCAAACGGTTCGGAAGGGGGCGGCGACACATGGATGACCAGGCAGGACCTTGACACGCGTATCCCGCGGCGGGCGACCAACTGGAAGTCAGTCGACCTGCGAAGCCGGTTCCCGCTTGCGAGCATGGCCTGAAATCGAACCTAGGCGGAGATGCGGGTGCGACCCTTGGCTCGGCGGCCAGCGAGAATCGCGCGGCCTGCACGCGTGCGCATGCGCAGCCGGAAACCGTGCGTCTTCGCCCGACGGCGGTTGTTGGGCTGGAAGGTGCGCTTCATGGTCTGGCTCCTGGGCGAACGGTTGGGGAAGTCCGATAACCCGCTGAGCCTAGGCAGGAACCCGGCGAGTGGTCAAACTGACGGCGCACCACATCACCGCCGACGCTCATACTTGTCGTACCGACAGGCCTTGGCTAGGTTTACCCATGGCCGGAGCAGGATGATCCACACCTGTGGATAACGCTGTGGAAGGTTCCAGTGTCAAGTGGAAGGGGCGCCAATGGACGACCCAGCCGATCTCACTGCGATTTGGGCCCAGGCCCTCTCCACGCTGGCTGATGGAAGCCTCACTCCCCAGCAGCGTGCCTTCGTCGCACTCACCCGGCCCCTTGGGCTCGTCGAGGACACGGCACTCATCGCCGCGCCGAATGAGTTCACGAAGGACGTGCTCGAGACCCGCCTTCGCCCATTCGTCGTGAGCGCCCTCTCCGCAACCCTCGGCCGCGAGATTCGGCTCGCGGTGACCGTCGATCCCACCATCGCCCCCACGCTCGACGAGGCAACCACCGACGCCGTCGCAGACGCCACCTATGCCGATGGCCGGGCTCAATCCGCACCTGACCCTACGGTGCCGCGTTTCGACGACGGCCCCCGGCCGGGCACCGGGTCCCCGACCACGCGTCCGCAGGACGGGCGGCTCAATGCCAAGTACACCTTCGACACCTTCGTCATCGGCTCCAGCAACCGCTTTGCCCATGCTGCCGCCGTGGCTGTCGCTGAGCGCCCGGCCGCCGCGTATAACCCCTTGTTCATTTACGGTGGTTCGGGCCTTGGCAAGACACATCTGCTCCACGCGATCGGTCATTACACCCGCACCCTCTATAACGGCACCCGCGTTCGATACGTGAGCTCTGAGGAGTTCACCAACGAGTTCATCAACAGCATCCGTGATGACAAGGCCGCCGCCTTCCAGCGGCGCTACCGGGACGTCGATGTCCTCATCGTCGACGACATCCAGTTCCTCAGCGGCAAGGTCCAGACCCAGGAGGAGTTCTTCCACACCTTCAATACGCTGCACAACGCCGACAAGCAGATTGTCGTCACCTCGGACCAGCCCCCAAAGCAACTACCGGACTTCGAGGACCGGATGCGCTCGCGGTTCGAGTGGGGCCTCATGACCGACGTGCAACCACCCGACCTCGAGACTCGAATCGCGATCCTCCGGAAGAAGACCGTGCAGGAGCGGCTCGACGCTCCCGCTGAGGTCCTCGAGTACATCGCTTCCAAGATCTCGAGCAACATCCGTGAGCTCGAGGGCGCACTCATCCGCGTCACCGCCTTCGCGTCACTCAACCGGCAGCCGGTCGACCTCGCGATCACCGAGATCGTCCTGAAGGACCTCTTCCCGTCCGACACCGGCCCCGAGATCACGGCCGGTCAGATCATGGCCGCGACTGCCTCATACTTCGGTGTCACCATTGACGACCTCTGCGGCGCGAGCCGGTCGAGGGTTCTCGTAACGGCCCGACAGATCGCCATGTACCTGTGCCGCGAGCTCACCGACCTATCGCTTCCGAAGATCGGGCAGGCTTTCGGTGGCCGCGATCACACCACGGTCATGCACGCTGACCGCAAGATTCGCCAACTCATGGCCGAGCGGCGCAGCCTGTTCAACCAGGTGACCGACCTCACGAGCCGGATCAAGTCACAACCGCGGACGATGTAGCGTCACTCACGTCACAGCGTCACCAACCAACTCAGCAATCTTCCTGATCCCCACGTTTCCCACAGGTGTGGATAACTATTGGGGATCACACGCACGCCCAACACGTTGGGCACAACCTGTTGGCCATCACCACATCACCCCCTAACCTTCACTGTCTACCTGTGGACAACATGCACCACTTTCCATGGCCCCTTCACTCCGACCGACGGCCCTCCACAGCCATCCACAGACACACCGGACCTTTCCACAACTAACGCGCACCCCAACACGCCAGCTGACCACGCGAATCGGCCGTCATCCACACTTTCCACAGGACCTATGACGACGACTACACCTTCATCTCCTCCACTTCACCAACGATCATCACGTCCCGGGCTGTGGACACTCCACCGTGTGTCGCACCGTTTCGTGCCAGACTCAATTCGATCCCCGTGTGGTGGTGAAAGTAGGCACGCGACATACTCAGGACTTTCGTATGAAGGGTGGCACCGTGAAGTTTCGAGTCGAGCGAGACGTACTCGCGGATGCCGTCGCCTGGGCTGCCCGCACCCTCCCATCTCGGCCGTCGCTGCCCGTACTCGCGGGCCTCGTCCTCAGCGCCGGTGATGAGGAACTCACCCTCAGCAGTTTCGACTACGAGGTTTCAGCCCGAGTGCAGGTCGCGTGTGATGTTGAGGTGCCTGGCATCACCCTCGTCTCAGGCAGACTTCTCGCCGATATTGCTCGATCGCTCCCTGCGCAACCCGTCACTGTCAGTGTTGAAGGGACACGCGTCATCATCACGTGCGGGCGTTCGTCCTTCACGCTACCTACCCTTCCTGTCGAGGACTACCCCCAACTCCCGGTGATGCCAGCGGCGTCAGGTGAGATTTCCGGTTCACTTTTTGCTACCGCGGTGGGGCAGGTGGCGATCGCCGCTGGTCGCGACGACACTCTCCCAACACTCACCGGCATTCGGCTTGAGATCGAGGGAACCCACCTCGTTCTCGCCGCTACGGACCGATACCGCCTTGCGGTGCGGGAGTTCGAGTGGATTCCACTGTCAACTGGTCTCAGCGCCAACGCGCTCATCCCGGCACGCACCCTCGCCGAGACCGCCAAGGCACTCGCATCAGCCGACAAGATGAGCATCGCGCTCGCCCCGCCTGGTGCCGGTGAGGGACTCATCGGATTTCAGGGCGACGGACGCCGTACGACCACGCGTCTCCTCGACGGTGAGTTTCCGAAGTACCGGACCCTGCTTCCGAATGAGGCTGCGTCAATTGCCCTCGTTGAGACCGCCATGCTCGCCGAGGCAGTCAAGCGCGTCTCCCTCGTCGCGGAGCGCAATACTCCCGTGCGCCTAAGTTTCGATGGCTCCGAGGTGGTGCTGCGCGCTGGGGCGGGCGACGACGCCACTGCGAACGAGGCCGTTGAATGCACCGTCGATGGTGACGCTCTCGAGATTGCGTTCAACCCGAACTACCTCCTCGATGGCCTCGCCGCCATTGACTCTCCGATCGCACGGTTCTCGTTCACGCAGCCAACACGTCCCGCAGTGCTCACTGGCCTCGCTGACATATCTGCCACCCCCAGTGACGAGTACCGCTACCTGTTGATGCCGGTCCGCTTGACCGGTTGACGCCATGTGGGTTCACTCCTTGAGCCTCACGGACTTCAGGTCCCACAGGCAGGTGGACCTCAGCCTGTCCCCGGGTGTCACGACCTTCGTCGGACTCAATGGGCAGGGCAAGACGAATCTCATCGAGGCCATCGGCTATGTGTCATCGCTATCGAGCCACCGCGTTGCCTCGGATGCGCCCCTCGTACGCCACGGTTCCGACATCGCATTCATCCGGTGCGGCGTCACATCTGATGACCGCGAGATCACGGTCGACATCGCGATCACGCCGGGTCGAGCGAACAAGGCGCGGGTCAACCAGTCGCCGCTGCCGAGGATCCGCGATGTCCTGGGGCTCCTGCGCACTGTTCTCTTCGCACCAGAGGACCTCAGCCTGGTCAAGGGCGATCCGTCAGAGCGCCGGCGATTCCTGGACGACCTGCTCATTCAGCGGTCACCACGCCTGGCTGCAACTAGATCCGATTATGAGCGGGTGCTCAAGCAACGGAACGCACTCCTGAAGTCGGCGAGCGTCGCCCGCCGACGAGCCGAGGACGAGATGCTCCGAACTCTCGAAGTCTGGGATGACCAACTGGCAACCATCGGTGGTCAACTCGTACACGAGCGTGTCTGCCTGGTGGCTGATCTTCAACCCCTCGCCGAGCATGAGTACCGCATGGTGGCGGGCGCCAATGGTTCGGCCCTGGCCCTGGGATACGTCTCCTCCCTGGGTGGTAGCAGCGAAGAGCCTCCCGATAAGGATTCCTGGCGAACTCGCATCCTCGACGAGTTGGTGAAGCGGCGCAGCGACGAACTCAACCGGGGGCTGACCCTCGTCGGACCACATCGTGATGACCTGCTGCTGACTCTCGCGGAGATGCCGGCGAAGGGTTATGCCTCCCACGGTGAGGCGTGGTCCATTGCACTCGCGCTGCGGCTTGCCTCCTATGCACTGCTTCGCGCGGATGGCGTAGACCCCGTGCTCATGCTTGATGACGTGTTCGCCGAACTCGACGCCGCCCGCCGCGAACGATTGGCGGAGCGGGTGTCGACAGCGCAGCAGGTGCTCATAACCGCAGCCGTCGAGGCGGATGTCCCGTCCGCGCTCCGCGGTGCCACGTTTCTGGTGTCGAGCGAGAACGTGGCTCCGGCATGACCGACGACTCGGCAGGGGAGATCGCCACGACTTCCGGCGACGCGGCGAATAGGGCCCTGCGCCGGGCGACGAGTGGGGGGCCACGCCGGGTTCAAGCGCCTTCGATGAAACCGAGGCTGTCCGGGCCTCGCTCCGATGGGCGTGACCCGAAGTTGCTCGGTGACGCAGTCGAGGCCCTCCTCACCGATCAAGGCTGGTCGACCGCGAACGCCGTCGCCGGCCTCATGGCGCGCTGGCCACAGGTCGTTGGGGCAGATCTCGCCGATCACGTCGTCCCCGAATCTTTCACCGACGGCCAACTCATCCTGCGCGCAGACTCAACCGCATGGGCGACTCAGGTCAGGCTCCTCCTCCCGCAACTGCGCACGGCGATCGACACAGAGGTGGGTCGCGGGCTCGTAGGCGACATCTCCGTGATGGGTCCACAGGCGCCATCGTGGGTCGCCGGGCCACGGCGGGTTGCGGGACGGGGACCCCGCGACACGTACGGCTAGCTTGCCGTTCACGTCAGGGCCACGACAACCGTCGAAAGGTGCCGGTGGATACAGGAACACGGCCTTTGGCCAGACAAACCGATCTTGACCCGTTCACGGCCGCGGAAGGCACCTTACTGTCAGTCTGAGGAGGTAGACTCAGGGAAAATCCCGGGCACTCGCCGAGTCAGCCCCACGTGATCGAGGAGGCCCGACGCCTGTGTCATACGACGCTAGCGCGATCACCGTTCTGGAGGGCCTCGACGCCGTCCGCAAGCGGCCCGGCATGTACATCGGTTCCACCGGCGAACGCGGACTCCACCACCTCGTCTACGAGGTCGTCGACAACTCCGTCGACGAGGCGCTCGCCGGCTACGCGACCAGCATCTCGATCACACTCCTCGCCAACGGTGGTGTCCGAGTCATCGACGATGGTCGCGGCATCCCTGTCGACGAGCACCCCATCGAGAAGAAGCCGGCGCTCGAGGTCGTCCTGACCGTCCTCCATGCTGGCGGCAAGTTCGGCGGCAGCGGCTACTCGGTGTCCGGCGGCCTGCACGGCGTGGGCGTGTCGGTCGTCAACGCACTCTCCAACCGCCTCGATGTCGAGGTTCGCCGCGATGGCTTCGTCCACCGGCAGGTGTACCGCTACGGCGTCCCCGAGGCTGCCCTTGACAAGGGGGAGGCCACCGCTGAGACCGGCACCACGATCACCTTCTGGGCCGACGCGGATATCTTCGAGACCACCCACTACGACTTCACTACCCTGGCGCGACGCTTCCAGGAGATGGCGTTCCTCAACAGGGGCCTGGTCCTTGAGATCGTCGACGAGCGCGAGGCAGTCGTCATCGAGGGTGAGGACGGCGAGGAGCCAGTCGAGGCCGTCCGATCAGCACGCTTTTGCTACGAGGGCGGCATCGCGGACTTCGTCCGTCACATCAACGCGAGCAAGGGCGTCGCGAACCCGAGCGTCATCTCCTTCGAGACTGAGACCGATGACCACCGGATGAGCGCCGAGATCGCCATGCAGTGGAACACCACCTACTCGGAGTCGGTCTACACCTTTGCGAACACGATCAACACCACCGAGGGGGGCACGCACGAGGAAGGCTTCCGCTCGGCGATGACCACACTCGTGAACAAGTTCGCCCGTGAGTGGAACATTCTCAAGGAGAAGGATCCCAACCTCAGCGGCGAGGACATCCGCGAAGGACTCACGGCGATCATCAGCGTGAAGATGACCGAGCCGCAGTTCGAGGGCCAGACCAAGGCGAAACTCGGCAACACCGAGATGAAGACCTTCGTCCAGAAGGTCGTCAACGAGCAACTCGGCGAGTGGTTCGAGAAGAACCCGGCCGAGGGCAAGGAGATCGCCCGCAAGTCGGTCAACGCTGCCACGGCTCGCATTGCGGCGCGCAAGGCACGTGATCTCGCCAGGAACCGAAAGGGTCTCCTCGGCGGCGCCGGAATGCCGGGCAAGCTCATCGACTGCTCAAGCCGAGACCCGGAGGAGTGCGAGGTCTTCATCGTCGAGGGCGACTCAGCCGGCGGTTCAGCTCGCCAGGGCCGAGACCCGCGCCGACAGGCGATCCTGCCGATCCGCGGAAAGATCCTCAACGTCGAGAAGGCGCGCATCGACAAGGTCCTGCAGAACAACGAGGTCCAGGCACTGGTATCGGCCTTCGGCACCGGAGTGCAGGACGAGTTCGACATTAATCGGCTCAGGTATCACAAGGTCGTGCTCATGGCCGATGCCGATGTCGACGGCCAGCACATCCGGACCCTGCTGCTCACCTTGCTGTTCCGGTTCATGAGGCCCCTCGTCGACCAAGGCCATGTCTTCCTGGCGCAACCCCCCCTGTACAAGATCAAGTGGTCGCGTGAGACTGCCGAGTTCGCCTACACCGACCGAGAGCGCGATGCCATCGTCGAGGCGGGCTTCGCGGCAGGGCGCCGGCTCCCCAAGGACGAGGCAATCCAGCGCTACAAGGGTCTCGGCGAGATGAATGCCGATGAACTATGGGACACCACAATGGACCCGGAGCACCGAGTCCTGCTGCAGGTCACCCTCGACGACGCTGCCCAGGCCGACGAGATGTTCAGCGTCCTCATGGGCGAGGACGTCGAGTCTCGTCGCAACTTCATTCAGCAGAACGCTCGCGACGTCCGCTTCCTCGACATCTAGCACCTTGACCAACGGAGATTCCTGTGGCTGACGACACCTCGACCGTCGAAGAGACGGGCCCGGGCCATCACGGCCGAATCGAGCCCGTCGACCTCCAGACGGAGATGCAACGCTCGTACCTCGACTACTCGATGTCCGTCATCGTGTCGCGGGCACTTCCCGACGTGCGCGACGGGCTCAAGCCGGTCCATCGCCGCGTCCTATACGCCATGTACGACGGCGGCTACCGACCCGACCGGAACTTCTCCAAGAGTGCCCGGGTCGTCGGCGATGTCATGGGCAGCTACCACCCGCACGGTGACACCGCGATCTACGACGCGCTCGTCCGCCTTGCCCAGCCCTGGTCCCTTCGCTACCCCCTCGTCCAAGGCCAGGGCAACTTCGGCTCCCCCGGAAACGATCCGCCCGCGGCCCAGCGCTACACCGAGTGCCGCATGGCACCGCTGGCGATGGAGATGGTTCGCGACATCGACGAGGACACCGTCGACTTCGGTCCCAACTACGACGGCCGGACCCAGGAGCCCAGGGTCCTTCCGGCCCGTTTCCCGAACCTGCTCGTCAATGGCAGTTCCGGGATTGCCGTCGGCATGGCGACGAACATCCCGCCGCACAATCTGCGTGAGGTCGCCGAGGGAGCGCAGTGGCTGCTCGCGAACCCCGACGCCGACCGCGAGAGCCGTCAGGCCGCGCTGGTCGGCATCGTCAAGGGCCCCGACTTCCCGACCGGCGCGCTCATCGTCGGCCGCAAGGGCATCGACGACTACTTCCGCACCGGGCGCGGCTCGGTCACGATGCGCGCAGTTGTCACTGTTGACGAGGATGCGCGCGGCCGACAGATCCTCGTCGTCACCGAACTGCCGTACCAGGTCAATCCCGACAACCTGCTCCTGCGCATTGCGGAGCTCGTCGGTGAGGGCAAGCTCACCGGCATCGCTGATATCCGCGACGATTCCTCCTCGCGAACCGGCATGCGGCTCATCATCGACCTCAAGCGCGACGCCGTCGCGCAGGTTGTGCTGAACCAGCTCTACAAGCACACGCAACTGCAGGACAATTTCGGTGCGAACATGCTCGCCCTTGTCGACGGCGTCCCGCGGACCCTCACCCTCGAGCAGTTCATCCGCTACTGGATTACCCACCAGATCGAGGTGCTGCAGCGCCGCACCAGTTACCGCCTGCGCAAGGCTGAGGAACGCGCTCATATCCTGCGCGGCTACCTGAAGGCACTTGATGCGCTTGACGAGGTCATTGCCCTCATCCGCGCCTCGGCCACCGTCGACGATGCCCGAACCGGGCTGATGGGCCTGCTCGAACTCGACGAGATCCAGGCGACGGCGATTCTCGACATGCAACTGCGTCGCCTCGCCGCCCTTGAGCGCCAGAAGATCATCGACGAGTTCGACGAGCTCACCGCGAAAATCGCCGACTACAACGACATCCTCTCGAACGAGCCGCGGCAGCGGTCGATCATCTCGGAGGAACTCGCGGAGGTCACCGCAAAGTACGGTGACGATCGTCGCAGCGAGTTCATCTCCTGGGATGGGGATGTGAACGATGAGGACCTGATCGCCGTCGAAGACGTCGTCGTGACGATCACGTCCGGCGGCTATGCCAAGCGAACGAAGGCTGACCTCTACCGAGCCCAGCGGCGCGGCGGACGAGGGGTGAAGGGGGCTGCACTGCGTCAGGATGATGTTGTCGAGCACCTCTTCGTCACCACGACCCATCACTGGATCCTCTTCTTCACGAACAAGGGCCGTGTCTACCGGGCCAAGGCCTACCAACTCCCGGACTCGGGTCGCGATGCCCGCGGCCAGCATGTGGCCAACCTGCTCGCTTTCCAGCCAGATGAGGCCATCACCCAGGTTCTCGCCATCGACAACTATGCGGCGGGTGAGAACCTCGTCCTCGCGACCCGAAACGGCATGGTTAAGAAGACGAAGCTCTCCGAGTACGACACGAACCGCCAGGGCGGGATCATCGCCATCAACCTCGGCGACGACGATGAACTCATCTCGGCTCGCCTCGTCTCAGACCAGGATGAACTGCTCCTCGTGTCCCGAAAGGGCATGTCGGCGAGGTTCTCGGGCAACAACGACACCCTTCGGCCCATGGGGCGCGCCACGAGTGGCGTCATCGGCATGCGGTTCCGCGAGGGTGATGCGCTGCTCTCCATGGAGGTGGTCCAGCCCGACACCTTCGTCGTGACGATCACCGATGGCGGCTTCGCCAAGCGGACCCCTGTCAGTGAATGGGCGACCAAGGGCCGCGGAATCCTCGGTGTGCGCGCGATGCGCCTCACCGAAGCTCGCGGTTCACTCGTGGGGGCGATGGTCTGCCAGGCCAGTGACCAGATCTTCGCCATCGCCTCGAATGGGGTGGTGATCCGGACGAAGGTTGAAGAGATCCGCCCGTCAGGCCGCGACACCATGGGGGTCACCCTCATGAATCTCACGGGGGACGACACCGTGGTGGCAGTAGCCCGGGGCGCCGAGAATGAAGACGAGGACGACATCATCACCGAGTCCGTTGACGCCCCCGCGGTCGGTGATTCGACGGAGGAGGTCACCGTGGCTGAGGAGTCGACGTGACCACGGAGACCTCGTCCGGCCCCCGGCAGGCTCGCCTCTACCTGTCGAGAGTCGACCCATGGTCGGTTGCGAAGGCGGCGTTCATGCTCGCAATCGCTGTGGGAATCGTCATCGTGGTCTCGGTGACCGTGCTGTGGTTCGCCCTCAGCTCACTCGGGGTATTCGAGACACTTTCGAGAAACGTCAATGAGGTCATCGGGAATTCGCAGGCAAACTTCGACCTGATGACGGTGCTGGACTTCTCCCGGGTACTCGGCGTCACCATCGTCCTCGCATCCGTCGAGGTCATACTCGTCTCGGTGCTAGCGACCATCTTCGCCTTCATGTACAACCTCACCGTCGGCCTCACCGGCGGCGTTGAGGTGGTGCTCACCGACCGTCGATGATGATGCGCCGGCAACTATTCGAGGGGGATTGGTGCTAGCCCGTCCATGTCCGGTAACCTGATCAGCCGCACCCGCGAAACGGGCCTATAGCTCAGCTTGGTTAGAGCGCTTCCCTGATAAGGAAGAGGTCGGTGGTTCAAGTCCACCTAGGCCCACGTGAAGAAACTGCTGCTGCTCGCTGCCCTCGCTGGTGTCGGTTACGTCGTATACCGACAGGTCACCGCGAAGAAGGCGGAGCAGGACCTGTGGTCCGAGGCCACCTCGGAACCAGACCTGCGCTGACGCGTTAGACAACTGAATATCGGCACGAAGCACGGCCTCGGAACACCGAGGGGGTTTAGCTCAGTTGGTAGAGCGCTGCCTTTGCAAGGCAGAAGTCAGGAGTTCGAGTCTCCTAACCTCCACAAGTAGCCCCGTCTCCTCACGAACTGTGAGGAGACGGGGCTTTTCTTCTTCACGATGTCGTGAGGTGGTCCGGCAGTTGCGGCCCCCATGAACTCCGAGACGAGTCATGCCGCTCGCGCACATGGTCCGAGCGACCCCCCAATGGGAAAGGATCATCTGCCGAGGCCTGGGCATCATCAACGGGCGAGAGATCACCCTGCTTTCACGGTAATGCGATGCCTTGGGAGGGCGTTAGGTTCTGGCGCCGACTCCATCACCGTCACCGGACTCACGGCCGGCAAGGCGTACACGTTCACCGTCACGGCGACAGTTGGCTCCAACAGCGGCGAGGTGGTTGTGACATCGAGTCCGTGGAACAGCGACCCCAATGCCCGCTACTTTATCTACCAACGGCACACGGGCGCGGAATGGAGTGCTGGACTCGGAGGGTGTTCAAGTGCACGCACACAGACGTCGAATGCAACTCAGTGCACCGCGTCCAACCTCACTGCTGGCGCCGAATACCGGTTCATGGTCCAGAACCGCCTCTACAACTCCTTTGGAACCCGAAAATATTCGAACAGGGTAACCCTTCCAACTGGTCTCTCCACAGCATCTGGAGCAGGTACGTCCACACCAGACACAACCGTTCCGGGCGCACCGTCGATCAAGACCGTGACGAACACCATGCGGAATGCCGTGGTGTCTTTCAAGGCGCCTACGAGTGGTGGGGGATCGACCATCACGGGCTACAACGTGACGGCGGAAACAGGGTTTGGCGCCAGTGCAGCCGGCACCCCAGCCGCGTCTGCCGGTCGCTCTCACCTGTTGAGAAGTCGACCTGCGGCATCAAGAACCGTAGATCCGGTCCAACGATCGGCAAGAACAGGGACGGCGACTCAGTTGATTCCTCCGGATGAACGTTGGGGCCGACTCGCA
>CAFBNE010000018.1_pt1 | contig 37132 bp, 35 predicted proteins | sample 7269181 | NCBI WGS metagenome assembly CAFBNE01 (sample SAMEA6814085, study PRJEB35770) | uncultured Actinomycetes bacterium | biome: Freshwater; feature: Freshwater reservoir; material: water | place: Czech Republic | collected 2017-05-23 | depth 30m m
CCAAGGCCATGGACTGGGTGGCCGAGGTAGAACGGTCGCCCGGCATCCGGAGTGGATGCCAGGCGACCGCTGCCCCGTTTCGGGATTCCCTAGGAGACCCGCGACCACAGGGAAGGGGCGAGGATCCAGTTGGGATCTCCGTATCCCTGGTAGGCCTGGATGCACCGATAGGTCGCACCACCGTTGGTGACGACATCGCCGACGACGTACCGGCCCGTGGCACTCCAGGCGCCGGCGCTTGCCGAACCGGTGCTCGTCACGGCGGCCTTGGTGGTCACCGTGAGCGGTTCGGAGCGAGGCGATGCATTGCCGGCAGCGTCGGAGGCAAGGACCTCGTAGCGGTATGTCACGCCTGCTCTCCGCCCGCTGTCCTTGTAGCTCGTTACCGCCGTCTGGGCCACGACCAGGCCGTCGCGCAGCACTGTGTATGACTTCACGCCCACGTTGTCCGTGGACACCGACCACATGAGGTCGATGGTCGACTCGGAGACGCCCATGGAATGCAGGCCAACGGGTGCCGTTGGTGACTGGGTGTCCTTGGGCGCAGCAGCCGCGGCGGTTGTTGTCACAGTGACGGCGGTGGACGATGCCGAGGTGTTGCCAGCCGCATCACTTGCGCGCACCGCATAGGCGTAGGCACGCCCGGCTGTCAGGCCTTTGTCGGTGTAGCGCGTGGTCGTCGTCGTTCCAATCGCGGCGCCGTCACGGAGCACCGTGTATCCCGCGACCCCCACATTGTCACTCGAGGATGCCCACGCCAGGTCCACGGTGCTGGATGCCGCGCCGGTGGCGAGAAGCTGACTCGGCACCGAGGGTGCTGCACTGTCATTGCTGCCACCGGTTACGGTGACATCGATGACGTTGTAGAAGGCGTTGACCGTGTCGGCCACATCCCAGATCGCCAGGATCACGTGATAGCCGCTGCGGTTCGCCGGCACTGTGATCGCGTGCGCCGGACGAGTGTTGGCGGCCGATCCATCGTGGGCGACGGTGGAGATCAGTTCCAGGTCAGCGCGCTTGAGCGGAGCGTTGGGATCCCAGTTCTGCTTGGTCATGTAGTAGGACCACTGCGACGTGCGATGGGCGGCCGTGTAGGTCCAGTTGATGGTGAGCGGCCCGGTGCTGATGGGGTTCTGGTACCAACGCCCGTAGGCCTGCTGGTCAAGCTCAGTGAAGGCACTGCCGGCCGAGGCGATGCGGCCATCCGGCGGCCCGGTGACGGGAAAGCCCTTGGGGGCCTCCAGGCTCTGCGGTTCGAAGACGATGCTTCCGCAGTTGGTGTTGAGCCCCATCTTGCAGGCGGCTGCCCGGCTGTAGGGGCCGCTCACATAGCCGTGGGCCTGAACCGGGCTTGCCACGGTCAGCGCAGTTCCCAGCAGGGCGATCGGACTGAGCAAGGCAGCCACTCGGGCCACCAAGGTCGGTTTCATTCAATGCTCCTCATGATCGGAAATGACAGGCATTGGATGGTTCTGAGCCGTGTCTGGTTCCCGGATCCGAGGCTGGGAAGCTGTGCCGTACACATCCCGAACAGTGTCCGTACCCGCTCCGTACTCCAAGGGGAGGCCGGTGTCAGGGGATGAGGTACATCGCGTTCGGGAGGAGGAAGCCGGCCCTCAGGTAACCGGACGACATGTCGCTCACCTGGTCGCCGATGCTTGCCACGATGCGATAGCCGGCACGTTCGAGCGCGGCCCGCTCGCCGGACTTGTACTCGTCAGCGTTCAGCCCGGCCTCACTCGGTGAACGGAGGATCAGCCTGTCCCACTTGGTGATCCCGTGCTGCTCCAGGCAGCCTTCGGTCCACGAGCGGGTTGCCTCGGCGCGCCCGGTCATGATGACCACTCGGATGCCCGACTCCCTCAGGCGGGTGTAGAGGCTGCGCACCGGGACGATGGCCGGGCTCTTGCATGCCTCGTTGAAGGCATTCCAGCCGTCCTGGTCAAACGTGAAGTCGGTGCCCTTGTAGAACGCGTAGTTGCTGAGCAGCGTCTCGTCGACGTCGAAGACGACGGTTGCCTTGCACGACCGGGGCTTCCCGCCGCAGTTGTCATCGACCCAATTGCCGACCCATGCGTGGGCAGCCGCAGCGATCTCCTTCTGCTGCCGCAGGGCTTTGCCTGATGCGTAGTAGTCGCTGACGGCGGGGGCGAAGCCCGGGCCCACGAAATACGGGACCGTGGCTGCGAGGGGCGGGAGGTTTTGGCCCGTGCCCCAGATCGGCTTGCCGGCTGCGCTCGTTCCCGGATCCACCGGCACCACCTGTGCTGAGGCGGGCGCAACGAACAGCGCCAGCGAAAGGATCGCGGCGGGCAGGGTAAAGACGATTCGACGCATCCTCGAACCTTAGGCAACGGCCATGCTCCGCTCAATCACTGGGCCGATACCGAGAACCCGGGCTTGCCAGGGCCGATTGGCCCTAAGGTCTGGTCATGAGCGCGCCCAGGTTGGTGCTGATCGCCAATCCGACGTCAGGTGGGGGCCGGGCGCGGGCCATTGCCGAGAGCGCGCGCGACGCCATGATCAGTGAGGGAGCCGACGTCGACCTCGTCGTTCCGGCCGATATCGGCGCGATGCGCGAGCGCATCACCGAGGCAGTCGAATCGGTGCCGGCCGGCGTCATTGCATGCGGAGGGGACGGCACGGTCCATCTCGTCCTGCAGGGGGCTGCGCCCAGCGCGACTGCGATGGCGATCATCCCGGCGGGAACCGGGAACGACATTGCTCGAGCCCTGGGCATCGCGCTCAAGGACCACGAGCGGGTGGCGCGGGGCATCGCGCGGTCGGCTCTCGCCGGGCGGACTCGGGAGATCGACCTCACGCGCATAGAGCACGGAGCTCGTCAGCTGTGGTCGCTCGGCGTCACCTCGACGGGCCTGGACTCGGCCGTGAATGAACGCGCGAACCGCACGCGTCGCTTCAACGGCACGACTCGCTACGTGCTCGCCCTCCTTGCTGAGATGCGCGCGTTCCGGACGTACGAATACGCGGTCACCGTCGACGGGGAGACGATGGATGGCCCAGCGACCCTCATCGCCATCGGCAATGGCTCCAGTTATGGCGGTGGCATGCGAATCTGCCCTGCTGCGAGCATGACCGACGGAATCCTCGACATCACCTGGGTCGACCGGGCCTCGCGCACGACCATCCTGCGGGTGTTCCCGAGAATCTTCAGCGGCAGCCACGTGAAGCACCCTGCCGTTCGGGTGCTCCAGGGCCGAACCATCACGGTCGAGTCGAAGGGGCCGGTCGTGTACGCGGACGGGGAGCGGGTCGGTGACCTGCCAATCGTCGCGACCGCGGTGGCCGGCGGCCTTCGGATGCTCGATCAACGCTAGCGATCGCTATTCACGTCATGAGGCGATGGCTCGTACGTCGGCAACGCTTGGCACTGGCTCATCCGAGAGCGCGCCGATCGACGCGGCGGCGGTGGTGATGGCATCGGTGATCTTCGTGCCCCTGCGCTTGAACCCGAGTTCGACCATGACATCACGCACTATTGCAGCGGCATCACGTGGCTTCGCGTCGCGGCCGACCCAGCGCACGACCGACACGAGGTCCTCCTGGGTGTAGGCGGCGATCGGCTGCCCGGGGATGACGCCGTGGCCGAGCGACGCCGGGGGTTCGGGGACGTGGAGGACTTCGATGACCGCGGGGGCCTCGGTGACCGCGGGGCCCTCGGTGACCGCGGGGCCCTCGATTGGCTCACCGGGGGCGGTGGGGTCAGCGGCTTCCTCCGGGCCGGTCCCGGTGAGGTCGAGCGCGGGGATGACGATCTGCTCTGAGGCGCGAGCCTGCGACACCTCGCTGGCCTTGGCGCTGGGCATGGGGCCCTGCGCCTCGCGCACCCTGGGAACCGACGCTGGGACCGCAATGTCGAGGGTCGGGACCTCGAAGGACGGTCTGGCCACCACCGGCGGATCAGCAACCACCACCTCGGCGACGACGTCCTCGGCGACGACGTCCGGGGTGACGACGTCCTGGGTGACCAAGTCCTGGGCGACCACGCCCTCGGTGACTGCCCCCACGGCGAGCACTTCCACCGTGGGGGAGGGCTCAGAAACCACCGCAGCCAGGCGGGACGACCGTGGCGTAGGCGCGGCGGCAGGGGAGGGCTCGACCCGTCGAGGAGTCGAGGAACTGGACCGGGTGAACCTCGCCTCGCGCAGCGCACGCATTTGATCTGTCTTCGACATCGGTCGTTCCCTTCGAGAACACAGGCACCCCGAAAAGGGTGACGATCGAACAAGTGTTCGAAGTCTAGTGATGGTGAGTCGTGGTGGTCTAGTGCGTGCCACCGATGGGCTTCTCGATCGTGGCGTACTGCTCAGGGCTGCGATCTGAATCCTGCCACTTGATGCCGTCCGCTCGCGGAAGCCGAAAACCTGGGGTCTTGAATTCCTTGATCAACTGGTCAAAGATATACCCATGACCTCCTATGCCGCAGCGATCACCGTCGAAGATCTCGAAACCGACCCGTATCCGGTCTATCGCCGGCTTCGCACAGAGGCGCCCGTCGCGTGGGTTCCGGCGGTGAACGCCTGGCTCGTCACCCGAGCCGCCGACGTCGAAACGGTGGCCACGAGGCCGGAGATGTTCACCGCCGAGGTCGCCGATTCTCCTGTTGATCGCTCCTTCGGCGGGCCAACCCTCATGACGATGGACGGTGAACGGCACCTTGAGCTGCGCCGAAGCCTCGACGAGCGTTACAAGCCGCGGGTCGTCGCGACATACATCGACGACCTCGTCACGCCGATCGCAGCGGAGGCCCTCGCATCGCTGCTGGCGCGCAGCGACCGCCGTGCGGACCTCCTCACCGACTACTTCGAGCCGATCAGTGTCTTGAGCCTTGGCTCCGTCCTCGGCGTCGGTCACTTGTCGGCCGAGGTGCTCCAGGACTGGTTTCACGGTCTGGCCATGGGGGCCATCAATTTCGAGAACGATCCGGTGAAGCAGGCGATCAGCGACGAGACCACCGCGAAGATCGACCGTGAGTTACGTCCGATGATGACCAGACTTCGGGAGGACCCCGACGACTCGACCATCGCCTCGATGCTCACCAGCGGCTGCCCGGTGGGGCAGGCCCGCACGATCGATCACGTCATGCCGTCGCTCAAGGTGATCCTCACCGGTGGCATGCAGGAGCCGGGCCACGGGGCCGGCACCTGCCTCGTCGGGCTGCTCGAGAACCCGGACCAGCTCGCGCTGCTGCGCGAGGAGCCGAAGCGCTGGGACGACGCGGTCCACGAGGGCCTGCGTTGGATTGCGCCAATCGGGACCCAGACCCGTGAGTCTGCACGGGATGTCGAGCTCGGCGGCGCCATGATCCCAGCAGGTCAGACTGTCTGCGCAGTGGTGTCGAGTGCCTGCCGCGACGAGCGCGAGTTCGACGACCCCGACATCTTCGACATCAGAAGGGTCCGCAAGCCGAATGCAGCCTTCGGCTTCGGGCCGCACTTCTGTGCCGGGCACGCCTTCGCGCGAGATCAGGAGCGCATCGCATTGCAGATGCTCGTCGAGGCGATGCCCGACCTGAGGTTCGACGAGGAGTATGGGCCGGTGACCTTCAAGGGTTGGGAGTTCCGCGCCCCCACTGCGCTGCATGCGCGCTGGTAGTCATGGCCCGTCATCGTGAGCAGGTGAACGTCGAGCGACAACGCGACAAGATCGTGAGCGCCGCCACGGCAGTCATCGCCCGAAATGGCCTGCAGGCCACCCGCCTGCGACAGGTTGCGATTGAGGCAGGGCTGAGCACGGGCTCGATCCTCTACTACTTCGGTGGATTCGACGAGGTGCTGGTCGCCGCGGTGCGAGCGGCAGGTGCTGAGTACTGCACGGGCCGGCAGGAGCGCATCGACGGTGAGCCTGACCCGTGCTCGGCCCTTGATGCGCTCGTAGCTCTCGGCGTGCCTGATTCTCTCAGTGATGCAGTGCGCGTCGTCTACCAGGCGAGCAGCCTCATCGGCCTGCACCCAGAGGTCGTGGCGGTCCTTGCCGAGATGAACGAGCGGCAGCTCGACCTGTATGCACAGATCATCGATCGCGGCGCGGCGTCCGGGGTCTTCGCGCCGGCCTCCGAGCCACGGGTGATCGCCCGCACCGCCCTTGCCCTAGAGGATGCGTTCACGCTCTACCTGCTCTCCGGCTACGGAGTCGACGCAGCCTCGGCCCGCGCTCATATCCACCGCTATCTCGACGATGCCCTCGGGCTGAGCAGCAGAACTGCACGCGACCAGAGTTTGGCGCGCCGCGGCGGTCGGTAGGCTCAGCGCATCGACATGGCCCGATGAAGGAGCACCCTCATGAAGTACGCGCATCTCGGTCGAACGGGCCTCTCGGTGAGCCGGATCTGCCTGGGAACGATGAACTTTGGTCCGGTGACGAGCAAGGAGGACTCGTTTGCCATCATGGATGCCGCCCACGCCCAGGGTGTGAACTTCTTCGACTCAGCAAATGTTTACGGCTGGAGCGACAAGGGCCTGACCGAGCGCATCGTCGGCGAGTGGTTCGCGCAGGGCGGCGGCCGCCGCGAGCGCACCGTCCTCGCGACGAAGCTCTATGGCGACATGGGTGACTGGCCGAATGACGGGAAGCTCTCGGCACTGAACATCCGCCGGGCATGTGATGCTTCGCTCGCTCGGCTCCAGACCGACTACATAGACCTCTACCAGATGCACCACATCGACCGTTCGACGCCTTGGGACGAGATCTGGGAGGCGATGGATGTCCTGCGGCAGCAGGGCAAGATCATCTACGCGGGATCCTCGAACTTCGCTGGCTGGCACCTGGTCCAGGCGCAGGAGGCTGCGAACAGGCGTGGGCAGCTCGGCCTGGTGAGCGAGCAGTCGATCTACAACCTCGTCGAGCGCACCGTCGAGCTCGAGGTGCTGCCGGCCGCCGCGGCCTACGGCATCGGGGTCATCCCCTGGTCGCCCCTCCATGGCGGCCTGCTCGGCGGCGTCATCCGAAAGACGCTGGACGGCACGACGAGTCGAAGCGCCAGCGGTCGCGCAGCCGATGCCCTCGAGAAGCATCGTCCGGCGATCGAGGAGTGGGAGCGGTTCTGCGATGAGCGGGGCGAGGACCCTGGCGATGTCGCGCTGGCGTGGCTGCTCCACCAGCCGGCCGTGACTGCGCCGATCGTCGGGCCGCGAACCATTGATCACCTTGACGGCGCGTTGAGGGCCCTGGAGATCACCTTGGACGAGTCCGCGCTCGCGCGCATCGACGAGATCTTCCCCGGGCCGGGCGGCACGGCTCCCGAGGCATACGCCTGGTGACTCGCGGCTCGGCCCCCGATCAGCCCGGCCAGTGGTCAGGTGACCGTGACCCCGAGGCTGTCGAGGAGCACGACCACCCGCGCCCGGACCTCATCACGGATCGGCCGCACTGAGTCGACTCCGAGGCCGTTCGGGTCGGTGAGGGTCCAGTCCTCGTAGCGCTTGCCGGGGAATACCGGGCAGGCATCGCCGCAGCCCATCGTCACGACGACATCGGCGGCGCGGACCACCTCGTCCGTCCAGGGCTTCGGGAATTCGTCCGAGATGTCGATGCCGACCTCGCTCATGGCCGCTATGGCCGCCGGGTTCACCTCGCTGCCGGGCTCGGATCCGCCTGACCAGGCGATGGCGCGATCGCCGGCGAGTTCGCGGAAGAAGCCGAGGGCCATCTGTGACCGGCCTGCGTTATGGGTGCAGAGGAAGAGGACGGCGGGCCGGTGGTCAACGCTGGAACCCTCGACCCGAGACAGGGCGGAAAGGCGTTCGCGGGCGAAGCGCTCGGCGAAGGCGGGCAGGTACTTGGTGACGGTCAGCCGGCCGGCGAACTCCTCGTAGGAGTCGTTGAGGAAGCGCTCGATGGTCTCGGGGCCGAATGTCCCCTGAAAGTCCCGCTGCAGCAAGGCCGCTGAGGAGCGGAGCACCATCGCGTGCTCGAGGGGGATGACGCCTTGCTGCTCGGTCTGGCTCACCGGTTGCTCCTTCTCTTCGTTGGGCTGGTCTTCGCTACGGTTGGATTGCTGTGCTCTGGAGTCGCCGCAACCCGTGGGGCGAGCAGAGCCGTGCGCTCGGTGATGTCGATGACTGCTGCGTCGAAGGCCTCGTCCGTGCCGATGCCGGCTGGGTCGGGGATCGACCAGTGAAGGCGCGGGTTGGCGAGGGGCTCGAGGTCCTCGTTCACGGCATCGCATACCGAGACGACGAGGTCGTCGGGACGCAGAACGCTGAGAACGGACTGGGGGACCGGTCGCGTGATCCTCACGCCGGCCCGTCGGGCCGCTGCCGTTGCCTGCGGGTTGATGCGCGATGCCGGGTGGGTTCCGGCGGAGGTTCCGGGCACCTCGCTGATGGTCGCCCAGATGGCCTCCGCCAGGACCGATCGCGCCGAGTTGTGGGTGCAGACGAACACGATACGCGGTGCGGCGATGGCGGCGGGCGATGGCAGGAGGCCCTCGAGGGAGTCCCGCATGAGGTGGACGTACATGCGCCGCCGGTCGTTTTGGGACTTGCGGCGGGCGATGAGGCCCGCAGACTGAAGTGACTTGAGGTGATGGGCGAGGAGGTTGCCGGGAATGCCGAGGGACTCGATCAGCGAGTCAGGGGTGAGGTCCTGAGCCATGAGCAGGTCGACGATTGCAAGCCGTGTCGGATCGCCGAGCGCGGCGAGCACGCGCGCCCTCTCTGCGTGGCCCTGCCCGGCAGTGAGCCTTGGGCGTTCCTCGGGTGATGATGCAGTATTCATTGACTCAATATTCATTGACAGAATAGACGCTGTCAACCCGCTTGACCGGTTTGCTCGCGGTGATTCGGTAACCGAACCGTGATGTAGAGGCTCAGCCGATACGGATGGGCCGGCTCGGAGCCGATATGGGCGTGCTGCCGGCCTCGGTCACGGCCTGAACAGTGAAGCGGTAGGTGCCGGGCTTGGACGGGAGCGCATTGCACGGGAGCGACGCGAGGGTGAGTGCGCTGCGGCCCTTCGGCAGTCCGGAGCACAGCACCTTGTTCCGGTTGTCGCGGACGGTATACGACGTCACGACCGCGGACGACTTGCCGGCCAGGGTTTGGTACACGATCGAGTACTTGCCTTTGCCCGCCTTCACGATCTTGGGTGCCGGAAGTTGGGTCGGGGTGGCGACGACAGCCGGATCGGCCGTGATGGGCATTGCGTCACCCTCGTTCTCCGCGTTCCGGCTGCGAACCGTGTAGGCGTACGTGCCGTCCGGGAGATCGGGGACCGTGCAGGAGGTGGTGGCTGACTGGCAGACGACTGCACCGGATGCGTCGAGGACGTCATAGCCCACCACTGTCTCGGGCGAGGTCGCGGGAGCCTGCCACTCGACGACCACCGAGCGATTGCGAGCCGTGAGGGTGATGCCCTGCGGGGCACTCGGGATTGTCGGATAGCCCGCTGCGCGCAATGCGTTGTTGACCATCTCGAGATAGCCGAGGGCAAAGAGGCCGACATTCGAGTAATTCGTCACCTGGCCGCACGGGGCGTTGCCGCCGGCCATCTCGCCGATGAGGATGTTGCCGGTGGCGTCGGACACCCAAGCGGGACTACCGCTATCGCCCGGGCAGATGCCGGTTGCGGGCGACTGCCCGGTGGCGAAGACGGGGCCGAGTGAGGACTCGGTGTTGAAGGAGATGAGCGGCAGGCTCGTCGCGAAGGGATTCGACGTTCGCTGCCCTGGGCCGGTGAGCCCGTACCCGGCGTGCTGCACCTGGGTGCCGGCTGCCAGCCACCTCGCCATGTCGAAATGGGTTGCGAGCCGGGTGAAGCCGGGGGCGCCGAGATCGCGGTCCAGTTGCAGGATGGCGATGTCATTCGGCTGCACCTGGCTCGAGGTGTTCACGTAGTTCGCCGGCCGCCATGCGTCGATGACCGTCACGGCCGCCGGGCCCTGCGGGCCGGTGTTGCTGTATGTCAGCGCGGTGGAGCCGGGGCTGAAGAGCGCGAATCCCCGCACGCCAGCGGCGGACTCGTGATCTGTCGTGCAATGGGAGGCGGTGAGGACGAGCCGGCCGCGCAGCATTCCGCCCGTGCAGCCGGTGGGCCAGCTCGTGCCGTTGAAGGTGGAGATGCTCACAATGGCGGGGTTGCCGTTCGTCGGGGTGCCCCCGTAGACGCGGGGGGTGGCAAGCGGTTGGGCGGAGGCGGCAGGGGCAAGCGCGAGGGCTGACAGGGAGACGACTGCAGCGAGCGCAACGGGTGCGAGGAAGCCGACCGGCAGGGCGCGCCTTCGCGGCCCTGCTGCCCGAGGGGACATATGTCGAAGTCTGCTGGGGACCATAGTCCCTTAATTGTGCCACGGAATATGAGCCTCGCCACGTCGGTGTAGCCCCTGCTGTGCGCCTGCGGCGCCCCTGACCATGCTGTGCGCCTGCGGCGCCCCTGACCGGTCTGCCCAGCTGACCAACGCTTCGGGACTCCCGTGCGCAAAGGTTACGTTGCCGTAGGTTACGCTGGCGTAGGTTACTGAAGGAAGAGCGCGAGGAGCGGGGAGTCGATCATGGGCCACACGGCAACGGCAGGCGCGGGAGCACAGGCAGTGCCCGTGCGGGAACACGTGAACCTGCACGGGAGAACCGTGGCGTTTCGCGAGCACCGGGGGGTCGGCACGCCGCTCCTGCTCGTCCACGGCATCGGGTCAAGCGCTGACACGTGGCAGCCGGTCTTCGAGCGCCTCGCCGCGCAGGACGCCTCGGTCATCGCGGTGGATCTGCCCGGTCACGGCGAATCCTCCAAGGAGTCGGGCGACTACAGCCTCGGAGCGATGGCGAGCACCCTGCGCGACCTGCTCGACCTCCTCGGGCACGAGAGGGTCCACCTCGTCGGGCACTCCCTCGGGGGCGGCATCTCCCTCCAGTTCGCCTACCAGTTCCCCGAGCGCGTCGACCGGCTCGTCCTCGTCTCCAGCGGAGGTCTGGGCGAGGAGGCGTTCGTCGGGCTCCGGGCGGGCGCCCTGCCGGGAGCGGCACTTGCCCTCAAGGTCGCCATCAACCGCAGGACCATCGCCGGGGCAACCCGGGTCGGCCGCGTCCTCGCACGGGTTGGCGTCGAGCCCCATGCCCTCAGCCCGAGTGCGCTGCGCACCGTGAGCAGGCTCGGCGACGACGAGCGGAGGGACGCCTTCCTCGCCACCCTGCGCAGTGTCGTCGGCGTGCGGGGACAACGGGTCTCGGCGCTGGAGAAGCTGTACCTCATAGAAGGCGACCGGGTCCTCATCGTGTGGGGCGATCGCGATCCGATGATTCCGATGGCCCACGGTGCCCACGCCCACGCGCTGCTCGAGGGGAGCCGGTTCGTCGCCTTCCCCGGCGCCAAGCATGAGCCGCATGTCGATGACCCGGCCAGATTCGTGGCGCTGGTCCTCGAGCATGTCGGCGCCTGAACCGGTCCGCGTCCTCCGATGCGAGTAGTGGCGGGCTTTCTCCGCGCCTGCCATCCCGGCCCGACCGTGGCGGTCACGGTCGTCATCACCGCATTCGCGTGGAGCGTCGGCTGGCGACTCCCGGGAATCGCACTCCTGCTCGTGACGGTCCTCGTCGGCCAGCTGTCGGTCGGCTGGAGCAATGACGCCCACGACGCAGGCCTCGACGCCGCGTCCGGCCGCACTTCCAAGCCCACCGTCGGCGCACAGGTCACCGCGCGGGCATTGTGGTCGGGCGCGCTGGCCGCACTCGTCGTCTCGTTCGCGCTCAGCTGGATCGTCGCCGGACCGGTGGGGGGAACCTTTCACGTCTTCTCCGTGGCCATGGCCTGGCTCTATAACCTTCGGCTCTCCCGAACCGCGTGGTCCTGGCTGCCCTATGCGCTCGCGTTCGGCGCGGTTCCGGGCTTCGTGACGTACGGCCTCGACGGGCAGCCGCCGACGTTGTGGTCATCCTTCTGCTTCGCGATCATCGGCGTCAGCGCGCACCTGGCGAATGCACTGCCCGACCTCCAGTCAGACACCGAGGCCGGCATGGGCGGCCTCGCGGTGCACCTCGGGCGCCGGCGCTCGGTTCTCGTGTGCTGGACGTTGCTGGCCGCCGGCACGGCGGTCCTCGCCTTGGTTGCGGCGCGATCGAACTCGATAATCGCCGCTGGCCTCGTCATCGCCTACGCGGGCGCCGTGGTGATCGGGTCCCGATCGAGGAGGAGGTCGGGCATGTTCACCGCACTCATCGGCGCGGTCGTGATCGATGTGGTTGCGGTCGTTCTCGTTGCCTGATCGGGTCTTGCCCGCTGCTCGGGCATAGACCGGCCAAGACTGGTCCGAATGACCGGCTCGCCGACGCATCGGGCACCGCCGCTCATGGACCATTGGCCTTGTATCCACAGCCGGCCGTATCCACACCCGTCCAGTGACCGACATAACCCTTGCGAGGTAGACGTTTCCACCATCGAGGCAACTGAGATTGGGCGCAACATCATTGCTGATGCCCCGCAGGCCGCTCCCCAGCGACGTAAGAGCGACCTCATGGATACGCGCGCGCTCATGGGGGTGGTCCAACTGCTCATGACTCGGCCGAGTTGCGATCACATCGCCCAGCACCTTGTCCTCAGCCTCATGCCAGATCACCGCGCCCGGGCCGCCGTCATCAGCCTGTTCGGCCAGGACGGCCTGCTCCATGCCGTCGGGTCCTTCGGCGTCCCGCCCACGCTCCTTGAGTCCTTCACCACCCTGTCGCTCTGGGACACCTCGCCGATGACCGACGCCGTTCGCGCCGGGGAGCCGCTCATCGTCTCCTCTCGGGAGGAACTCACCGACCGCTACCCGTGGCTGGACTCCGAGATGACCACGAGTGACTCGATCGTCGTGTGGCCGCTCAGCCTCCCGGGGGAGCGCGTTGGTGCCGTCCAGTTCTTCCTCAGCGGGTCCCCGAGCATCGACATGCTGCACGCCGAGCTGAATGGGGTCTCGGCTGTCGTCGCGCTCTACCTGAGCATGCTCTTCGGTGACATGGGCCGGGCATCGCACGCGATGAGCGCTCCTGCTGGTGATCGGCCCGAAGGCCCGCAGGTGGGGATCATTCCGCTGGCCGAACGCGCCGGTGGATGGACCGTCCCGCCGGCCGAGGTGCAGGCGGCCGACCGACCCGACCTCACCGAACGGCAGGCCCGCATCCTGGAACTGCTCGCGAAGGGGATGACGAACCCGCAGATTTCGAGGCAGGTCGGCTACAGCGAATCGACGGTCCGCCAGGAGACGATGGCCATCTACCGCTACTTCGGGGTGAGCGGGCGCCATGAGGCGGTTCGCATGGCAGGACTGCGCGGCATGCTGCACGGGTCAAAGTCGACTGTCTAGGCCGAGCGTCACCTTTCGTCACCGAACGGGTGAATCAAGGGTGGTGCGCGGCGCTGCGGATTGCGCCAAGGACCTCGGCGACACGGATGGAATCGCTCATTGGCACGATCCATGCCTCGCGGCCCTCGATGCGGGCGCTCACCTGCTCAACCATGACCTGGTAGGCATCGACCGGCGCGAAGGACTCCTCGTGGTCGCCGATGATGAGCGTGGTCTCCTCGCGCCAGGCGGTGAACGCCGGCCCGATGCCCGTGGCGGCGAGGACATCGGACCCGAGGACCCGCAGGTGCTGGGCCTCGGGTTGCTCGAAGGAACTCAGTGCCGTCGCGCGAATGACGCCGTCGACAACGGCGGTGACCTCTGTCGTGAGGTCGACCCCTGACGGTCCGGTCGACGAGTTCGCCCGCTCCACTTCGACGATCTGTGCCCCGCCGGTGAAGTCGGCCCAGGCGTGCACCTGGTAGCCGCCGGTGTCGAGGAGGGCACCACCGCCCTTGCGCGGATCAGCACGGTAGTTGCCGTCGATCTGGCCGGGGAAGGTGAAGGCGGAGTCGATGGCCGTGATCTCGCCGAGCGCGCCGGATCCGACGAGTTCGGCGAGCCGGCGGAAACGGGGGTGCCAGCGGGTCCACACGGCCTCGACGAGGAGCCGATCGGCGAATACCGCTGCCTCGGCCATGCGGCGTGCCTCGCCGGCATCGAGTCCGAGCGGCTTCTCGCACAGGACGTGCTTGCCGGCCGCGAGGGCCCTGATCGCCCATTCGAGATGCTGGTCATTGGCCAGGCAGATGTAGACGGCATCCACCGACGGGTCCTCGATGAGGCGGTCGTAGGAAGGATGGACGATGCCGGGCTCGAGACCTGCCGATCGCTCAGCGCTGCGGCTCGCCACCGCGTGAAGCCGTGCGCCCTGCGCGGCGTGGACTGCGGGGGCCATGGCCCGTGTGGCTATCCAGCCGGCGCCGAGGAAGCCCCACCTGATTGTCACCGGCTACCTGAGGAGGTGGGGCACGACGGGCAGGCCGTTTTCGAGGGCAGAAGCCTCGGCGGCCTGCATGAGGGCGACGACGTCGCGGGACTGGCTGGCCGAGACCGCCATGGGCACCCCGTTCGCAAGGAACTCGACGACCGACGCATGGAAGGCGTGGGCCGGCACGTCATCGAGTGGCATGCGCTGCCTTGTTCCGTCGGGCCGGTGGAGCGTGAGGATCGCCGGGAGGTCGGCGACGGCGGGTTCGGCCTGCGGGTCCCAGTCGCCGACGATTGCCCCGGTCGTGCCGAGGACGTAGAACTTGGGCTTGCGTGCGGCCGCGAGATCGGAGTTGACGAAGGTCGCCTGCGTGCCATCGGTGAAGGTGATCGTCACCTGCGCGTGGTCGGCATTCGTGACGTGCGTCCACTGGCGCTTGTGGTTCACGCCGCTCACATGGGCTACCTCGCCGGGCATGACCGCGAGGACCTGGTCGAGGAAGTGGCTGCCCCAGTCGAAGATCGCCCCTCCGGAGACGGCGGCATCGGAGTGCCAGTAGGTGCAGGGCTTGGAGTGGCCGCCGACGAAGCTGTCGTACTGGAAGACCTCGCCGATCGCCCCGGAGGAGATGAGCGCGGCGAGGGTGACGAAATCGCGGTCGTAGCGGCGGTTCTGGTACACAACGAGGAGCAGCCCGCGTGATTCGGCGAGGGACATGAGTTCGTCGCACTGCTCCGCAGTCAGGGCCATGGGCTTTTCGAGGATGACATGGATGCCGCGCTGGAGGGCGGCCTTGGCCCACGAGTAGTGGCTGTCAGGGGGGGTCGATACGACGACGAGGTCGATGGTCCCCGAGTCGAGCATCACGCCGGCATCCTCGAAGGCGGCCGCCTCGGGCGCGAGTTCGAGGGCAGAGGCGATTCGCTCAGGATTCGTGTCGCAGACGGCCGACAGGACGAGGCCATCGGTGGCCTGGACCGCAAGGTTGTGCTCATGGCCGATGGCACCGTAGGCGAGAAGGCCGACACGGATATTGGACGAAGGCACGTTGCGGGCTCCCAGCGCAGGCGGATGAACGGACACCTGACCCTAGGGCCAAAACGCTTCGGTGGCACCTGCGGGGAAACAGCGTCCGGAACTTGTGTCAACCCGCCAAAACTCCGCCGAAGGGAGTAGAAAGGAGGTGTAGGGCGTTCGCATCATCCATCGATAACGAAGGAGCGAATATGTCACAGCAGTCCACCGGTCCCACCCGCCTCGCCCGTCTCGCGGCCAAGGAAGTCCCCCATCGCAAGTCAGACAGGTTCTTCGCCGCGAAATCGGCCGCGAAGGCCGACTGCGAGCAACTCATCGTCGATGTGCGGCGATCTCACATGCGCGAGGCCACGACCGCGGAGCTGCTCCGGGCAGCCGAGCGCGTCATGCGCGAGCTCCACGAGATCACCCTGGACACCCCGGACGCACGCAACCTGGTCGTCGATCTCGACAAGCAGATCCAGCACCTGCAACTGGCCGAGCGATGGGTGAGCGCGGCCGAGCGCGTCGTGAGTCGCCTGGGCTCCAACGGCGCCAAGGAGGTGCGCGACGGCGTGCTCGAGGCGTCCGACACGGTCATGTGGTGCGTCCGGGCCGAGCGCTGGAACGGCAAGCTCACCGCCTCGCTCACCGTGCTCGAGCAGGTTGTCCGGGACGCCGAGGTACATGCGGCCCGTACCGCTTAACGCCTCGCGTATTCGACTTGCGCTTCGAAAGGGAATCTCTCGTATCCCCTTCGAAGCGTAAGGTCGGAGGCCGGAGATGATGCCCTTTCCTCATTCCGCGGACGCCCTTGGCACGGGATACTTCTGCGTCGGCGTTCGCAGGTGCGTCGCGTCATGAGCGGAGGCACCGATGAGCCACGGAGCAGAGCAGGTCCTCGAGGGCCAAGGCGGCAGCGATTACGAGCGCTACATCCGCACAGACGAGCTTCTCGTGCTGCAGAAGGGCCCCGAGGAGTGGTTGCACCGCGATGAGCTGCTCTTCACCGTCACCCATCAGTCCTCCGAGCTCTGGCTCAAGCTCGCAATCTCGGAGGTGACCGAGGCCCTGGCATTGCTCCGATCCGGCCGCGTGCAGCCAGCCCTTCGACTCCTCACCCGGGTGCGGATGTGCATCGGGTACGCGACCATCCAGCTCGACATGCTCGAGCAGATGACCCCGTGGGACTACCAGCAGGTGCGAAAGGCCCTCGGGCACGGCTCCGGGTTCGACTCCCCGGGGTTTCGCGGTATCAGGGCCGTGGTCCCAGAACTCGGTACCGCCTTCTTCGCGATGGTCGATGAGCGCGACCTCGCACTCATCGACCTCTTCACCGGCTATGAGGGACACGAGGACCTCTACCAACTGGCCGAGATGCTCTTCGATATCGACGAGGCGTTCATGGCCTGGCGCGACCGGCACTTCCGGGTGGTCGAGCGGACGATCGGCTTCAATGTTCGGGGAACCCAGGGCACGCCCGTCGAGGTGATCGGCGGCCTGCGGGACCGCAAGTTCTTCCCGGAGCTGTGGGATATCAGGTCGGACCTGTCGAACCTCGCGGACGAGATCCTGTAGCCCGGCTCAGGACGCGGCCTGAGGCGCCGCACTAGCCTTCGGCCATGCGCATTACCGTTGCCGTCGTCGCGGCCCTGTCGCTCGTCGCCGGGTTCGCCATCGCGCTTCTCACCGGTAATCGCCTCGCCGGCGGCATCGCCTTGCTGGCAGGCGGGGTCTGGTGCGCGATTCAACTCCTGCGGATGGCCGGGCCGTGGCGCACGTCGGTCGTCGGCCTGGTCTACGTCGCGGCGTTCGCGGTATCGCATCCCCTCGGCGCGGTCATCGGATCGTGGGCGTCCGTCCTCCTCGTAGCGGCCGTCACCGCTGCCGTTGCCTACCTGATCGTGCCGAAGGCGGCGTCGAGGAACTGAGCCACCCGCGCCCGCGCCGGGGAGTCCCCTGACTCGTCGGCCGCGAGGGCCTCGACGAGCGGCGCGTACGCGGGCTCGTCGGCGCCGAGTGCGATCGCCATCCGTTCGAGTGACTCCGGGGTGACCTCGATATGGGGCTGCAGGCCCCAGGCATTGCCGGCGCGAAAGGCGAGGTCGGCGTGCGGGAGCCGGGCGAAGACCTCGGCACCGGGCGGTGCGGTGATGGCATCGTCGTGCCACACGACCCAGGGACCCTCGAAGCCGACCTCGCCCGCGGAGCCCGTCGTGCAATCGGCGCACTCGACATAGCCGCGGAAGGTGCGGTCGAGCCGGTTGACCTCGCCGCCGAGGGCCTTCGCGAGCACCTGCGCCCCGAAGCACAGGCCAAGGTATGGCCTTCCGGTCGCGACCCATTCGCGCACCATGGAGATCTCCTCATCGGCGGGCGCAAGCAGGTAGCCCGTCGCCACCGAGGTGGGGGAGCCCATGACGATGAGGAGGTCGGCGTCGGGCATGACGGGCATGTCACCGCGATACGACCGCTGGACGACGAAGCCGCGTTCCTCGAGCCAGGGCTCGAGGTGCCCGAGCTCATGGGCGATGTCGTGGTGGGAGAGAACGACGGCGCTTGGCATGGCCCGGCCTAGGAGAAGGTGATGGTTCGGACGAAGCGCGCAGCTGCCTCGAGCTCGGGGGCGAGGAACCTGTCGGGACCCGGCCCGGGCACGGTGGCGCGAAGGCGGCTGATGACGTCAGCGCTCGAGGACGATGGCTCGAGCGGTGCGCGCAGGTCGATTGCCCTCGCCGCAGCGACGAGTTCGATGGCAAGGATGCGGGTGAGGTTCGCGACGGACAGTCGCAGCTTTCTCGCGGCGTGCCAGCCCATGGACACGTGATCCTCCTGCATGGCCGAGCTGGGGATCGAATCGACGCTCGCGGGGACGGCGAGCCGCTTGTTCTCCGAGACGAGTGCGGCCTGGGTGTACTGGGCGATCATGAGCCCTGAGTCAACGCCGGGATCATCGGCAAGGAATGGCGGGAGCCCGTGCGACCGGTGCCGGTCGAGCATGCGGTCGGTGCGGCGCTCGGAGATCGAGCCGAGGTCCGCGGCGGCGATCGCGAGGAAGTCGAGCACGTACCCGACAGGGGCTCCGTGGAAGTTGCCGTTGCTCGAGACCGTGCCATCGCCGAGGACGACCGGGTTGTCGATCGTCGCCGCGAGCTCCCTGCCGGCGACGAGGCGAGCATGCGTGATGGTGTCGCGGACGGCGCCTGCCACCTGCGGCGCGCAGCGCAACGAGTAGGCATCCTGGACCCGGGCATCGTCGACCCGGTGCGATGCCACGATCCCCGAGCCGCTGAGGTGGGCGAGCATGTTCGCGGCACTCTGGGCCTGGCCCGGGTGGGGTCGAAGCGGCAGGTGGAGCTCGGGCCTGAACACCTGGTCCGTGCCGAGCAACGCCTCGACGCTCATCGAAGCAGTGAGGTCGGCGACATCGCACAGGTGCTCGAGGTCGGCGATGGCGAGGATGAGCATGCCGAGCATGCCGTCGGTGCCGTTGATGAGGGCCAGGCCCTCCTTTTCCTGCAGTTCGATCGGCTCGATCCCTGCGGCGGCGAGCAGTTCGGGCACCGGCCCGCCGGTGCCATCAAGGCCGGTCGCCTCCCCCTCGCCCATGAGGACGAGCGCGCAGTGGGAGAGCGGCGCGAGGTCGCCGCTGCACCCGAGCGAGCCGAACTCCCGGACGACCGGGGTGATGCCTGCGTTCAGGAGGGCCGCCATCGTCTCGGCGACGACCGGTCGCACTCCGGTGCGGCCGCTCGCGAGGGTCTTGAGCCGCAGGAGCATGAGTGCGCGCACGACCTCGCGCTCGACCGGCTCGCCCATGCCTGCGGCATGCGAGCGGATGAGCGAGCGTTGCAACTGCGTGCGCATCTCGGCGGGGATGTGGCGGTTCGCGAGGGCGCCGAAGCCGGTCGAGACCCCGTAGACGGGCTCGGCCGCGTGGGCGAGAGCCTCGATCTGGACGCGGGTCGCGGCCATTGCCGAGACGGCCTCATCGGAGAGCGACACCTGGTGTCCGTCTCGTGCCACGGCGATGACATCGTCGAGGGTCATCCCGCTCGTGCCGATCGTGACCGGGCTGGAGTTGGCCGAACTGCTCATGCTGCGACCTTAGGGGTGAGGGGTGCCTGCCAGACGCGATGGATGAGATCGACGCCGGGCCGGTAGGCCAGGTGGATGTGGCTTGGGGCATTCAGGCTCACGATGTCGGCACGACTGCCGACCGAGAGGCGTCCGATATCGCTGCGGCGCAACGCTTTCGCACCTCCAAGGGTCGCCGACCATGCGGCCTCGTCCGGAGTCATGCGCATATCCCGAACCGCGATGGCGATCATGAGCGACATGCTCGTCGTGTAGCTCGAGCCCGGATTGCAGTCGGTGGCGAGCGCGATGGTGGCGCCGGCATCGAGGAGCCTGCGGGCATCGGGGTAGGGGGAGCGGGTGGAGAACTCCGCGCCGGGGAGAAGGGTGGCGACTGTGTTGCTCGCAGCCAGGGCCTCGATGTCGAGGTCGTCGAGATAGGTGCAGTGATCCGCCGAGGCGGCATCGACCTCGACTGCCAGTTGCACCCCGCCGCCGTGCTGCAGCTGATTGGCGTGCAGGCGCGGGACGAGGCCGGCTGCGACTCCCGCGAGGAGCACGGTGCGGGCCTGGTCGACGTCGAAGGCCCCCCGATCGCAGAAGACGTCGATCCACTTGGAGTGGGGGGCGCAGGAGTCGAGCATGGCGCCGGCGACGAGCTCGACGTAGTCGTCGGGCCGGCCCTCGAACTCGGCGGGCACGACGTGTGCGCCGAGGTAGGTCGTCTCCTGGGTGACCGAACTCGCGATGCCGAGCGCCCGGGCCTCGTCGATGGTGGTCAGGCCGTAGCCGGATTTCGTCTCGAAGGTCGTGACGCCACTGCGCCGCAACTCTGCCGCAAGCCGCCAGAGGTTCTCGGCGAGCTGCTCGTCGGTCGCCGCGCGGGTGGCGGCAACGGTTCGGCGAATGCCGCCTGCGGCGTAACGTTCGCCGCTCATTCGCGCGGCGAACTCGTCGGCCCGGTCGCCGGCGAACATGAGATGGGCGTGCGAGTCGACGAAGCCCGGGAGGACGGCGCGGCCCTCGAGGTCAATGACGGCGGTGGTGGGCGTGACGTCCGAGCTTCGGCCAACCCACGAAACTCGACCCTCCTCGATGACCAGGGCGGCATCGGTGATGAGGCCGAGCAGCCCTTCGCCGAGCTCCGGGTCGTTCGTGACGAGGGAGCCGATGTTCAGCAGCGCGGTTGTCTCATTCACGTTCGGTGTCCGGCATGTCACTCACCTTCGGTGTCGAGCATCGGCACGTGCACGTGCTTCTCGCGTGCGACGTCGACGGCGAGGTCGTAGCCGGCATCGACGTGACGGATGACGCCCATGCCCGGGTCGTTCGTGAGGACGCGCGCGAGCTTCTGCGCGGCGAGCGGGGTGCCGTCGGCGACGCTCACCTGGCCGGCGTGGATGGACCGTCCGATGCCGACGCCGCCGCCGTGGTGGATCGAGACCCAGGAGGCACCCGAGGCGATGTTCACCATCGCGTTGAGGAGCGGCCAGTCGGCGATGGCATCGGAGCCGTCGAGCATGGCCTCGGACTCGCGGTACGGGGAGGCGACTGAACCGCAGTCGAGGTGGTCGCGGCCGATGACGATGGGCGCGCTGACCTCGCCCTTGGCGACGAGCTCGTTGAACGCAAGCCCGGCCTTGTCGCGCTCGCCGTATCCGAGCCAGCAGATGCGCGCGGGCAGGCCTTGGAAGGCGACGCGCTCCTGCGCCATCGTTATCCAGCGGCGCAGGTGCTCGTTCTCGGGGAAGAGCTCGAGCACGGCCCGGTCGGTGCGGTGGATGTCCTTCGGGTCGCCGGAGAGCGCGACCCAGCGGAATGGTCCCTTGCCTTCGCAGAAGAGCGGACGGATGTAGGCGGGGATGAACCCGGGGAAGGCGAAGGCACGGCCGTAGCCGCCCTTGCGTGCCTCGTCTCGGATCGAGTTGCCGTAGTCGAAGACCTCGGCGCCGGCGTCCATGAAGCCGACCATCGCCTCGACGTGCTTGGCCATCGACTCCTGTGCGCGATCGGTGAACTCCTCTGGCTTCCGGTCGGCGTACTCGCGGGCCTCGGCGACGTCGAAGCCCTCGGGCACGTAGTAGAGGGGATCGTGGGCCGAGGTCTGGTCGGTGACGATGTCGGCGGGCAGCCCGCGGCGCAGCAGTTCGGGGATGATCGTGGCTGCGTTGCCGACGACGCCGACCGACAGCGCCTTGCGGTCGTTCTTCGCCTTGAGGACACGGTCGATGGCATCGTCGAGATTTTCGGCTATCTCATCGAGGTAGCGGGTCTCGACCCGGCGCCTGAGACGAGTGCCGTCGATGTCGATCATCAGGCAGACGCCCTCGTTCATCGTCACGGCCAGCGGCTGGGCGCCGCCCATGCCGCCGCACCCCGCCGTGACAGTGAGGGTGCCGGCGAGGGTGCCGCCGAAGCGCTTGGCGGCGATTGCCGCGAAGGTCTCATAGGTGCCCTGGAGGATCCCCTGGGTGCCGATGTAGATCCACGAGCCGGCGGTCATCTGCCCGTACATCGTGAGGCCGAGCTGTTCGAGCCGGCGGAACTCGGGCCAGGTCGCCCAGTCGCCGACGAGGTTTGAGTTCGCGATGAGCACGCGCGGCGCCCACTCGTGGGTCTGCATGACCCCGACCGGCTTGCCGGACTGTACGAGCAGTGTCTCGTCCTGCTTCAGGTTCGTGAGGGTGCGCACGATGGCGTCGAAGCTCGCCCAGTTGCGGGCCGCCTTGCCGGTGCCGCCGTAGACGACGAGCTCATCGGGGTGCTCGGCGACGTCGGGGTCCAGGTTGTTCTGCAGCATGCGCAGGGCGGCCTCGGTCTGCCAGTTCTGGGCGGTGAGCGTGGTGCCGATGGGTGAGCGCACGGGGCGTGGTCCGGTCATGGGGCCATTCCATCGCTTGGGTGGCTCGTTGGATATCGTCCCGGTTGGATTGTAGTCTGAAATACGAGATTCTTTGTCGGGAGGCGTGGCGGTGATTCCGTCGGTCGCCGAGTCGAGGGAGGACGGACGTGGCAGGCAATGTTCCGGCGGCGACCCGCGCGCTGGCCGTGCTCCGTACGCTCGCCTCCGCCGCCTCACCGCTCACCGCCGCCAGCCTCGCCAGGGACCTGTGCCTGCCGCGATCATCGGTCTACCACCTGCTCGCGGCCATGGAGGATGCCGGCTTCGTCACCCACTTCCCCGAGGAGGGCCGCTGGGGCCTAGGAGTCGGGGCGTTCGAGGTCGGCGCCGCCTACCTCCGGCATGATCCCCTGGAGCGACTCGCCCGGCCCCTCGTGCAGCGCCTGTCCGCCGAGGTCTCGCAGATCACCCCGGCCGTCGCCCACCTCGGCGTCCTCCACGGCCGCGAGACCCTCTACCTGCTCAAGGAAACGCCGTCGACTCCGGTCACGATCGTGGCCGAGGTGGGCGTTCGGCTCCCCGCATCGCTCACGGCGTCCGGTCGTGCGCTGCTTGCCGATCTGCCTCCGGCGCAGGTGCGAGCCCTCTTTCCGGATGTCGCGTCCTTCGTCGACCGCACAGGGGCGGGGCCCATGACCCTGCGCTCGCTGAACCTGCTGCTCGGCGCGGAGCGACTGCGAGGGTGGGCGGAGGAGGACGGGTTCATCACAGCGGGCCTGGCATCGGTTGCCATCGCGTCGCACGATCACGACGGGCGCCCTGCTGCCTCGGTCGGGCTGACCTTCCGCTCGGATCAGGCTGACGGTGACGCGCGGGCCGCGCTGGCTGCTGCGGCCCGCCGCTGCGCCCGGGAGATAACGCGCCGCCTCAGCGGTTCCAGCCTTAACATCCGCTCATGACGAGGCAATGGGCGCGCATCGCCGGCGGGGGCCTTGCCTGCGGGCGGCTCGTGCACGAAGGCCGGGGCGAAAGCGAAGAGCGGCACGGTCGCGCTCGTCTGCACCCGGGTGAGCGGACGACTTGTTTGGCGCCGTGCCAATGCCGGCGGCGCAGCCAGTCAGCCATCGGCCGGATCGTCGTCGGTCTCCTGGGCGTGGGATCACGTCAGGTCCGTCTGGGCTCCCAGCGGCATTCCACCGAAGTGCGCCTACCCGATCATCCCGGCGGGAGGCCTCCTCGACTTCGGCAGCGCCGTCTCGATGGTCCAGCCGGGGCAGGCCCGCGGCGGCAGTTTCAAGCCGCACGGGGGTCTTCGCTGGTCCAACTACGGGCAGTACGTGTCCGGAGTTCGCATCACGGCGCCATTCGACGGTGTCGTCACGAAAGCCTGGCACTACACGACTGACGGCACGTATCAATTCGGGGTTGACATCATCAGCCCCTGCGGATTCATGGTGCGGCTCGGGCACCTGCGAACCCCGTCCCCGGCGTTCAGCAGGATTCTCGCGACCCTGCCGAGAGCCGCGCCCGATGACTCCCGTGAGACCCTCCTGAACCCGCCGGTAGCGGTCAAGGCCGGTACGGTCATCGCCACTGAGGTCGGCGATCCCAATCCGGCCAACCCGGACTCCCTTGGCACCTTCGCCGACTTCGGACTCGTCGACCTGCGCGCACCGAATCCCGCCGCGTCATCCATCGCGACGAACGCTGCCAAGGAGTACGCGTGGTACTCCGTGTGCTGGGCCGAGGGCGAGTACCTCGCGGCGAGCGATCGGGCGATCGCGGCAGCCCTCCCCTTCTCGAATGGCGACCCGGTCAGCATCTACTGCCGCGGTAGGCAGGTCCCGGTCGGGCTTGGCCCGGCGCCAGTCGGTTGGCAGGCGAGCCCGAGTTGTGCCGGGCAGCGCGGATTGCCTAGCATCGGGGTTCCGGCGCCCGCTGGCAGGTCGACTGTCGGCGCGCCGACCCGCGATGAGCCACTTGCTCGCGGGCCAGCCGAAAGGCCCCTGGCGTGACCGCTGAGGCAACCCAATCCATCCGATTCCCTGCCGATGCCGACCGGATGCACCGATTCGATCCCGAGATGACCGCGATGATCCTCGCGTATGTCGAGGAGCGCCTGGCGATCGTCGAGACGCCGGTCGATGGACTCGGCGACCGGGCGGTGCTCGAGCAGGCCGTAGCAGGCCTCATCGGCGATGACCCCCGCGATGCCCGTGAAGTGCTCGACATCTACGTCGAGCACATGGCCGACACGATCCTGTCTGCCGACAGTCCGCGGTTCTTCGCCTTCATCCCCGCTGCCCCGACCAAGGCCGCGCTCCTGTTCGACATGGTGGTATCGGCGGCGTCGCTCCAGGGCTGCTCGTGGCTCGAGGCAGCCGGGGCCGTCATCGCAGAGAACCAGGCGCTACGGGTCATGGCCGACATCGCGCGGATGCCAGCATCGACCGGAGGCGTCTTCGTATCCGGAGGATCTGCGGGCAACCTCTCGGCCCTCGTCGTGGCTCGCGACATGGCCCGGCGCAAGCGCATCGAGCAGGGGCTGCCCGAGATCCGCCTTCGCGTCGTCGTGAGCGACCAGGCGCACTCCTCAATCAGGAATGCCCTGAACATCACCGGCATGGACGCCCTCATCGTGCCAACCCTCGACGGCCGTCTCGAGGGCCGGTTCCTGCGCGAGGCCCTGGCTGCCGATCCGGATCTCAGCGACGTCGCAGCCATCGTCGCGACCTGCGGCACCACGAATGCCGGGATCATCGACGACCTGGCCTCGGCCGCAGACATCGCCCGCGAGAACGACTGGTGGTTCCACGTCGATGGCGCCTACGGCGGCGCCGGCATGCTGTCGGCGGGGATCCGCGACCGCTACCTCGGCGTCGAGCGGGCGGACTCCCTCGTCATGGACCCGCACAAATGGTGGTTCGCCCCCTTCGACTCGGCGGCCCTCCTCTACCGCGAGCCGCACCTGGCCAAGTCCGTTCACACCCAGGATGCCGCGTACCTCGACGTCATCCACGAGGATGACGACGACTTCAATCCAAGTGACCTCGCCTACCACCTGACCCGGCGGGCACGCGGAATGGCGCTGTGGTTCTCGATGGCCGTCAACGGCCTCAACGCCTACCGCGACGCTGTCGACCACGCGATCAGCATGGCGAGATACGCGGCCGACCAGATCGAGGCGCACCCGGATCTCCACCTCCTGCGGCGCCCAGATCTCTCGGTCGTCCTCTTCCGCCGGGTCGGCTGGCTCCATGCCGACTACGAGGAGTGGGGTCACCGTCTGCTGCGCGACCAGACCGCGTTCGTGACGCACAGTGCGTGGCGGGGGGAGACGGTCGCCCGCCTCGTCTTCCTTCACCCGGGCACCACCCTTGCGATGGTCGACGAGGTGCTCGCCACCCTGCGCTAGTGGATGCCGCGCTCACATCGGGTTAGATGTGCCCGTGGGCGATTTGCTGTCGAAGGTGGTGCCGCTCGGCATCGGCGCGGCGTTCACGCCGTCGCTCCTCGCCCTGCAGATCCTCGTCGTGTCGGGCGACCCGTGGCATCGAAGGTCGCTCGCGGTGGCGGCTGGAGCCGGATCCGCGTTCGGCATCGTCGGGCTGCTCGCCCTGCTCGGCTTCGCGCAGCTCCCGGCTCAATCCGCATCAGCGGGCGGTGGCGACATCGTCGGTGGCCTGATCCGACTGGCGGCGGCAGGCGTCCTCGCCGGCGTGACCGTCTTCATGCTCTGCCCGCATCCCGTGCTCCAGAAGCGGGTCGAGGCGGGCATCAGTGCGCGTGCCGCCCGCGCCTCGCTCGTCGCCTTCTTCGTCATGCCATTCCTGCTGAGCATCAAGGATGTCTCGTCGTTCGTGCTGCTCATCCCGGCGATTCATGACATCGCAGTGTCGCCGGCCGCCCTGTTCGACCGGGTGATCGCCTTGGCAGTGCTCTACGCGCTGGCGCTCGTCGGGGTCCTCGCACCGCCTGCTGCCAGGCTCGCGCTCGGTCATCGAGCGGAGCGCCCGATGCAGGCGATCTACCGGTTCACCATGGACAACCAGTTCAGGATCGTCGGCGGGGTCGCGCTCGTCATGACCGTCTACCTAGTCGTCTCCGGTGTCGCAGAACTCCGCTAGCCCCCCGGTGTTGCAGGTTGTCCCCGTTCGCCCGGTTCACGCGCCAGGCAGGCAGGCGGCCAGCGATGGCTGGCCGGTCTGATCGAACGTCACTCGGCGAGGCCAGCCTTGCGCAGGGCCTTCCACGCGAGGGGGAGCAGCCCTGCCGCGGCGAGGATCTTCAATGCGTCGCCGACGAGGAAGTCGCGAACGCCGTACGACCATGCCGACTCAAGGCCGAACCACGGAAGTCCGGTCGAGTACTTGAGCCAGACGGTGCCGATCACGTAGATGATCGCGTTGCCGATGACCATGAGGGCGACTGCGCGCCAGAAGGTGCGGGTCGAGCCGTTCTCGGCGATCCGACCGACGACGAAGGCGGCGACGATGAAGGCGACGATGTAACCGTAGGTCGCTCCGCCGAAGCCAGAATCACCCAGGCGGAAGATGGGAGCGCCAAGTGAGCCCACCAACGCGTATAGGACCATTGCCGCGGTGCCGCGCCATTGCCCGAGCACACCGGCGCTGAGCACCACGGCGAACGTCTGCAGGGTGAGCGGAACGACCGGGTTCCAGGGCAGGTAAAAGGCGAATTGGGCACTGGCCGCGACGAACGCGGCGCCGCCCACGACGAGGACCACATTGCGCACCCAGGCGACAGGGACGACGTCCGCGATGACGCGGGGTTGCGGTGCGGCGAATGCCATGGGTCCTCCTAGGAAGAAGCGCGCGAGCGTTTCGCACGCCCGAACACTATCGGGTTGCGATGGTGCGGTATCCAAGGCCATACTTAACCGCAATTCAGTCGTATGCCATGCCGAGTCGTTGGGGAAGACGAACTCGACGAGGGAGCGACGATGGCAACGCACGTGACGGTCAAGAAGGCCCAGAACCACGCCAGCGAAGCGCATGGCGTGGTGTTCATCCATTCCACGAGTCGAGCCCTGTGCCCGCACCTCGAGTGGGCGCTTGCCCGCGTGTTCGGAATTCAGGTGGCCGTCGACTGGGCCGAGCAGCCGATTTCCCCGGGCTCCCTTCGCGCCGAGATCATGTGGCGGGGCCCGGTCGGAACCGGAGCCCGGCTCGCGAGCGCGCTCGTCGCCTTCACCCTAGTGCGCCATGAGGTCACCGAGGACGCAGCGCCTGGGCGCACCGGAGAGCGGTTCAGCGCGACGCCGAGCCTTGGCCTGTTTCGCGCCGACATCGGCCCGCACGGCGACGTGATGGTCTCCGAGGATCGACTGCGCAACGCCGTCGCCAAGTCATCCGCGAGCGGTGCCTCACTCACGGACGCGATCGCCCGACTCGTAGGCGATCCATGGGACGCCGAGCTTGAGCCATTTCGGTTCGCCCACGAAGGCTCGACCGTGCGGGTGCTGCCACAGGTGGTGTGAACGGCCGCTCGCGGGGCAAATCGCCGCAGCGTCCGAATCCTCGCGCCCGGCCCCCGACTACAGCGGGATGTTGCCGTGCTGTCCGCGCACGCCGGGGGTGTCGAGGAGTACGAGAGCGACGGCCCGCCGGGTCAGCTTGGGATCGACGACCTCGTCGACAACGCCGATCTCGACTGCCCTCGCGACGCCACCCGAGATGACCTCGTGCTCGGCGGCCAACTCGAGCTCGACCTGGGCACGCGCATCCTCAGGCACTTCGGCGAGGCGCCTGCGATGCAGGATCCTGATGGCCGCCACCGAGCCCATGACCGCGACCTCGGCATCAGGCCACGCGAAGACCCGGGTCGCCCCGAGCGAGGAGGAGTTCATCGCGACGTAGGCGCCGCCGTATGACTTGCGGGTGACGACGGTGACTCGGGGCACGACGCACTCGGCGAAGGCGTGGAGCAGTTTCGCGCCACGGCGTACGACGCCCTCCCACTCCTGTCCGAGACCGGGCAGGTAGCCAGGGACGTCGACAAGCACGACGAGCGGGACGGCGAACGCATCGCACATCCGGACGAATCGGGCCGCCTTCTCGGCACTCGAGGAGTCCAGGCACCCGCCGAGGCGCATCGGGTTGTTTGCGACGATGCCGGTCGTTCGGCCGCCGAGCCGGCCGAGGCCGACGACGATGTTCGGGGCCCAGCGCTCGTGAAGCTCGACGAAGGTGCCCTCATCGACGAACGCCTCGACTATTGGATGGACGTCGTAGGCACGGCGGGCCGACTCGGGCATGAGCGCCCCGAGGTCGACGTCGTCGATGGAGTCGATGTCCAGCGAGCCCTGGTGGCCGAGGAGTGAGGCCAGGCTCCTCGCGCGATCGAGTGCCTCCTGCTCGCTCTCGGTGGTGATGTGGACGACGCCGCTGCGGCGTCCGTGCGGCTCGGAGCCACCGAGGGTCTCCATGTTGACGTCCTCGCCGGTGACGGACCTGACGACCTCCGGGCCGGTGACGAAGATCCGGCCGGCCGGCGCCATGATGACGATGTCGGTCAGCGCAGGGCCGTAGGCGGCGCCGCCCGCGGCTGGGCCGACGACGACGGAGATCTGCGGCACCTTGCCCGAGGCGCGGGTCATGGCGGCGAAGACCCGTCCGACACCGTCGAGGCTCAGCACGCCCTCGCGCAGTCGGGCGCCGCCCGAGTGCCAGATTCCGATGACCGGAGATGAGTCGGCGAACGCGCGGTCGTAAGCGGTGATGATGGCCCGGCAGCCGTCATTGCCCATGGCCCCGCCCTGAACGGTCGGGTCGGTCGCGAAGGCGACGATGTTCGTGCCGTTGGCGCGGCCGACTGCGGCGAGCACGCCACGGTCATCCTCGGGGGTGATGGTCGTGAAGACACCGCCGTCGAAGAGGTTGGTGAGCCTGGCCCGCGGGGAGCGGGGGTCGAGCTCGGTGTCGCTGGCGGTGGCTGCGGTCATGTCAGGCGCTCCTGAAGATGAGGGCGACATCGTGGCCGCCGAAGCCGAATGAGTTGTTGAGGGCGGCGATGTCACCGGATGGCAGGGGGCGAGGGGATCCGGTTGCGACGTCGAGTTCGACCGCAGGGTCCTTGTCGACGAGGTTTGCGGTCGGTGGCACGACCCGGTCGCGCAGGGCGAGGAGCGTGAAGATGGACTCGATGGCGCCGGCTCCGCCGAGGAGATGGCCCGTCATCGACTTCGTCCCCGTGACGACAGCGCGGTCGGTGTCGGCGCCGAGGGCCCGGCGAATCGCGACAGCCTCGGCGATATCGCCCTGCGGCGTGGAGGTGGCATGGGCGTTCACGTGGACGATGTCGGCCGCAGTGAGCCCGGCCTCCTCGAGGGCGAAGGTGATCGCCCGTGCGGCACCCCTGCCTTCTGGGTCGGGCTGGGCGATGTGGTGGCCGTCCGATGTGAGTCCGGCACCCGCGTAGACGCCGTAGATCTTCGCGCCGCGCGCGGCGGCGAATTCGGCGGATTCGAGGACGAGCATCCCGGCACCCTCGCCCATGACGAAGCCGTCGCGACCTAGGTCGTAGGGCCGGGAGGCGGCGAGGGGATCGTCGTTGCGGGTCGAGAGGGCTCGCATGGCAGCGAAGCCGGCCATGGTGATGGGGTGGATGCAAGCTTCGGTTCCGCCGGCGATGACGACATCGGCTCGGCCGGTCTGGATCATCCTCGCGCCATAGGAGATGGCCTCCGCTCCCGAGGCGCAGGCGCTCACCGGGGTGTGGACGCCGGCGCGTGCGCCGACCTCGAGGCCGACGATCGCCGCCGGCCCGTTCGGCATGATCATCGTGACCATGTGGGGGGAGATGCGCGATGGCCCACGCTCGAGGAGGGTGTCGTAGGAGTTCATGAGCGAGGTGATGCCGCCGATGCCGGAGGCCACGACCGCGCCGAGTCGATCAGGGTCGATCGAGGTGATGCCTGCATCCGCCCAGGCCTCGCGCGCCGCGATGAGCGCGGCTTGCTGCGAGCGGTCCATCTTGCGGACGTCGACCCGATCAAGGACGTCGGCCGGCTCGACCGCCATGATGCCGGCGATCTTCGAGGGCTGTTCGGCGACCCACGGCTCGTCGATGATCCGAATGCCTGGCTGGCCGGAGAGCACGCGCTGCCAACTCGAATCGACGTCGCCACCAACTGGGGTGGTCATGCCGAGGCCGGTGACGACAACCTGACGGGTCATTGCTTCTCCTGCAGTCATGACGGGATGGCCGGGGGGTTCAAGGGTCCTGATGCGAGGCGGGGACGCTGATCGAACGCGTCCCCGCCTGCGCGGGTCAGGAGTTTGCTGCGATGAAGTTGACGGCGTCGCCGACGGTCTTGAGGTTCTTGACCTCGCTGTCGGGGATCTTCACGCCCCACTTGTCCTCGGCCGCCATGACGACCTCGACCATCGACAGCGAGTCGATGTCAAGGTCATCGACGAAGGACTTGTCCGCCTGGACGTCCTCGACCGGCACGCCGGCAACCTCGTTAACGATGACGGCAAGGCCGCTCAGAATGTCCTGGCTCATGATTCCCTTTCGTGTGCTTGATAAGAACTCGGTGATGGTGATGTCGTGCGGTGGCGCCTAGGTCGTGCTTTTGTCGTGCGATGGTGCGTGTGACGTCCGGTAAAGCCTGATGGTGATGCTGAGAGGGTAGTGCTACGGGAGCGTGACGACCTGCGAGGCGAAGACGAGTCCGGCCCCGAACCCGATGAGCAGGGCCGTTCCCCCGCTTTTCGCCTCACCGGTTCGGAGCATCCGCTCCATCGCGAGTGGAACCGAAGCGGCCGAGGTATTGCCCGAGGTGACGATGTCCCGGGCGACCGGAACGTGCGCGGGGAGCTTGAGCGCCTTCACCATCGCGTCGGTGATGCGGTTGTTCGCCTGGTGCGGGATGAAGGCATCGAGGTCGCCTGCATCGACGCCTGCTGCATCGAGGGCGCGCTGAGCGGCCTTGGCCATCTCGCCGACCGCCCAGCGAAAGACCTGCTGCCCCTGCATCGTGATGACCGGGAATATGGGCCCGCCGTTGTCGCGGTACTCGATGAGCGACTGCGACATGTTGATGGCGTCCTTCTGGCCGCCATCGGCACCCCAGACGGTCGGGCCGATGGCGGGGACGTCGGATGGGCCGATGACGACGGCTCCTGCGCCATCGGCGAAGAGGAAGGCGGTGCTCCTATCCCGGGGGTCGATCCAGTCGGTGAGCTTCTCGACACCTATGACGAGAACGTAGGCGGAACTGCCGCTTCTCACCATGTCGTTCGCCAGCGAGACGCCGAAGCAGAAGCCGGCGCACGCGGCCGAAATGTCGAAGGCGGCGGCCTCGGTCGCCCCGACACGCGCGGCAACCTCAGTTGCCGCGGAGGGAGTCTGGTACGGGTGCGTCACGGTAGCGACGAGCACCATGCCGATGTCGGTAGGCGCGAGTCCGGCCCCCGCGATCGCCTTGCGCGCTGCGGAGGAAGCCATGTCGACGACGGACTCGTCCTTCGCCGCGAAGCGGCGCTCGGTGATGCCGGATCGCTCCTGGATCCACTCGTCCGATGAGTCGATGAGCGCGCAGATCTCGGCGTTCGTCACGACACGGTCGGGACGATGGACGCCGACGGACATGATGCGGGCGAACTCGGCGCCGTGCTGGGTGCGGATGGCGGCGGTCATCCGGTCGACTCCTGCGACTCCGGGTGGAGCCGGACGATCGGCTGGCCGGGAGAGACTGGGTCGCCGTCGTGGACGAGCCACTCGACGACGACACCGCCGTGGGGAGCGACGACCGGGGTGCTGTCGCGCAGGGTGTCGATGGTGCCGACGGTCGCGCCGATGGCGAGCGACTCGCCCACCGGCGTCGTGAGCGTCTGGGCGAAGGTTCCCTTGACCGGAGCGATGAGCAGACGCCACGTGGGCTGACTCCCGATTGGAGTGTGGGTCGTGTGGGCGGCGATCATGGCCCAGGCGGCGTCAAGGTCGTCGGGTGTCTTGACCGCGAGGGTCTCGACTCCGGGGAGGGCCCGCTTGACGAGGCCGGTGAGGGTGCCGGCCGGCGGGATCTCGATGACCGCCGTTACCCCGAGCTCGCCCATCGTGCGCATGCACAGGTCCCAGCGGACGGGGTTGCTCACTTGGGTGACGAGGCGCCGCAGGACGTCGCGGCCGTCGTGGACGACCTGCCCGTCGGCGTTCGAGATGAATCGCAGGCGAGGGTCGTGGGTGGAGATGGACCGCGCATAGCCGCCGAGCACGCCGGTGGCCGGTGCCATGTGCGAGGTATGGAAGGCGCCCGCGACCTCGAGGGGCCGTACTCGGGCGCCATCTGGGGGATCTGCTGCGAAGGCGGCGAGTTGCTCCATCGTGCCGGCGACGACGATCTGGCCGGCACCGTTCATGTTGGCGGGGGTGAGGCCGTGCTCCTTCGCCTTGGCGACGACTGCATCGGCATCGCCACCGAGCACGGCGCTCATGCCGGTCGGCGTGACGGCTGCCGCTGCAGCCATCGCCTTGCCTCGCTCGCGCACGAAGACCATGGCCTGCTCCGCGCTCAGGACGCCAGCACCGACAGCGGCGGTGATCTCGCCGACGGAATGCCCGGCGCCGGCCGCGACCTGGCTGAAGGCCGAGCCGGGGTGCGGAAACAGGGACAGGAGGGTGACGAGCCCGGCGCCGACGATGAGTGGCTGCGCGATCGCGGTGTCGCGGATGGTGTCGGCATCGGAGACTGTGCCGTGGGTGATGAGGTCGATGCCGCTCACCGCCGAGAGCCAGTCGAGACGCTCGCGCACGCCCTCGAGCTCGAGCCATGGGAGGAGGAAACCGGGGGTTTGGGCGCCTTGGCCCGGAGCGACGACGGCGAGCATGGTTTGAGCCTTCCGGTAAAGAGGTCCGGCTGCGGTACCGCGGCTGCCAACGTCTCGGGGGATGAACTTGTAGGAACCCTACAAGACTCTCAGGGTGGGAGCTGCAGGGATGAGCGGCGAACCCCGGGATGAAATCACCAAGAACACACTCAAATCACCACATTCCCAGTCATTTCATCCAGAATCTGGACGAAATGACTGGGGGGTGTCGGAAATGTCGGATTTGGTGGTCAGTTGAGCCGGCCGAGAGTGAGGCCGATCCGCAGCGCGTAGGCGCCCCGCGGATCGGTGGCGCTCCAGCCGGTGACCTCGGCGATCCGCCTGAGCCGATACCGCACGGTATTCGGGTGGATGAACAGGGCCCGCGCGGTGGCCTCGAGGGACGGCACCTGCTCAAGGTAGGTCGCCGCTGTCAGCAGGAGCGCGGGATCGGCGCTCAGCTGCCTGTACACCTGCTCGACGAGCTGGTGGGCGGCACCCGAGTCTCCCGCGAGCGCGCGCTCCGGCAGCAGGTCGTCGGCGCTGACCGGGCGGGGTGCGCGCTCCCACCCGGGCGCGGCGCGCAGGCCGAGCAGCGTTGACTGCGCGGCCGCCGGGATCTCGGCGAACGACCCGATGAGCCGGCTGAACACGACCGCACCCTCGCCGAAATGGGAGCTGAGCAGCCGGGCCGCGCGGGTCGGGTCCTCGGCCCGTCCGACGAGTGCGAGGACGGTGGTCCCGTGAACACCGGCGAGGAGATCGAGATCGTGGTTGGCCGCCGCGCGGCGCATGACCTCGAGGCCGCCCTCCGGATCGCCGCCCGGAACCTCGCCCGCGACGACGACGATGCCCTCGCGCCCGGTCCAGCCGAGCGCGGCGGCGCGGCCGAGCACGAAGTCGTCGAGGTCATCGCGCAGCAGGGCATCGATGATGAGGGCCTCGAGCCGGGCGTCCCACGCGCCGCGAGCCTCAGCCGCCCGCGCATAGACCTCGGCCGCCGCGAATGCGATCTCGCGGGAATACATGAGGATGGCCTCGCGCAGCGCGGGCCGGTCGGCGGGATCGGATAGCTCCTCGATCGCCGACTCGACGACCGCGATCGTCGTGCGAACGAGGGCGACGGTCTGCTCGAGGCTGAGGATCCGGGCTAGCTCCCGCGGGGCAGCCCCGAAGACGTCGGTCGTGAGGGTGCGCCGGCTGCTCGGCGCGTTGTACCAGTCGACGAAGGCCGTGATGCCGGCCTGGGCGACGAGCCCGACCCAGCTCCGCTCCCGGGCCCCGAGATCGCGATACCAGGGCAGGCCCTCCTCCATGAGCCGCGTGGCCGCGGTCGTGAGGGCGCCCGACGACTGCGGGAGCCGAGGGGAGCGCTGGTCGGCCACCGATCAGCCGATATTGACGCCGATGATCCGGCCCACTCCGAAGGTGACGACCGCAGCACCGACACCCCACGCGAGCTGCCTGGCCGCTGAAAAGGCCATGCCGCGACCCGAGAGTCGGCCGACGACGCTCCCGACGACGACCATCGAGATGAGCGAGAGGGTGATGGCGAGGATCAGGGGAATGCTCGTGCTCGCGGTGGGGCCGGTGAAGAACAGGTATGGCAGGACGACGACCGACGCCCCGATCGCAAAGGCGATGAAGCTCGAGACTGCCACCTTGATCGGGTTCCCGAGCTCATTGGGATCGAGGCCGAGCTCCTCCCTGGCGAGGGTCTCGAGCGCCGTCTTCGGATCAGACATGATCTGCGCTGCGACCATGGCCGACTGCTCCCGGGAGAGGCCCTTCGCCCGGTAGATGAGCTCGAGCTCCTTTTGCTCCTCCTCTGGCTTCTCGCGCAGTTCGGTCGCCTCCATCTCGATCTCGCGCCGAAAGAGATCACGCTGGCTCGCGACGCTCACGTACTCCCCGGCCGCCATCGAGAACGCTCCGGCGAGCAGTCCCGCCAGCCCCGCGAACAAGATGGTGCTGTTGTTCGGAGCGGCCCCGGCAAACCCCATGACGAGCGCGGTGTTCGACACGAGCCCGTCGCTCACCCCGAAGACTGCGGCCCGCATCGACCCTGACCGATCGACCCGGTGCCAGCTCTCGCCGCCGACCGCGATCGCCTTGCGAGGAGCCATGACGACCCTGGCCTGGTCCGCGCGCATCTGACGGAAGGTCTCGGCGTGTTCGCGCTCGTCAGTCGACATCGACGGAAGGGCCTCCGGCTCGGCGTCGTACATGCCCTCGGCCGCGGCCTCGGTCTGCTCGAGGGTCTCCAGGATGCCGTCGATGCCGAGCGCACGAGCGCGACTGAGCAGCTCGGCATCTCCCGGGTCCAGGCTGCCGGGCGGGTTGGGCGCATCGATGCCGTGCTCGGCGAGCTTCGCGGCCCAGTGCTCGGCGTGCCTGTCCTCGATGTCGGCGAGCTCGAGGAGTGCCTCGCGCCGGTCGCCCTCGACGGTGTCCGCGAGTGCGCGGTACAGGAGCGAGGCGTTGCGCTCCGCCGCGAGGTAGTCCAGGAACCGTCGTGGGTCGTCCGTCGCCATGGCCTGCCTATCCCGAGCCCTCGGTATTGCCCGCATCGGCTGCTGTCGGATCGCTCAGCTGATACTGCTCGATCGCCCCCGCAAGCCTGCCACGATCGAACTCGCCACGCTTGGCGAGCATCGTGAGCGCCTGGACCGTGATGGACTCCGCGTCGACGAGGAAGTGCCGCCTGAGGGCGCCGCGTGTATCCGACATCCCCCAGCCGTCGGTCCCGAGAGACGTGAAGTCCTGCGGGACCCACTCGCTGATCTGGTCCTGCACCGCGCGCATCCAGTCGGAGACAGCGACCACCGGGCCGGAGCGGGCCTGGAGTCGCTGCGTGACGTAGGCGGTTTGCTGCTCGCCCTCCGGGTTGAGGAGATTGTGGCGGTCGACGGCGAGGCCGTCGCGACGAAGCTCGTTCCAGGACGTCACGGACCAGACGTCGGACTGCACTCCCCAGTCATCGCGCAGGAGGTCCTGCGCGCGCAGGGCCCAGTTCACCCCGACCCCGCTCGCGAGCAGCTGGACGCGGAGGCCCTCGCCGGGCCCTTCGCTCACCAGGTGCATGCCGCGCAGGATGCCCTCGAGATCGATGTCATCGGGCTCGGCGGGCTGCGGGTAGGGCTCGTTGTAGAGCGTCAGGTAGTAGAAGACGTTCTCGGGATCCTCGCCGTACATGCGGCGAAGCCCGTCCTTGACGATGTGCCCGAGCTCGTACCCGTAGGCCGGGTCGTACGCAACAACGCCGGGGTTGGTCGAGGCGAGGAGCAGCGAGTGGCCGTCCTCGTGCTGCAGGCCCTCGCCATTGAGGGTCGTGCGGCCCGCCGTGGCGCCCAGCACGAAGCCCCGGGTCATCTGGTCCATCGCTGCCCAGAAGGCATCGCCCGTGCGCTGGAACCCGAACATCGAGTAGAAGATGTAGACGGGGATCATCGGCTCGCCCTGCGTGGCGTAGGAGGTGCCGACGGCGGTGAATGACGCGACGGAGCCGGCCTCGTTGATGCCCTCGTGCAGGATCTGCCCGGTGACCGACTCCTTGTAGGACAGCATGAGCTCGCGGTCGACCGAGATGTACTGCTGCCCGTGCGGGGAGTAGATCATCGCGGTCGGGAAGAGCGAGTCCATGCCGAAGGTGCGTGCCTCGTCGGGGATGATCGGCACGAATCGGTGGCCGATGTTCTTGTCCTTGAGGAGGTCCTTGAACATCCGCACGAACGCCATGGTGGTCGCGATCGGCTGCTTGCCCGAGCCCCGGCGAACGGCCTCGTAGGCGGAATCCCCCGGTAGCTGCAAAGGGGTGTTGTTCACGCGTCGCGACGGCACCGAGCCGCCGAGCTTGCGCCGGGTCTCGAGTGCGTACTCGACGACCGGGTTGCTCGCGCCAGGGTGGTAGTAGGGCGGCAGGTAGGGGTCCATCGCCGAGTCGGGGATCGGGATGTGAAGCCGGTCGCGGAACTCCTTGAGGTCGTCGAGGGTGAGCTTCTTCATCTGATGGGTTGAATTGCGACCCTCGAAGTGGGAGCCCAGGGTCCAGCCCTTGATGGTCTTCGCGAGGATGACGGTGGGCTGGCCCTTCACCTTGG
>CAFBNE010000019.1_pt1 | contig 34998 bp, 36 predicted proteins | sample 7269181 | NCBI WGS metagenome assembly CAFBNE01 (sample SAMEA6814085, study PRJEB35770) | uncultured Actinomycetes bacterium | biome: Freshwater; feature: Freshwater reservoir; material: water | place: Czech Republic | collected 2017-05-23 | depth 30m m
AACTCGGAAAGCTCGAGCAGCGTCATTTCCTTGAACGCGTCGAGAAGTGCATCGGTGCTCAACTTCGCCATGGTGGCGTCCTTTCGGGGTTGTACCGGCCGAGGGCGGCCGGAGGGTGATGGGCCTTAGCCCTCGGTGGATTCCTCAACGGCTGCCTCGTCGGCGACCGTCTCAGCGATTTCTTCGGTGAGAATTGCATCTGTTGCAGCCTCGTCAGCCACGACCTCCTCAGCTGCGACCTCCTCGACCGCAAGTTCCTCGACCACGGCTGCGGGTGCAGCAGCGGCCGGGGCCTGCGACTCGAGCTTGGTCTGCAGCGCTCCGAGGGCGCGGGCTGTCTTCGACAACGGCGCTGCGAACAGCGCTGCTGCCTGGGACTGCTTGGCTTTCATTGCACCAGCGAGCTTTGCGAGGAGAACCTCACGCGACTCGAGATCGGCGAGCTTTTGGATGTCGGCCGCAGCAAGCACGACCCCGTACATGACCCCACCCTTGATCACCAGGTTGGGGTTCTCCTTCGCGAAGTTACGAATGCCCTTCGCTGCATCGACCGGATCGCCCTTCACGAACGCAATTGCGCTCGGGCCGGCAAGCAGGTCGTCGAGGCCGGTGACACCGGCCTCCTTCGCTGCGATCTTCGTCAAGGTGTTCTTGACGACCGTGTACGAGACCGTCGGACCAAGCGAGCGGCGAAGCTTCTTGAGCTGCGCCACTGTTAGGCCGCGGTATTCGGTGAGCACGGTTGCACTCGAGGTGCGGAATTGCTCGGCGAGTTCGGCGACAGTGTTCGCCTTGTTCGCACCAGCCATGGGGCTCCTTTCAACGGGCCCCGAACAACACAAACGCCCCGGCGCAGGCGCACGGGGCTTCACGGCACATACCTTGCTGCCTAGAGCTACGTTCACCTACGCGGGCCGCCCGCATCGTGCGGAGCCTTCGACGCACACTCCGAGAAGCGTGCGCAACCAGCGGTCTTTGGTAAGCCTGACCATAGACGCTCCGCCCCCGTGGCGTCAAAACCGGCAGGAGCGGGACCCATCAGGACCAGAACGAGCCCGGCCGGCTCATCCGCGAAATCGCGCGGATGAGCCGGCCGAATGAACTCGGACGGACGGGTGGGGCCTAAACCTCGTCCTCGGCGGTGAGGTTCTTCACTCGGTTGGGATCGACCGGAATACCCGGGCCCATCGTGGTCGAGAAGGTGGCCTTCTTCACGTAGCGGCCCTTGGCTGCCGAGGGCTTCAACCGGAGCACCTCATCGAGTGCGGCGGCGTAGTTCTCGACGAGCTGCACCTCGTCAAATGAGGCCTTGCCGATCGGGAACTGCAGATTGGAGTGCTTGTCGACGCGGAACTCGATCTTGCCGCCCTTGATGTCAGAGACTGCCTTCGCGACGTCCATCGTCACCGTGCCCGTCTTGGGGTTCGGCATGAGCCCGCGAGGGCCGAGGACCTTGCCGAGTGTGCCCACCTTGCCCATGAGGTCAGGTGTGGAGACCGCGGAATCGAAGTCGGTCCACCCACCCTTGACCTTCTCGATCAGGTCGTCGGAGCCGACGAAGTCCGCTCCCGCAGCCCGTGCCTCATCAGCCTTCTCCCCGTTGGCGAAGACCAGGACCCGTGCGGTCTTGCCGGTCCCGTGGGGAAGGTTGACGGTTCCGCGAACCATCTGATCGGCCTTGCGGGGGTCGACACCGAGGCGCATCGAGACCTCGACGGTCGGGTCGAACTTGGTCGTCACCGAGCCCTTCGCGATCCGGACGGCCGAGAGCGGCGAGTAGAGCGCATCGAAGTCAATCTGCTCCGCTGCCTTGAGGTATGCCTTGCTGCGCTTCATTTCTGCTCCTTCGCAGGTCGTGGTAGACGAGCCGCGCTGGCTCTCCCACGTGGTTGCTCGGCGGTCGGCCAATCCGGCCCCGAGGTCGTGCTTGGCGGGCTACGCCGAAACGGTGATGCCCATCTGACGAGCAGTGCCCTCGATGATCTTCATCGCGGCCTCGACATCGTTCGCGTTGAGGTCGGGCATCTTTGTCTCGGCGATCTGGCGAACCTGATCCCTCGTGATCGAGCCGGCCTTCACCTTGTGCGGCTCGCCCGAGCCCTTCTCCAGGCCCGCGGCCTTGAGAATCATGCGCGATGCCGGCGGTGTCTTGAGCTCGAAGGTGAACGACCGATCGTCGTAGACCGTGATCTCGACGGGGATGACGCTCCCCTTCTGGCTTTCCGTCGCGGCGTTGTACGCCTTGCAGAATTCCATGATGTTCACACCGTGCTGGCCCAGGGCGGGGCCAACGGGCGGTGCTGGGTTCGCTAAGCCTGCCTTGATCTGCAGTTTGATCAGGCCGGCGACCTTCTTCTTCGGTGCCATGGTGTGCGGGTCCTTCTTCTGGTGTGACCCGAAGGCGGCGCCCTCGGGATTCGAACTAGTTCTTGACCACCTGGTTGAACGCAAGCTCGACGGGTGTCTCACGGCCGAAGATCTCGACCATGCCGGTGATCTTCTGCGCCTCGATGTTGATCTCGGAGATCGAGGCATGGAGGGTGGCGAAGGGTCCGTCGACGACAGTCACGGAATCTCCCACCGCGAAGTCGACCTCGATGGTCGAAACGTTCGTTCCGAGCGGACCGGTGCCCGTGGCTGCTGCGCCGGCCTTCTTCTCTGGGACCGGGGCGAGAATGCCCACGACCTCGTCGAGCGAGAGCGGCGATGGCTGATGGCCGTGGCCCACGAAGCCGGTGACCCCGGGGGTGTGTCGAACGGTGCCCCAGGCTTCGTCGGTCATCTCCATGCGTACGAGGACGTATCCGGGGAACTTATTGCGCTTGATCTGCTTGCGCACCCCGCCCTTGATCTCGGTGACCTCCTCGATCGGGACCTCGACCTGGAAGATGTAGTCCTCCATGTTCAAGGAGCCGATGCGGGACTCGAGGTTGCCCTTGACCTTGTTCTCGTAGCCGGCGTAGGAGTGGATGACGAACCAGTCGCCGGGCGCACTGCGCATCTGCTCGCGGAAGGCCACGACGGGATCGATCTCCTCGACCTCGTCGGCAGCTTCGTCCATCGCCTCCACGATGATCTCCTCGACGGCCTCCTCCACTGCTTCCTCGAGCAGTTCTGCCTCGACGAGTTCCTCAACGAGCGAGGCGTCCAGGTCCACGGCATCGACAGTCGCGTCCGCCGAATCGCCGTCAGAGGACGTCGCGAAGGGATCAACCGCGGGTGACACGGCGGTGACGTTCTCGTCCTGGTCGGACACGGTGGCCAATCTCCTTCGTCGGGAAAACTCTGGTGTGCGGGTCGAAGCTGGAACTGCGGGTGCATTTGCTGATCGGCCTCACGAGCGCCGGAAGCGGGTGCGCTATCCGAAGACGAAGAGAACGACCTTGGTGAAGACATAGTCGAAGCCGGCGATGATGCTCGCGATGATCGAGACGAAGACGATCACCACGATCGTGTACGCGATGAGCTCCTTGCGGGTGGGCCAGATGACCTTTCGCAGTTCGACGATGATCTGCCGGATGAACAGGGCCAACCGCCCGAACGGACCCTTGCGCGGACGCGCACTGCCGCCCGACGGCTCGTGCGATACGTCTGTATCGGTCATGCCTGCCTTCTTCATCCGGTGGTGCACTGTCCTACTCGAACGTGCCTGACCTTATGGAGCTTCCTAGCCGTTCTTGAGCCTTGTTCCGTGCTGCGCAGGGCCGGAGGGACTTGAACCCCCAACCGCCGGTTTTGGAGACCGGTGCTCTACCAGTTGAGCTACGACCCTGTGGAGGTCCGCGCGCCACCCTGTGGGCAGGCTGACGCCAACGTACCAACCGCCCGGAGAGTCTACGGTCCAGCCCACGAAACGGTCCAATCGCACCCTTGCAGCCGGTCTGCGAGGGATGCCCGTCAGCCGTTCACGACCCTGCTGAGAGGATGGGGTTATGACCTCCCGGATATCTCATCGAATCTCTGCCATCGCCGAATCGGCCACCCTGGCCGTCGATGCCAAGGCCAAGGCCCTTAAGGCGGCGGGGCGCCCGGTCATCGGATTCGGAGCGGGTGAGCCGGACTTCCCGACCCCGGATTACATCGTCGAGGCGGCCATCGCCGCCTGTCGCGAGCCCAAGTGGCACCGCTACACGCCGGCCGGGGGGCTTCCCGAGCTCAAGGACGCCATTGCCATGAAGACCCTGCGCGACTCGGGATACCCGGTCAGCGGCGGGCAGGTGCTCGTCACGAACGGCGGCAAGCAGGCCCTGTACAACGCTTTCGCGACCCTGCTGGATCCCGGCGACGAGGTCATCCTCCCCGCCCCGTACTGGACCACATACCCGGAGTCGATCCGACTGGCCGGCGGGGTTCCCGTCGAGGTCATGACCGACGAGACCTCGGGTTACCGGGCCACCGTCGAGCAGCTCGAGGCCGCCCGCACCCCGCGCACGAAGGTGCTCGTCTTCGTGTCGCCCTCCAACCCGACCGGCGCGGTCTACTCCCCCGCCGAGGTCAAGGCGGTCGGCGAATGGGCTCTGGCGAACGGCATCTGGGTCGTCACCGATGAGATCTACGAGCACCTCGTCTACGGGGAGGCCGAGTTCTCGTCGATGCCCGTCCTCGTCCCGGGTCTCGCCGACACCTGCATCATCGTGAATGGCGTCGCAAAGACGTACGCGATGACCGGCTGGCGGGTGGGCTGGATGATCGCCCCCGCCGACGTCATCAAGGCCGCGACGAACCTCCAGTCGCACGCGACCTCCAATGTCGCGAACGTCTCCCAGATCGCCGCGCTCGCAGCCGTTCAGGGCGACCTGTCCGCCGTCGATGAGATGAAGATCGCGTTCGACAGGCGCCGCCACCTCATCACCGGTCTCCTCGGCGCCATCCCGGGGGTCTCCTGCCCACTGCCGGAGGGGGCCTTCTACGTGTACCCGTCCGTGCGCGACCTCGTCGGCCGCTCGCTTCGAGGCGCGACCATCGAGTCATCCGCCCATCTGGCCGCGCTCATCCTCGACGAGGTCGAGGTGGCCGTCGTGCCGGGTGAGGCCTTCGGAACCCCCGGTTACCTGCGGCTGTCCTACGCGACCTCAGACGCCGACATCACCGAGGGCGTAGGCCGCATGGCGGCGCTGCTCTCCGAGGCCGGCTGACCGCTCTACGCCGGGCATTCAGCCCAGTTCGCAGTTGACGAATCGAGGCTCCGCCTCGAGCGTGATGCCGAAGGCGGCCTGGACCCGGTCGCGGACGGCGGAGGCGAGTTCGATCACCTCGGACGCCGATGCGCCGCCAATGTTCGCGATCGCAAGGGTGTGCTTGGACGAGATGGCCGCCGCCGAGCCTGCCCGGGCCTGCCATCCGCGGGCCACGCCTGCGTGCTCGATGAGCCACGCGGCACTCACCTTCACCCCCGCCGAGGCCGGATACCGCGGGCAGTCCCTCGGCAATGCGACTGCGACCGCCTCGCTCACGATCGGGTTGGTGAAGAAGGATCCGGCGCTGCTCGTATCCGGGTCTTCGCGGTCGAGCACCATGCCCTTCGCCCGACGCAGCCGCAGGACGGCCTCCCGAATCAGCGATGGGGCAACTGCACCACCCACCTCGATTCCGAGGTCCTCGGCGAGCTGGGCGTACCGCACGGCGCTCTCGGCACCGGCCCTGAGCCGAAAGGCCACATCGAGCACCACCCAGCGCTCGGGCTGCTCCTTGAATACGCTCCCCCGGTAGGTGAACTCGCAGTCAGCGGCCGTGAGGTCGGCGACGAGTCCGGTCGTCCTGTCCAATGCCCGCACCTGCGTGATCGTCTGCGAGACGTCCTGGCCATAGGCGCCGACATTCTGGATGGGCGTCGCCCCGACGAGGCCCGGGATGCCCGAGAGCGCCTCGATCCCGGCCCAGCCGGAGTCAACGGCGTGGGCGACGAGGCCGTCCCACGACTCACCGCAGCAGGCCACGATGTCGACGACGTCGTTCGCGGCGCGGATCGTCAGGCCCCGGACGCCGAGCGCGATGACCGTGCCGTCGAAGCCCCCGTCACCGCAGACCAGATTGCTTCCGCCGCCAAGGAGCAGGAGCGGTTGCCCTGCCCCGTCGAGGGCGGTGACCTGCTCGATGAGTTGTGCCTCGGTGGTCGCGTGGACGAAGTCGCCGACAGGTCCCCCGATGCGCAGGGTGGTGTGGTCAGCGAGTCGAACGGTCACGGCATGAGCCTAGGCGCGGCGCCGGATCACTCGCGCGGGCTCAGGACCTCGGCCCGGCCCCGGAAGCGCTGCAGGATGCGGTCGTAGGTCTTCTTGGACTCCTTGTCACGGTAGTCCGGATCAGTGTCGTGGTAGGCGTGATGACGGTCCTGTCGCAACGGCAGCTCCCCATCGGGAACCACGATTCGGCCCGAACCGCGCGCCGAACCGTACTCGCGGAGGGACAGCGACCATTCCATGTCGGCGTTGCGGTAGAAGACCGCCTTGGCGTTCGGGGGGCTTTCGCGCGCGGCATCGGTACGAACCACCATCAGGTAGCCCAGGACCGCGTCGACCTCGCCAGCACCCGCATCGGTGAAGGTCCGCCAAGCATCGTCAGTGTTGACGTTCACGCCCCGCCAGCCGGAAGCAACCACCGAGGGATCCTCGAAGGTCGCGAGGATCGGGGGCATCGCATCGCCCGTGAGGATAGTCGAGACGTCCATGACGGCGAAGAGTTCGCTCCTCACCACCCCGGCGAGCGCGGCGATGGCCGCCGCCCATCCTGCCCGCGAAAGTGGCTGATCGACATGGATCTCGACGACCCGGCCGGGGAATTCGATGGCAATCGCGTGGAGTCTCGTGCCCGCGCCGTCGACATCGCCGCAATCGAGGCCAACGACGGCGATGTCGTCGCCGGTGTTGGCGAGCAGCGCGCGCAGGCAGGTTTCGAGGTCGTCGGGCCATCCATCGACGAGCACGGCCACCGTGCACCTGGTCTCGGGGAGCTCGACGGCAGCCTGAGCCAACGCGGCAAGGTTCGGAAGAACGGTGAACGGCGGTTTCGCCGTGAGCGCGAAGCCATCGGCGGTGTCCTTCACGACCCAGCCGAGGGAGGCGATCTCGTCGCGCAGCAGGTCTGATCGCCCGAAGTCCTTGGCCGCACGGGCCGCCGAGCGTTCCGCCGCGAGGGACAGGACCGACTCGGGGACGATGGGTTGATCGGTGGAGTCGGTCATGCGAGCCGGACGATGGCCTGGGCCTTGCCCAGCACGGTCTGGCCCTCGCTCGACGCGGTGATCGTGATCCTCACGCAGTTGTCGTCGAGCAGTTCGGTGACCTTCGCGGTCACCTCGAGCGTGGCCCCGTCGGCATCGTCGGGGACGACGACCGGACGGGTGAAGCGAACCCCGTACTGGAGGAGTGCGCCGGGATCGCCGACCCAGTCGGTCACGACCCGGATGGCCTCGGCCATCGTGAGCATGCCGTGCGCGATGACATTCGGAAGACCGACCGAGGCCGCGACCCGCTCATTCCAGTGGATGACGTTGAAGTCGCCCGAAGCACCTGCGTAGCGAACGAGGTCGACGCGAGCGACCGGGAATGATGCGCCGGGCAGTTCGGTGCCCACGGCGGTATCGGCGTAGCGGACGGTGGCGGCCATCAGGACTCGGCTCCCCTGGAGACGAGAACTGAGGTCGCCGTCACGACGTGCTCGCCGTCGATGGTGTCGATGCTCGCCTGGGTCGTGAGCATATCGTTGCCGGCGACCATCCGGATGTTCTCGATCCTCGTGCTCACGATGAGCTCATCGCCGGCGCAGATGGGCCGGGCGTAGGCGTAGTACTGATCGGCGTGCACGACCCTGGAGAAATCGAGGCCGAGCTCGGGGTCGAACATGACCGCTTGGCTCGCCTGCATCGCGACCACGGTCGCGAACGTCGGCGGAGCGATGAGATCCGCATAGCCAAGCGCGCGCGCGGCATCTCGGTCGAAATACACCGGGTTGCCGTCGCCGATAGCGCGGGCGAACTCGCGGATCTTCTCGCGCCCGACGAGATAGGGCGCGCTCGCCGGGTAGGCCCGACCGATGAAGTCTGCGTTCAGCACCACGGCTTGGCCCCCATCAGCGGATTCGTCAGCGAGTTTCCTTGTGCACCGTGTGCTTATTGCAGTTGGTGCAGTGCTTCTTCGCCTCGAGACGATCGGGGTCGTTGCGGCGGTTCTTCTTGGTGATGTAGTTGCGATGCTTGCAGTCCTCGCACGCCAAGGTGATCTTCGGTCGGACGTCGGTGGCCTTGCCCATGACTGTTCCTCTTCCTGGCTCGCCGCGGGAATGCGACTGGTGGTTCGATCCTCGTCAGTGCTCTCGTACCTTCGTGCCTTGCCGCTCCTCACGGAGTAGCGGAGGCCGGACTTGAACCGGCGACACAGCGATTATGAGCCGCTTGCTCTACCAACTGAGCTACCCCGCCACGACCGGGCCCACGCCCGACTTTCGCCGGGCCTGTGCCGTAGCCGAGCCCCCAAACGGAATCGAACCGTTGACCTTCTCCTTACCATGGAGACGCTCTACCGACTGAGCTATGGGGGCCTGAAGCCACGCAAGCGTATACGAGGGTGGCCGCGTGAAGAAATCGGCCCGCTCTTATCGGGCAGGTGCCGAGTTCGGCCGGGTGAAGCACACTAGTGACATGGAATCATCCCGCGCACCGTGGACGGCCGCAGATCTCCCCCGACTCACCGGACGGAGCGTCATCGTCACCGGCGCCAATTCCGGACTCGGCTATCACACCGCATCAGCCCTCGCGGCGTGCGGCGCTGACGTGACGATGGCCGTGAGGACTCTGGACAAGGGCGAGGCGGCGGCCGGCGAGATCCGGACCCTGCATCCTGATGCAGCGCTTGAGGTGCGCGAGCTCGACCTCGCCGACCTGGCGTCGATCAAGGCCTTCGCCGAGCGGTGGTCGTCCGCGCATCCCGGCGGCCTGAGCATCCTCGTGAACAACGCGGGCATCATGGCGATCCCGAGGCGGCAGACCGCGGATGGCTTTGAGATGCAGCTCGGCACGAACCACCTCGGGCACTTCGCCCTCACCGGCCTGCTCCTTCCGGCCCTCATCGCCCAGCCCGGGGCCCGCGTCGTCACGGTGTCGAGCCAGGCCCACCGAATGGGCAAGATGGACTTCGACGACCTCATGGGCAGCGGCCGATACCGGCCCTGGGGGGCCTACGGACAGAGCAAGCTCGCCAACCTGCTGTTCACGACCGAGCTCCAGCGACGAAGCGATGCGGCAGGCCTGTCACTACTCGCACTCGCGGCGCACCCCGGCTACTCGAACACGAATCTGCAGTCGGCCGGCCCGACGATGCGAGGCAGCTCGATCGGGGCCCGGATGAGCAGGATGGCGAACGGGGTACTCGCTCAGTCAGCCGAGATGGGGGCACTGCCGACCCTCTACGCCGCCACCATGCCCGGGCTTCCCGGCGACACCTACATCGGTCCAGACGGCTTCATGGAGCAACGGGGGCACCCGCGCATTGTCGGCCGATCGAAGGCTGCTCTCCGCACGGAAGACGCGGTACGCCTGTGGACGGCGAGCGAGGAACTCACCGGCGTCCGCTACCCCTTCGATTGAGCCAGGCCGACCATGACGCCACTTTGATCGGAGACGATCGCACTCCCACATGACAGCCATTCGCACGCAAGAACGGGCCAGCCCGACCGCTGTTTCGCAGTCGGGCTGGCCCAGTGCCGTCGAGGCGACCTCGGAACTATGCCGCGGGCGCTACGGGTGCTGCCGGCGCAGCCGGTGCAGCGCCTCCGCCGCGCTGACCCGGGCCGCGGCGTCCACCGTCGCCCCGGCCACCCTGCCCGGGCGCCACGGCCTGAGCCTGATTCTGCGCAACGGTCTGGTCAGGGTTCACTCCGGCGTTCGCAGCGCCCTGTGCGCCGCGCTGTCCGTTCTGCGGCCCCTGCTGGGCGTCCTGCTGACCGCCGAAGGCAGCCGGGCGCTGGCCGCCGCGTCCGGTGATCCGGTCTTGGAGGCTATTGCCCGTCCACGCCTCGAAGATGTCAGCGTGGAGGGTCGACGCAGCACCGCTCGCGAGGGTGACGCCGCTACCGCCCGTGACTGATGCCGGGTAGAGAACCGCGAGTTTGACCTGCGGCACCCGGACAGGGTGGTCCGTCGGGCACACGTTTCCGGTTGCGAACACGAGGTGCGAGATGTGGTCGGCGCTGTCGAGGCTGGTGCCGTCCCAGCACTGCGGGAAGGTGATCTGCGCGACGAGGCGAGAGCCGGCATCGCAGGTCGGCACGGTGGCGACGTTGGTACCGAAGTTCGCCTGACCACCTCGCGTCGAACAGCCCCAGGCTGCAGTCTGATCAGTGCGGCCGGCGACCGCCATGAAGCCCGCGGGGAATGCGGTGACATTGGCGCCGCGGCCCTCGTAGCTCACGCGAGCGGAGATCGGCGCAACCCGGGTGCCGTCCTGGTAGAGGGCGGGGACCCAGTAGGCCGACAGATCATTGGAGTCGTTGCAGGTAGTGGAGCCCGTGAGCAGCGAGGCTCCCGTCGAGTTCTCGTTCGTCGCCGTGTTGCCGAAGAACTCATGAAGGTGGCTCATCCCTGCGTGCCCCGGCATGACGATCGGGTCGACCGACGATGAGTGGCTGAACTCGCACTGAACGCCGAATCCGCCGCCGCCCTGACGGCCGCCCTGGTTTCCGTCGTGCCCCGGGTGCGCCTGCGCGGGCAGCGCGGACAAGATGAGGGCGCCGGCGATGCCAGCGGTGATCGATGCCGCCGCGATCGCGTTTCGGGTGATGCTCATGTTCGCTCCTGGTGTCCTGGTGTCCGGGCGCTTCCCGGTTGACGCGAAGCATTGGGCACCATCATCATCGGGTCGTGGGCAAAAGGTTCGGGAAACGTAAGGATTCCGGGATCATGGAACCCTACGCAAACCTGTGCGTCGATTGAGGTGATTGGCTCACTCGGAGGGCTTCGGGGCCTTGACGTCCCGTGCGAAGGCATGGACGTAGGTCTGCCCGCCGAGCCTCAGCAGGGCATCCCGCACGATGTCGGTGACCTCGTCATGGCTGGCCTCCCCGAGCCGCAGGTCGAGGGCCTCGGAGATATTCACCTGCACCCGGACGCGCCGCCAGGGCCGGCTCTCGTACGAGGTTGCGATTGCATGGACGGGGACGCCGGGGTGAGCCTGGAGCACCGGAATGAGAATGCGGCGGTGGAGCCGGTGCAATTTCGTTCGGTCCGGTGAACGCGTTCCCTCGGGATACAGGCCGAGTTTGCTGCCGCGCTCAAGGCAGCGGGACGCCACGTCCATCGCCCAGAGCGTTGACGGTTCATCCCCCCGCCTCAGCGGGATCTGCCCCATGAGTCGAAAGAAGATTGCCCCGCGCTTGGCGAAGACCTCGATCTTCGCGAACGCGCTCACGCGCATCCACGTGCTCATGACCGCCACCACCGGATCCAGGGCGGACACGTGATTGCCCACGAGAATGCCGGCGCCCGGCGCGAGATGCTCCTTCCCTGTCATGGTTACCTTCCAGCGCAGCCGAAGGACACGAAGCAGCGCGATCGTCACCCAGTAGGTGCGTGCCCGGCCGGGCCGTCCGATGCGCAGCCCCGGGTAAATCAGCCGGCCGCTGGCAAGCGCCTGCTCATAACTGCCCTCGGCACTGGGGTCCATGGCCTCATCCTGCCGGTCCCACCTCAACCCTTCGCGGCACCCGCACCGATCCCGAGTTCCCTGGCACGAAAAAACGGCCCCTGGGCGGGTTTCCCCGCCCAGGGGCCGTTCGTGCGCGTGGCAGGTGAAGGATTCGAACCTTCGGAGGCTTTCACCGACGGGTTTACAGCCCGCTCCCATTGGCCGCTCGGGCAACCTGCCTCGCCTTGCTGTCGCGCCGCCAAATCATACGTGCTGATGGTCGCGTCCCGGAACGGAACCCCGTGGTCGGGCCATTCGCCCGGGGCCAATGCACCCCGGCACCGGCACCCGAATCGCAATCAGCACTCATGGAGCGCCAGAATGAGGCCGTTCCCGCGCAACGCAATAGTGTTCCCACGAAGGAGGATCAATGGCTGACAGCAGTTTCGACATCGTCTCCAAGGTCGACCGCCAGGAGGCCGATAACGCCCTCAACCAGACAGCCAAGGAATTGGCCCAGCGCTTCGACTTCAAGAACACCGACACGACGATCGAGTGGAAGGGCGAACTCGGCGTCGAGATCTCCTCCGGCACCGAGGAGCGTGCGAAGGCGGCGCTTGACGTGTTCAAGGAGAAGATAATCAAGCGCGGCATGAGCCTGAAATCCTTCGAGGCCGAGGACCCTCGGTCCTCCGGCAAGGGCTACAAGATCTCCGGGACCTTCAAGGCTGGCATCAGCCAGGAACAGGCAAAGAAGATCGGCAAGCTCATCCGCGATGAGGGCCCCAAGAGCGTGAAGACCCAGGTCATGGGGGAGGAATTGCGCGTGACAAGCAAGAGCCGCGACGACCTTCAGGAGGTCCAGTCGCTCGTCAAGGACGCAGACCTCGACTTCGCGGTTCAATTCGTCAACTATCGCTAGGCGATCCATCCCCGCCCGGGGTGCCAGCCTCGGCGGCACAATCAGCAGACGGCCAGGTGCTCTCGAGTTCCTCGATCCCATGCACGAGCCCGGCGGCCGTCGTCGAAGCGAGGTCATGCTCCGGCGACCATGCGAGCGCATCGAACGGGCATAGATCGACGCAGATGCCGCAGTACATGCACAGGCCGAAGTCGATTCGGAAGGCATCGAGCACGTTCACGGTCTTCGGGCGCCGAGCACCGGGCTCGCTCACCTGCTCGGTGTGACTGTCGAGCTCGATGCACCAGGTCGGGCATTCCCGCACGCAGATCATGCACGAGGTACACGCTGACGCGCTGAGCGCGATCGTTCCGTGGGCCTCTCCGGGGATCACCGCTGGTCTCCGGATGCAAGTTCCGCGGATGCAACGTCGCCGTTCACGTCATCGTGCAGGAAGACCTCGGGAACACCCGGGGGCAACTGTCGCCGGCGCGATGGGTTGCCGCCCTGACGGCCATCGTCGGTCGCCTGCGCGGCACCTGGCCAGTCGCGGATGGCGCGGGCCACGAGGGGCGCTGACTTGCGCATCGGCGGCTTGCCGAGGCTGGCGCGTAGCAGGAGCGGTCGGGTGTCCGCGAGCCCGATGAACGTCACGCCGAACATCTCAGCGGCCTCACGCTCGCACCAGGTGGCTCCGAGGTAGTAATCGCTCAGGGATGCGAGCTCGGCTGCGTCGGCCGGGAGGGTCGTCCACACCATGGCCGTCACCCGGGTGACTGGATTCACGATCCTGGCAACCACCTCGAGTGTCGCGCCGCGATCGACCGCCGTGAGGAAGTCGAACAGGACGAAGCCCTCGCTCCGCAATCCGGCCATCGCCTCCAGCCAGTCGGCCGGCGATACGTCAGTGCGTCCGTGCGAGGTCACGGTGATTCATCCCCTCGTTCGGACTGGCAGGGGCCATCGGTCGACGCGAGGCGGGCCAGGCCGGCGATCAGCGCCTCCGGCCGCGGCGGACAGCCGGGAATGTAGACCGAGATCGGGATGAGCTGGTCGATCCCCTTCGTCACGGTCGGCGCATCCCAGTACGGTCCGCCCGTGTTCGCGCACGCCCCGAAGGAGACGGCCAGCCTCGGCTCGGCGAGCGCGCCCCAGGCGCGAATGACCGCGGGGGCGAGTGCGTCGGTGACGGTTCCGGAAATGAGGAGGACGCTTACCTCGGAGGTGGCGGGACCCGTGTCCACAGACCCCTCTGGCACGAGCAGGCCCGCGGTGATCGCAGCCCCGACCTCGAGGGCGCAGCACGCCAGGCCGACATCGAGGATGGCCACTCGCAGATCGGGGTGGCCCGCGACCCGGTATTTGCGCTCAGGCGCCGGAATCGAGTGGAGGGTCACCGGGCAAGGCTATTGAGCGACCCTCGGGATTGACCACACATGGCACCCCGTCGTCGATCCCATGTGGGCAGGGGGGACAATATGGACACCCTAGTATCGGCTGGCTCAGCGCCTGCCGGGTCAATGGAGCCCCCGCTCCGCGCAGAGAAGGTGTCGTCGTGGCCAAGCAGGTCGTGAAACTGAGCAAGGTCGTCATTCGCTTCGCCGGGGACTCCGGCGACGGCATGCAACTCACCGGTGATCGCTTCACCTCCGAGACCGCGGGCCTCGGCAATGACCTCTCCACCCTGCCTGACTTCCCCGCCGAGATCCGGGCGCCTGCCGGGACCCTTCCAGGCGTCTCGGCGTTCCAGCTGCATTTCGCAGACCACGACATCATGACCCCGGGCGATGCACCGAATGTGCTCGTCGCGATGAACCCGGCCGCGCTCAAGGCCAACCTCAAGGACCTGCCGCGCGGCGCCGACCTCATCGTGAACACCGATGAGTTCACCAAGCGCAACCTCGAGAAGGTTGGCTACTCCTCGAATCCGATCGAGGACGATTCCCTCGACGCGTACAACGTGCACGCCGTCGCACTCACCTCGATGACCGTCGAGGCCCTCAAGGGATTCGCGGTCTCCAAGAAGGACGCCGAGCGGGCGAAGAACATGTACGCCCTCGGCCTGCTGTGCTGGCTCTACAACAGGCCATCGCAGGGCACGCTCGACTTCCTGAGGTCGAAGTTCGCAAGCAAGCCAGACATCATGAATGCGAACATCGCCGCATACGAGGCCGGCTGGTCCTTCGGCGAGACCACCGAGGCGTTCTCGGTGCAGTACGAGATCGCGCCCGCGACCATGCCGGCCGGCCTCTACCGCAACATCACCGGCAACCCAGCCCTCTCACTCGGTCTCATCGCCGCGTCGGAGCTCTCGGGCCTGCCCCTGTTCCTCGGCTCATACCCGATCACCCCGGCATCCGACATCCTCCATGAACTGAGCAAGCACAAGAACTTCGGCGTCATGACCTTCCAGGCCGAGGACGAGATCGCCGGCATCGGCGCAGCGCTGGGGGCGGCGTACGGTGGTGCGCTCGCGGTCACGACAACCTCCGGTCCAGGCGTCGCGCTTAAGTCGGAGGCAATCGGCCTCGCGGTGTCGCTCGAACTCCCGCTGCTCATCGTCGACGTTCAGCGCGGTGGCCCCTCCACCGGCCTGCCCACGAAGACCGAGCAGTCCGACCTGCTTCAGGCGATGTTCGGTCGAAACGGCGAGGCGCCCGTCGCGATCGTGGCGCCTCAGTCGCCCTCTGACTGCTTCTTCGCGGCCATCGAGGCCGCCCGAATCGCCGTTGAGTACCGCACCCCGGTCTTCATCCTCTCTGACGGCTACCTCGCGAACGGCTCGGAGCCGTGGCTCGTGCCCGACGCGTCGACTCTGCCCACCTTCGAGCCCAACTTCGCCACCGGGCCCAATCACACCGCGGCTGACGGCACCGAGGAGTTCTGGCCGTACCTTCGGGATCCCGAGACATTGGCTCGCCCATGGGCGATCCCCGGCACCAAGGGCCTCGAGCACCGGATTGGCGGCATCGAGAAGGCCGACGGGATCGGCACGATCTCCTACGATCCGGATAACCACGACAAGATGGTGCGCCTACGTCAGGCGAAGATCGACGCTATCGCTCGGACTATCCCCGACATCAAGGTTGACGATCCAAGCGGCGAGGCCGGGGTCCTCATCCTCGGTTGGGGGTCGACCTTCGGGCCGATCGGCGCGGCCTGCCGGCTGGTGCGCACGGCCGGCGCGAACGTCGCGCAGGCGCACATCCGTCACCTCAATCCATTCCCATCCAACCTCGCCGAAATCCTCAGGGGTTACGACAAGGTCATTGTTCCCGAGATGAACCTCGGCCAGCTTGCCCTGCTCCTGCGCGCGAAGTACCTCGTTGACATCATCAGCTACAACCAAGTTCGAGGCATGCCATTCAAGTCCGATGAGCTCGCCGGTGTTATCACCGACGTCCTCGAGAGCCTGTGAGGATCCCATGACCACCAACACATTCCCGGCACTGAGCCTGGTTCCCAAGGCCGATGGACCCCAGAGCGCGAAAGACTTCAAGTCAGACCAGGAGGTTCGCTGGTGCCCGGGATGCGGCGACTACGCGATCCTCTCGGCAGTCCAGAGCTTCCTGCCGGATCTCGGCGTCGCACGCGAGAACATCGTCTTCGTATCCGGGATCGGCTGCTCCTCGCGATTCCCGTACTACCTCGACACCTTTGGCCTCCACTCGATCCACGGCCGGGCACCCGCCATTGCCACGGGGCTCGCCTCGTCTCGACCGGACCTGTCCGTCTGGGTCATCACCGGCGACGGTGACGCACTGAGCATTGGCGGCAATCACCTCATCCATGCCCTGCGTCGCAACGTCAACCTGAAGATCCTTCTCTTCAACAACCGCATCTACGGGCTCACCAAGGGGCAGTACTCGCCCACCTCCGAGCAGGGCAAGATCACGAAGTCGACACCGGAGGGCTCATTGGACTACTCGTTCAACCCGGTGTCGCTCGCGCTCGGCGCCGAGGCGACCTTCGTTGCACGGACCATTGACTCCGATCGCAAGCACCTGACCGAGGTGCTCACAGCTGCCGCCGCGCACGAGGGCACCGCGCTGATCGAGATTTACCAGAACTGCAACATCTTCAACGACGGCGCCTGGGAGCCGCTCAAGGACAGCGACACCCGCGATGACACCATGATGCGGCTCGTCCATGGGCAGCCGATCCGATTTGGCAAGGACATGCAATTCGGTGTCACCCGTGCAGTCGAGGGCCACATCAAGGTCGTCGAGGTGTCCTCGGTCGGCGAGGAGGCCATTCTTCGTCATGATGCGCACGCGAAGGACCCCGGATTGGCTTTCGCACTCTCCCGTCTCGCCAATCCGCGCACGCTACAGAACACCCCGATCGGTGTCTTCCGCGATGTCGAGCGCCCGAGTTACGACCGTCTCCTGCGCGAGCAGGTTGCCAGCGTCACCGAGAAGAAGGGCAAGGGAGACCTGCAGTCATTGCTGAACGGCAATGACACGTGGAACGTCTCATAGTCATCGAGAAACAGACGGGGCGCTCGCAGGCGGCCACCGGGCTTATCTACGGCGCCGTCGCCTATGGTCTTTGGGGCTTGTTTCCGCTGTACTTCGCCCTGCTTGATTCGGTGTCTCCCGTCGAGGTCGTCGCGCATCGGGTTGTGTGGTCCCTCGTCTTCCTTGCGGTAGCACTGTTCGTGATTCGGGGCTGGCGGAATCTGTTTCGGACCATGCGTTCGACCCGCACATTCGGCCTGCTCGCCCTTGCCGCAGTGTTTCTCAGCATCAACTGGGGCGTCTACGTATGGGCCGTCCAAAACGATGACGTCGTCCAGGCGTCGCTCGGCTACTTCATCAATCCGCTCGTCTCCGTCGGCCTCGGCGTCGTCATCCTTCGCGAACGGCTGCGCCACCTCCAATGGGCCGCCGTCGGCCTGGCCGTCGTGGCAGTCGTCGTTCTCGCGATCGCCATGGGGCATCCGCCTTGGATCAGCCTCGTCCTCGCCACATCATTCGGGATCTACGGACTGCTGAAGAAGGTGGTCGGAGTTGGCTCGGTTCCGAGCCTCGCCATCGAGACACTGGTCCTGACGCCAGTCGCGCTCATGATCATCCTGATCGCGGTCCGCGGAGGCCACGCGGGATTGGTTCATGACGGGCCCGGCACCACCGCGCTTCTCATCATGCTCGGGCCGGTCACGGCGATCCCGCTCATCGCATTCGGCGCGGCAGCAACTCGCATCCCGCTCTCGAGCCTGGGGCTCATGCAGTTCCTCACGCCCACGCTGCAATTCATCATGGGGATCACGATCTTCCACGAGACGATGACGACCGGCAGTTGGGTTGGGTTCATTATCGTGTGGCTTGCCCTATGCCTCTTCGGCTTCGACATCGTTCGGCATTCCAGGTCCGTCAAGGGGCAGCAAAGCCCATCCCGTATCGATGACCTCGAGGTTGTGAAGCCGGACTGATCTAGCGGCCGGTGAACCGGGGGTCGCGCTTCTCGCGGAACGCCTCCAATGCCTCCCGCATGTCTTCGGTCTGAAACGCGAGGACCTGGTTGCGGTTCTCAAGATCGATTGCGGCATCGAGGGACGGCGCATCGACATTCGTCTGGACAACCTGCTTCGTCATGCGGACGCCGAACGGGCTGTTACGGCAGATGAGCTCTGCCGTCTCGATGGCCCGGTCAAGAAGATCGTCCACCGGAACGACGGAGGTCACCATGCCGATCCGCAGCGCCTCCTCGGCATCGACGAAGCGCCCGGTCATGAGCATCTCCATCGCCCTGCCGAACCCGACGATGCGGGGCAGCAGCCACGAGGTGCCGACATCGCCGCCGGTGAGCCCGATCCGGATGAATGCCGCATTGAACCGGGCCGCGGGCGCCGCGAGCCGGATATCTGCCGCGAGTGCCAGCGCCATGCCCGCACCGGCGGCCGCGCCATTCACCGCTGCGATCACCGGCTTGTCCATGTGCCGGAAGCCGGCGATCGACCGCGCCCACGACTCCTGTCCGACGAGCAGTTCGGCCGGATTCATGGCCGGCAAACCCGCCGCCAGGTCAAGGTCAAGCCCCGCGCAGAACGCACGACCGGAACCCGTGAGGACAAGCACGCGTGCGAGGGGGTCGCTATCGACCTCACGCTGCAGGGTCAGGAACTCTTCGAACATCTCGAAGGTCATGGCATTCAGCCGGTCCGGGCGATTGAGTCGAGCCATGACGATCTGCGGGCTGGAACGCTCGACAACCATCGTCGTGTACTCGGTCATCACATGGCTCGTCTCTCAGCCGGTACGGGACACGACGTAATCGCACAGGAGCTCGAGGGTCTGTTTCGCCCCACCGTCTGGGAGCGGCGCGAGCACCGCGCGTGCTTCGTCAGCCCACCTGCAGGCCTCCTGCCGGGCCTCTGCGAGTGCCGAGTGGGCGCGGAGGAGGCCGAGGGCCTCAGCGTGCTCATCATCGTCGTCAAGCGGTCGTGAGAGCAGGTCGCGCAACCGTCCATCATCGGCTGAGGAGCCACCGAGGGCAATGAGCGCCGCCAGGGTCGCAACCCCCTCCCGAAGATCGGTTCCGGGGGTCTTGCCCGTCTGCGCGGACTCGCTCATGATGTCGACGAGGTCATCGGCCAGCTGAAATGCGACCCCGATGCACTCACCGAATCGGGCCAGCAGCTCGATGGTTGCCGGATCAGCACCTGACATGAGCGCTCCGTAGCGCCCTGACGCCGCGATGAGGGAGCCGGTCTTGTCCGCCAGGACCTCGAGGTGATGCTTGACGGGATCAACACCATCCTCGGGGCCAACCGTCTCGAGGATCTGGCCGATGCACAGCCGCTCGAAGGTCTGGGCCTGAATGCGAACCGCTTCTGGACCGAGGTCGGCCAGAATCGCTGAGGTGCGGGCGAAGAGGAAGTCCCCGGTGAGGATCGCGACCGAGTTGCCCCACCGCGCATTCGCGCTCGAGGCGCCGCGTCGCAGGGGTGCCTCGTCCATCACGTCGTCGTGATATAGCGTCGCCAGGTGAGTGAGCTCGACCGAGACCGCTGACTTGATGACCTCTGGCCTGCTCGGGTCACCGAACTGCGCCGCGAGCAAGACAAGAAGCGGACGGAAGCGCTTTCCGCCGGCATCAACCAGGTACCCCGCGGCTTCGTTAATGAATGGCGAAGAACTCCGGACCGAAGCCCGCAGTTCCTGCTCGACCAAGGCGAGGCCAGCCGCGAGTGAAGCCTCGAGATCTGGATCCGGTGACAGCAGATCCAGCGACTGGTGACTCATGGAACCACGGTACTACCGCACGAATACATCGGCATTCGCGACCAACTCGAGCAGCGGTTGCGGCACGACGCCGAGGACGACGGTGATCGTGGCTGCCGCAGCCAGTGCGACGGTCGTGAAGACGCTCGGTATCACCACGACTGCGGTCTGCTCATTGGGCTCTGAGAAGAACATGAGGACGATCACGCGCACGTAGAAGAAGGCGGCGATGAGTGAGGCCACGACAGCGACGAGGACCAGCCACGTGTCGCCCGCGGCAATGGCTGCGGTGAACACGCTGAACTTTCCGATGAAGCCGCCCGTGAGCGGGATGCCTGCCAGCGAAAGCATGAAGATCGCGAAGAGAGTCGCGACCAGCGGGGACTTCTTCGCCAGACCTGCCCACTTCGAAAGGTGGGTCGCCTCTCCATTCCCATCGCGTACGAGCATGATGACTGCGAACGCCCCGATCGTGGTGAAGCCGTATGCGACGAGATAGAACATGGCGCCAGCAAGCCCCTCGGGGCTCGCCGCGATGACGCCAACGAGGATGAAGCCAGCCTGGGCGATCGAGGAGTAGGCGAGCATGCGCTTGATGTCGGTCTGAGTGACCGCGATTATCGATCCGACGAGCATCGTGAGGATCGCGACGATCCACAGCATCGGCTCCCAGTCCCAGCGCACGCCGCCGAACCCCACGTAGAGGACCCGGAACAGGGCGGCGAAAGCCGCGATCTTCACGGTTGCGGCCATGAATCCGGTCACCGGGGTCGGCGCGCCCTGGTAGACGTCGGGGGTCCACTGGTGGAACGGCACCGCCCCGATCTTGAAGAGCAGTCCGACGAGCAGCATGCCCAGGCCGATGAGCATGAGGCTGCTCTCGCTCGGCTTGCCGCTCAGTGCATCGGCAATGGCCGGGAGGTCGATTGATCCGGCGTACCCGTAGATGAGGGCGGCCCCGTACAGGAAGAACGCGGATGAGAACGCCCCGAGGATGAAGTACTTCATCGCGGCCTCCTGCGAGAGCAGGCGTCGACGACGCGCCAGCCCAGCGAGCAGGTAGAGCGGGAGCGACATGACCTCGAGCGCGACGAACATGATGAGCAGGTCATTGGCGACGGTGAAGAGAAGCATGCCTCCCACCGCGAACAGGAAGAGCGACCAGACTTCAGTCTGGAGGTATCCGCGTGCGGCGAACTGCTTCTCGTCCTCGGAGCCCGGTAGCGCCGAGGCTCGCGGCGCGAACGCATCACCACTCGGATCGAGGGTGCGCTCGGCCATGAGCATGGCGCCGAGCAGCGCGAGGATGAGCAGGGTGCCCTGCATCACGAGCGCGGGACCGTCGACCGCGATCGACCCACCTGCTGTGACCGCCTGCGTCTTGGCAAGGTCGATCACAGCGATGAACGCCGCGATGATGCTCACGAAGACGAGCACGAGCTGAAGGGGACGGCGGGCTCGTCGCGGCGCAAAGGCCTCGAAGAGCACCGACAGCACGCCGGCGGTGAGAACGATGACGATCGGCAGGATCAACCGGTAGTCGATGACGGGCAACTCGAACGGGGTCTCGCTGGCGAAGCGTCCGACGAGGGCCGGCACGCTGGTACTTGCCGCGTTCACTCCTGAGTCCCTTCAGCGGTGGTGCTCGGGTTCAGCGTCGTTGGTGGATCGGTGACGCCGATGGTCGTCATGAGCGTGTCGACGGCCGGGTTGATGACATTGAGGATTGGTGCCGGGAAGAGCCCGAGCACGAGCGTGATCGCGGCGATCGGCATGAGCGCGGCGATCTCGCGACCCTTGAGGTCCTTCATCCCCTCGAGCGCCGGGAGCAACGGACCCGTCATGGACTTCTGGTAGAGCCGAAGCACGTAGGCGGCGGTGATGACAATCCCGAAGGTCGCGAGGGCGCCGACGAACATGTACTTCTGGAAGGCACCCAGGAGGACCATGAACTCCCCGACGAACGACACGAGGCCAGGCAGTGCAAGCGACGAGAGGGCGGCGAAGAGGAAGAACCCGGCGAGGACCGGTGCTGCCTTGTTCACCCCCGAGTAATCCGAGATAAGGCTCGATCCCCCGCGGCGCTCCATGAGGAAGCCGGCGGTGAGGAAGAGCGCAGCGGTGGAGAGGCCATGCGCGACCATGTAGACCACAGAGCCGCTCTCGCCTGTCGTCGTGAACACGAAGATGCCCAGGGCGATGAAGCCGAAGTGCGACATTGACGAGTAGGCGAAGAGGCGCTTCATGTCGTGTTGGCCTAGGGCGACAAAGGCGCCGTAGAAGATGCCGATGAGCGCCATCGTGATGACGACCGGGGCATAGAACTCGCTCGCCGCCGGAAAGATCGGCAGGCAGTAGCGGATCATGCCGAACGTGCCGACCTTGTCCAGCACGCCGATGAGGAGTACTGACGTGCCGGCCTTGGACTGCGCGGCGGCATCGGGAAGCCAGGTGTGGAAGGGCCACAGCGGTGCCTTGATAGCGAAGGCGAGGAAGAATCCCAGGAACAGGACCTTCTGCATTCCAGGATCGATGTCCAGCCCCACGAGGGTGAGGTAGTCGAAGGTGCCCGTGCCGGTGAGGTTCGCCGATACTACGTACAGCCCGATGAGTGCCGCGAGCATGAACAAGCCGCCGACGAGGCTGTACAGCAGGAACTTCACCGCAGCGTAGGACCGCTGCGGGCCGCCGTAGCGGCCGATCATGAAGTAGACGGGGATGAGCATGGCCTCGAAGAAGACGTAGAACAAGAACAGGTCGATCGAGGAGAACACGCCGATCATGAGTGTCTCGAGGACGAGGATGAGGGCGAAGTAGCCCTTGACGCTTCCCGTCGTGCGCGAGGCCGCGTCATCGACGTCGTGCCAGCCGGCGAGGATGACGACCGGCACGAGGGTCGCGGCGAGCGCCACCATCACCAGACCGATACCGTCGATGCCCACGGCGTACGAGATGCCGAAGGCGGGGATCCACGGATAGTTCTCTACGAATTGGAACTGCTCCGTCGACGCGCCGTCGAACGAGAGCGCCATGAGAATGGTGAGCACCAATGTGGCAAGAGCGATGACGAGCGCGACCTGCTTGGCCAGGCTGGGCCGTGACTTGGGGAGCAGTGCAACGACGACGCTGCCGATGAGGGGCAGCACGCCGAGTGCGGTCAGCCAGGGGAACGTGTTCACGAGAGCCTCACCAGGACCAGTGCGAGCAGGACAAGGACAGTGCCGCCGACCATGGAAAGGGCGTAGGAGCGGGCGAATCCGGACTGATACCGGCGCATGCGCCCGGACGCGCCACCAACAAGCGCAGCACTCCCGTTCACCAATCCATCGACCACGCGGCCGTCGAACCAGATGAGCACCCTGGAGAGCAAGTACGAGGGTCGCACGATGAGCCCCTCGTTCACTGCATCGCCATAGAGATCAGCGCGGGCAGCACGGGTCAGCAGTGACCCGCGCGGCGCGACGATCGGCACCTCTCGACGTGCGTAGCTGATCCAGCCGATGACCGATCCGACGATGACGAACGCAAGCGAGATGGCGATGACTGCCGAGGTCGACAGCGGCGAGGGCTCGGTCGAGTACCCGACGACCGGTTCCAGCCAGGTTTCGATATTGCCCCAGAACAGGAGCGCCATGCCGAGGAATGTCGATCCGATTGCCAAGATGATGAGCGGGATGGTCATGACCTTCGGTGACTCGTGCGGGTGGGCATCATCCTCCCAGCGGGCCTTGCCGAAGAACGTCATCGCGACCATTCGGGTCATGTAGAAACCGGTGATTCCAGCCGCGAGGATCGCAAGGCTGCCGATGATCGGGCTACGTTCGAAGGCCGCGTGGATTATCTCGTCCTTAGACCAGAATCCGGAGAATGGCGGGATACCGATGATCGCCAGATAGCCCGCCATGAAGGTGATGAACGTGACGACCATCGCCGCCCGCAGGGCTCCGTACCGTCGCATGTTCACGTTGTCGTTCATGCCGTGCATGACCGAACCCGCGCCAAGGAAGAGCCCGGCCTTGAAGACTCCGTGGGTGAGGAGGTGGAAGATCGCAAACACGTAGCCGATGGGCCCGAGGCCTACGGCCATGATCATGTAGCCGATCTGGCTCATCGTCGAGCCCGCCAGCGACTTCTTGATGTCGTCCTTGGCCGAACCGATGATCGCGCCCATGAAGATCGTGATGAGGCCGACGACGACGACGGCGGTTGCCGCCCAGACTGCGCGATCGTAGATCGCGTTGCTTCGGGCGATGAGGTAGACCCCCGCGGTGACCATGGTGGCGGCGTGGATGAGGGCCGAGACCGGAGTGGGGCCCTCCATGGCATCGAGCAGCCACGCTTGCAGCGGGAACTGCGCAGACTTGCCCGCGGCTGCGAGCAGCAGGAGCAGGCCGATCGCGGTGAGGGTTCCCTCATTGACCTCGCTTGCCTGCCCGAACACATCATCGAAGGTCACCGATCCAAACGTGACGAAGATGACCATGATCGCGATGCTGAGTCCGACGTCGCCAACGCGGTTGATGATGAATGCCTTCTTCGCTGCAGCCGCGGCGCTGGGCTTGTGCTGCCAGAACCCGATGAGCAGGTAGCTCGCCAGTCCGACGCCCTCCCATCCGACGTACAGGAGCAGGTAGTTGTTCGCGAGGACGAGGAGCAGCATCGCCGCGACGAAGAGGTTGAGGTACCCGAAGAACTTGCGCCGGTTCGGGTCGTGCTCCATGTAGCCGAGCGAGTAGACATGGATGAGTGCTCCGACGATGGTGATGAGGAGCACGAACACCATCGAGAGCTGATCGAGCTGGAAGGCCATGTCCGCCTCGAACTGGCCGGCGAACACCCAGGTGAACAGGCTCTGCCCGATCGAGCGCTCCTCGGCACCGCGGCCCATGAGACCCACGACCATGAGAATGCCGAGGCAGGCGGATGCCGTTACGGTGAGAACAGCAAGGTACGGGCCCCACCTGTTCGTTCGCCGCCCGCCGAGCAGGAGCACGGCCGCACCGAGCAGCGGCAGCGCAATAAGCAGCCAGATCAGCGAAAACACGCCCTCTGCGGGCATGATCTCCTGAAGCGTGGGTGCGCCTTCCGCCCAGACGACAGCGCCGGCGTTGATCACCGCGCCTCCTCGTTCGTCACGTTCATGTCCTATCCGTTGTCGAGTGCCCCGGATGCTCCCGGGCGGTGTTCTGTTCCCGCGCTGTGTTCGTTAGTACTTGAGCAGGTTGGGCTCGTCGATCGATGCCGATCGCCGGGTTCGGAAGATGGTGACGATGATGGCGAGCCCGACGACAACCTCGGCCGCTGCAACGACCATGACGAAGAATGCGACGACCTGGCCATCAAGGTTGCCATTCATTCGCGCGAACGCCACGAAGGCGAGGTTCGCTGCATTGAGCATGAGCTCGACGCACATGAAGACGATGATCGCGTTGCGCCGAACGAGCACGCCGACGGCGCCGATCGAGAACAGGATCGCGGAAAGGATGACGACATTGGACGGATTCACTGTGAGTCGACCTCCTTGATCTCGTTGACCTCGTGGTGATCGACCGCTCGGGCATCGCCTCGCGCCTGAAGGGGACGGGGGATGCTCTCCTCGCTGATCGAACCGTCTGGAAGCAGCGCCGGGGTGTCGACCGCATTGTGTCGTGCGTACACGCCCGGGGTCGGGAGGTTACCGGGATGCACCCCCGACCGGAAGCGCGCCTTCGACAGTTCCTCCTGCGTCGCTCGGGGTATCCAGCGCTCGCGATGGGCAAGCATCATGGCTCCGAGTGCCGCGGTGATGAGCAGGGCCGAGGTCGCCTCAAATGCGATGAGGTAGTCGGTGAAGATGAGCCGGGCAATGCCCTCGACATTGCCGCCGTCGACGCTGTTCGCCTCGACGAGCCCGACAGTCTCGGCGTTGACGAGTCCGTTGCCCACTCCCACGACGAGCAGCACTGCGAGGCCGAGGCCGAGCACGATCGCCGGGATCCGCTGGCCCTTGAGGGTTTCGATGAGCGAATCGGACGAGTCGACTCCGACGACCATGAGCACGAAGAGGAAGAGCATCATCACCGCGCCCGTGTAGACGATGACCTGCACCATGCCGAGGAAGGGCGCCGCATTCGCGATGTAGAGGACTGCGAGGTTGATCATCGTGAACGCGACCCAAAGCGCGCTGTGCACTGCCTTGCGCGAGAGCACGAGCCCGAGTGCGCCGATGACGGCGAACGTGCCGCTGATCCAGAACACCCAGTCCTCGCCGCTCACGAGGTTGCCTCAGTGACGTCGGCGTCCGGCCGGCCGGCGGCCTGCGCCGGAACCGAGCCCTTGACCTTGCCTGCGTAGTAATCAGTGTCGGTGAGGCCAGGCACCATCGGGTGCGGCGCGGGCAGCATGCCCGGCAGCATCGGCCCGAGCAGATCGACCTTCTCGTAGATGAGCGAGGCACGGCTCGAGTCGGCAAGCTCGTAGTCGTTCGTCATCGTGAGGGCGCGGGTCGGGCACGCCTCGATGCACAGGCCGCAGAAAATGCAGCGCAGGTAGTTGATCTGGTACACCCGCCCGTAGCGCTCACCGGGGGAGAATCGCTCCTCCTCGCTGTTCGAGGCGCCCTCGACGAAGATGGCATCCGCCGGGCACGCCCATGCGCACAATTCGCAGCCGATGCACTTCTCGAGGCCGTCGGCCCACCGATTGAGTTGGTGACGACCATGGAATCGCGGCTTCGGCGGGTACTTGTCCCGGTCCTCGGGATACTGCTCGGTGACCACCTTCTTGAACATCGTGAAGAAGGTGACCCCGAAGCCGCGGGCGGCCTGGGGTAGTTCAGCCATCGATGGCCTCCTGGGTGACGTCGCTTCGGTCCTGCACGATGGTGACGCCGGCGCGGGCGCGGCGCGACGTGCCCACCGCCTGCTGGCCTGGCAAGGGTGGCACGGGGTAGCCGCCTGCCATCGGGTCGAAGGCGAGGTTCGCCTCGGCCTCCTCCCGGGCCGCCCTGGCCGCAGCGCGGCGGTCGGAGCGCGACTGGAATGCCCACGAGACGATGAGCAGGATCGCGATCGTCGCGGCACCACCGATAAGCAATTCACGGTTCGTGAGGACGACGTCGTCACGGAGCACCCGGGCGGTTGCCACGATGAGGATCCACACGATCGAGACCGGAATGAGCACCTTCCAGCCGAACCTCATGAACTGGTCGTAGCGCATGCGTGGCAGGGTCGCGCGCAGCCAGATGAACATGAAGATGAAGACCTGCACCTTGATGAGCCACCACAGCATCGGCCACCAGCCGGTCATGGCGCCGTCCCAGAGGGACAGCGGCCATGGCGCGATGTAGCCGCCGAGGAAGAGCGTCGTGGCCAATGCGGAGACGGTCACCATGTTGATGTACTCGGCGAGGAAGAAGAGCGCGAACTTCAGGCTCGAGTACTCGGTGTGGAATCCTCCGACGAGTTCGCCCTCGGCCTCGGGCAGGTCGAAGGGTGCCCGGTTCGTTTCGCCGACCATGGCGGTGACGTAGATGAGGAAGGACGGCAGCAGGATCACCGCGTACCAGATCGGCTCCTGGGCGATGACGATCGCCGAGGTCGACATCGACCCTGCGTACAGGAACACCGCGACGAAGGACAGTCCCATGGCGATCTCGTACGAGATCATCTGGGCGCTTGAGCGCAGTCCGCCGAGCAGCGGGTAGGTCGAGCCCGACGCCCATCCCGCGAGGACGATTCCGTAGATGCCGATGGAGGCGATCGCGAGCACGTAGAGCACCGACACCGGGAAGTCGGTCAGCTGGAGCGGGGTCTCGACGCCGAAGATGGACACCGTCGGACCGAAGGGGATGACGGCGAACGCGATGAACGCGGTGGTGGCCGAAATGACCGGGGCGATCCAGTAGACGGCGAGATGCGCCCCCTTCGGGATGATCTCCTCCTTGAGCGCCAGCTTGATGCCGTCCATGAGGGACTGCAGGAGTCCGAAGGGGCCGACGCGGTTGGGCCCCACACGGTGCTGCATGCGCGCGACCACCCGTCGCTCCCACCAGATGGTGAAGAGGGTGAGGAGGACAAGCATGACGAAGATGCCGAGCACCTTCACAAGGACGAGCCACCAAGGGTCCAGGCCGAAGGGGCCGAACGTCGGATCGGTCATGACCTTCCTCCTTCGCGTGCCTCGGCGGCTCGGACGCTCACGGCATCACCGATGCGAACCCCGAGATCCCGGTAGACCGAGCAGCCGGGCGAGTTGAGCGGCAGGACCACGACGCCATCGATGACCTCACCGACCTGAACCGGCACTTCGACGCTGCCCTTGGGTCCCGTCACCATCACGGCGGCAGGATTGCCGATCGAGGCCGCGGTGCGGGCGGACATCGCTGCGACGACGGGCCGCGCGGTTGCCGCGAGGAAGGGCTCGCCTTCCTGCATGACGCCCGCATCGATGAGGGCGCGCCAGGCCACAAGCGCGAGGAGCGCACCATCTCGCGGTGCACTCGCGACCGGTGCACTCCAGGCCCCGTATGCGGGGGCCAGGTTTCGCTGGCCGCCCCACGGGCCAAGTGCGCCGAGTTCGCGGCGAATGCCAGCAACGTCATGGACGCCCAGACGACGCTCCATCGTGGTCGCGATCATGCCGAGCACCATCGCGTCGCTTTGAGCTAGGGAGTCGCGGAAGACCTGGCCGAAGGGGCGGGGTCTTCCCTCCCAGTCAAGGAAGGTTCCGGACTTCTCGGTGACGACGGCGACGGGGAACACGACATCGGCACGCTCGGTTATCGCCGAATGGTGGTTTTCGAGGGCGATGATGAAGCCTGCCCCGGCGATGGCTGCCTCGGCAAGCTCATGGTCCGGGTAGTCGGCAAGCTCGACCCCGCCTGTGATGAGGGCCGCAAGGCGTCCCTCTCGCGCCGCCATCAGCAACTGCTCGCCGGCGAGGCCGATGCCGGTCGGCAGCTCATCTGGGTCGATCCCCCACGCCGCAGCAACCTCGGTTCGTGCGGTGGGATCGAGGAGTTGGCGTCCGCCCGGGAGCAGGCCGGCAAGCGCACCCGCGTCAAGAGCGCTCCTCTCCCCCGCACGGCGAGGAACCCATGCCAGCGAAGCACCGGTTTCGGCTGCCAGGGCAGCTACCGCGGATGGCCCGCCTGACACCGCCGCGATCCGCTCACCGACGAGGATGATCGCCCCCGGCTGTCCGAGGGCGCTCTTGATATCGGCGGGAAGTGTCTGAATAGCTTGCGCCTCGGCGCCGGGCAGTGCCGAGATGAGCTCACCGCGCACCTTGGCAAGTCCCTTGGTCGCGACTGCCCCGACGCTCACGATCCTGGTTCGACCGGCCCGGGCCGCCTTGCGAAGGCGGAGGAACACAATCGGGGACTCATCCTCCGGCTCAAGTGCGACGGTCAGGACGATCGGCGCTTGCTCGAGCGACGCATAGGTGGTCGTCACTGGGGAGCCGGCGATGACGGCTGCGAGGAACACTGCCTCCTCACCCGAACTCTCGCGGACCCTGAAGTCGATGTTGTCACTGCCGAGCACCACCCGCGTGAAGCGCGCGTAGGCGTAGGCATCTTCGACGGTCGACCGACCGCCGACGAGCACACCGGTCGCTGAGCCGGCCGCGGCAAGCCCTCGCGCGGCAGCGTCGAGCGCCTCGGGCCACGATGCCGGCCGTAGTTCGCCATCCTCGCGGACCATTGGGCTGGAGATGCGGCCCTCGCGAAGGTAGGGGAAAGCGAACCTTCCCTTGTCGCAGTTCCACTCCTCGTTCACATCCGGGTCATCCCAGGCCAGGCGGCGGGTGACCGTACCCCTGCGGTAGTCAGTGCGAAGGGAGCATCCCGATGCGCAGTGCTCGCAGGTGGTGGGAACGGACACCAGGTCGAAGGGCCTGGCCCGGAAGCGGTAGGCAGCGCTCGTGAGCGCACCGACCGGGCAGATCTGCACGGTGTTGCCGGAGAAGTAGGAGTCGAAGGGCTGATCCGCCGCGGTCCCGACCTGCTGCTTGGCTCCGCGCTCGAGCAGTTCGAGCATTGGATCACCGGCGATCTGGTCTGCGAACCGGGTGCAGCGCGCGCATGAAACGCAGCGCTCCCGATCGAGGAGGATCTCGGCGCTCACGTTGATCGGCTTGTCGAAGACCCGCTTCTCTCCGTCGAACCGAGACTCTGGGCGCCCGACCGACATCGCTTGGTTCTGCAGCGGGCATTCGCCACCCTTGTCGCACACCGGGCAGTCGAGGGGATGGTTGAGCAGCAGGAACTCGAGCACGCCCTCCTGCGCCTCTCGGGCAACCGGCGAGGACATTTGCGTTCGGATGCTCATGCCGTCGGTGACGACCTGGGCGCATGCCGGCGCGGGCTTCGGCATGCCCTCGACCTCGATGAGGCACGCACGGCAGGCCGCAACCGGGTCGAGGAGCGGGTGATCGCAGAACCTGGGAATCTCGACCCCCAGAAGCTCTGCCGCCCGGATCGCAAGCGTGCCCTTGGGGACCTCGATGGTCACGCCATCGACGGTCACGCTCACCATGTCGACCGCAGCGAGATCGGATCCGGCATTGCTCGTCATCGTCATCGTGTTGCCCCTGCGAAGAGATATGACGCGACCGGGTCGAATTGCTCGTCGGCCGAGGTGTGGGTCGCGGCGAGGAACTCGTCGCGGAAGTACTTCAGGGCCGCCGGATAAGGGGTGGCAGCAGCGTCGCCGAGGGCGCAGAACGAGCGGCCGGCGATCTGCGTGCATACGTGGGCGATCTTCTCGACATCGGCCTCATGCCCATGACCGTGCTCAAAGCGCTCGAGCATCCCGGTGATCCAGTAGGTGCCCTCACGGCACGGGGTGCACTTGCCGCATGACTCGTGCTTGTAGAACTCCAGCCAGCGGGTGACCGCCTTGACGACGCTCACCGTCTCGTCGAAGACCATCGGCGTGCCCGTGCCGAGCATCGTGCCGGCACCCGCCATGTCCTCGTAGGTGAGCGGCAGGTCGAGGTGCTCCTCGACGAGCATCGGGACCGATGAGCCCCCGGGGATCCAGAACTTCAGCTTGCGGCCATCGCGCATGCCACCCGCGTAGTCGAGCAGCTCACGCATGGTGATGCCGAGCGGTGCCTCGAAGATCCCGGGGCGATTCACGTGTCCGGACACCGCGAACACCTTGAAGCCAGGAGACTTCTCGGTGCCGAACTGACGCAGCCACGCTGCGCCGCGCTCGATGATGTAAGGGATGTTCGCGATCGTCTCGACGTTGTTGATCACGGTCGGCGACGCATACAGCCCGGCGACCGCAGGGAATGGGGGCTTGAGGCGCGGCTGGCCGCGGTAGCCCTCGAGCGAGTCGAGGAGCGCTGTCTCCTCGCCGCAGATATAGGCGCCGGCCCCTGCATGCACGACGATGTCGAGCGAGAAATCGGTGCCGAGGATGTTCTTGCCCACGAACCCAGCCGCGCGTGCCTGCCCGACTGCATTCGCGACCTTGCGAAGTGCGTTGGGGACCTCGCCGCGGATGTAGATGAACGCGTGGCTCGCCCGGATCGCGTAGCTCGCGATGATCACACCCTCGACGAGTGCGTGCGGGTTCGCCATCATGATGGGGATGTCCTTGCACGCCCCCGGCTCGGACTCATCGGCATTGACGACGAGGTAATGCGCCTTGCCGTCATTCTGCGGAACGAAGCCCCACTTCATCCCGGTCGGGAAGCCCGCGCCGCCTCGTCCGCGCAGCCCCGAATCCTTGACCACCTGGATAATCGAGTCAGGATCCTGCTTCAGGGCTGAGGCGAGTGCGCCATAGCCGCCGAATCGGCGGTAGCCCTCAAGCGTATAGAGGTCAGGGGAGTCCCAGTGCTCGGTGATGACGGGAGTCAGTGTCATGGGATCAGCCCTCCGTCGTGCTTGCTGCTGCGGTGGATGCCGGAATAGGCGGCGCACTCATGCCGCGCTCCTTGGCGATGCGCAGGCCGGCGAGCATCTTCTCGTCGACGCTCACGCCCTCGTCTGCGAGTCCGTCATTCGGGAAGGCGAGGGTGCGCTCGGTCGCCGCAAAGTCGCGGATCGCCGGTCCTCTGGTCGATTGGACGACCTCGCCGCGCGCAAGCCGGTCGATGACATCGACTGCCGAGACCGGAGTGACGTCGTCCATGAACTCCCAGTCGACGGTCATGACGGGCGCGTGCGTGCATGCCGCCTGGCACTCGATGCGCTCGAGCCAGAAGCTGGAGTCCTCGCTCGGCGAGTCATGGGTCGTGCCGAGGCGCTCCGCGAGTGCGGCATAGACGGCATCGCCGCCGAGGAGTCCGCACAGCGTGTTGATGCAGACGCCGATGTGATGCTGCCCCACCTTCTGACGCTTATACATCGTGTAGAAGGTCGAGACAGCGGTTACCTCGGCCGAGGTGATGCCGAGCACCTCCGCGCAGGCGTTGATTCCGTCAATCGTCACGTCGCCTTCCTCGCTCTGCACGAGGTGCAGCATCGGCAGGAGTGCGGAACGCGATCGCGGATAGAGCGCAGCGAGCTGCCGCATCTCATCCCGCACCGCTTCGCTGATGGCCATGTTCTCTCAGTTCCTTCTCGTCTGTGCTGACCGCCTAGCGGTCAACACCGCCCATGACGGGATCGATGCTGGCAACGGCTCCGATGATGTCGGCGACCTGGCCGCCCTCCCCCATCGCCGCGACCGCCTGCAGGTTGGTGAACGACGGATCGCGGAAGTGCACGCGATACGGCCGGGTTCCGCCCGAGCTGACGACATGGCAGCCGAGCTCGCCGCGCGGTGACTCGATCGCGACGTACGCCTGCCCAGGCTCGACCTTGAAACCCTCGGTGACGAGCTTGAAGTGATGGATGAGGGCCTCCATCGACTCCGACATGATCTCCTTGATGTGCTCGGCCGAGTTGCCCTGGCCGTCACTGCCGACGGAGAGCTTCGAGGGCCAGGCGATCTTCTTGTCGGCGACCATGACCGGACCCGGCTTGAGGCGGTCGAGTGCCTGCTCGACGATTCGCAGCGACTGCTCCATCTCGTTCACCCGGATGAGGAAGCGGCCGTACACATCGCACGTGGTCTCGGTGACGACCTCGAAATCGTAGTTCTCGTACCCGCAGTACGGCTGCGACTTGCGCAGGTCGTGGGGCAGGCCAGTCGAGCGCAGCACGGGCCCGGTGATGCCCAGCGCCATGCATCCGGTGAGGTCGAGGTAGCCGATGCCGACCGTGCGGCCCATCCAGATGCTGTTGTCCACGAGAAGGTTCGTCGTGTCCTTGAGGCGCTTGCGCAGGAGCTTGACGGTGTCGCGGATCTTCTCCTCAGCGCCGTCCGGCAGGTCCTGGGCCACTCCGCCCGGCCGGATGTAGGCGTTGTTCATGCGCAGGCCGGTGACCATCTCGAAGATGTCGAGGATGAGCTCACGGTCGCGGAAGCCGTAGATCATGGCCGAAAGGGCGCCGAGCTCCATGCCGCCTGTCGCGAGGGCGACGAGGTGCGAGGAGACGCGGTTGAGCTCCATCATCATGACGCGGATGGTGCTTGCCCGCTCGGGGATGTCATCGGTGATGCCGAGGAGCTTCTCGACCGCGAGGCAGTATGCCGTCTCGTTGAACAGCGGGGCGAGGTAGTCCATGCGGGTGACGAAGGTGACGCCCTGCACCCAGGAGCGGAACTCCATGTTCTTCTCGATGCCCGTGTGCAGGTAGCCGATGCCGCATCGGGCCTCCGTGACGGTCTCGCCATCGAGTTCGAGGATGAGCCGCAGCACGCCATGGGTCGATGGGTGCTGGGGACCCATGTTCACGACGATGCGTTCCTTCTCACCCTCGGGTGCGGCTGAGATGGTGTCCCAGTCGCCGCCGGAGACGTTGAAGATACGGCCTTCGGTCGTGTCGTATCCCGGGGCGAAGGGGTCTTCGGCTCCGGGGCCGGTCGACTCAGTGCCGGCGCTCCCGTAGGTCACGTGGTCGGTGGACATTAGTTGTACGACCTCCGCTGATCCGGTGGGGGAATCGTGGCGCCCTTGTACTCGACCGGGATCCCGCCGAGTGGGTAGTCCTTGCGCTGCGGATGCCCGGGCCAGTCATCGGGCATGGCAATGCGGGTGAGCGCCGGGTGGCCGTCGAACACGATCCCGAAGAAGTCCCAGGTCTCGCGCTCATGCCAGTCGCAGGTCGGGTAGACCGCGACGATGGACGGGATATGCGGATCGGCATCGGCAGCGGTCACCTCGACCCTGATCCGCCGATTGTGGGTGATCGACAGGAAGTGGTAGACGGCATGGAGTTCTCGGCCGGCATCGCTCGGGTAGTGGACGCCGCTCACGCCGCTGCACATCTCGAAGCGCAGCCCCGGCTCGTCGCGCAGGACCCGGACGAAGGCCACGAGGTGCTCGCGCCGGACGAAGAAGGTGATCTCTCCCCGGTCGACGACGACCTTCTCGGTGGCCGACGCGAATGGCAGGCCCTGCTCGGCGAGCGAGAGCTCGATCTCCTCGGCCACCTCGTCAAACCAGCCGCCGAAAGGTGCCTGCGAGGCTCCCGGCATGACGCGGGGATCGACGAGCCCGCCGAAACCGCTCGTGTCGCCCGAGCCTTTCACTCCGAAGGCGCCGTCGCGGGCATCGAGGAGTTCGAGGTTCGTGACGCCGGGCGGAATGACCGGGAGCGGGGCGGTCATGTCGGTCATCGGAGCAGGCCCCGCATCTCGATCGTCGGCGCCGCCGTCAGCGCCTCTGCCTCGAGCGCGATGACCTCCTGCTTGCGGTGCGGGCCGAGCTTCATGTCCTGGATCTGGTCGTGCAGATTCAAGATCGCGTCGATGAGCATCTCGGGCCTCGGCGGGCATCCCGGAAGGTAGATGTCGACCGGGACCACGTGGTCGACCCCCTGGACGATCGCGTAGTTGTTGAACATGCCGCCGCTGGAGGCGCAGACACCCATGGCGAGGACCCACTTCGGACCGGGCATCTGGTCGTAGATCTGGCGGAGCACCGGCGCCATCTTCTGGCTCACCCGGCCCGCGACGATCATGAGGTCGGCCTGGCGAGGCGACGCCCGGAAGACCTCCATGCCGAAGCGCGCGAGGTCATATCGCGCGCCGCCGGTCGTCATCATCTCGATTGCGCAGCAGGCCAGGCCGAAGGTCGCTGGCCACAGCGAGCCCTTGCGGGCGTAGCCGGCGAACTTCTCGACCGTGGTGAGCAGGACGCCGGACGGCAGGCTCTCTTCAAGGCCCATGATGTATCAGCTCAATCCCACTCGAGGCCGCGACGACGCCAC